>JAABUM010000842.1_pt1 | contig 50108 bp, 91 predicted proteins | sample 5559161 | NCBI WGS metagenome assembly JAABUM01 (sample SAMN10711868, study PRJNA513369) | rock metagenome | isolation source: Antarctica rocks | place: Antarctica: Victoria Land, Siegfried Peak nord
TGACACTGCTGACGAATCGAAACCAGAACGGCTGTCACAGTCAGCATCGCATCTGCTTTGTCGGTGACAGCCACAAATCAGACATCGAAAGAAGCGCTGTAAATCATTTCGAGCATTCGCAGTCAGAGATTGCGTGAAAGTACATTCTGGCAGCGGCAGTCCTCCTAACAGCGGCCGACAATCGGCAGTGTGGACAGTGAGCACGCGCATCATCCCGTGCTCTGGCTGAGACAATTTAGACGGTTGTGTCACGTGTGGAGGGAGCTGGTTCACTCTGCATCCTCGCTGCACCGTCACTGCTGCCACACACCTGCGGGGGCTGTCCGCCATCGATGCAGCGTCACGCCAGCCATGCAAAAACCGCCACCTTCAAACACACCCACATGTGAGTTCACTCAAGGCTTTCGCCAAGAAACGGCTGTGAGCGTGTCATGCTGTAGCACTGCCGATTGCCGCCGCAAGCGCCGTGCACACTGCACAAGCGCGCCATGCCATTCCTTCTTGATATGAAGTAGAATCTGTTCTCTGCGCAGCTCCCTCTACATCGTTGCGACCTGCGCCTTCGCCGTCGTGACCTACGACAGCGCCCAGGTGGGAGACAGTCGCTCAGCCTGCTGCCGGATTTGACATGTGCTCCGTCACCGGCAGGGTCAAGTTTGTTGCCTCGTCCAAGCAAGAAGCCAGGCAGCATCACTGATCCCTGGCTTCGCAAGCTGAAATCAGCGCGCTGCGACGCAGGCGCTGTCCACGAAGTTTGTGCTGAACCAGAAATGGTGGCTCACATACGCCGGCGTGCTGTCGGCTGCCTACCTGTACCTACGGCCGCTCATCCGCCGCCGCCTCGGCTCTGCAGAACAAGGTGCGATGACGACTGTATCCGAGCATGTTCATGGCTCGATATCGGGGCAAGTATTGTGCGACGCATACCACCTGTTGGGTGGCTCAATGCCACGGCCAGTGCATGGGAAACAATATGTCGACTCCAGGATGTCTGCTCTCGGTCTCGTGCAGGCTACATCAACTTCTATTCGGTGTACATCGCGTGGCTGTGCTCCGCGGTTTTCCTGCACCTGCCGTCAATGGGAAAGCTGGGGCTGGACATCAAGGCCGACATCTCCATCCTGCTGACGACATTCCTGGTATTCCCCTTTGCTTTCTCTTTTAGAGAGGCCATCAATCGTTGCAATCCATGAGTGATTGGGGCTGGACATCAAGGCCGACTGCTCCATCCTACTAATGACAATCTTGGTGGGTTTTAGGGTTTCAAAGAACCCGTGTGTTGCCATTCATGCATCACGCAAAGGCAGCTTCGCCCTGCCGCATGGCTTGAGGGACGCGGGTTTGCCGGCATGTCCTCCAGGAGTGCGCCTTGCTGCAATCCGTTCTTGCACCTCACCAGCGTGCGCCGGCCTGAGTGCCAAGGTGGCGCTGGCGGCGGCGGTGGTTGCGTATAGCCCGCACGGCGCGGCCATGACGCTGCATGTCTTCCTCACCGAGTCTGCCATCAAGACACCGATGCATTGCATGGCATCAAAGTGACGCTGGCGGCGGCGGGCGTGGCGCACGGGCCACACGGCGCGGCCGTAATGCTGGACTTTGTGGCGCCTTGGCAAAACCTTCTCTTGACATCTTGCTCAAGGTGATTGTTGTATATCAAGGTGACGCTGGCGGCGGTGGGCGTGGCGCATGGGCTGCACGGCGCAGCTGTGACGCTGCACCTCATGGCGCCCTCGCTGTACAACCCCACAGCCGGGAAACGGGAGATTGCCTCCATCGCGCTGCTCAACAGCGTCACCCTGGCCGTCGCCTGCAGGTGATACCCTACAAATATACAGAAACCCTGCAGGGGAAGCGTTCACTGCGTTGCTCGCACAACGTCAGCCGCGCCCCCGCTCTCGTTTGCTGATGAAGCTGCGCACCCTCAAGGCAGTAAAATTGCCTACAGCTGGTGGCCTCCACCATGCTAGCCTGGCAATGGCCAAAATGTGCCTGACAGACGGCCGCATGTCATGCCAGCAGCTTCTGAATGAGGAGCTGAGGAGCATACCACTCCTCAAAATCGTCGCCGATGTTGTTTGCAGCACCTACTTCAGCTTCTGCGGCAATGCGGCGGGTGGCAACGGGGACGGGGACCTGCGCGCCACCATCTGCAGCCGCTGGCTGCACCCGGTCAGCTCGGAGCATCACCCGGGCTTCTCGTCCTGGATGTTGTACGGTGAGCATTGGCATAGTGGTGGAGCTTCAATACAATCACATCTGCAGCACTCGGACTGTTGCCGCTGCGCCTTTTTGCAGCCGTGCATGTCGATGCAACTATGGGACATTGCTAAAGCTTCTGGTGCTGGTTATGTGCAGACGAGCTGCTCGAAAAGTGTGCGTGTTTGCAAGAAACAATTGGGTGTACATGCGAGGGCTCGACACGGCCGCGCCAGACGCTGCAGATCAAGTTTCTGTGCTGAGTTCGTGCAGACAAGTTAGCCATCCGAATTCTGATTTGAAGTCGAATTGCGCCTGCAAAACAGGCGGGGGCTCGACGCAGCCGAGCCAGACGCTGCAGATCACTTCGCTCGATGGGCTCGGCCCGGTGAACGTTGCCAGTGACACCGCCATCTCGCCCGTCTTCACGCTGTGGCTGACGCTTATGCTCATGTTCATCGGTGAGCCCCTGTTCATTTTATGTAGCCGTATGGTGGTTGCGCTGTCCAATGCTGATACACCCGGCATGGTGCAGGCCCTGTGGCACTCCAGCTGCTGGTGTCCTTAATGAGTGACGCCCTCACCCGCGCCGCCAATTGTCAATCACGACCTTGAACCAGACATATCACATATGATCGCTGTTGTGTCTCCGCCGCAGCCAACTGCTTTGCGGACTATGGCGCGGCTCAGGTGGTGAGCGTCGAGCACACCAACGATCTGCGGCCGGCGGAACACTCGTCAGCGACGCCGTCAACGGGGGGCCGCGGCACGCCCAGCAGCGGCAGGGGCCAGCCCGTGCGGCGCCACAGCTTTGACGTCGGCCTCTGGCGCGACCTGAGGGAGGTTTCGTCGATGGAGCTGCGCCGCCACAGCTCCTCGGTGAGTGATGACAGACAAGATGGCAAGATAAAATTGCAAAGATTGACAAGAGGGCAAATGCATCGCAAAATCGCGAAATGGCTTGTGGCGCAAACTGCAGGAAATGTCATCAGTGAAGGGCACACTGCAGCTCGTCGGAGAGTATTTCGATCGCTATCGCAGTGCAATAAGACGCTTGCAAGCGTCCTGAATGTACCTCACGGCCAGCGGCAGTGTTGGAACCGCGGGACCACCCTTGTTCTGCTCCAAAGTGCCCACGCCATTGATACATGACAGGCATGGCCGAGTTCTGCTGACCTGTGTATTGAATCGCATTTGTTTCTGTAACTTTCGAAAGAGGCAAGATCGAACCTTGTGGATTGACTGCATCTCTCCTTCTGTCAATGCAAGTTCCTGGCGGCGGCACCCATGCTGCGGCGGGCGGCGACAGCCGCGGCATTCCCGGAGCATCTCGAGCGCGCTGCCTTGGCCATCCTGCCGGACCAGGTTGGCTCCTGCCACCGGTTTGCATCGCACTTGGCATCTCTTAGGCACGGGGCAGGCCGTGGACTTGCTGTCAGACGCCGCGACACCTGGCCCGCTTGAATCTGAAACATGGGATTGCCGGGTCTGTGCACGGTGGCCGCATGCATCAGGATGCAGTTCCTGCAAGGCTGCGTCCTGTCAGCTCAGGCGATGGCGATGCTGCACAACGTGGCGCACTACGGCCAGCTGCTCAGCCCTAAGCGGGGCCCGCAGCGGCAGCCGGCGGACCTGCCGACGCGGGAGGACGATTACAATGGCGTCGGGCAGTACCTTATGGGAGAATCCGTCTCGGGGTAGGCAGATTGAGAACATCCATTCCTCATTCTGTCCCCTGAGATGTACTGTTGCACCTCGCATCTGCCGATGCGGGAGGACGATCACAACGGTGCCGGGCAGTATCTCATGTGCGAATCCGTTCCAGGGTGAGCAATGGCAAACTGCCCCAGACCGGAGGCTGTATCTCGCACGGCAACTCCTTGGCTTGAAAGTTCCCCCATGTGCTGGCTGTGGCTCTTGCTTGCTGTGCCACTCGAGCTGCATGCACCTGGCTTGCAGCACTGCTGCACGGCGCGTCAAGGCGCCTTGGCCCCAAGTTATCTGCAAGCAGCTGTCATGCATGGGGCTTTGCAGGTACAACTCGGACACCGACGCGGCGGACTCTCTGCTGGTTGGGAGCGATGCGGTGGAGGAGGCTCGGCCTGACTTCCTGCCTATGTTCCCCTGGTAATGCACTGCGCTTTCCTCTTCGTGAACTTGGAACATTTTCACAAACCAATCAAGTCGCACCCCCTCTGATCCATCTTCACAAACCAATCAAGTCGCACCCCCTCTGATCCATCTTCTGAACGACATTGTCTGCTCAACTGGTACCTTAGAAAGGATGAAGAGATGAACACCCAACAACCGCTGTATGGCGCTGCGCCCATGTGCCACCGGCACTCGGGCACTTCGGCGGACATGTAAAGCACCATGTTCGGGCTGCCGGTCGCAAAAACCCTCAAACCATCATCCAAATGGCTCAGGTGCGCTGCCGCAGGTACTCCGGAACTTCGGCAGACATGTACCGCACCATCTTCGGGCTGCTAGTGTCGCTGAAGCTGTTCCTGGGCCGCTTCGACATGCGCACCATGCAGGCACGCACCTCTTTTGCCCAACATACAGCCCTCGTAGGCGTCACACACAGCACTGATGCAGTCAGCTTGGGCATCAGTGTCACGAGCATCAATGGCGGTGTGGGCATTCGTGCTCAGGCAAGCACGCGGAGGCCATACACGTGCAACCTCGTTGATGTCGTCGTGTATTTCTCGACGAACAAACAGCCACATCAGCGATGCGGGTACACCTTATCTGAATTTGTCTGACAGAACAACAGATATCATAGCTGACGTTCACGATTGTTCCTATATGTTGATGGACAGGCGGCCATGTCGGCGATGCTGCCGGGCATGCGGCGAGACCCGCTGGCCAAGGGCCAGGGATACACCCACACTGAACCATCCCCACATAAATACATGCAGGTTGCAGTCATCAACAGCTGACTCTCCTGATTGTTCCTATCACCGTTCCCTTGATGAACAGGCGGCCACATCGGCGATGCCGCCGGGCGTGGGGCGGGACCCGCCGGCAGAGGGAGACGGGTACACCTACGAGCACCTGGCGGGACGCGCGGAAGCATGGCTCGACTTCATGGCCGACACCGGCGACGGCGGCAACCCAACGTGCGCCTTCATTGAGTCTCAAGTTCCTTCTGGCACCACTAATATCAGTGTGAAGCAGCCATGCCATCCTTGTCTGTGCCAAACCTTGTCTGCACTCCTGGACGGAAGGCAGATCATGCAGAGAGGCATGGCAAGACACGCAATCGACCTCTTCATGCGGCAATTTTGACATTGGACGTGGACGCGGGTTGTTCTGCAGGTACGCGGTCGCACGGTCGCTGGCGGCGCCGGAGCTGCCGGTGCAGACGCCCGCGCATTTGGTGAATCTGCCGCAGCACCCCACAATTCCAGAAGAAGGTATGAATTGTTCTTTCTGAACAGAAGCTGACAAAAACTAGCCTATAGCAGGTAGCTCGTGCAGACGTGTGTGCACCTGGTCAACCTGCCGCAGCACCCCACCATCCTGGAGATGGTGCAAAGCTTTGGTATCTACTGCAGAGAATTTCGCCAGCGTCGGCGACAACAGTCCCACCAGCAGCGTGGTGAGCTGCGGCACCGTTACGGCAACGACTCAGACTTTGTCAGATCTGTCGGTTCCCTGGTCTGCAGAGGATTTCGCCAGCGTCGGTGGCGACAGCCCAACATCCAGTGTGGCGAGCAGCGGCGCCAGCGTCTACGACTCCGCCGCCAGCCTGCCGGGGGCGATGGTGCTGCCGCGCGCGGACGTGCTGATTCTGGGAGGCGACCTGGCGTACCCCAACCCGAGCAACGAGACGTACGAGAAGCGTCTGTTCAGGTGAGGCGCTTGCACGGAGTCTTCTGGGCTCGAAGTTCTATATAACCTCGGGTGGAGGACCTTGCTCGACAGCCTTGATCCCCCTTCTCTGCAGCCGCCAAACTGTGCCGCACACCAGAAGCTGCCTCCCCGGAATGTTGCCAGTCTCGCACTCTGGCCTCGGCTTGCGTGCTGCAGGCTATTTGAGACGGCACTGCCACCACCATCACACCCACACTGAGGCCTGCTGGTGATGCACGAGCAGAGTCCTTGACACAACCATGTAATGGCCTTCAGGCAAGCCACAATTCACTGTCCACCTTGCTGCTCTGGACAGGCCCTTCGAGGCGGCGCTGCCGCCGCCGTCGCATGTGCACCCGGGCCTGCTGGTGACGCACAAGCCGGATCTACCCCGCCCGCACAGCAGCAGCCCCCTGGCCGGCGGCAGCGGCAATGCAGACAGGTGCTTGCTGTTTGTTGCTTCTCTTGTCAGAAGGCTCCGTGCTAGCTGGGAATGTGCATGCAGTCGATCTGGCCTCGACATCGCAGCAAGGCTCCTGTCCACGCAGCCTCTGGAATCATGTGATCAAACGTTGACAGCTTCGCCATCAGCTGACCTGCACTATCTGACCTGCACTGCTACAGGGTGGCCAGTCTGGCGGGGCATGATGGGCCGACCGCCTTTGCCATCCCCGGCAACCACGATTGGATCGATGGCCTGGAGACCTTCCAGCGCCACATCCTGCACAAGGTGGTGCCGATGTGTGGTCTAATTTCATCTGGTTTCCTCGTTCACGACGGCGCCGCGCCTACCTCGTCTTAGATCGTTTCTTCCAGAGCCGCCTGACATGAATGGCTCGTGCCATGCGAATACGCGATCAGCATCCCTGACGCGTGCGCGCAACACCAGAAAACAGCGCAACAACCAAACGTAACATTCCAGTGTGTTTTCGGAGCTGACGGGTCGAAGGTTCTACTGCAGGGCTGGATTGGCGGGTGGCTGCTGCCGCAGGAGGCGTCGTACTTTGCGCTGGCGCTGCCGCACGGCTGGTGGCTGTTTGGCCTGGACCTGGCCCTCGTGGACGACATCGACATGTGCCAGACGCGGTGAGATAGTAAAACGGTTTCGACTTAGAAGCCTAGATAAAGCCACATGTTCGCCCTGGAACCCTGCGCTTGTCGTACGACTTCGACATGTACCAGACGCAGTGTGTATGCTTGTGATTTCACACCCTCTGTGGAGACCCAACAAGCCAGTCAACTCTGTCGAGATCCAACAAGTCAATCAAAGTGTGTTGTGGACGTTTAACAAGTGCTGTGCGGTTCAGAGCGGCGTGCAGTCCAACCTGGGCCTGGATCATGATGAACAGTATGCCTGCGTTTGTTCTCCCGGGCATTGCTGCGCACTCTGGGAAGTCGCAATCACCAAACCAGCCATGCTAAAATGCAGGGTTTTAGCATGGGTGGCGGAGCAGCGCATGGGGGCAACACTGCGGTCCACTACCAGCACCATGTCAACAGCACTTCCGATATCATGGTGTCTGGTTTGTGTTTGCAGGTACTTTGCGCGGGTGGCGGAGGAACGCATGGGTCCCGACGACGCAGTCATCCTGGTCACGCACGCGCCCCGCTGGCTCACGGAGTGGTGCGTTTCTGGGTGCTCCAAACTTGCTGTCAACCTGCATATCGGCATGGTCGTAGGGAACGCACGCCCGAGCTTGTCTTGGGCGACCCTGCATCAAGCACCCACAAAGTTCGTAGAGCCTGTTTCCTGAGCTCATTGCCTGGCTGGGTGATCTGTCTGTCTTGCAATCGAGCAGGTACGAGGGGGAGCCGGGGGCGCACAATCTGCGGCAGCTGGTGCGGGGCCACCTGCGCGGCCGCGCGCGCGTCCACCTCGCCGGTACGCCGCAGACATGCGCTCTATAGTGCTTTATATGGCAAAACATCTGACGTACAGCAGACTCGTTGCTTTGCTGTGGTTGTCCCATTGCTGTCCATGGCTCGTGCTGTTTCTGGAATGGTGAGTCCTTCCCATCCTGTTGCCGGGGTGTGGACTGGGTCTGTTTTGCATCGTGATGGATGCGATGTGCTGCTGCGACTGGGTGCAGGCGACCTGCACTTTTACATGCGGCACTCGTTCAAGCCGAAGCAGGAGGCGGCCCCTGCGGCTGCTGCCGCCGCGGGCGATTCCGCGGCGCAAACGGCGTCTGCGTCTGACGCGTCTAACGGCGCGCCCGCCGCGGTGCAGCGGCGGGGCACCTTCGCACAGCCCCAGCAGCCGGAGACTGCTGCAGGGCGCCGGCAGGCGTTCCAGGCCAACGGAGAGTCCCGTGGCAAGGGTTTTATGCGCCAGTCCCAGTGCTTTGCGGACCTTGACCGCGGCCTCAGCCAGCCAGCCAGCGGCCGGGACGCGTTGGCAACCGAGGACGCGCAGCCGCCGCAGCAGGCGCAGCGGCAGAGGCAGCCGTCTGGGCGGGTCCCGCCGCCCGCGGCGGCCATTGACAGGGCCACCATCAAGGGCATGTATGGGGACCTGCTGCCACGGCAGAACGGCGGCAGCAAGCAGGCCGGCGGCAGCCACCTGCCAGCCTCGAATGCCGGGCGCCACGGCGGCGGCGCGGCGGCTGCCGAGGCAGACACAAAGCTGCGCTGCGCCCGCAGCATGCCGCCCCAGGATGTGGCAGCGCCGGCGCCGCAGCAACAGCACCAGCTGCTGCTGCACGCTGGCGGCTTTCATGTGCACGCCAACAGCACGGCGGCCGGGCATCTGGCGTGCAGCCGGCACGATAGCGACCTGTCCTGCCTGGGCGGCGACGAGATTCCTAAACCCCCTGCAGAGCTCCATGGGCCGCCCGCGGAGCACGGCATGGTCAGCAGCCTCGGCGAGCTGCCAGAGCTGCCGCCAGGGTTCGGTGAAGGGTTTAGGGACGGCGACATGCCGCGTGCCATGTCCGGGGACAGCCTGTCGTCGGCGTTTGCAGGCGCGCCGCCGTTCGGCGAGTCCACCAGCAGTGACGACAGCAGCGACGACGGCGGCGGTGAGTTAAATGGAGAACTTAGCGACACAACGGTCAGGTAGTCTGCTCAATGAAACATGAGTAGGCAGTCTGTGAATGTATGATATCCTACAGCTGCAGTTGTACATGTACTCCTGCTGCAGACTCGAGCTGCACAATCAACTCCACAATGTGATTGGATGGTTTTGATTTGCGCAGGCGGCAATGACGGCGGCGACAGCGAGCACAGCAGGCCGGAATCGTCGTCGGCTGCCAGCGAGCAGATCGTGTGGTCCCCGCCGCGGCAGCCGGCGGCGAGAAAGGCGGGCGGTCGGCCGCAGATGGCAACAAGACCGTCCTGCGTCCGCTTCGGCGGAGAGGTAATCGCGGAAAGACTTCGAACCAGTTGCACCGCCTGACAAGAGGGACCAACTATCGCATCGGTGCTGGAAGGGCTTGCGAGATGCAAGCGAGAGCTGGTCATGCTGTCACATCAATGCTGCTGAAGGTGCGGCGTTTCTACACAGGATGTTGGTGCGGCCGCAGAGCCCCCGGGGCAGCCGTCGTGGGACGGGCTCTCCAACATCAGCAGCGCCAGCGATTATGTGAGCGCGCTCGCCCCTCCAGATGCACACAGCTGCCTGAGATTTGCTGTGCCGGTGTTGAGGATGCACGTATGCTTGTTGCGTGTGTTCCGCCATTGCATCTGGCCGAACGTGAACCCCTTGCCGCTCACTTGCCATACGACAGCCATAATTCTACTCGCGAAACCTCAACACGAAGGAGTGGGCGGCGTCAGATGCAGGTTGTCGAACCAGAGCACCTGATCGTTAAAGGGCTTGGCGGCGGCTCCCGGCACCCGAAATGTCACCTTTCAATCCTGGAATTACACACCTTACTGCCCTAACGAGCGCAAGGCGGCGGACGCCTACCCTCTCGACCCGGAGCACCTGATCGATAACGGCCTGGGCGGGGGCTTCCTGCATCCGACTTGTCAAGTAGTCCAGCTTGAAATCATGTACTTTCGTGTCCCAGGAGAGGGAGGCGGCGGATGCGTATCCACTGGATCCGGAGCACCTGATCGTCAACGGCCTGGGCGGCGGATTCCTGCACCCCACGCACGTGTTTGCGCACGCGCACTTTGCGCCCGTGCGGGGGCGCGAGGCGGACGCCGCTTTCGTCCGCGCCAGCCACGGGCCGCACGCCGCGCCGCGCAGCCACGGTGCGTCGGTGCTTGACAATGGCCAATCGAAGTCCACACGCTCTGCGGTCCACCTACGCAGTCGAGGCTCGGCAAGGCTGACGCGCGCTGCAACCGCCCGACGCAGCGCCACCATGGTCCCAGCTGTCGAAAATCTCACAACATGCCCTGGGTCATGGAAGCGATAGCATGTGATGTCTGGAGTGTTGACGCCTCTCGCACTTCGCTGCCGCAGACTCGCGGCGCAGCGAGGCGGGCAGCACCGCCTCGGACGGCGCCGTCGCTGGCGAGTACCGATGCGCCAGGTGTGCGTGAACTCTTTTTTGTGCATGCATGCATGTTTCGCGGCTGTGCAAAGCCGTCAATGGTCGCTCAATGGCCAGCAGTTACCGCATGATACTGTCTATTATCTGACATGACAAACAACACAATAATGACTAGTCCCTGCCTTGCTTGTGCAGTGCCTACCCGTCCCCGGGGCGCTCCCTGAAGCTGGGCCGCCAGAACCTGCACCTGTTCCGCCTCAAAAACACGCGGTTCGACGTCATTGGCGGCCTCGTCTACTTCTTCCTGGTGGTGCGCTGTTCCGGACGGCTTCTCACTCTTGCTCCTGTGCTTCTGTTATGGCTTCAGTTCTGGTTGAAGTCCAATGCGTGTTCCGCCTCATGCGCTTTGACGTCATTGGCGGCCTGCATCTACCTGGTTTCTGTGGCTCATGCAGCACATAGCACCTGAGAGCCCTCAGTCGAATCAGATTTCGTGTGTTTGAGCAGGCTGCCGTCGTGGGGGTCTGTGCATAATTGGCAACGCGGTTGTGACTGTGTGGATGAGCGGAGACCTGTCGTCCGCTGGGCGTGCGCCATGCCGCATTGCAGCAAACGCAGTGCCGTGCGTCATGACGCTCGACACGCTTCTCGCAGCTCGCTCAGGCTTTCCTCCACCCCGGACTCTAAACCCTGAAGGCTGTCCTTGTTTATACGCCAGGTGAGCATGATGCCGCGGTGCTCCTCGGTGGGCAAAGTTCTCGCGGCGGGCAGCCCCGGTGAGGGCGCGCGCCTGTTCTTCGCCGCGGGGTGGGAAGCAGTGGGCACCATCTTCACGGAGAGCTATGTCTCCCTGGTGAGCTTCTGCCTCCTTTCTGCCTCCATGTACGTCCAGGCTCTCTGTTGGTGCGGTTGAGCCATCTTTGAGGGGCGGGGGGTCCTCAATCATGTCACTGTCTCGATTCAATGTTTCGCCCATGCTTGTAGCTGAGCAATATGTGCATTCCCCAGGGGGCGCACTGCCGTTCTTCTTGTGTGTTCTTCTGCCTGGCATCCGCGTTTGCCGGCGTCAATGCTTCCTGACTTCCAAGCTTGCCCCTCTTGTCCGACTGAAACTGGACCATGTGACCTCTGCACGCAGGCCGCACTGCTGTCCTTCTTTGTGCTGTGCCTGGCGTTCGCACGCGCCGGCGGCGTCGGCGCCGCGTCTGGCCCTTCGCCGGTGCACACCGCCAAGCAGGAGCCGATCTATGCCAGCATCAGCCTGCGGTGCGTCTGCAGCTCGGCTCGGAGTTTGGCTGGCAACCTGATTGCAGAAGTCCACAGCTGTTTACGGGGCGGAATGCAGCATGCATGCCGCAAAGCAGGAGCTGCGAGCCGCCAGCCGCAAGCATCCGGCTTTGGTCTGCATCCTGTGGGAATCCGCACGTGCAACTCCCGCACGCATGTGGGATGCAATCCGTATGCACATGTAATATTTCGTCCTGATCTTCCAAGGCTGCAATCGCTTGTCGCCCTTGCGGCTCGCTGCTTAGCTGCTAATGGGGCTCGCCGTCGCAGCAAACTCGCCAGTGATATCATGGGTAGACACATCTCACGACTGAACATCCTGTGCAGGGCGCACCACGGCGGCCTGGCGACGCAGCTGGTGTTTGCCGGCATGCACGCCGGCATGCACCTGCTTACCAGTTTTGACTTTTCATTCGAGCAACCCGGGTGCTTTTACAACTGACTGTGCAGGGCGCGGCACGGCGGCCTGGCGACGCAGCTGGTGTTTGCCGGCATGCACGTGGGCATGCACCTGGCCACGGCGATCAGCCTCATGCTGCTGCTGGAGCTGGCCACCGAGACCTGCATCCGGTGCGCTCTTGCTTTCGTCAGTCCGTCATATTTGAAAAACACACTTCCGTCAGTACATCATTGCTTTAGGCACTGACCTGCCAATGGCGATGAGCCTCATGAGCTGGCCACCGAGACCTGCATCCAGTGCGCGCCTGCCTGATCCCCTACTCTCAACCCACAGACAAATGCTGCGCGTCAGCAATACATCGAGCCGGGTCCAAAAACGGCGTTTGTGGAGGCGAAAAGGCTGGACCCAGGCGAAGAGGCTGGACTCAAACACTAGATGAGCATTGCTGGCGCTTGCCCGCAGGTTGGAAAAGGTGGGCAGCGAGGGCTACCATTCTCTGTGGCGCTGGTGCCGCTGCTGGCACCGCTGCTCAATGCACTTGCTTGGATTGTGAATGCTGATTCCGACCGCTTCATGAAAACACTTGTCCCTGCCCACAGGTTCGAGAAGGTGGGCAGCGAGGGCTACCACTCCCTGTGGCGCTGGTACCGCGACTTTGAGGCGACGCAGTTCCCCGACCCCGGCGGCCTGCGCGCCAGCCTGGCCACCTGGACCCTGGGTGCGTTTCACAATCCGTTACCCTTCACGATTGATTTGTCGAGCAGCAACACAGTCCGTCCGTCTGCGCTGAGCCGCTTGCACAACACGGCTTGATCCAAGGGCAGGAGCCTGCTTTGGCACCGATCGCACGACACTAGATGATGCCGCAAAATCGATATTGACAGGATTGTATCTTCTCAAATTGCATGTGCATGTGGAGGTGCAGACGCCTACCCGGCGGTGGCACGGGCAGCGCTGCTGGTGATTAACGTCTTGGCGATTGCTGCTGGTTGTAAACGTTCTGTTTTCTCGAGACAGAATTTTGTTGTCAATCCTATACAGGCGCCTACCCGGCGGTGGTGCGGGCGGCGATGGCGGTCTTTGACATCGTGGAAGCGATTGCAGTCGCGCGCACCGCCACCTGCAGCGGCGGCGCCCCGCTCACCCGTATTCAGGTAAGTGTACGCTCCGTTATGTGAACCAATTTATATAGCAGCTGGCATCCGAACAGCTGGAATCTGACAGAATGATGCCTGCGCTATTTGAGGAAACGCTTCAGTGAAATGACAGACCTGTGTGCCGGCGCTCTTGGAAACATCAAACCCCGGTCTCTGCAGGCCTTGAGGTACTTGCATGCTGTGCTACTGCTGGGTGCTGGTGACGCTGGCCCTCTGCCACAACAGAGCGAATCTCAACTTAGTGTTTGTTTGTGCTTCTGCCGCAGGCGCTAGGGCATCCTGCGGGCACGCTGTGCTGCTACTGCGTGCTGGCAACGCCCGCCGTCTGTGAACAAACGTCCATTCCAACTCAAAACCACTGACAATCACTTGGGCGCAGGCGCTGGGCTACTATGCGGGCATGCTGTGCTACTACTGGGTGCTGGCAACACCCGCCGTCGGCTGGCTGTTCGGCTGCTACCTGTACGTCTGCGTCAACTGGTTCGGCGTGCACTATGACGAGGTGCGCGTAGCCCTCCAGTCGCTGCCGCAATTGCACGCCTTTTTACGACGTCCGGCCAGCTCTTTCAGCAAAGCGTATCAAATCCAGAACGTACCGGAAAAGTCTTGGATTGTGTGGCGCTGCGAACTGTGTCAATCCCAAGTTACTGGCTGTGCAGGCGTTCTCGTCGCTGCGCATCCCGCACTACAAGGGCTTCAGCCGCATCCACATCAACGCCAAGGTGCGCAGCCTAGTGATTGCACATCAATTCTGAGCCGCAGCACTTGCAAGCACCGCGTCCGGTTCCGGCACACCAGCCGCGAGTCCTCTCAAGTTTTGATGTCAGTCTACTTGGGTTCTCAGATTGACGGTGATAGAGAGTTTCGCTGCAGGGGGTGCTGGAGAATTCAGAGCCTGGCGACGGACTGGGCGCCCCCAGAGTGGCGGGAGGTCAAGAACTCAACAGACATCCTAGTTGAGATGCTATGTTTTGCTACAGGGGGAGCTGGAGATATATGGCCTGGCAATGGATCGGGTGCCTTCCGAGTGGCGGGAGGACCGGCGGTGGCGCTCGCCCGCGGGCGGCGGCGGCGGCGGCCTGCACGCCTCCTACCGCGCGGCCTACCCCTCCCGCTGGCTGCCCGTCGACACAGGTGCGGGGTTCGCCTTTGATGGCTGTTCATGGCATTGGTGCTTGCTCTTCCTCCGACGGCAGCCTGAAGCGCCTCCCACCGCGCGGCGGCCCCGCCCGCACTGGCTGCCCGCCGACACAGCTGATGCGACGCTCCTGTCGAAGTGCCGAGCGATGTCAAGCTGGGGCTTCTCTTCTTTCACGAGGCGCTGGTGCCGCTCAGGCGCCGCCCAAGATGCTTCGACTGAGGAGCTGCATTTCTCGGCCATACTTTCCGTTAACAAAGCGCCATGCTTCATTGCAGGATGGAATGAGGACCTTGGCGGCGATGGCACCGATTCCACATCCGTCAAGGTGGTGGACTATCTCGTCGTGCCAAAGAGGCGGCCCAATACCCAGCAGGGCCGCTGAGGGTGGGCGTTGGAGAGATTTTGCATCGGCGACTTGGAAGGCTCACCAGGGCCCCTGATGGGGCGTTGGGACAGGATTCGAGGGAGCGACAGAAAAGAATGCGCGGCAGCAGTTCTGGAGGCCTCCCAAACCAGCGTTGTGTTCCCATCCGCTCAGCAGTGCACGGACCAACTTCGTTCGACTCTATTGATTTGGAATACCCTTCAGGAGAAAAGCTTGGTTTCGTCGGCATGCATGGGGCTAGATCGCGCGGCACTTCACAAACACGGCAGAGCTGGTGTGCCCTCGCCAACTGCTTTCAGCATCTGTTTGCAGGGTTCAGTTTGGCAGTTGGCGTTTTGCACTCTCTCTGCTCTTGAGTCAATCCAACGGCGGAATTGTAGAGTGTGCTTGTGTGCTGCGTCATCCAAAACTTTGCCAGGGACAAAGCCTCGTTCGTTACTCACTCTCACACCACTCTCTTCCATTCAATTCAACCTACTATACAAATTGTTGCCGCACGACCGCCCTGAATACCAGGCCTGGGCCAGTTGTTCATCCAACTTCAGACGTTACGGCGCCATCAGCACGCCCGCGGGGCCACCGCCAGGCAGCAGCCGCGTGTCCATGGAGTTGACTTGCGCCTCCGTCAGCAGTGACTTGCCGATCTGCATCTTGTCGTACGGCTGCACGTACAGGGAGGAACGCAAAGTCAGCCTGTGTTTTGGTTGCAGCAGCCACATCGAGGGCAGAGCGCCGTTTTGGGCATTTCGCACTCCTCAAACTCGCGTCTGTCTGCAAGGCACAGTCTCAGCAGCTGTGTCGGCTGCGCACCAGGCCGGAAGCGGCGATACCAGTGCGCAGGCGAGTGGGCAGGCAGGAGATGCGCCTGCCCCATGCCACGCATGAGATGGCGCGTGATGGCCAGCAACATGTCCGTTGACAGGTCTAGGGAGGTGCCAAAGGAGTATGTGATGTTCAGCGCTCGAGTACGGAAGCGCGCCTGCCCCATGCCACGCATGAACTGGCGCGCGACAGCCAGCAGCATGTCTGTCGACAGGTTGAGGTGCGCATCGCGCAGCTGGCTGGTGATCCACTGCGGCAGCTTGTCACGCTTGTCGTGGCGCTGGTACCGGATGTCCGCAAACACCATCAACCCGTAGTCCGACTGCGTCACGAACGTCCTGGACATCACTTATCCAAACTGATCAACGCGATCAGAATGGTGGATGTCTCCTCGGGGCAAAAGCAGGGGTAAAAGCAAAATTGGCATGCCGCTGGCGCAGCGCATCCGCAACACCATCAGCCCAGACGTGAGCAAGAGTGTCCTCCATTGTCTTGAGAAAAAAGGTCAACGAAGCCATATCAGGCATTTGTGGAGAGACATTCCCCTCAGCTCATCCGGTTTGCGCAGCGGGCGGCCATTCGAAGAGACATGTCGAGTCTGTCAACACCGCAGCGCAACATTGTGTCAGTGAGAACACTCAAAAAACCCGAAACTGCCCCAAGAGCAGGGAACCATTTCGATTTTGAAGGCCCACCTTGGAGCGGATGACGCGGCCGACGCACTGCGCCGACTGCCGCACCGCGTCAAAGGCCAGGAAGTCGGACTCTTTGATCTGGAAAGATTCCCGCAGGTACTCCAGCCGCGCGCGCAGGATGCGCGACAGCGTGTACTGGTACGGCACGCCGAACATGACCACCGCGCGGCCGTAGTGCCGGTCGAAGTCGATGCCCTCCGCCACCTGTGCAGCATGATTTTGAGATCGTGGAGAGGCAACCGAGAATAATGGCATACAACTCTGGAGACACACGTGGTCACCGCGCGGCCGTAGTGCCGGTCGAAATCGATGCCCCAAACCCTAAACAGAGGGTTTGCCACTTGTGGAGACAGGCGTGAAGACATATGTGGAGACAGTTGGGAGGACAAATGACATGGAAATTAGCATGGAAACAGCCCTTTTGAACTTGATAGATGTGCAGCCGCTACCGCTCTGCGGGCCGGCTGGTAAGCGTGCCGCATTGTTCTTGCGAAGGGTTCGGGACTCAGGATGTGCTCTGCCCTGCCTTCACAACGGCAAGCATCTATGACGCCCACCTTGCCGCGATGAAAGGCAGCGAAGAAAAAGGCATCGCGGCGGCGAGGCCGTTTTGTTCGAAGTAAGGCAGCAGGAACCTGGGTTCTACGCCAGACAGCTAATGCGTGTTCCGACGCACCTTGCCGCAGGCGACGGAGAAAGTGGCGGCGCCGCGGCCGTGATCGCACGCGTGGCAGAAGGCATCAGGCAGTCAGGTTGCATAACAGGTTGCTTATGCATGTATCGACGCACCTTGCCACGCGCGACGGAGAAAAAGGCGGCGCCGCGGCCGCAGTCGCACGCGCGCCGGAAGTTGTCCAGCGCAAGCGTCGTCTCCAAAACGTCCGTCGTCTCGATGAACACCAGCTTGTGCTGCATCAGCTCCTGCAAGGGGCCATGGGAGGGTTTAGGACTTGGTGCTTGAGTGGTCGACGTCGTCTCCAGCATGTCAGTGGGATTACATAATCTATGGGCACCGACATGTGCTGCAGCTGCTGCCGCGGGGGGCAGCCGCACTCATGGTGAGGGTGTCTCTGGGCGGACCATTACTGGCCAGCTTGACAAAGTGCGATGCTGAGCCAAACGAAGCAGGCGTGCACAGGCGGCAGAGTCCGATGCAGCAGGCGCTTTACCTCGCTGCAGGTGGCCTGCCATGCCGGCATCCACGGAGTGGTGACGCAATGCAGCAAGCAGCATTTTTCGACTGCACGCACGTTGAGGATGCCCAGATCGTTCCACTTGGACACGATGGAGTCCATGTAGCGGTTCTCTTGGGTCTTGTTTGGAATTCAGATGGATCAAATGCTTCAAGGTGCGCACGTTGAGGATGCCCAGGTCGTTCCACTTGGACACGATGGAGTCCATGTAGCGGTAGGACACGAAGAAGCAGACGATGCCGTCGGGCACCACCCCCGCCAGCTCCACCAGCATCTTGCCGTAGTTGCGGATCACGTTCTGCAGACAAAGGAAGTTTGCGGAAATCGTTGTTGTTGGACAGTTGACATTTTCACGCGCATAAGCAGATGACATTGTCCCAAACCCACAGCAGCCAGCTCTGCCAGCATCTTGCCGTCGTTGTGGATCACATTCCGCAGATACGGAACATGCGAGGTTTGAGCGACAAGGCAGCGCCGCAGGGGTTCGCTGGGCATGCTGAGCGCTTCGTCTTCCGGACTGGCGTCGAGACAGCCGTGCAGGGGATGCAGCGAATGCACGTGCAGCTGAACTCGCTGCGGCGTCATGCGGCCTTGACGAATTCGCTCACCGGGTCGGTACGCATGTCGAACTTGGTCGACACCGGCTGCTGGTCGGCGCCGCGCGTCAGCACCACCGGGCACATGCAGTCCCTGCGGCAGCGCCGATCAACCTCAGCTGGTTTCGTTCTACTTGGTTCGTGCACGGGAGGTTGCAAAACAAGATGGGTGCCGCCCCGCGTCAGCCACCTCTGTACACGCGCAGTCCTGCGGCAGCGCCGTCTGATCAGACCACAAGTTGCCAACGCGCATTGAGGCAACACATCCGCATGCTGTTCGGCGTGGTTCGAGGACTCGCATTCACGGTGATGAGTCGAGCATCATCCATTTGTCGAGCAACACCGCTCAAACTGACACAGCACCTGCTCAGGCTGTCGCAGCAGCAGCTGCACAGCCTTGCCTGGTGAGCGTCATGTTGAGGCTCTGGCACACGACCGGGTTGAAGTTGAGGATGCGGGGGTACAGGTCGATGGGGCTCAGCGTGCCCGACGTGATGACGACGGACTGGAACTTGGAAAACACCGGCTTCATGGCCAGGCTGGCGTCCAGGCATGCCAGCTGGATCACGGGGTCGCTCACGGTGGGCATGCGCTCGTCAAATGGCTCGATGATGATCTGCGAACAGTGATTGAGCCATCGGGGATGCATTCAGCAGGGCAGGTTACAAGTGATTACGTGAACCGCGCACAGGCAGTGTTGCTTCATGGCAGCTGTTGTTCTGATACAGTATCAGATATAAAGCCGCACCGCAAAGCCCTTGGCGTAGGTGCCGACCAGCGTGGCGAAATCCGCGACCAGGTGGATGGGCGTGAAGTCGTCCATGTCCGTCACCTCCAGCGTCTTCATGAGTGACGACAGGCGGTCGTAGCAGAAGCACAGTGTCTTGGCTGCGGCGCGCAGGCAGACACGATGCCTCAGACCTGGACTTGGACTTGAACTTGGACTTCGGCGCCGCGACTGCTGCCGCGCCCGCACCTGCCGCAGCAGCTGCTCCCTCCCCAGCACCACGCAGTACATGGGAGCACTTCGGAAACCTCGACCAGCCCTCACTGCCAATAGCCCCCTGGGAGTGCAGGTGCGACAGGAAGGCAGCGGGTGTGCCCAAATGCAGCACTTTGTGGCAAGATCCAGGAATCAGAGAGCGCTCACCGTCGATGGCCACCTGGGACTGCTGGTGTGCCAGCAACGAGGCAGGGGTTCGATACGCACCACATGGCTGTCGTTCACGGCATTATGTCATGATATAATGAGAGTGCTCACCGTCGATGGCCACCTGGGACTGCAAGTGCGCCAGGAAGGATTCCGGGGTGTCGGACTCCACTTGCTGCACATCTAGCCGCTGCTTCATGTACGCCACAAAGCGCCGCAGGAAGGCGACAAAGTGCTCCGCCCGCCGGATGTTGCCCGGCACCTGCCGCGGGACCAGCAGTGGCATCGGGTCCGCCGCGAGGAAAGAGGGGAAACGCAGCAGAGAAGCCGTCCTCGCGTGCCAGCACTGCCGCAACACACGACATCACCAAATGCAGCTGTGCCCGCCATTTGTCCCGCATGATGCAGCAGCCCCAGCAAACCTTGTTGTAGCTGCATGTCAACAACGAGACACTCGAGAACCCTGAAGTCTCGCACACCTCGCACGGGGTGTCCTCAGGCAGCGCAGACTTAGCCAGACACTCAAATTATGATTCGAGACAGCTTTAGACTTCAAAGGCACGCACCGCCTCGCGCAGGATGTCGTCAGGCAGCGCAGGGTTGGCGAGCCAGCCCTCGTTTTCCCGCTGGATGAGGCCCTGCCCCTGGAAGCCGTCCACAAGGCGCCGGTACTCATCCGTCAGCCGCTGCGCGTCCGTCGCCTGCACGACACAATATGGTATCAGATTTGAACATTGGGTATCCCAGACACGAAGTGATGGCCCCGGAAGCCGGTATTCGTCTGTCAGCCGCTGCGCGTCCGTCGCCTGCGTGGCATGCAACACACTGGTTTGCACAGCGAAATCCCTTGGTAAGACAACGCAGTGTCTGTCGCCTGCAGATGACCATTATTGATGCAAAGCACTCCCGCCGTTCTCAGATGCTCATGTTCGGTCCAGCATGCGAGGGTCGTCAACCAAAACAACAGCGGCGTTGCAGGTAGTCTCCGAAGAGGCAGTTCGCAATGGCGTTACCGAAGAAAGGAGAAGCAGGACAACAATGAAGGAAAGGAGGACCTTGGCACGATCGATGGCGGTGTTGAGGCGGGAGATGTTGCGGGAGGCTCCGTCCAGCGTCTGCCGCCGCAGGTTCACGCTCAGCGCCTGTCACGGTTGCCAGCACGACAATCGTAGAATTGCGTGTTTTCGTTTACTTGATCGCATTTGCTGTGAAGCTCTGGTGTGTTGAATATTACATGATAAACGTGGTCTCGGCGCAGGTCGGTGCGCGTGTCCTCATAGATTCTCGGAGATGTGCAATCGCCCCACAACTGCACCCTGTCAAACCTCAATCCTAAAATAGGCAGGTCAGGGCCTGCAGCGCACCTCGATGCAGACGTTGTCGATGTTGTGTGCCTCATCGAACACGACGATACATTCCTTCTCCAGCTCACGAGACACCATTTGCGACACCTGCGCAGGGTGCGCACATGTTGGATTTGCGCTGGCCGTTGCAGGACAAGCTGGCACGGCAGCCGGTGTAGGCAAAATTCTCGGCCACAAGGTAAATTTAAGAGCTGTTTGTTGCAATACAGAGGCACAGCGAAGAGGTATGGGCCGTTACATAACGTCCCGGTGCACGCATAGAAGAGAGAAGTTGGGGTCGAGCATGTACTAGTTTTAGAGCACGATGACGGCGAGCATGTGGCGCGCAACAGAATGTCCACACAACATTCAAGGAAGATCGAGACACGCCGCGCCTTCGGGTCGAGCATGTACTGGTAGTTGTAGGCAATGACGCTGGGGAAGGCGAGCACGTGGCGCGCGACACACGGAACATACAAGCGATCGCCACAAGATAGTCAAAACACGCCACGCCTTGGGGTCGAGCATGTACTGGTAGTTGTAGACGATGACGCTGGCGAAGGCGAGCACGTGGCGCGACAGGTAGTAGGGGCAAAATTTGCTTTCACACAATTTGAATTCTCATGAAGATAGACGCCGCGCCTTGCGGTCGAGCATGTACTGGTAGTTGTACACGATGACATCGGCGAAGGCAAGCATGGGCGCAATAGTTGATTAAGAAAGAATAAGGAGAGGCAGTAAAAAATCACTTTGGGGTCGAGCATGTACTGGTAGTTGTACACGATGACGTTGGCGAAGGCGAGCATGTGGCGCGCCAGGTAGTAGGGGCACCAGTGCTTGTCCTCCTTGCGGCATAGCACCCGCAGGTCGTGCAGAGTGTACACCCCCGCATCCAGCTTCGCCTGCAACAAAAACGTGGGAAAAGACATGCATACATACTAGCATGACCACATCAGTTTTGTTGTTATCATTGAAGCATTCGCAGGTCGTGCAGGGTGTACACCCCTGGGTCCAGCTTTGCCTGCAACAGAAATGCAAAGTATCATTGAAGCTCAATCTGAGATGCCTGCATGAAGACATATACAGGATCCACACGCCGACACAATTTTGTACCCCAGCATCCAGCTTTTGAGCCTGCGCGTACAATGAAACAACCATGCTCCTGTCATTGCAGAACTGCGAGCTCAGGATGGCTCAGCAACAGTCAAGACGGCTTTGGACATATTACATAGGAAATTAGCCTCGCATTCGGAATATGTGACGCACGAAACCGGCCGCATGTCCCCACCCCTGCCCAGAACGGCGCCCAGGGGGTGCAGGGCGTGCATGTAGGTCGTGCATGGACACCTAGACCACAAGGATATTCTATGGAGAATATATCGAAAAGACGCTCACCTCGGGGCCGGCATTCTCGAGGTCCTCGAAGTAGCCGCACAGCTCGACGGACGCATCCGACTGCGCCTTGTCCCGCACCCAGGGCGCCGTCAGGTTGCGGCAGCCCGCGTCCACGCTCTCCCTCGACCCTTCCTCTGGAAGAAGCACACCAGACCAATGATGGTACTGTGACAAGCAGCGCGGGTTTCCGTGCAGAGTCCCGAGGCGCCGTCAGGTTGCGGCAGCCCGCGTCCACGCTCTCCCGCGGGCCCTCCTCTGATGCAGAAAAGTCAGTACATGGGCTAAAAGACAAGCTGAGACTTTGGTCGCCGTCAGGTCGCGCCAGCCCGCATCCATGCTTTCCTGCAAGCCCTCCTTTAGAATACGCACACCAGAACTCGAGTCGAACAGTGACAAGCAGCGCAGACTTCATTGAAGGCACTCAGGGCGCCGTCAGGTTGTGGCAGCCTGTGTCCACGCTCTCACGCGAGCCCAGACCGCGTCAGAATTGCAGCAAGCCGTCAGCATCCGGATTTCAGCCCATTGCCGGGACGCACCGCCGACTTTGGGGTGGATGCACAGGTTCTTGCGCGAGGAAAGGCCCAGCGCGAGGATCTTTGGGTCGGCGCCGCCGGCGAAGAAGTTGCTGCGGTACGATATGAGCTCCTGCAGCTCCGCCAGCACCTTTTCCATTTCCGGCACCGTGCGCGTGCAGTAAACCAGCTTGCCCACCTGTGCGACAGTGTTTAGGTTTGAGCATCGTAGCATATTGAAATGAAGCGGGAAAATCTTGCAGCTCCGCCAGCACCTTTTCCATTTCCGGCACCGTGCGCGTGCAGTACACCAGGTTGCCCACCTGTGCAACAGTGTTTAGGTTTGAGCATCGTAACATATTGAAATGAAGCGGGAAACTCTTGCAGCTCCGCCAGCACCTTTTCCATTTTCGGCACCGTGCGCGTGCGGTACACCAGCTTGCCCACCTGTGCGACAGTGTTTAGGTCTGAAAGTTGCAACGTGATGAAAGGAAAGAAAACTCCTGCAGCTCCGCCAGCACTGCCTTTATCTCCGGCACCGTGCGCGTGCAGTACACCGGCTTGCCCACCTGCGGAAATAGGCTGTAAACTGTGATATTCATACTATGGTATGCAGAGGGCGTTTCAGCCACAGAACTGCCAGTTGGCAGCGTGCAGATGCCTTCCTCAGCGGTCCAGCTCAGAGTCGTTGATAATCAAACTTCGGATGACATTTGACGATGTGCTTGGCACTACTTCAGCTGGCGCTCAGGAGCGTGCACAGGGAAGTGCGGGGCGCATTTCACCTCGGGGTGCGCCAGCTGGTAGGAGGTGATGAGCGACAGCAGCGTGATGGTCTTCCCGGTGCCCGTTGGCATCTGTACAGGCGCCAAATCCATGCTTGATGTCGGACCTCAGTCGGGTACACTCGCTCAGGTTATTGCCCCTGTGTGTCCGGCATTCACTTGGGCGACGCATGCTGATACGGCGCCGCGAGATGCGGCCGCGAGAAACAGTCTCATGTGCGCACCTCGAGCAGGCAGTGGCCCTTGGCGTCCAGCGCGCGCTTGAGCTCCAGCATGTAGCGGTACTGCTCTGGGTAGATGTACTCGTATGGAAAGTACACTTCCAGGCCCTCCAGAGAGAACTGTGGGCAGGCGACGCATTTTGGTGGTCTGGTCGCGGCTCTGTGAGCTTGCTGTGCAACTGAAAGTACGCAGCACCGCAGGGCCTGGGTCATGAGCGACTGTGCGTGTCGTGTATGCATGTTATGCGTGCGTATCACCTTCATGGCGTGGTTTCCGCTTGTGCGGCAACTTGCCGCGGCTGGAAGCAGCTACGTTCCGACGGGCCGCACCTCAACCCTGGCCATCGTAATGCATCACTTTAGCCTGTTCATCATGCTTCCGGGCACCCACATGCGGAAGAATGGATCGACAAGTATTGCAGCTGCACGATGCCTGCAACACCGTGCCTTCACTTGGCGTTTTGGCTGCAAGACTGCCGTGCGCGTTGCAAACTACGCGGGAGTTCGAATGGAACTTCTTCCGAAAATGTAAGGAAGTTATGGCAACTGGAATCACGCGCAGCATGGCGATGTGCTGTGCCCTTGCAAAACGTCTTTTCTGGAAACCACCTGTGCGCATGCAGCTCCCGATTCACAACTGCGAGTTCCACTGGCATCGGCAGCCAATCAATGCCGGGGTGGCGCCCTCCCCTCCACGCCGAGACAAATTGTGGCATAACGATCATTGCCTGAAGCATGAATTCAATTGTCGAGGCCCGCGTCCATGGCAACGGCGTCTTGCATTATACAGTTCACAGAAGGTCGCAAGCGCGATGCAGCATCGCCATTGGACCTCCTCCAGTCCATGCAGCGGTGCCGCGGCGCCCTGCGCCATGCCGCGCGGGTCGACATACATCTCACATTGCAGCTGCGGTTGCGCAGCTGACCCACCAGCACCCATCTGGTGCCCACAGATCGTCTGATGAGCAGCAGGTAAGAAGTTGCACATCTGTGCACAGGCGCCGCCTCAGAGTTGCACCTCCCCTGGCGCATGTCCCGGGTCCATGCATGTCATGCCGCACACATGGAGCTTCATTGTTTGCACTATCACAGGATGGGTGGATGCAGCCGCCGGAAGACGACATTGAGGCGGAATCTTTCGTTGCGCTAGACTGGCCCGCAATCTGCGAACAGGTGCGGTTCCCGGGCCAGCCGATCACCATGCCTTGCGCGCAGCGCGTGGCGGAGATCGCTCTGGAACACGTTTGGCCAGTCGTCTGCGACATTGTTTCCTCGATGTTCCGCGCACTTGTGTCCAGGTTGCGGCATTTGCGTCGACATCGCTGGGAGCGGAGACCATCCTCGGCGATGGGCTGCCCATCGGCGGCTCGCAGCGGCAATCAGAGGAGCTGCTGGAACAGACGGGCCAGGCTCAGGAGGCGCAGCTCAGGCGAGTCTTCCACAAGCGCAATTGTGTCGGGAACACGATCAGATCTGATCAAATCGGAATTCAGAGCGCAGTGAGTATCAGACAACAAGTCCAACTGTTTGCGCCGCACTTGATCCACGGCAGCAATCAGCCGTCCTGTCGGTTGCCACAAGTGCCATGAGAGTGACCCACACAACACAACCTGCTTCCTGCAGCTATGGCGGCGTGTTCGACCTGCTGCCGCTGCTGGCGGCGGTGGAGCGCGGCCGCATGGCGCTCCCCCTGCAGCTGTCCGGCGTGGCCTCCACTATACAGGTGGCTGGGTCCCATTTTCAAATGCCTTGAAAGAATCCTTGGAAAAGTGCTGCAGCTCGGCCGCATGGCGCTCCCGCTGCAGCTGTCCGGTGTGGCTTGTACCCTAGAGGTGCGCAGCAGCCTGCGCCAGAAAACGTACGAATTCTTCAGCGGCACGAGTCTTCCTTTGACCCTTGCTGATCATATCAGCACATGAAGGTGGGCGTCGGTATTGGAGCTGAACTTTGTGTGTGCAAAAGCTGACGAGCAACAGCTGATCCGCTGCGTCGCCCGAATGTGTGCAGGCCGCAATGCGGCTGCGCGCGGCGGTCGAGGTGCGGCCGGCGCTGGCGCCGCTGCTGCCGCCACCCAACGAGAACCTGAGGGATCTGGCCGCAGACATCCGGCACTGCATCGACGCCGAGGTGCAGACACATATGCTTGCAACAAGGGATGTACTGTTCTGAATTCTGTGATCGGGCCGCTGGCAGCCGACATCCAGCACTGCACCGGCGCCAAAGTGTGCACATGGCGCTTGCGGCACAGGAAATGTACAGCGCCATAGGTAGACGAGCATTTGCGGACGTGCTGAATGCAGCATTGAGTGCTGAGATCAGCTTGAGTTGCATTTGAGGAATCAAGCACGAGTTGGTGATAGGATGGCCGCATGCTGGACCGCGCAGGTGGCCGACTGGTGGAGGGTGGCAGCTCCGCAGGGCCCACACCGCGGAGCTGCAGTCTGTCCCGGAGTACGAATATGGAAACCTGCCTGATGCATCTTGTGTGCAGCAGGACAGCCGCATCCTGGACCGTGCGAACGCCCGCCTGGCAGAGGTACGGCAGCGGCGCGGCGCTGCGGGCATCTCTCGGGAACACATTTATCTTTCTTGAGAAATGTGACTCGGAAATGTTTATTTGGTTGCAACAGGACGGCCGCATTCTGGACCGCGGCAGCCCTCGCCTGGCGGAGGTGCGGCAGCAACGCAAGGCGAACGGTGTTGAGCTGCGGGCTTCGCTGGCGGAGTGGGCCCGGAAGCTGCATGCCAGCGGCGTCTCCGAGCGCGCCCAGGTGCGTTTCAGGGTGTACCTGCACATGATAACGCGTGCATCATCTGAGTTTGGATGCGTGTCACAGTGCATCGCATGTTCTTGCGGCACGTGCAGCACTGACGTCTCAGCTGTGTCGCGACATATGAAAACCTGCATGATGAGGTCCTTGCCGCTGATGTCGCAGGTGGTGGTGCGGCGGGACCGGCAGTGCGTGGCGGTGCGCGCCGGGCGGCAGGGAGAGCTACCCCGCGGCAGCGTCACCCTCGCCTCATCCTCCACGTGGGCTTCCTATCTCCCCTCGCACTGACAGCAATACCAAGTACTCTCGATGTTGAATCTCGTTTTCAATCTCAGAGTCAACTGCCGCGCGGCAGCGTCACCCTCGCCTCCTCCTTCACGTACGCCCCTTTTGCTGATATATGTTTTCGTCATGACAAAGGTTTGCCAGAGTTTTCCACTCGAATCTATTGAACATGAGCTGCGATGCGGCAGCGTCGTCCTCGCCTGCTCCTCCATGTGTGTTCTCGCTTTGCACTACCGCTTCCACCAAGTTTGCTCTCAAGTTTCTCGACATCCTCGAGTTTGCACCTGAAAGAGTAGTGCGTCGCCCTCCTGTCTTGAACAAACTCCTGAAAGAACAAATCCTTCAGATCCCTGGAAGCTTGTCCCTCTGATGTAGGATGGTTTCAAGATTTGTGTGTTGCTGAGAGGTTTCCGCGCACGGGTTGGACGCTGTATATGGAGCCGGAGCTGGTGGTGGGCCTGAGAAAATGTGAGTACCTTGAAATCCAAAGTGTGTAATAGGAACGACAGCGTTTTTAATTGGTTTCCGTGCAGGGGGTCCACCCTGTACATGGAGCCAGAGCCGGTGGTGCAGCTGAACAATGCAGAGGCGCGCCTCGGTGCGGCGCAGGAGGAGGAGGAGGCCGCCATCCTGCTGCGCCTGTCCCGCCAGGCAAGTGGACATGGAAAGAAGAAGTTGTGTTCTCAATTCGGGTCCCCTGAAAGAAACAAATATCCAGCCACTACCAGTTGAAGACCACAGGTAGCTAGCTTGCGCAGAACAGGAGCGTCCTGCATGTCCATGCATGTCGGCGTACTTCGTGTTGTGGCGGGGGCTGACGCACTGTTGCACCATCAAGGCTGTTGCACTGTTGCACCATCATGGAACGGCCATGCGGTATGACTCAGCTACAAGATGCATCTCTGTGCGGGAGTCGGCTCCTTTGATGCTGCATATGGTCTTTTGATGCTGCATGTGGATTCCGGAAAACCGCTCAGGGCCACGCGCAGGTGGCGCAGCTAGGTTTTGGATTTAGGGTTCAAACACCCAAGGACATCGCGACAGTCGGGCGTGGCTTAAACGTGCAGGATGTTGTCTCAGCCAAGGGGGCGCACTCTTCACCGCCTCAGCCTTTCCGCCAAAATTCGAGACGATGTGACCTTTCTTTACTGCAGGTAGCACAGCTGGGCGGGGAAACAGCGATAGTCATTGTGGCTGTAGCACGCTACCCATCGTCTCAGCGCAAGCGGGACACTGTTGACCGCCTCAGCCTTACTCTAAATTGAAACGACGGAAACGATGTGGCATGTGTGCAGGTGGCGCAGCTGGCGGGAAACATTGCGACAGTGCTATGCGGCGTCACCGCACTGGACGTTGTGTCAGCCCGCGCGGGGCATGCGACATGGTTGGGGGCCACGCGGCCCGCTTTCATGGACGAGGCCGCCGCGGTGAAGAGCGGCCCGGTGGCTGTGCCTGCCATGCAGCACCCGCTCCTGCTTCAGGTGCGGCAGACTATGGATGAATTGGGTAGAGTACATTGCTTCAGTCACTGCAGGGTATGCAGTGCTTCAAGCCGTCGACTGGTCTTGTGATGGTGGGCCGGTGGCCGTGCCCGCCATGCAGCATTCGCTGCTGCAGGTGCGGCCAGGATTGCATGCTGATATGTGGCGGAAGTTTAATTATTTATATTACAACTATCATGTATCAAATGGTGAAAATGTATAACACTGACAATATGCTGCGACGACGCAGTGCAGCTCGGCACTGTTGAGGCCGAGATATGACCAAGAACGGAATGCACTTGCTGGGTTGAGCAAATGGTTCAATCCCGATTCCTACATACTGCAGCCCACCCTGGAGCGACTGCCGGCTTTGGCACTGGCAGCGGACGCGCAGTTCGAGAACAATTTCATGGAGCCCGTTGCCGCTCTGGAGGCGGCCGCCGGCTCGGCGCCGGCTCCCGCCGCGCAGTCGTCAGACCCAGGGGACGCTGGAAGCAGGAAGTCGGCAAAGCCGCCGTGCCCGGTGGACCTGCTGGTGCCGCCGCAGGCGGCGGTCGTCATGGTCACAGGTGGGAGCATTACAGCAATCGCAAGCTCGCACATGTCGGTTGTATGCGTTGTACTCCAGCTGAGTTTTCGAGGCACGCGTGCGCAGCATCAGCGGAAAAACGTCTGTTTGTCGGGCTGGCCCAGGAGCCTACCGAAGCTGCTATGCATATGTGTGGCAAGGCAGAGTCGACATCGTGCTAAGAACAACCGTAAACAAACACAAATGCAATTCAGATATGCCGCAGGGCCCAACACGGGCGGCAAGACAGCGTCGCTGATGGCGCAGGATCTGGCAGCCCTCTTGCTCAAGGCTGGCTGCTTCTACTTCAACATTCTGGTCAGTTTGGGACAGTCGCAAAGTGTGTTGAACAGGCCCCAATACGGGCGGCAAGACGGCATCGTTGAAAGCGCTGGGTCTGGCAGCACTGATGCCCAAGGCCGGCCTGTTCCTGCCGCTCGCGGCGCAGGGCGCCGACGGCCAGCCCAGCAGTCAACAGCCGCGTCTGCTGTGGTTCGACAAGGTGCGCCTCAGCGCGATGCGATCTGCAGTACGCTGACTCTGAGCGGCGATCTGGCCTGCTCCTGAGCTGCTGGCCATTCCTTCCCGCTCGCGGCTGCTGTGGTTCGGCAAGGTCCGGCGCCGCAGCGCCTAGAGTGTGTCCGTTTGAGCACGATGTTGTAGGTGTGCTTCTGAATGGGAAGAGCAGACAGGCCGCAGAAGACAGTGTGACAGCGCGCATCTGCAGGTGCTCGCAGATGTGGGCGGTGGTCGGAGCCTGCAGCAGAGCCTCAGCGCCTCCACAGCGCACCCCACTCCCCTTTTGTGTTGGTACCTGCTTCAGCACTCAATGGAAACCCAATATCTTTCTGCACAGGTGCTGGCGGACGTGGGCGATGGGCAGAGCCTGCAGCAGAGCCTCAGCACCTTCAGCGCACACGTGCGGCGGCTGCGCCTCATTCTGGCCGCCGCCACGCCCAGCTCTTTGACGCTACTGGACGAGGTCGGCAGCGGTGCGCTTTCTTTGGGCGCTTGCGACGGCGTTTGGCGGCAACCGCGCAGCGGACCTTGGCAATAACTCAGCCGAACGCCCTCATATATGTGTGTTTGTGCTGTTGCGTATGTGTAGGGAGACAGAATGGGGATCCCTGGCAGCAGCGCTGACGCAGTGGCTAAACCGGGCCTAAGCAAAACACAGATAACAATCAAATTGGCATCTTGCAGGCAAGCAGGGACAGGCCCCGCGGAGGGGGGCCCTGGCGGCAGCACTGTTGCAGGCGCTGAACCAGGCCTCATGGACACAATTTCAAAATCAATGTGTCCTCTTGCCGGCGTGCAGGGACAAAGCCAGCATAGGGAGAGGCATAGGGAGAGGCCGCGTGCGGCTGCGCTGCTGCAGCGGCTGGCAGGCACTGCGCGGCTGACCTTCTCGACGAGGCAGCTGTCGTGTATATAGGTTTTTTCGTGAGTCCTGCTTGTGCACACGTGCAGGGACCGACAGAGGGAGAGGCGCTGGCGGCGGCGTTCCTGCAGCGCCTGGCGGCCAATTTGCTATGCAGATATCCTCGTGCAGGTCCATTCCCGACGGCCATGTGCCCTTGCGAGCAGGTACGGACCCCACAGAGGGAGAGGCGCTGGCGGCAGCTTTGCTGCAGCGGCTGGCGGCAATTGCGCGGCTGACCTTTGCGACAACGCACCATGCGGGGCTCAAGGAGATGGCCGATGCGCAGTTCGTCAACGCCTCCGTCGAGTTTGACATTGCGACACTGCGTCCGACGTACAGGTCAGACGGTTTCATACCTTTGGTTGCCTTCGGATGGACACGACGCTCCAGAATGCCATGCCGGCACTTGCCCTGGTTTCAGAGTAACGACGACCTACAGTTGTGACCCACATGTGCATGCGGGCGCGCAGGCTGCTGTGGGGGCAGGCGGGGCAGTCCAATGCGTTGGCGATTGCCGAGGGGCTGGGCTTCAGCCGGCAGGTCGTCGCAGATGCCCGCAAGGTATCCGTACGCATTCTGCAATCGATTCGAATCTCAAAATTGTGGTAGTGATTGCCGAGGGGCTGGGCTTCAGCCGGCAAGTTGCGCAGACGCCCGCAAGGCACCATGAATCTCACTCTGCAATCGAGTTACTTTCAATATTGCGGTGGCGCTCGCCGAGGGACTGGGCTTCCGCCGGCAGGTAGGCGCGCGCGACCGCAAGGTATCCAAACGCACTCTGCAACTGCAATGAATTGCAACAAGTTGTGCTTTGGAGGCGTGACTGGGCGCCTCCGAGTCAACATGTGAGAGGCCTGAAATCCTGCACCTCGCAGAATTTTTTGAGGCGCGTAGTCTGAGGGGACATGACCCGAATTTGACTTGCCTTCGAACCCAGCCCTCAGCCTTGCGTCTGCGCACCGGCAGGTGGCGGCGGAGATGCGGGCGCTGACAGACGTGCAGACGAAAGCGTTTGCAGAACAACCACATTCACTTATGCGTGACATAAAAAAGGCTCTATTTGTTGCAGAGCAGCCAATGTGCGGTGCTGACAGAGCCGAAGGAGGCCAAAATTCGTCAAGCTCCCAAATTCGTCAGGTGTCGAAGACATGATTTTCGCTGCAGGTGGCTGAGGAAATGCGGGCGCTGACAGACGCGGGGGCGCGCAGCCAGGTCATGGCGGAGCACCTCGACAGCCAGGTCGAGGAGGCTCAGGTGCGATGCGTCGAGTCCGATGGGCGCATGTGTGAGAGGGGGTGCGCAGCATAGCTGTGGTGGAGCATTTCAACCCGAAAACACATCGATGTGGTACTGCAGCATGCACTTCACCAGCATGCACATCACATCTGTCACCTAGGTTGCCCAAAAAGCTGGTCTAGTGCAGGCCACAGCGGCGCATGCAAGGGCAGCGAGAGAGCAGGGCGGCTCAGACTCTGCAGTCTGCACACAATTGAGACTTCCCCGATGCACTGAAGAGTTGAATGCTGCCGGCGCAAACCACGGCGGCGCGCGCCAGGGCAGCCAGGCAGGAGGCGCAGCGGCAGCTTCGCATCCTAAAACATAGGTTTGAAGGCACCGTTTCTGTGCGCAGGCCACAGCGGCGCGTGCGAGGGCGGCCAGGGAGGAGGCGCAGCAAGATCTGAAGCTGCTGAGGCAGCAAGCAGAGGAGGCCCGGCGCCAGGCCGCCGCCGTCAAATCTGATGCGCCCGACCCCGGAAACGAGGCAAGCACTCTCAACCAAGATAATCAACAGAAACACGCCGTCGGGTGCATCGCAGAGTGCATGAGAAGGTGCAATGCAAACTCAATTGCGTAAATGCAAGATGGTATGCACAGGCCAAGGCGGCGCAGCGGCAGATCCGGGAGGCGGTGGCGGCGGTGTCGGATCGGGTCAATGGAGCAACATTGAAACGCAAGTTGAAATCAGGAACATGATAATGCAAGTGCGAGTGCAGGCCGAGGCAGCGCAGCGGCAGATCCGCGAGGCGGTGGCGGCGGTGAAGGCGCGGCAGCTGCCGGCGGCGGCGGCGCTGTCCAGCATCCGCCAGGCCGAGCAGGCGTGGGGTGCCAGCTCTTCAGCAGAGGCTGAGGCAGAGGATGCCGGCGGCCAAAACCCTGGATTCCGGCCGGTCGTGGGCCAGCAGGTGGCCGTCCGCTCTATGGGCGACTCTGCTGGCACGGTCATGCAGACCGGCAAGCAGGTGGTTGATTTTCTGTTCTTTCGCAAATCCGTTGTTTTCAGAGCAACTGCAGCCCTTCTGTGCACAGCGGCCGGCGGATGGGCTTGTGTAGAAGCCATTGTATAGAAGCCGCGAGGTTGATCGTGGGTGGCTTTGCTGGCAAGGTCCTGCAGCCGGCAAGCAGGTGAAAGTATTGTGTGTATCGATGTGTTGTTGCCCCTCCACAATGCATCCATTCTCTGCCATGCAACCCGGCAGACAGGCGAGCCTCGCAGCTGCGGTCGCAGCGTGGAGTTTAGGAGCCAAGAGCCCAAAACGCCAGCGAGGTCATGAGGTTGGCTGGAGGAGCGCATCGTAGTGTTCAAGCAAGGCAGGGTAGCACAGCAAGAGTCGGCACAGACGGAGCAGCAATAGAAGAGCTGGCACAATGGGCAGTGTCCGCGCCTGCGCTGCGCAAGCCTCGGTCAGGGTGCACAGGGTGCTGGCGCACCATCAATTGCACCAACGCAAATTTGGAGTCAAGTTTGCAACTAACAAATGTTGTGCCGCGCATGTCGTGGTCAAGGTGGGGTCCAAGACCGTGCGGGTTGCGGCGCGTGACCAATTGAGCAAAAACGTGATTTTTTGATTTGTGCACATCTGCGCTGCGCAGGTGACGGTCAGGGTGGGGTCCATGACCATGCGGGTTGCGCCGCGTGACCTCGAGCCGTGGCAGGGTTCCCAGCGCGGCAGGCAGAAGCGAGGCGGCAGCTCCGGCGGCGGCAGCGGCGGCAGGCAGCGGCAAAAGAAGCAGCAGCGGCAGCAGCAGGGGCAGGGGCAGGAGCGAAGTGGCAGCGGTGACGGCAGCGGCGGTGGGGACGGGGACGGCGGCGGCGATGCGACGATACAGACCGCGGCCAATACCGTCGATGTGCGGGGTCAAAGGGCGGTCGAGGTGGGCGCATTCTGCAATGTTCCAGCGTTGCCACCGGTGCCAATGCGACCTGCACCAGCCTGGTGCACAATGCAAATGCACAACTGCCAGCAGATGTGCCCAACGAAATGTGCCCAACGCAGCGTGTGTGTTTCGCAACTGTTCCTCGCTGCATCCTGATCCGTGGGAGGCTCTACCTCGGGACTGGCGCATCACCTCTCCCATGGCGCGCACTCGCATTGCCTGGATGCAGCTGAGGTTGCGGGGCATTCGTATTGTGCCGCAAATGCAATCTCCGAAAGCTGCTTTCTTGTTCTGTTTGCGCTGGGCGCACCGCCTGGCATGACACGGGGCGGACATCCCAATACATCATCACGAGAGCTGTGGAAGAGCACTTGTCTGTACAATGGCAGGCGCAGGCGGCAGTGGACGACGCCATCAGCGAGGCGCCGCCCGGCATGGCGCTGTGCATCGTCCACGGCATGGGCACTGGGGGGCTGCGGGCCGCGCTGCATGACATGCTGAAGGACCATACGCAGGTGCATTTCCTCTTCTTTCGTGGTGTAAGATTTCCAGCTAGTGCCCTCCTTCGGCTGTGCACCGCAGCCGATCCACGACATGCTGTAGGGCACACAGGTCACCTGCAGATTGAACATAGAAGTCCAAGCACTCAACGATGTACCATGCCACTGCAGGTCAAGCGCTTCGAACTGGATCCAGCCAGCAACGGCGGCTGCACGCTGGCGTTTCTGACCTGAGTGGCGTGGCGTATCACTAGGGAAACCTGTGCTGCAATACAGAGACGTCCCGTTGCCCACCTGTATCTTTTGAGCGGACAGTGGATCACTTACTCACTTCACGTTCTTTGAAGCTAACGGTGCGAGCTCCGGAACTGAATTTGATTGGTGTGGTGTGTGCGGCATTTGCCTGGATGTTTACACAATTATTTGAGTTGATTGGCTGTCATGTACACGAGGTACGACTATACCCTTTCATGCAGCAGTACTACTGCTGCATGACGTAGGGTGTAGATTTCGGCGGAAAATTAAGCGGGCTTAAACCCCGCACATTGAGGTCATCGACGCGCCGCATTCCAGTTCATTTCTCAGGTTGCAACCTGCCCCTTGTGCTACGTTCCCTTCCTGGCTTGGCGACATAGGCCGCGGGAATAGGCTGCAGGGGTCGCCGCTGAAGCAAGTCTGCCTCTTGCGCGCCGTCTATCCCTTCCTGGTACGTTGTTAGAAGACTGGGTGCTCCGACAGCATGGTATTACACTTCAACGGAGTAGGCATTGCTGTGGTGATATTAGCTGAGAAGTATCAGCGTGGCTACCGCGCTGCAACAGCAGGCTGCGGCCCTTGCTGCTGAACACACACCAGGCAGACAATAGAATTGCCTTCGGGGACGGTCAATTCGATGGCAATACTAACACCGAGTAGTATGGGGGCCGCTGACGATAGATTGGGGGGGCAGAAGACCTGCTAACCAAACCACGAAACTCGGCTGCTGCAGACCCAAAAAACCAGAGCTATGCTCTCCATATGCGTGACACCACTCTCCGTGTGCAGCAGTGCCGGCCGCAAATGTGCTGCCGCGGCCGCCGCCCGCTACCCGGTTTCCTGGCCGTGCTGTGACCGAGGCTGCGCCTCCTGAGCAGCGTGCTCCTCCCCGGACAGCGTCGGCGGCAGCGTGTCTGCCAGCGGCGACGGCGGCGGCTGCGTCTCACCCTCGTGCTGCGCGGCGGCAGCACCGTGGCCGCCCCCGGACGGGGCGCCCGGCGGCGGCGGCGGGTGCTGCTGCAGCTGCTGCAGCCCCGGGCCATAGCCTGCACACAACATCACAATGGAATGTGGTGTTGTGAAGCAGGGATGCCAACGTCCGACAGCCAACAATGCAATGTGCACCAATGCGGCATGCGGCAGGAGGCCGCGGCTGGCTCAATTGGCAATCATCGAGTGATCACATATACTATCAAGTGCGTTCTAAATGTCTTCTGCACCTGGCATGGCGACGGGGTAGGGGCTGGTCGGCACACCGTAGGGGTAGGTGCTGGGGATGCCGCCGTAGGCGCTGCTGCCCAGGTGTGCGCCCCCTGGCAGCGCCATGCCCGCCGGGATGCCTGCAATATGGCATAATTTGCATGGTCACAGCCTTGTTTTACGCCTCGCATCCGATCTCTGCGCCCCCTGGCAGCGCCATGCCCGCCGGATGCGTGAATGGTACGGAAGAAATATCTTTACGAAAGAGAGTTTCCTGCTGAGAGAGTTGCTCGACATGTGCGCGCCCTTGGCAACGCCATGCCGGCCGGGACGCCTGTTTAACATTCAAGCTAATCCGCTGTTAGAGCCGCTCAACATATGGTCCAACACCGTCAGCGTCAATGGTAGCCAGTTCTGACGCCGCTCTGCGTGGTCCCTCTGAAAGCTGAACCCTCCGTAGATCGGACCTTGGACAGCGGAGGACTAATGCACAGCAGGAACAGCGCACCAGAACTGAGAGACAGGCGCACAAACCTGCGTCCGAGCCCGGAGGCGGCGGCATGTACCACTGCAGGCCGCCGCGGCCGCCGGCGAGTGCCTGCGGCTGCACCACCATCGGCATGCCGCCCGCCTGTGGGCTCCAGTCCGGCCGCATGCCGCGCATGGCCTGCATGCGGTATAGGGAATTGTAAGCCCGACAGCAGCGATCGGCATGCGCACCTGCCAGGATGTCGAGTTCAGAACGCATGTCAGTGGAGCGCTGTGGCATCGTGGCTTTGCATTGAGCCTGACTCCGAGCAAAGCGGCCATGCATCGCCGCACAGGGATGCCAACCGATGCTGACACCAGGTATATTACAGGGCATATCGCTGCTTCGCCGCAAGGCAACTCACCATCTGCTGCTGCTGCTGCTGCTGCTGGAGCATCTGCTGCTGCATGAAAAACTGCTGCTGCTGCGGCGACGGCGGCAGCAGCTGCTGCTGCGCCTGCTGCTGCTGCGCCTGCTGCTGCGATGGCGACGTCGGCGGTCGCCCCTGCGGCGACGGCTGCTGCCCGTACGACTGCTGCCCGCCGTACGCCTGCTGCTGCGCATAGGACTGCTGCTGGTAGGCCTGCTGCTGGTAGGCGCGCTGCGCCGCCAGCGCCGGCGGCAGGCTCATGCGCGGCTGGCCGCCCGTGCGGCCGCCCTCGAGGCCGCGCCCGCGGCCGAAGGCAGGCCCTGGCGGGCCGCCGCCCTGCAACCATCAGGCGTGATTAAGTCAGAGGGCATGGGCGCAGCCGGAACGCACACGACATCCTGGCAGTGTGTCTGAACTCAAGAGTCTCAGTGCCAAGTGAAAACTGACGTGGCTGCGCTTCACAGTCGCAAGTTTCCAGTGTCTCCGCCGGGGCGGGTACGGCAGTCGGGCGCAGACGGGCATGCCGTAGCAGCAAGACCGCTCAATCGTGGCGGCACTGTCTGGCGCATGCATTGCATAATCTCTCGAGATAGAAGGAAAACTCCGAAATCTTACCCGTGGCGGGTACGGCAGCCGGGCGCCAACGGGCATGCCGTAGGGCAGCGGCGCCGGCAGCTGCATGGCGACGGGGGCGGGGTACAGTGCCGGGCCGCCCACCAGCGGGCTGCGCGGCGGCCGCATCGCGCCCGGCTGCCGGCAGGCAGACAGTGCGCATTGTCAGACTGCTGCATGGATGCAGAATTGCCGTAATGCCGTTTCTGCGCGGAACACAATGCCCACAGATGTGGCCCTGTGGCAGTGCAGGTTCCTGACATCCATGCCACACATGGGACGCCGCCTGCTCCTGCTGTCATGCGCAACCCACCTGGGGGGCGGTGTAGGGGAGGCACTCGATGTAGCGCGTGCCCATCATCTTGCGGTGCTGCGCCGCCGCCGCAAGCGCCGCCTCGTTGGCGTCCTTGAAGCGCAAAAGGAAAAACGTCAGCGACGAAAGCAATCGAACGGCGTGAAGGAAACTTGCACGGCAACGTGCACTGGCTTACCAGCGCCTGAGCCTCATAGATATGGCTTGGCCAAGCAAGCAGCTGCGTGTTTCGAGCGGGCGCAAATAGAAAATCACAATAAATTTGTACCTTGAAGCGCACAAAGGCGATGCCGGTGTTGACGCGCTCGCCACCGCGGTCCGCCTTGGTCATCAGCTTGACGCCGTCGTCCGCCAGCGTGAAGTCTGTGCAGAGGTGCAGGCAGATGTGTTAATAAGATAGCAGTTCAAAGTTCAGGTACTGGGGAGTGTCGCTCCTTTGCATGCACGGAGCATGCAGCTGACACAGCTCGTCATGAGAGGGCTTCACGCATGGCTCACTGCACCATGGCCAGGCCAGGCTACAAGCAACAGTCGAGAAAGGTGCTTCTGGCTGCATTCAAACCAAACAGCACTCACCCGCAAGCCAGCTGGTGATGTCGTCGATGCCGGCCGAGTAGGGCAGGCCGCGCAGCTTTAGCGTGGCGCCGTCCGGGGTGATGCCGCCGGGCGCCGACGGCAGCGGCAGCAGCGGCGCCTGCCGCCGCGAGGCGGCCTCGCCCAGCCTCGCCACCTGCCTGTTGCGCTGCATCGCCTGCGTTGCATGTTCCATGTGACGTAAGTAACACAGCACAGGCATGCATGCCTGTACTTGCTTTGCATGCGCATGCAGCGGCCATTGCCAGCCCAGCATACAAGTCAGCGTCAAGGCCGGCCGGGGGGTGCTGCCCTACATGAAGGCTAGGCAGTCGAAAATGGAATCTGGTATTCGATAGAACTTGACTGTACCTGCTGCATGTCGGGCTTGGAGGCCACGAAGATCTCGATGTAGCGGGGGCCCATGCGCGCGCGGTGCAGCGTCAGCGCCGCCTGCTGCGCCGCCTCGCTGGGCACCTCCACAAACGCTTCGCCAGTGGGCCGCCCGTCCTGATCCCGCGTCAGCACCACGCCCTGTGCATGCACATCGTGAAGACGATAAATTCATGCCATGATAGCATCAGGGGATGTGTGGTCAAAATGCCTAGTGCACTGTATCCCCAGGTCGCAATGCGCATGGGCGGCTGTCGCTGACAGCGGATTGCCGCATGCAGTGGCATTGCATCCCGAACATGGTGCATTGGCAAACGCTGCATGCATTATCCTCACCTGTGCGCCGCCGATGATGACGTGCTCCGGGCCGAAGAACTCCAGCACCTGCTCCGGGCCGGCGGAGAACGGCAGGCCGCGGAGGCGCAGCACCCAGTGCCGCTGCGTCGGCTGGCCCCCCATCGGAACGCCGGCTGCGTCGCCCTTCACGGCGGCCGCAATATCCTCCTCGCTCGCCGGGAACACCCTGAAAGGAAGGTCGTTGCCGTCAGCAGCGGTCGGCACCATAGTGCTGTACACGGGCATACGTGGCCGCTAGCTGACTGCCGAGCCGGCGTCCCATATCGGACGCTGTCTCTGAACAGGTTGCAATCGATCCAATCATGTCGTTTCTGGATGGCGATCCAGGCGCGCAGGTCACCCCCAGGACGAAGGACTCTGTGGACGAGGGAGGTTCAGACGAAGCTGGCAGGCTTGCACCCATGGCGAACGCGCGAACGGATGTACGGTCTGGCATCAGCAGCATGCAACTCATCATCTGACGCGGTCAACAGGCGGCTGCGGCCGCGCAGCCGGCCGTGCAGCGGCGAGTGGCATGGGGTCAGGCTCCAGTCGGACTGAGCCAGCAATCTGGACGTGGCACTCACTCGATGTAGCGATTCGCCATGTGCGCGCAGTGCCGGGCCTCTCGGGCGGCAGACGCCTGCTCCGGGCTCGCCAGCCTAACGAACGCCTCCCCAGGTGCTCGCCCTGGACCGCACAGGACAGTTTTGGCTGCGACGCCCCGGTCGGCCAACTTGCACAAGTACAGTAAGTGCAGAGGGTTCACAAACGCCGGTCCGGCCCACGATCCGTGCGAGTTCATTCTCCAGGAGGTATAGTCGGCGTGCGGTTCGTCGGCTGCCGGTCCGATGCATTCGCCGTGCATGGAAGGGCGCTGACTCACGAAGGCCTATTTTCGCACCGGCGCGGCTGTGGAGGACGACCTCGATCGGCGCCCAGCCATCGAAAAACGCAATCACGTCCGCCTCTGACGCGGAGTAGGGCAAGCCACGCAGCCGCAGCACCGCGGAATGGCCGTGCTCCGGGGCACCCAGAGCAGCCATCGTCCCGAGCCTCTCACCGGCCGCTCAATATCGAACAGCCATCTTCCAGCGCCACTCCTACCTACGAACGACTAAAAGGGGTCTTACACGCACGACACCGACAGGTTATCGGCGCATGCGCTGCGAGATCATTGCAAATTTGCGCTGGCCATGCAGAATGATCACGTGCATTGTGCTAACTTATTAAGTTTGTTGGGAACTAGTCCACCACCGTTCGGCTGCGAGTCCTCGGCTAGCAGCTGCATTTTTTTCGAGCAAACCTAGCCCGCCCGAGCACACGCAGGCTTTCCGTACATCTACACGATGCTTGCAACGACTTGCGTCCAGTGAATGGCTGGCCGTTGCGCTTCGGCTCAGTTCTGATACATCACTTGATCATTTCGCTACCGCCAGTGTTGGGCACACAACGAGGTAGCACAGCAGCAAAGGCGTTACAGACGGTATTGGCAGGCTTCTCATCGAGCGCGTGCCATTGCGATCGCTGCAAGGCTGCTGACACATTCGGCACGAAGTCACCGGCAGCGCAGCTTCTGTTGCGGCAGCGCAGCCGCACTCGCCTGACCTTTGGTGGGGGCGGTCGAGCGGCGGCGGCCATGGCCTTCAGCTTCGGGGGCGCCAGCAGCGGCGCCAGCACCTCGACGTTTAGTTTCGCTGCCGCGACGCCCGCGGCGAGTTCGTCAGCCTTCAGCTTTGGCAGCGCGGCCGCCCCCGCCACGCCGTTTGGGGCGTCCAGCGTGCCGGCTTTTGGGCAGCAGCAGAGTATGGCCTCGCTGTTTGGCGGGGCGTCCACGCCGGCATTCGGGGCGGCGCCAACTCCCGCCGCCTCGACGCCTGGCGCTTTCGGCTCCGCCGGCGGCGGCCTCTTTGGCGGCTCCGGCACAGGTGCTGGGGGATTGTGTATCGTGCCGCACCTGGCAGCTCGAAGATTGTTTGTGGCCACATTGCGCTTTACCGTGCTCAACGGAATGCCCTACCAGCAGTGTCCTATCAAAACTGCAGGTGCCTTTGGGGCGTCTTCGGCCAGCCTGTTCGGCTCGTCGACCACACCCAGCCTGTTCGGCGGCACACCGGCGTCGCAGCCGGGCGCGCTGACCACCTTCTCAGCACCGGCGTTTGGCGGCCAGTCGCAGGGCGGCGCCTTTGGCAGCACCTTTGGCGGCGGCAGCGCCTTTGCCGGCGGCCAGCAGCAGCAGCAGCAGCAGCAGCAGCAGCAGCAGCAGCAGCAGCAGCAGCAGCAGGTGTCGTCAGCGCTGTGCGGCAAGGAGGGCAAACCGCTGACGCACGTGACAAAATGGGAGGACATTGGCCCTCACGGCCAGAGCTACCTTCTCGAACTGGAGTGAGCCTTAGCAAATCTTTGAAACGCCCATGTAGCGCATGCTGCACGCGCTGCATTTAGCATGCGCTGCGGTTGTATTTGACCGTTTGACAATTGTTCAGCCTCACAATGCATGGGCTTCAGCAGTGAATTACATGCTGCAAGGTTGCAGGCGCTGATGTCCCAATGACACCTGTGCTGGCAGGAAGGTGGTCTCGCAGTACCGGGAGGAGTCTCGGCAGTTGGACCAGAACGGACGACTGTGGGGCGACGAGGGCCGCACCTTAAAGCAGGTGAGTCGTAAGGCCGCAGTTCAGCTGTATCCGAATGTGCTGGTTGTCATGTAGCTGTGCAGTGCTCACATGTCTTGACTGACAAGAATGTGCAGATTTGGATCTGCCGCATCCGAAACGCGCCGCCGAGGTGACTCCTCCTTGGCGACTTAACCTGCGGATTCCTGCCCACCCTGTGTATTGACATGACCCGCTTTTCTCCATTGCAGGAGATGGCAGCAGACGAGCGGGCGCTGCGCCAAGCGCTGGCGGGGCTGGAGGCGGCGCTGAAAGGCGACCTGCAGACCATCGCCGCCTTCCGTGAGGTGCGCACTTTTTGGATTTACACAAGGCCCTCTTATCACCCACGGAGAGTGGCTGTGCAGTCGCATTGCATGCATGGCTCATTTGATGCCTACACCACCACCAGCACCACCACCAGCAGTCTGCTTCGTGCATGTTTTGAGCGATGGGTGGGTTCTGACTGCCAGACCAGCTCATCGCATGGTTTCTCCTCTGCCCTCGATTCCCATTTGTACCTCTTGCAGAAAGTGGTGGCGCTGCTGCACTACACGGAGCAGGTGGTCCGCACCTTTCAGCGCACGCTGCCGTCATAACCCTTATTTCAAGGACTGAAAGAAAAGTTTTCATTTTCTGCAGAAAGTGGTGGCGCTGTTGCACGACACGGAGCAGGTGGTCCGAACCTTCCAGCGCACTCACAGGTGGCGCGCCGCCGGCAAGGTCAGTGCCTCCCTGTGCATTCATCATCTCCAGCAAATCATCACTTCCTACAAATCTTCACCTCGTGCAAACCGGGAAACCATGGTTCCGCCACGCTCGCCGACAATATGTGTTGTCTGATTTTGCTGATAACATGAAACATGGGGTGTGTGGATGATGATCGAATATGTGCTAAAACGGATCGGCCCCTGTCTAGGGCGCCAAGACGAAACTCAGATTCAAGTCATCCTTGCACTGACACGCACCCAAGTCCCTTCAGCCCACCTCGTCTGTGTTGCGCCAAGCCTTGCTGCTAGGGATCTCGAAAATACAATGCTTTTCGGACCATCGCATCTGGCATGCTTGAGTATTGGCTGCAACAATCATCATCCAATCCTACCCTAGGAATAGACAGGAGCTTTTGTTGCGATGCAGGTGCTGCCCGGGCAGGTGTTGCCGCCGGGCGTGAGGGAGCAGCTCAACGGACCCATCATCCTGCCGTCCATGTACCTGCGCCGTGCCACCCAGTCCTTCCAGGTACACTGCTTGACACTCGAGCAACACTTGCAGCATGCAAGCTTGAAGCTGAGGTGGCTGTCCCATCCTGCCGCCCATGTACCTGCGCCGTGCCACCCAGGCCTTCCAGGTACCATGCCAGATGTTGCGGAGCGTGAATGGCGGGATGTGCCGGCAGCCATCGATCATCCCCAGCATCAGAGAACGACAGCCAGAATCAAGCAAATGCTGATGTTTAGCTCACACTCAGTTTTCGTCTTGGCAACTTTACTCAATCAAGCCGGGTCAATCGCTGACGGTACATCCTTCTGTCTGCAGGAAGCGCTGGAGCAGTACCGGTCGCTGGTAGTGCAGCTGGAAGCGCTACTGCCGCAGCAAGGATTTAAGGCCGGCGGCGGCGGCAACGGCCAGCAGCAGGACGGCAGGCCATCGGCGGTCGCCGCGCTGCCGGTGGTGCTGCACAACCTGCACGATTTTTTCAACCACGTTGCGGCGCGGCTGGAAAAGCTGCACGAGGGCGTGGCGGCCACAAAGGAGGCGTTTCTCGAGCGCCGGCGCGAGGTGCACATGAACATGTGGTTTCCACATCGGCCGAATTCACCTGCGTGTTGTTTCCCTGTGCTGACCTGCACAGCTGGTGCTGCGGGAGCGCACAGGCAGGAGGTTGCTCGCTGCATGCGCCAAGCTGCTGCGGAAATATGCTTGGATTTGTGGCAATCGCTGCACAGTTCCATCGAATTCTTCAAATGGGTGGTTTTCTTTGCAGGCCGGCGACATGAGCGATCCGTTTGCGGACGCAGAGCGCAAGGCGCTGCTGAAGCGGAAGATGTCGCAGGCGAGGACGACCGTGATCCCGCCCAGCACGGGCGTGCCCGCGGCGCAGCAGGCGGCCTCTGCGCTGGCAGCTGCCGGGCCGGCAGCCACACCCGCAGGTACACTGATGCTCGAGGGCTAGGGCTGCGCTGGACACAGTGGCAAGCCCACTTCGTGCCTCCAGACGCATTCACGCCTGTTCGCGAGTTCGCAAGGTCGGTTTTCAAGCAAGGTCCAATAATGTCGATGTTCCTGTTCACGACAGGTGGCGGCCTATTTGGCGGCGGCACGCAGTCCTCACTGTTCGGCGCAAGCGCGCCTGCTGCGTCTGCTGCTGTCACGCCTGCTGGCGGCGGCCTGTTCGCGGCGCCTGCTGCGGGCGCGTGGGGCGCACCCGCGGCATCGCCGCCCAACAACACAGCCGGTTCCAGTCGGAGAGGGCGCTTGCGCAAGTGACAATTGGTTGCATGGTGTGGACTGCCGTTTGCTCATGTGCTCTCTGGAGGTGATACTGACACTGGTGATCAGAGTGACAGACTTATTGTTGAATCGATGTTGCGAATCCGTCTTCAAGTCACCACTGCTGCATTCTTTCGGTGCTCACTGGCTCCCGACTCCATTTCAGCACTGACGCGGGGCAGGTTTCCCATACTGGCTACGCCCCTGGCACCTCCTACTCGAAATCCGCATGCAACACAGCCACATTTGCATCGCTTGCACACTGTGTACTGAGGCGCACACATTCTAAGATCCGTTGAATCCCGGCAGCGCTGCCATGATGGCGTGTGCAAAGCTTGCGGCGATCACTCTTGCGGCAGTCGTCTCTGCCTGCGCCTTGCCGGCCGCAGCTCAGGTGATGTGCATTTCCAACTCCAGCACACCACTTTTTGCAATTACTGAAACTTTGGCTATCCCACTGCAACATCGCGCAACGCTCCTCAGCTTTCCATCGGTTGCTGACGCTGCGGATCGTGTTCCGGGTGGCGTCCAGGAAATGGCCATCAGAAGCTCCAGCTGGTGTAGAACTGGCCTATTGATGATCGTTTGCTTTTCCTGGGCTGCACCATGCCTTCAGCTGCTCTGACAAGCCTGTATGAAGTAGCTTCCACATTGCGATATGTTTCACTTTTCGAATTGTAGCAGTCGACAGCCCACTCACCCAGCGATTGCTAGTTACAGAACCTTAGATGGTTCCTTGCACCAGTAAACCATTGTCGCAATACGATCTGCATGTACTCCGGCATTCTCTGCGGCTGAAGCTGCGGCATATGACGCAGGTTCCGCCAGCCGAAAAACTTCTGGCCGGGCAACTGGCAGCAGCCCTGCAACGCGTCCAGCTTCCTGGCGGCGCTGCAGAGCGTGCTTGTCTGGTCCAAATCCGCGCAGAGCTACGCGGCGCTCCTGGCGGCGGGCCTGCCGGTGCCGCATGACGCCACACTTTTTCTGCCGCAGGACAACGCCTGGGCCGATTTTGAGGCGGCCAATGGTGCGCAGATATGGATAAGAGTTTTCTTTTCCAGCTGCATGCAATCTCCGACGATTATGTTCGCGAATGGTGCCGCGGCCCAATAGGTGCACCAGACTTCGCGTACATACTCACTGGCATTGGGCAGAAGCGGGGTGCGCTGCTGCGGTGCAGACACTGCAAACACGAGCTGCATGTGCATGCAGGTGCTACACGGAATAGTCTGAACGGGCTTGATGTGCTCTGACGCTTTCACATATGACCATCCTGTGCAGGCCGCCCGAACGCCAGCGACCCGCGCGTCCTTGCCACCATCCTTTACATGAGGTTAGTTCTCAATTAGGATGTTGCAACTTTGACGCATCGAGTGTTCGTAAATGAGCACCAACTTTGACACGATGTATGCTTTTATCTCGCAGCATCCCTGGCGGTGCTCTGAACCGCGACAACCTCATCGCTAAATCTCCGCACCGGAGCACGCTCGGCGCTGGCCTCAACACCACCCTGCCGCTGACCGTCACCCGGAACGCCACCGTCAGCGCCGCCAATCGCGCTGCACGCTGGTACCGCCAGGTGTGTGTTGATCTGGACGTGTGGACTAGTCCTGCAGCAGACCCCATCTTGCCTGTCTCCTCGATGCACGTTCCGTACGACACGATACGTGCTGTTCTCATCTGCATGCGCCAGTGCTGTTTCCATCTGCTTGCGCCAGTGCTGTTTCCATCTGCATGCGTCAGGAGAATGGGAGGGCACCTTTGCAATGCGTCCGCCTTGCTCAGTCTGACAACGGGGGCCATCACGCTGCTTTTGCATGCACGGTCACACGACATGCAACCAGTACAGCGACCTGTGAACATGCCGTTCACCGGCTCACCACCTCTGGTTCGTGTGTCGCAGGAGCAGCTGTCTGGCATCAATCAGTTCGTGTTCGGCAGCATCCTGCCGGTGCACAGGTGAGCAGTGCTATGCTGGAGTAGTGCTCACAGCACTGCTCGCTCAACAGATGCTGAGACGGGGAAGTTTCGCACAGCATCTCCAGCCTCTGTTGTCTCAGCAGTACAAATCATGCACTGTTTGCGCCTGTTTGCAGAGCCTGCTCTTGCTACATCTACGAGATCAACGCCGTCATCTTCCCTTCTGCGACGAACTTTGCTGGCGTGCCTGCTGCTAATTTGGCGACAGGCGTGCTATTTATCTATCCTGTCCATCGGCTGTTCCATGCGTCAATTCTTGCATCGTGCATCAGCTGACCGCAGTCTGTGCAGCTAAAGCAAACAAGTGGCGGTGTGCATCAACGTATATCCACAGCACAATTCACTGCTGACTTTGCCTCTATCACACAGCCGTCGCCGGCCTAGGCGGGCACCGCATGAACACCACAACAGCACTGACGGCGGCGCGACCGACACCCGCACCCACCGCGGCGCCGACGGCCGCTCCCGCAAAGACGGCGCGGCCGACAGCCGCACCGGCCGCCGCACCCACAGCTGTGCCGGCCACCGCACCAACAGCTGCGCCGACCGCAGCGCCGAGGCGCCCCGCATCTCACCCGCCCGCCGCTGTGCGGCCTGCCAAGAGGGCGCACCCGACCGCTCGCCCCGTTGCAACACCGGCGCCTCGCGAGCCTGCACCTCATGAGCCAGCGCATGAGCCTGCGCCTCACGAGCCGGCTCACAGCGGCATGCGCCCCAGGCTCCCCTCTGACGCCCGCGCCGGCGCACGTGAGGCCCCACTCCTCGCCCTTGCTTGTTGCACTGTGCCATTGATGGTCATGCAGGACCTCACAGATACTCACATCGACACGTATACCAATCCATTCCAGCCCGCGGCCGCTTCTGTGATGGAGAATGGCACACACTGCGCTGGCTGCACTTCCCAAACCTCGACGTTACGTTTGCTTCCGCAGGCGCGTCCACGGCGGCAAACGACGCCCAGGTGGCGACGCCATCTGGCGGCATGACAGCCGGCCCCCCCGCACACAAGATTTTGCCGCCGCCGTCGCCCTACAATGCTGCTCCTGGAATGGCGGTCGGTGGCATGAAGGTGGTGGCCGCCGCTGCCGCCGTGGCGCTCCTGGCCCTGTAGACGCCCTAATCAGGCTGTGACCGTGAGGCCACAAGGCCTGTGCTGCAACTTCACCTGGGTCAGCGCAATGGTCCACGCGATATTCAGCTTTGCCATGTTTCTTAGGAGTTTGTACTGCACCACTGTTTATGGTACATGATCCACCCACATTGCTCAGCGTTTCAGTGTTACTACGGCCTGCTATGATCGATCTCAGCGACTGCAGCTGCATCGTTTGGCAAGTCCAAGAAATATCCAAAAACCCTTCTCCTTTTCTTTGGATCAGGCCGAGGTTCTTGCAAGCGCTTTTGCTACGCCAGAAGCTCACTCCTTTTCGTTGACACACAACGTTGTATCAGCTGCGAAACTGACTCAGCAGGAACGTTCGCTGCCAGCGCTTGCCTCTCACACCCGTACACGCCACCATCCTACTCTGAAGCCGTCTGCTAGCTGTGCTGACGAATCATCCGCAAGATGCAAGCGGGCAAAGGAGGCACAGCCTAGGGGATTCAAGCATCGTTGACCGCTGCTGCGCCTGCCAGAAGGCCTAGTTCCCCGACACCTCAGAGCAGCGCCGCGCCGGTACAGCAAACTTATCGTGCGCAGCTAATGCTGAGCTCTGCAGCAATGCTGGAGCGGCTGCAGTCTAACGGGATTGCAGGCACCAGCCCAGCCTGCGGCCAGGCGCGGTGGTCGGTGCACTGGCGCCCACACCGCACGCCGCGGCGATGCCGGCACGTCACGGTCGCGGCCAAGAAGGGCAGGCGCGGCGGGGGCGGCGGCAGCACCAGCAGCAGCGACCTGGGGCTGCTGCAGATAGAGGAGGACGGCTCGGACGTGTGGCGGCTCAGTGCCGCTGTTGATAGCATCCAGAGCGGCGGGGTGAGCACTGCATGAGTTGCGCCGCGTATATTGTTTCGTGCCCCATGTGGCAATGCATGGAGAGCATCCAGAGCGGCGGGGCGGGGCGCTGCATAGTTTGCCCCCCCTGAGTTGCTTCGCTCCCGGTGGCGAAGCATCTGGCTCAGCGCTGCCGTCACAGCATCCACAGTGGAGGGGTGGGCACCGCATCAAATCTGCCGCTTCAAATTTTGCTTCTGCCATCTGCCACGTGACGGCGTCCCCGGCCAGTGCCTGGTCACAATCAGGAAGAGCCTGACACGGCCCCCATGATGCTGCGCAGGTGGGCATCATCCCGACGGACACCTTTCCGGCATTTGTGTGCGACCTCGCCGACAAGGCCGCAGTGCAGCGGCTGTACCAGATAAAGGTAGTTGCGCAAGCTGTCCGGCAGCACGCTGTTTTTTGTTGGCAACAAACACGCAGAGGTGAAACTGGAAAGACAACTCTTCCTATGTCCAAGATCGACGTCTGACTATCCAATGTGTAGGGCCTCAGCCCGCAGCAGCCGCTCAGCATCCTGTGCAGCAGCTTCCAGCACATCTCCACCTACACACAGGTGATGCTCTTGGACATTCGGCTGCAGTGCAACTTTTTTGGAGACATCCACTGCATTCATCGACTCCTGTTGCGCAGGTCGTTCCTCAGGTGCCTGCATGCATGAGACGCCTGCTTGAGACGCTGTGCCCTTCTAGCACTGCTGAGCCTGCGTGTGCTTTGCCACGCAGGGCTTTCCTGCGGCGAACGAGCCTGGGCAGCCGGACCTCTTCCGCATCGCGCGGCAAGTGCTCCCCGGCCCCGTGAGTCTCCCCTTCATCCTCACGCACATCTACTGCATCCACCGAAAAGATGCGCACAGCGCTCGTGTTCAGAGCTCTGTCTCGAAGGGATGCAGCTCGAGCATCGTGGTGATCTTCTGAACAAGGCTGCTATGTCAGAGCTCGACGCCTGTGCCGCACACCCATCATCCTGCCGGCGAGCAAGGTGCTGCCCGGCCTGTGTGCCGCCCACCAAAAACCTACACACACTGTACACGTATCGTCCGTCATTCTTTTCAACCATTTCAACGCAGTACACCTTTATCCTGCTGGCCAGCAAGGCGCTGCCGAAGCAGTGCGTCGACTACCTGTCCGGAAAAGTGAAGACGCGGCGCAGCGTCGGCGTGCGCATGCCCCACGACATCGCCTGCCAGGCGGGCTTTGTTTTTCAATTCTGCCAATCTGAATGAAACCTTCTTGCTTTGGGACAACCTGCCACAATAGCACAGTATTGGCGTCCTCATGCACCGCAACAACGTCCGCCAGATGGGCTCATGAGCCGCTCTGTTGGGCAGTCTACTGTTACGTAATACTCAGGCTGGTTGCAACCAGCATGCTGGCAACATGAAGGCGTGGGAGGAGCCTGGGAGGGCAAATGTTTGGCAGGCAACAGACGACTACACATAGGCGCACAGCCAGGCCCACCCGTGTGTGAGCGCCGGGCAACGCAATGTCCACAGGGCAACGTCAGGCCTCAGCCAGCTCAGAAAGGAGTGTGCGCTCGCATCATGCAAACTTCATATGCAAAATGTGCTTGCGTTCTGGACTTGTGTAAACCTCATGCCATGCAAAACTCAGGCGATGCTGGAACAGCTGGAAAGGCCGCTGCTGTGTTCCAGCATCCGACCGGCAGACCAGCTGAGCGGGGCGTTGCCGGACGCCGCGCTGCTGCTTGACGAGTTCGGGCCCCGCGGCCTGGACTTTGTCATCGACGACGGCCGCCGGGTGTGTTTTGTTTTCGGTCTACGCTTGCAATCTGAGACTACACCCTGTTCACACACTCGCGTCCTGCAGAATTCGTAAACGCCTGTGCCGGATGAACACGTTGTGGGGTGACCTGATTCCCTATGTCTGTTCCCGTGCGCAGTATGCAGAGGGCTCCACGGTGGTGGACATGACGAAGAACCCGCCGGAGCTGCTGCGGCGAGGCCTCGGCGACGCCTCCGTGTTCGAGGCCCTGCTGGAGGATCTGGTCCCGGCGTGATGAAATGGAGTGTGCAAACTTGTTGAAGCTGTTGCTGCCGTACCGCTGAGGGACGCACCCATTCCTGACGGTGATGGTGATGGCATGATTCGGTCCCGGTACTGTGCAGAGAAGACAGGTTGTGGCAAACCATTGCAGAGAAGATTTGGCGCTGGACACAGACCAAAACACATGACCGCCAAAACAAAGGCGAGCTAAGATTTGTTGCTCTGGACAGCGCTGCAGCTGCCTGACCAAGTTGACACAGGGGCATTTACGTTGGGATTTAGCCTTTCGTATAAAAATCAAGGCGAGTGCTGCAGTGTGCAGCATATCAATGACAAGCTGGCCAGCAGGGTGGTATATGAAGGATGATTGAAGAAAGGACACATAGATCCTAAAAATGCAATGCCATGATATTCTCTGCAACTAGGACTCTGTGCTTCGCCAATCGTTGCCCCCAGGACACTTCATCGACAGCGATAAAAGGTCGAACCGAGAGTCTCTCAGTACTTAGCCGGTACTTAAGCCTATAGTTCAAGCGCGGTCCCCGTATATGCGACACGCATGCTCCTTTGTGCGAAAGCGCACCGCGTCGCCTGTGGTTCCTCCGAAGCGCCGAAAATCGGCGACGCGCGTCGGCTTTC
>JAABUM010000843.1_pt1 | contig 50086 bp, 48 predicted proteins | sample 5559161 | NCBI WGS metagenome assembly JAABUM01 (sample SAMN10711868, study PRJNA513369) | rock metagenome | isolation source: Antarctica rocks | place: Antarctica: Victoria Land, Siegfried Peak nord
CGGCCACGGGGGCCGACCGCAACCTGTATGTGCAGGGCGCGACGCTGAACGGCGCGGCGTCGGCCACCCCGGGCGGGTTCGTCTCCGGCGACACCCACCAGCCGCTGCACCTGCTGATCGGAACCGCAGCAAAGTAGGGCGGCAGGCTGCGGCGCCGGGCGGGGCGCCGTAGCGGAACCGGGGAACTTGCATTAGATAAGGCGCATCACACAGGGATCACGGCCCCCATGGATGCTCCGCCCGACGACCTGCCGCGCTACCGGCTGCTGACCGGCCCGGACGACGACGCCTTTTGCCGCCGCGTATCGGAGGCTCTGGGCCTTGGCTACCAGCTCTATGGCTCCCCGGCCATGACCCATGACGGGACCACGGTCGTCGTCGGGCAGGCGCTGATCTGGCCCGGGGCGGAGGCGCCGAACGTTCCCGGCGCATCGTCCCGCCGGGCCGGGTTCGGCTTCCCGGGCCTGTAGCGGCGCCTCGGCGGGCCAGGCCCGGGACAGCCGAACGGCTGGGCGCGGCAATGACCAGGCGCAAGGCGGACAGATGAAGGTCATCGGTCTGACAGGCGGCATCGGCATGGGCAAGAGCACCGCGGCGGCGGCGTTCCGCCGGGCCGGGCTACCGGTGTTCGACGCCGATGCCGCCGTGCATCGGCTGCAGGCGCGCGGCGGGCGCGGGGTGCCGGCCATCGCCGCTGCCTTCCCCGGCACGGTGCATGACGGCGCCGTGGACCGCGCCCTGCTGCGCCGCGCCGCCATAACCGATCCCGCGGCGATGGGCCGGCTGGAGCGCATCCTGCACCCCTTGGTGCGCCGGGAGGAGCAGGCGTTCCTCGCCCGCGCCCGGCGTGCCGGCCGCCGTGCCGCGGTGCTGGACATCCCCCTGTTGCTGGAAACCGGCGGCGACCGCCGGGTGAACCTAGTGGTGGTGGTCAGCGCCCCGCCCGCCGTCCAGATGGCGCGCGTGCTGCGGCGCCGGCGGATGACCGCGGCCGAGATACGCGCCATCGTCGCCCGGCAGATGCCGGACCAGGAGAAGCGCCGCCGCGCCGACGTGGTGGTGCGGACCGGCCTGTCCCGCCACCACGCGCTGCGCCGCCTGCGCCGCCTGCTGCTGGACCTGCACCGATGACCCTCTACATTCTCCGCCACAACCTCCGCCGGGCCTGCCCATGACACGATCCGTCCTGTTCGACACCGAGACCACCGGCCTCGCCCCCCTCACCGGAGACCGGGTGATCGAGGTCGCCTGCCTGGAGTTGTGGCGGGACCTGCCGACCGGCGTGTCCTTCCACCGCTTCATGGACCCGGAGCGCGACATCCCCGAGGAGGCCACCCGCGTCCACGGCATGACCCGCGCCGACCTGCGCGGCAAGCCGCGCTTCGCCGCAGTGGCGGAGGAGCTGCTGGCCTTCCTGGGCGATGATCCGCTGATCGCGCACAACGCGCCGTTCGACTTCGGCTTCGTGGATGCGGAGCTGGCGCGGCTGCGGCTGCCGCCGCTGGACCGGGCGCGCATGGTGGACACGCTGGCCCTGGCCAAGGCCCGCTTCCCCGGCGCCCCCAACAGCCTGGACGCGCTGTGCCGCCGCTTCGGCATAGACCTGACGGAGCGCACCAGCCACAACGCCCTACTGGACTGCCGGCTGCTGGCCCAGGTCTATGTGGAGCTGACCGGCGGGCGCCAGCGCGGCCTGCTGCTGGCGGAGGACGGGGCGGGAGGGCTGCCCGGCATCACCTACGCCGCCGCAGGCCCGCGCACCGCGCGCCTGGTGCAGCCGGACCAGGCGGCGCTCGAACGCCACGCCGCCTTCCTGACCCGGTTGAAGGACCCGGTGTGGACGCAGTAGGCCCCCGCTCCGCCGCCCTGCGCCATGCCCTGCGCGTGCAGGCGTCGGCGCTGCTGCTGGTGGTGGCCTTGCTGCTCGGCGCCGGGATGCTGCTGCAATCGCGGCTGGACGACTCGATCCAGGCGCTGATCCAGGGCACCGCCCGCGCCCGCCTGCAAGGCGCCGCGGCGGCGCAGGTGCTGGACGCCATGCAGGACGCCGAGACCGGGCAGCGCGGCTACCTGCTGACGATGCGCGACTATTACCTGGAACCCTACCAGACCGCGGGGGCGAAGGTCGGCGGCGTACTGGACCGCCTGTCCGGCCTGTCGGCCGATACGCCGGGGCTGCGGGAGGACGTGGCGGAGCTGCGCGCGCTGGTGGCCGCCAAGACGGCGGAGCTGGACCGCACCATCGCGATGGCCCGCAGCGGCGGGCTGCAAGCGGCGCTGCCCCTGATGCTAACCGACGAGGGCAAGACCCTGATGGATGGCATACGCCGGACCGTGGAGAGCATCGGCAGCCGTGCGGAGGCCGAGCGCGCCCGCCAGGCCGCCCTGCTGCAAGCCCGGCAGCGCGCCGGTGCCGACGGCGTCAAGGGCGCTGTCGTCGGCGGCATCCTGCTGCTCGGCGCCGCGGCATTGGCGCTGCTGTGGAACCGTGCGCGCCTGCTGGACACGCAGGCGCAGGAGCGCCTGGGCGCCACCCGCTTGCAGGCGGCGGTGGAGCAGGTGCGCGACGGCGTCGTGGTGTATGACGCCGAGGACCGGCTGGTGCTGAGCAACAGCCGCTTCCCCGTCCTGCTGGACCTGCCGGCGGAGGTCGTGCGGCCCGGGGCGCCGCTGTCCCTGCTGGTGGCGGCGCACCGTTTCGACCCGCGGCTGCTCGACCACCCCCGGCCCGGCGGCAAGCCCGCCATCGGCGAGGCCATGCAGGACGGCCGCACCCTGGAGATTTGGCGCAGCGCCATGCCGGACGGCGGCCAGATGGTCGCGGTCGCCGACATCACCCGCCGCGTGCAGGCGGAGCTGGTGGCGCGGCAGGCGCAGAAGATGGAGGTGCTGGGCCAGATGACCGGCGGCGTCGCCCATGACTTCAACAACTTGCTGCAAGTGGTGTCCGCCAACCTGGAGCTGTCGTCGGGCCGCGTGCGGAAGCAGGGGGGCGCCCTGGACGACGGCGGCGCCTGGGTGCTGGCCCGGCTGGAGGCCGCCCGCGACGGCGTGCTGCGCGGCGCCCGCCTCACGCAGCACCTGCTGGCCTTCGCCCGCCGCCAGCCCCTGGCGCCCGAGCCGCTGGAGCCGGCCCGCCTGCTGATGGGCATGGAGGACATGCTGCGCCGCATGGCGGGGGACGCGGTGGCGCTGGAGCTGGTGATCGGCGGCGGCCTGTGGCTGGTGCGCGCCGACCCCAGCGGGCTGGAGAACGCGCTGCTCAACCTGGCCGTCAACGCCCGGGACGCCATGGTGCGCGACGGCATCCCGACCGGCCGCCTGACGGTGGAGGCCGCGAACGCCGCCCTGGACGACGCCTATGCCGCCCGCTCGCACGAGGTGTCGCCGGGGCAGTACGTGATGTTCGCCGTGACCGATACCGGGGTGGGCATGATGCCGGAGCAGCTCGCCCGCGCGACCGAGCCGTTCTACACGACGAAGCCCGACGGGGTAGGCACCGGGCTGGGCCTGTCCATGGTGTTCGGCTTCGCCAAGCAGTCCGGCGGGCACTTTCAACTGTATAGCGAGCCCGGGCGCGGCACGACGGCGCGGCTGTATGTCCCGCGCACCCTGGCTGCCGCCCGCGCGGCGCAGGCGGTGCCGTCCGGCGTTACGATGGGGCGGAGCGAGCTGGTGCTGCTGGTGGAGGACGACGCGGCCGTGCGCGCCGCCGCAGCGGACACCCTGCGCGGGCTGGGATATGCGGTGGAGGAGGCCGGGGACGCCGCTGCCGGGCTGGCGCTGCTGCGCGGCGGGCTGCGCCCGGCGCTGCTGTTCACGGATGTGGTGATGCCCGGCCCCGTCACGTCCCGCGAGATGGCGGAGCAGGCGCGGCTGCTGGTGCCGGGAATCGCAGTGCTGTTCACGTCGGGCTACACGCAGAACAGCATCGTCCACAACGGCGAGCTGGACGAGGGCATTAACCTCATCAGCAAGCCATGGGAGGTCGGGGAGCTGGCGCGACGTCTGCGCGGGGTGCTGGACGGCGCCCGGACCGCACTTCCAAAAGCGCCGGGCTAGGCGGCCCCGGCCTGCGGCGGCCGGCGTCTGGCGGCCCGGCAAGCGCATGTGCGCCTGTCCGGGCCTGGATCGGATACGGGCAGCGGCTACGCCCGGACGGGCAGCACCGGCAGGGACCGTCCGAAGGCCGGAACGGCGGCCTCCGGCAGGCCCAGGTTGTTCGCCAGCAGGTGGCGCGGCGCCCCATGCAGCCAGTCCGACAGGGACGCGGCTGCGTAGTCCGGGCTGTCCAGCACGCTGACCACCTCGCAGGGGGCGGTGCCGGTGTTGTGGACCAGGTGGCCGCAATTCGCCGGGATGTAGGCGCAGTCGCCGGCCGTAAGGTCGGCCGCCGCCATCCGCTTGTCCGGCGCGAACAGCGACATGCGGACCTGGCCCTTCGCCACGTAGTGCCACTCGTTCGCGCCGGGGTGCCAGTGCAGGCTCTGCATGGCCCCGGGGTCCAGCCGCGTGACCAGCCCCGTCATCGCGGTCGAGGCGGGGAACGCCGCTTGGCCGGCCAGGTGGATCGTGCCGCCGGGCGGGCTGGCCCAGGGCGGCTGCGCCAGGAGGCGGTGGCGGTGCGTGCGGCCCGGCGGCAGCGGCCGTTCGGCGCGGGCCTGCCGGCTGTCGAGCGGGATGACATCGCCCTGCATGATGTAGGTCTCGCCCGTGGGCATCCCGTCCAGCGCGCCAGGGGGCAGGCCGACCGCCTGCGCGAGGACCAGGGGATCGAGCCGGCTCATCCAGTCGCTGATGCCGAAGGTGCCGTGCTCGGAATACAGCCCGTCGTCGAAGGCGAGGACGGCGTGGCACGGCGCGTCGCCCAGCGCGTGGATCGCGTGGGCGTGACCGCGGGGGAAGTACCATAGGTCGCCGGGGCCGAGGTTCACGACCTCCGTTTCCCCCGCGGGATCAACGGCGGTGACCTGGCACTGGCCGCCCAGCACATAGGCCCACTCCGCCGAGTTGTGCCAGTGCATCTCCCGCGCGCCGCCGGGGTTCAGGAACAGGTGCGCCCCGGCGATGCCGGTCTGGATCGGCAGGGTGCGCGCCGTCATCTCCCGCGCCCAGCCGCCGGAGGTCTGCTTCAGCGGCGCCTTGTCCAGCGAGGCGGTGAAGGTGACGGCCTCGCCGGAGCGGCGCGGGATGAGGCGGAGGGGATCGGGCGCAGCCGCGGCATCGTAACCGGCGGCGTGCCCGTCGGCGCCCCCGGCCTGCGACGTTCGGGCGAGGACGGCGCCAACGCTGAACGTCAAGCCCCCGAGCAGGAGCCGGCGTGTGGGTGCGGGCATGGGATGGAACCCTTTCGCAATGCCGGCGGCTGCGGCGCTTCATTGCGCTGCCCCGGCCGGTATTCGACACATTATCGCAACGAATGCATCGGGCGCGAGAGTTAATTCAATGTGGCCTGCTGCGTCGGCGCAGGGACCGCGCCAACACCGCGCCAACGACGGCGCGGCCTGCTTCACCCATGCCGGCCGCCGGACATCCCGGCTGATGGCGCACGCTGCCGGCGCGAGCCGCGTTCACGGCGTCGCGCAGAGAGCAGCAGAGGCCGTGCTTGCTGCGTCCTGTGCCGCCTGGCCGCACTCCCCGGACGACGGCTGCTTCATGCGGCCAGGTCCTGCGTTTTGGCGGCGCGTATGACCTGGCCCTGATCCTCGCCGCGGTCCAGGCCCGGGAAGGCGGCTGGCGTCCCTTATGCCTGGGCGGTCTGCCCCGCCTGGGCGCGGTTGCTCTGCCATAGCGCGACGAAGTCAATCGGCTGCAGCAGCACGGGCGGGAAGCCGCCGTCGCGGGTCACGTCGGCCAGGATGTTGCGGGCATAGGGGAACAGCAGGCGCGGGCACTCGACCAGCAGCACCGGCTCAACCGCGTCCGGCGGCAGCCCGGCCAGGGTGAACACGCCGGCGTAGGACATCTCGGCGATGAACACCACGCGCGGGTCCGTAGGGGCGCCGGCGCCGGCGCCGTTGGCGGCGTCGGGCGCCGCGGGTTCGATGGCCTCGGCGCGCACTTGCAGCACGACCTCGAACACGTCCTGGCCCTCCTGGATGCGGGTGGCCTGCACGTCCAGGTTGATGGCGACGTTGGGCTGCTGGCGCAGGGTGGCATAAACCGCCGGGGCGTTCGGGACCTCGAACGAGAGGTCCTTGATATATTGGATGTTGACGGTCAGCGGCGGGACAGGCTGGCCCTGGGCGGCGTTGGCGGTGTCTGACATGGGGTGTCCTCGTTGCGGTGCTTGGTGCGGTGCTTGGGGCGGTTGGACGACGATCTGACTGACCGGGCGGGTAGCATGGGCGCAGCAGCGGCGCCAGGCAGGTGCAACGGCGGTGCTGCTGCCCATGGGAGTAGCCAGCGCCCTTCTCCCTCTCCCTCCGGGAGAGGGCCGGGGTGAGGGAGGCCGCAGGGGCTGTCCTTCGTCGCCGCGCCCCGCATGGGATGGGACCGCGCGTGCCGCTTCCCTCACCCCGACCCTCTCCCGGAGGGAGAGGGAGCAGAAGCTGTGCCTATTATTCCGTGCCATGATTTCGGGCGCAGCAGGTGGAACTGGCTCTGTCGCTCGTCCGGGCTTGGCAATCACCCAGGCCCGGCAATCAGTTGTGCCGCCACACCACCTCGGCCGGCGCCGGGCCGGTCGGGTCGCAGCGCAGCCAGTCGCCGTTGTTCACGCTGGTGCCGGTCATGGACAGGATGAAGCCCCAGTGGCTGACCACCAAGGTGTGCTGCCAGTCCGGCAGCGCCGCCATCTCGGCCCGGAAGCGGGCCGCGCGGGCGATCACGCCCTCTGCGCCTTCTTCCTCCTGCGGCCACCAGACCTCCTCGATCCCAGTGAAGTCGTGGTCGGGCCAGGCGTCGGCCAGGGTGCTGCGCGGAGTGCCGACATCGCAGGTGAAGGCGTAGCGTTCGCGCACGACGGGGTGGATGTGGATCGGCAGCCCCAAGCGCCGCGCCACGGGCGTCGCGGTCTGCAGGACGCGCGTGTAGGGCGACGCCAGGATGCGCCGGATGCCCGCATCGGCCAGGACCTCGGCGGCGGCGTCCGCCTGCTGCTCGCCCAGGGGTGTCAGGGCGGGGTCGGCGATGCCGGGGTCGCGCCGGGTCAGGGTGAAGTGGTGGTTGAACCAGCTTTGGCCGTGGCGGAGGAGGATCATGGCCCGGCATTAGGGCGTCGCGCCCCAAGCTGCAACGGCAGGGCTGCCGCAGGCGTGCCGGATGCCCGCGCGTCCCTTCATTGTTAGGACGGTCCCGCGGGGCTATGTATGGGTCGTTGTAAAGGACCATCCCTATGGGCGGCAGCGGCAGCTTTCCGATAGACCTCTTGCTGTTTGGCATGATCGCGGCCTTCCTGGTGCTGCGGCTGCGCAGCATCCTGGGCCGCAAGACCGGCTTCGAGCGCCCGGCCCGCCCGGACGTGACGCCGCCCGGCGAGGTGCCGGGGCTGAACCGCACCGCCACGTCGCCGCCCGACCTGCGCGTCGTGCCCTCGACGCCCGCGCGCGCGTTGCCGGACCCGGCCAGCCCGGCCGGGCTGGTGCTGGCGCGGATGCGCGCGGTCAATCCCGCCTTCGACGCCGCGCACTTCCTGGGCGGGGCGGAGGCGGCGTTCCGCATGATCGTCTCCGCCTATGCCGCCGGGGACCGCGTGGCGCTGCGCCCGCTGCTGTCCGACGAAACCTACGCCGCGTTCGAGGGCGCGATTGCCGCCCGGGAAGCGGCCGGGGAAACGCAGCGCACCGAGCTGCGCGCCGTGCAGTCCTGCGCCATCGAGCACGCCGCGCTGACCGGTACGGTAGGCGCCATCACGGTGCGGCTGGTGTCGGACCAGGTGTCGGAGACGCTGGACCGCGGCGGCCGGTCCGTACATGGCGGCGACGCGGTGACGGAGATCACCGACCTCTGGACCTTCGAGCGCGACCTGGCGCAGCCTGACCCAGCCTGGCGCCTTTCGGCGGCGCGGTCCGGCTAGGCGGGCTGCGCCCCCAGTCCTGGCCATCCCCTTCCGGTCATTGCGAGGAGCGAAGCGGCGCAGCAATCCAGGGGCGGCAGGAACGGCGCTTCCGGTTATCGAATTGCCATGCCGCAAGAGCGGCTCGCAATGACGGCACCCGGAATGTGCCGCCGCGGGCCTGCGAGGTGCAGTTGATATGATCCCTGACCCAGCCGGGACGCCGCATCAGCTTTATTGCGGGGATTGCCTGCAAGTGCTGCCAGGGTTGCCGGCGGAGTCGGTGGATCTGATCGTGACCTCCCCGCCTTACAACCTCGGCATCGCCTACAGCCGTTACGCCGACCGGCGGGAGGAGGCGGAGTACCTGGATTGGATGGTCGAGGTCGCGGGTGCGCTGCGCCGCGTGCTGCGCCCGGACGGCTCGTTCTTCCTGAACATCGCCGGCAGCAGCACGCAGCCTTGGCTGCCGTTCGAGCTGATCGTGCGGCTGCGCCCGCTGTTCACCTTGCAGAATCACATCGCCTGGGTGAAATCCATCGCCACCGGGGAGGACAGCGTCGGCCACTACAAGCCGGTGCCCGGCGAACGCTTCCTGCACCGCAACCACGAGCACATCTTCCACCTGACGCTGGACGGCTGCAGGCGGCTGGACCGGCTCTCGGTCGGCGTGCCGTTCAAGGACAAGAGCAACATCGCCCGCCGCGGCCACGCGCAGGACCTGCGCTGCCGGGGCGACACCTGGTTCATCCCCTACCGCACCGTCCGCAGCCGGGCCGGCAAGCACAACCACCCCGGCACTTTCCCGGTGGACCTGCCGCGCTGGTGCATCCGCCTGCACGGCACGCCGGGCGCAGTGGTGCTGGACCCCTTCGCCGGCACCGGCACGACGCTGCTGGCGGCGGGGCTGGAGGGCGGGCGGGGCATCGGCATCGAGATGGATCCGGAGTATGTCGCCATCGCGCGGCAACGCCTGGCGGAAGCGGCGCAGGCCGCCTAACTCATGGGGATGGAACATCCCCGCGTCGCCCTGTTCGTCACCTGCCTGGTGGACCTGCACCGCCCCACGGTGGGCTTCGCCGCCATCAAGCTGCTGGAGGACGCCGGCTGCCAGGTGGAGGTGCCGCGCAACCAGACCTGCTGCGGCCAGCCCGCCTACAATAGCGGCGACCGGACCACGGCGCGCGACATCGCCCGCGGCGTGCTGGAGGCGTTCGAGGGATATGACTACGTCGTCGTCCCCTCCGGCTCCTGCGGCGGCATGATCCGCCATCACATGCCGCATTTGTTCGACGACGACCCCAACCTGCGCGTCCGCGCCGACGCGCTGGCGGGGCGGACGTGGGAGCTGGTGGGGTTCCTGACGGAGGTGATGGGCGTGACCGGCGTGGGCGCCAGCTACCCCGGCGTCGCCACCTACCACGATAGCTGCAGCGGCCTGCGGGAGCTGGGTCTGAAGGCGCAGCCGCGGGCGCTGCTGGCAGGGGTCGCCGGGCTGGAGCTGCGGGAGATGACGGACCCGGAGGTGTGCTGCGGCTTCGGGGGCACGTTCTGCGTGAAGTATCCCGAAATCTCGACCCGCATGGTGCAGGACAAGGCGCGCGACATCGCCGCCACCGGCGCCGACACCCTGCTGGCCGGGGACATGGGCTGCCTGCTGAACATGGCCGGGCGGCTGTCGCGGGAGGGCAGCCCGGTGCGGGTGCGCCATGTGGCGGAGGTGCTGGCAGGGATGACCGGCGACGTGCCGCCGATTGGGGCGGCGCGCGGCGGGTAGGGTCTGCTCCCTCTCCCTCCGTGAGAGGGCCGGGGTGAGGGAAGCCGCAAGGGCCTGTCCCGGCCTGTTAGGGATCGGTTCGCGCCTGCACCATGCGGGGACCGCGCTTGTGGCCTCCCTCACCCCGACCCTCTCCCGGAGGGAGAGGGAGAAGCACAGCTCTTTTACTTCCCGCGCACCGCCGCCAGGCCCAGCCCGGCGCCCACCAGCAATCCTCCGCTGATCCGGTTCCGCAGGCGCCCGTGCCGGGCCAGCAGCCTGCGCGCCCGGCCGGCGAGCAGCGCCCAGCAACTGTCCACCGCCACGATCACCACCAGGAACGTCAGGGACAGCAGCGCAACCTGCGGCCCCGGCGGGTGGGACGTGCTGATGAACTGCGGGAAGAACGCCGCGAAGAACAGCAGCGTCTTCGGGTTGGTCAGCGACACGAACGCCGCCCGGACCAGGATGGCGCGCACCGACCGGGGTTCCGGCCGCACCTGCGTCAGGTCCACCACGGCCGCCCGCCACTGCACGACGCCGAGCAGCAGCAGGTAGCCGACGCCGACCCACCGCAGCACCTCGAACGCCGACCCGGCGGAGCGCAGCAGCTCCGTCAGCCCTAGCCCCGTCACCGCCAGTTGCAGCATCAGCGCCGCGCTGGTGCCCGCCAGCGTCAGCATCCCGTAGCGCGGCCCGTAGGCGACGCTGTTGGCGACGATCAGCGCCATGTTCGGCCCGGGCAGGACCGCCAGCGCCACGACCGCGCCGATGAAGGCGGCATACAGGCCAGGGTCCATCCTAGTGCGCCCCCACCTGCATCTCGCCCAGGTAAGCCTGGCGTATGTCCTCGTTCGCGCGCAGCTCCGCCGCGGTGCCGGACAGCACGACGACGCCGGTTTGCAGCACATAGGCGCGGTGCGCGATCTGCAGCGCCATGGCGGCGTTCTGCTCGACCATGAAGATCGTCGTGCCCTGGCGGTTGATGGCCTGGATGATGTCGAACACCTGCTCGACATACAGCGGCGACAGGCCCATCGAGGGTTCGTCCATGCAGATCAGCCGCGGCCGGGCCATGAGCGCGCGGCCGATGGCGACCATCTGCTGCTCGCCGCCGGACAGGGTGCCGGCCAACTGGGTGCGCCGCTCCTTCACACGGGGGAACAGGGAATAGACCCGGTCCAGGTCCTCCTGGAACGTGGCGCCGCGGGGCTGGGTGTAGGCGCCCATCTCCAGGTTCTCATAGACCGTCATGCGCGGGAACAGGCGGCGGGACTCCAGCACCGGGGCGATGCCGCGGGCGACGCGGGCGCTGGTCGAAAGCCGCTCGATGGGCACGCCGTCCAGCAGCACCTGGCCGGTGGTGGGGCGCACGACGCCCATGATGGTCTTCATGGTGGTGGACTTGCCGCAGGCGTTGCCGCCCAGCAGCGACACGATCTCGCCGGCGGCAATCGTGTAGTCCACGTCCTTCAGCACGTGCAGGTCGCCGTAATGCGTGTTCACCTGCTTGAATTGCAGCAGCGGCACGGCTTCGGCGGCCAGCGCCGCGGCGGGCTTAGGCAACACGGTCCGCCTCCATCGCCGCGGCGCGGGCGGCGCGGCCGAGGTAGGCGGTCAGCACCTGCTCGTCCCGCCGCACCTCCTCCGGACGGCCCTCGGCGATCTTCACGCCGTGGTCCAGCACGACCACCGTGTCGGCCAGCGCCGTCACCACGTCCAGCTTGTGCTCGATGATGAGGATCGTGAGGCCCATCGCGTGCAGGGACTTGATCTGCTCGGCCAGCTCCAGCGTTTCCGCCGGGTTCATGCCGGCGGTCGGCTCGTCCAGCAGCAGGATGTGCGGGCGCGACGCCAGCGCCCGGGCGATCTCGACCCGGCGGCGGTTGGCATACGACAAGCCACCCACTGCCTGGGCGATGCGCGGCGCCAGGCGGTTGCCGAACATGGCGATCAGGTCCAGCGCCGACACCCGCGCCGCGGCCTCCTCCCGCCGGTTGGCCGGCGTCCTCAGCACGGACATGACCGCGCCGCTCCGCAGCCGCGCGTGCCGGCCGACCAGCACGTTGTCCAGCACGGACAGCGTCGGGAACAGCCGTATGTTCTGGAACGTCCGCGCCACGCCGCGGCGCAGGATGTCGTGCGGCGCCAGGCCCGTCAGCTCCTCGCCGCGGAACCGTATGCTGCCCTCGTGCGCGGGGACCAGGCCGGTTATGGTGTTGAACAGGGTGCTCTTGCCGGACCCGTTCGGCCCGATCACCGCCACCACGCCCCCGGTCGGCACCGTCAGGTCTATGGCGTCCAGCGCCGTCAGCCCGCCGAACCTGACCGTCAGGCCCTGCACCTCCAGCCCGCCCGGGTCCGCGGCGCCGGGCGCGTCCCAGCGCGGGATGCGGTCGGTGTGCTGGAAGCCGCCGCGGACGACCTCCGCGTGCTGCGCCGCGAACGCCAGCGGCGCGACCTTGCGCGTGGCCGGGATCAGCCCATCCCGGCGATACAGCATCATGCCGATCAGGATCAGCCCGAAGAACAGTTGCGTCCACTGCACCAGGTCCAGCCCTTGCAGGAGCCGGCTGCCGGTCGCGTCCCCCAGCAGGTGCGCCCAGGTCGTGAGCTGCGGCAGGAACACGGTCTGCATCAGTTGCAGCAGCACCGCCCCCAGCACCACGCCCCACACGCTGCCCATGCCGCCCAGCACGACCATCACCAGCAGCATGGACGACACGTTGAAGTTGAACATCTCCGGCGTCGCCGTCTGCAGCTTGGCGACGAAGAACACCCCCGTCATGCCCGCGAACGCCGCGCCGATGGCGAACGCCAGCAGCTTGAACCGCACCGGGTTCACGCCCATCGCGCCCGCCGCCGTCTCGTCCTCGCGTATCGCCATCCAGGCGCGGCCCACCCGGCTGTCGCGCAGCCGGGTGGACACGAACACCAGCAGCGCCACCAGCCCCAGCCCCACGTAGTAGTACGGCACGGAGTCCACGCCGAAGCTGTAGCCCAGCAGCCGCGGCGCCTGCACGCCGTTCAGCCCGGCGGCGCCGTTGGTAATGCCGTCCATGTTGCGCGCGACGATGGGCACGATCTCGCCGAACCCGAGCGTCACGATGGCCAGGTAGTCGCCCCGCAGCCGCAGGGTCGGCGCCCCGAACAGGATGCCGAACAGCGCGCTGACCAGCGCCGCCGTCGGCAGCGCCAGCCAGAACGACAGGGTGAAGTGAACGAGGTCCGGCCCGCCCTGGTTCAGCTTCTCGACCAGGCCCAAAGCGGCCAGCGGCGCCCAGCCCTCGGTCCAGTGCGGCATAACCTGGAAGCTGGTGAGGATGCCGTAATAGTAGGCACCGATGGCGAAGAACGCCGCATACCCCAGGTCCAGCAGCCCGGCGAACCCCACGACGACGTTCAGCCCCAGCGCCAGCGTCGCGTAGGACATGGCATTGGCCGCGCTGTCCACCATCGCGTCGTCGTCCACCACGATGGGGAACAGCAGCAGCACGGCGCTAAGCAGCAGCAGGCCCAGGGCACGCCGCCGGGCCGGCGGCATGTCGCGGAGGAAGTCCGGCAAGAACCTGTCCATGCCCGCCCCTTACGACTTGTTCGGCGCCAGGCGCCCCAGCAGCCCGGCCGGGCGCACCACCAGCACCGCCACCAGCAGCCCGAAGATCACCACGTCGGTCCAGGCGGTGCCGAGCGCCTGGCCGCTCAGCGCCTCGATCAGCCCGATCAGCACGCCGCCCAGCATAGCGCCGGGCACGTTGCCGATGCCGCCCAGCACCGCCGCCGTGAAGGCGCGCAGGCCCGCGGCAAAGCCGATGTCCACCTTGGCTAGGTTATAATACAGCCCGAAGATCATGCCGCACGCCCCGGCCAGCGCGGAGCCGAGGAAGAACGCGGTCATCACCACGCGGTCCACCTCCACGCCCATCATCCGCGCGGCTTCCGGGTCCTGCGCGGTGGCGCGCATCGCCTTGCCCAGCCGGGTGTAGCGGACGAAGTAGGTCAGCGCGCCCATCAGCAGCAGCGCCATCGCCCAGGTCAGGATCTCCCGCAGCCGCAGCACCGCGCCGCCGATGTGGAACACGATGGGCGGCAGCGGGTTGGGGAAGTTCTTGCTGTCCGAGCCGATGGTGAGCAGCACGACGTTGAACAGCACGTAGGACACGCCGATGGTGGTGATCATCGCCGCCGGGCCGGGCACGCCGCGCAGGGAGCGGAGCAGGAACCGCTCGATCCCCACCCCGATCAGCCCGCAGGCCAGCATGGACGCCGCGAACCCCGCCGCCAGCACGCCGACCAGCGGCAGCCCGGCCAGCACCGTCTCCTGCCCGACCAGGCCGAACGCCTGCAGCGTCAGCATGGCGACCATGGAGCCGACCATGAACACGTTGAAGTGGGCGAAGTTGATCAGCTCCGCGATGCCGTAAACCAGGGTGAAGCCTAGCGCCAGGAGGGAGTACATGGCGCCCAGGCTCAAGCCGTTGATGACCTGCTGGAGAAGGAGGTCGGTCGCGGTCATGCCAGAACCGCTTCCTTCCCCCTCTCCCTCCGGGAGAGGGTTGGGGTGAGGGAAGCGGCACGAACTGCACCGTCCCGATTGCAGCGCCGGTCCGCGCTGCCGTGGCCGGGGTTGGCGCTTGCAGCTTCCCTCACCCCGGCCCTCTCCCGGAGGGAGAGGGAGTAGGCAGCGTCCTTGTGGCGCGCTGACGGCTGGCTAGACAACGCCGCAGTCCCTACACCATCGGCGCGACGCCGACGTACTTGTATTGCGCGTCCGGGTCCTCCAGCGGCTTGGAGGCGTCCTTGGTGATCTGGAACACGCTGATGACCTTGTTCCGCAGGTCGCCGTATTCATCGAACTCGATGGGTCCGAGCAGCGTGTCGGGCAGCTTCACCCCCTGTATGGCGTCGCGCACCGCAACCCGTGTCACGTCCTTGCCGGTTGCGGCAACCCGCTTCGCGGCCTCGATGATGACCTGGGCGCCGACGTAGCAGGTTACGGTGTAGTCGTCCGGGCGCTGCTTGAAGCGGGCGAAGTAGCGGTCGCTGAACCCCTTGGTCTTAGGGTCGTCGGTGACGTGCGGCGAGGCGACGGTGGCGTACCACCCCTCGACCGCCGGGAAGCCGGCGCCCTTCAGCAGGTCCGCGCTCTGCATCCCGTCGCCGCCGGCCTTGATGGCGTTGGGGATGATGTCGTACGCCTGCTTGGCCAGCTTCACGCCGGCCTGGGCCACGCCGCCATAGTAGATCGCCTGCGGGTCGAGCGACTTGATCTTGGTGAGGACGGCCGCGTAGTCCGCCGCCTTCGGGTCCAGCCGGTCGCGGCCGAGTATCTTGATGCCCTTCTTCTCCGCCTGCGCCTGGAAGGCGTCGGCCAGGCCCACGCCGTAGGCGCCGGAGTCGTCCAGAATGTAGATGGTCTTCACCTTGAGCTTGTCGGCCATGTAGTTGGCCATGTTCGGCCCCTGGTAGGCGTCGGTGGCGACGGTGCGGAAGTAGATCGCCTTGCCCCCGGGCCGATACTGCGCGGCGAACTTCGGGTCCGTGAGGTCGGGGTTGGTGGAGGCCGGGGTGATGATCGCCAGGTTGCCCTGGCTCAGGATCGGCGCCATCGCCTTGCCCGCGCCCGACATCTGCGGGCCGAGCGCCGCGACATAGGCGCGGTCGCTGACCATCGTGCGGGCGTTGGTCGCGGCCTGCGCCGGGTCGTACTGCCCGGCGGTCGCCGTGGCGTCGTCCAGCTTCACGATCTGGAACGTGTAGCCCTTGACCGCCTTGGCGGCGTTGGCCTCCTCGAACGCGATGATGGCGCCGTTGCCGATGCGCTCCGCGTTGGTGGCGTCCGCGCCGGTAAAGGACAAGTTGACGCCGACCTTGACGACCTTATCGGCGGCATAGGCGGCGCGCGAGGCGAGCAGGCTGGCTGCGGCAGCGGCGATGGCGGTGCGGCGTTGGATCATGCTGGGCATCCCTGTTATGCGTTCTTCACATGGGCGTGACTATGCACGTCACATGCCAGTGACGGCCAGCCTATTCCGCTTGTCCCTGCCGGACCGGGCCAGCATGATGGTGCTTTCGCACCAGCATCGGGACCCCTGCCATGTCCGCCACCCTGTCCGGCGCCCGGCTCAACGATATGCAATCCGCCATCGCGGACGCCGCCGCCGGGATCGAGCCGCACCTGATCGCCATACGCCGCGACCTGCACGCCCATCCCGAGCTGGGCTTCGAGGAGGTGCGGACCGCCGGCATCGTCGCCGCCGAGCTGGCGCGGCTGGGCATCCCCTGCAGGACCGGCGTGGGCGTCACCGGCGTCGTCGGCACCATCACCGGCGGGCGGCCCGGCCCGACGCTCGCGATACGCGCCGACATGGACGCCCTGCCGATCCAGGAGCAGACCGGCCTGCCGTTCGCCAGCACGGCGCCGGGCAAGATGCACGCCTGCGGGCACGACATACACACCAGCACCCTGCTGGGCGTTGCGGCGGTGCTGCAAGGCATGGCGCCGTCGCTGTCCGGCACCGTCCGCCTGCTGTTCCAGCCGGCAGAGGAAACGCTTTATGGCGCCCCCAGGATGATCGCCGATGGCGCCATGGAGGGCGTGGACGCCGCATTGGGCTTCCACAACCACCCGGACATGCCGGTGGGCCAGTTCGGCTACGCCCGCGGCGCGTGCCTGGCGGCGTCGGACCGGTTCGACATCACGGTAGCCGGCCGGTCCGGGCACGCCGCGCATCCCGACGACGCCGTGGACCCCATCATCGCCGCCGCGCATCTGGTCACGCAGCTGCAGACCGTGGTGTCGCGGGAGCAGAAGCCGATGCACCCCTGCGTCGTGACGGTCGGCGCCATACACGCCGGCACCGTCCACAACATCATCCCCGACTCCTGCCTGATACGCGGCACCGTCCGCACCCTGCACCTGCCGGCGCAGGACGTGGCGGAGGCGGCGATCCATCGCCTGTGCGCGGGACTGGACGTGGCGATGCGCGTGCGCTGCGACGTGGAGTATATCCGCGGCGTCCCGGCCCTGGTGAACGACGACGCGATGCTGGACCGCACCGCCGCCAGCGTGCGGGCGCAGTTCGGCGAGGTGATCGAGGAGGGGGAGGCCAGCCTGGGCGGCGAGGACTTCGCCTTCATGGCGAACCTGGTGCCGGCGGCGCACCTGCGCGTCGGCTCGGGGCAGCCAGGCCGGCGGGACAAGCTGCACAACAGCGGCTACCAGCCGGACGAGGCGTGCATCGGCCTGGGCGTGCAGGCGCTGTCGCGGGCGGCGGCGGACTTCCTGGCGTAACCGCAACTGGAGTCCGGACCCTTGGACGGCGTAGGGCGGAAAAGCGAAGCGCCTTCCGCCAAATTATACCAACCGCCCTTCGCTCTGACCGTTTCCGCCGGCATAGCCCCGGCATGGTCAAGGTGTGCGCCGCGACGATAGGAGCGGTCAGAGCGACGGGCGGTTGGTGTTGCAGCGTTGGTTCTTGGCAGAAGGCGCTTCGCTTTTCCGCCCTACAGATGGTTAGGCGCCCACTCGTCGGCATTTGGGCCGGTTGGTGCAAGACGGCCCTAGCAGGACTGCCCAAGCACCCAGCCCTCCCAGCGCCGGATGCAGGGATCGTCCGGCACCGTGTCGGCACGGCGTCCCGTCACCACCTGCAACAGTCCCAGCAGCCCAAGCAGGCAGTCCAGCCGGTCCTCCCCGGCCGCATCCGCGCCCATGCCGGCGGCCAGCAACCGGTCCAGGGCCGGATCGGGCCGGGCGTCCAGCGCCGCCATGCGGTCCCGCAGCGCCGGGGCCAGCGCCAGCCGGTCGGACTGGCGGCGCTTGCTGCCGTTCATGGGAAGACCGAGCTGCCGCATCGCCTCCGCCGGGTAGCACTCGGCGACCACGGCCCGGCCCGGCGCCAGCAGATCCAGCAGCAGGCCGTCGAACGGCCACAAGGCGGGCGGCTGCGGCCCGGCCAGGGCGGGCAGCAGCAGGCCGCGCCAGCCAGCGAGGGCGGCCTTGCCGACCTGGTTGGCGCCCAAGGTCCAGAACAGGGGCGCCCCGGCCGGGCGGTCCGGGGTGGCACGGTCGCAGCGGCGGGACAGTCCGGCAGCGTCCTGCAAGCCGAGCGCCAGGGCGTGCGACAGCCGCGTCATGCCGCGCGCGCCGCGCATGGGATAGAACGGACGGCCCGGCCCGACCTGGGCCAGCGACTCGGCGACCCGGAAGAAGTCCGGCGCATTGGCCAGGCCGCGCAGGAACGCCGGGAAGTCCGGGGCCGTCCCGGCGTGCCGCGCGGCATACTCCCGCGGCAGGCCGAGGGGGAAGTCCACCCCCAGCGCCACCGGCGCCCCGCCGGCCCGGTCGTGCAGCCGGGGCAGCAGGGTGTGCAGGTCGCCGACGGGCAGAACCTCCACTGTCCAGCCGCCCGGCGCCGGATCGGCCAACGCCATCCAGCGCTTGCGCGGGTCCACGCTCCAATCGGCATGGACGGCGAGGCAACGCGGCAACGCGGTCAGGACTGCCGCAGCGGAATGACGATGCTTGCTTCTCCCTCTCCCGGAGGGAGAGGGAGAAGCATCACTCCTTCAGCGGCTTGTGCGCGCGGTCCAGCAGGCGGGCGATCAGGCCAGGCTTCTTGGGCGGCGGCAGAGGCGCGGCGGCCTTGGCCTCCTCGGCGGCGCGCTCGGCCTTCTGGTCCAGCCAGGCTTCCAGCGACTTGCCGGCCTTGGCGGCGCGCTTCTGCTCGTAGGCGCGCTGGGCGGGGGTCAGGGTTTTGGGGTCGGCCATCGTTCGTCGTGCTCCGCGCTATGCCTCCTGTTCTGGCGACACCCGGCGCCGCCTTCAAGCCTCACCGCCGCCGCAGCACCCGGGCGCCGAACGCCCCCAGCGCCGCGTTGATCGCAATGCCCGCCACCGACAGCAGCACCAGCGCGGCGAACATGCGCGGGATTTGCAGGCGGTATCCGGCCTCCAGGATGCGGTAGGCCAGCCCCGAGGCGAACCCGCCCGACCCCGCCACGAACTCCGCCACGACCGCCCCCACCAGCGCCAGCCCGCCCGACACCTGCAGGCCCGCCAGGAACCCGGGCACCGCCGCCGGCAGCCGCAGCAGCCGCAGGGTCTGCCAGCGCCCGGCGCCGTTCAGCCGGAACAGGTCCACCAGCTCCGGGGGTGCCGACGCCAGCCCGGCCGCGGTGCCGGAGAACACCGGGAAGAACGCCACCACCGTCGCGCACACCACCAGCGACGCGAAGGGGTCCCCGACCCACACGATGATGAGCGGCGCGATGGCGACGATGGGCGTGACCTGCAACGCCACCGCCCAGGGCAGCGCCGCCGCCCGCAGCAGCGGGCTGGCCGCCATCAGTCCCGCCAGGCCGACGCCCACGACGCAGCTTGCCAGCAGCGCCGCCGCCGTCACCGCCAGCGTCGCGCCCAGCGCGCCCAGCAGCAGCGCCGGGTCGGCCAGGAACGCCCGCCCGACCGCCAGCGGCCCCGGCAGCACATAGGACGGCACCCCGCCCAGGCGCACGCCGCCTTCCCACAGCAGCAGCGCCAGCAGGCCGAACAAGGCGGGCGCCGCCTTCACGTCCCCGTCCCCGCCGACGGTCCGAAACAGGAAGCGCCAGTCTGCTTCCTCTCCCTCCGGGAGAGGGTCGGGGTGAGGGAAGCCGCAAGCGCCGGCCCCCGCCCGATGCCCGCGCAGCCGCAGGTTCGGCAAGGACCGCTCTTGCCGCCTCCCTCACCCCGGCCCTCTCCCGAAAGGAAAGGGGGCAGCAGCAAAGCGCGGCGTCCGGTCTGCACCGGCGCACTCATGCCGCGCGCGCCTGCGCCATCGCGCCGGTGATGCGGGCGACAAAGGCGGCATAGGCCGAGTCCAGCCGGCGCGCGGCGTCCGGCAGCGGCGGCGCGTCCAGCGCGTCCACGATCCGCCCGGGCCGCGGCGACATCAGCACGACGCGGCGGGCCAGGAACGCGGCCTCGTAGATGGAGTGGGTGACGAACACCACGCTGCACCCCTCGTCCCGCTGCAACGCCAGCAGGTCCTCCTGCAAGGCGTGGCGGGTGAACTCGTCCAGGGCGGCGAAGGGTTCGTCCATCAGCAGCAGGCGGGGCCGGGCCACCAGGGCGCGGGCGATGCTGACGCGCATCCGCATCCCGCCGGACAGCTCCCGCGGGCGGGCGCCGCCGAAGCCTTGCAGCCCCACCCGCGCCAGCGCCGCCTGCACCAGCGGGGCGGACTCGGCGGCGGGCCGGCCGCGCAGGCGCAGCGGCAGGCGCACGTTCTCCGCCGCCGTCGCCCAGGGCAGCAAGGTGGCGTCCTGGAACACGTAGCCGATGCTGCCCGGCGCGGGCGGCTCCCCGCTCCAGGTCACGGCGCCCCCGTCAGGCCGGTCCAGCCCGGCGATCAGGCGCAGCAGGGTGCTCTTGCCGCAGCCGGACGGCCCCAGCAGCGCGACGACCTCCCCGGCCCCGACCCACAGCGACACGCCCGCCAGCGCCACCGTCCCGTTCGGGAACCGGCGGCTGGCGTCCCGGACCGTCAGCAGCGGGGGTATGCCGGCGGTCAGCTCATCGCCTGTCATCGCGGGGCCTGTCATCGCGGGGCACGGGGCGACGCGGCATGAAGGGGCCGGCAGGACGATCCTTGCGGTCCCTGGCCTTGCAATCCCTGGCCTTGCGGTCCTTGGATCGCTGCACCGAAGGCGGCCCGCGATGACGGCGTGCCCGCGTCGGCATCGCTACGGACGGCCGCCGGCGCTATTTTGCCCGCACGCCCACGCCCTTGTTCACGAAGCGCAGCGTATAGGCCCGCCGCGGGTCCAGCCCCGTGGGATACAGCCCCTGGCCGGACATGACCTGGAAAAAGTCCGCCCAGCGCGCATCGCTCATGGCGCCGATGCCGCCCGCCGCCGCGTCGCCGCCGTCAATGATGCCCCGGTCCCGCAGCGCCGTCCGCCCGTAGCCGAGCAGGGCGTCGGTCATGTCCGGGTTCTCGCGCTTGATGAGCGCGTTGCCCGGCGCCGGGTCGCCGTGCAGGTAGGACTGCCAGCCCTCGATGGAGGCGTCCAGGAAGCGCTGCACCAGGTCCGGGTTGGTTTCCACCATCCGGGTGCTGGCCGTGACCAGGCTGCCGTAGCCGCTGTATCCGGCGTCGGCCAGCAGCAGCACGACCGGGTCGAAGCCGGCGGCCTCGCGCACCAGGAACGGCTCGCTGCCCAGGTAGCCCTGCTGCACCGCCTGCTTGTCGGCCAGGAACGGCGCTAGGCTGAAGGCGTAGGGCCGCACTTGCGCGTCGGTGTAGCCGAACCGCGCCCGCAGGAAGTTCCACCATCCCGCCCGGCTGTCCGCGCCCAGCATGACCGGCGTGCCGCGCAGCGACTCGAAGCTATCGTGCCCCTGGTCCGGGTGCGCCAGCAGAATGGCCGGGTCGCGCTGGAACATGGCGGCGACGGCGACGAAGGGCAGGTCCTCGCGGGCGAAGTTCAGCGCCAGGAAGCTGTTGGACGCCAGGTTGAAGTCCAGCCGCCCCGCCAGCAGCAGTTGCGCCTGGTTCACCTGCGGGCCGCCCTGGCGGATGCTGACCTCCAGGCCGTGCCGGGCATAGATGCCGGTGGCGAGGGCCTGGTAGTAGCCGCCGTATTCGGCCTCCGCCCGCCAGTCGAGGCCGAACGCCACCTTGTCCAGCGCATGCGCCGCCTGGGTCCATAGAAGGAAGGCCGCGAGGAGGAGCGGACGCAACATAGGGGGCCTCGGCAGGGTTAGGGTGAAGGAACACATTGAAGGACGCGGCATGGCGGAACCAAGGATAAAAGCGAAGCTGTGGGTGCAGATGGCACTGCGCATGGGCGACGTGGACGGCCGGCCCGGCGCCGTGCTGCGCACCGGGGACCCCGATGCCGGCGGCGTGCTGCTGGTGCTGCGCGGCCGGGAGGGCCTGTGCGTGCTGTCCCAGGTGCGGGCCGGCGAGGGCGACGTGTCCTGGATGCGCGCCACCGGCCCCGCCGCCGTGGACCAGGCCGCCGCCGACGCCTACGTGGCCCGCCAGGTCGGGCGCGACCCCGACCTGTGGGTGGTGGAGTTCGAGGCGCCGGACCTGCTGCCGCCGTTCGAGGCGCGGGTCGTATAGGTTGCCAGACCCACGCTCACGGCGGTGTGTGGTAATTCTGCGCCGCGTGTTGTGGCTTAAGCGCCACAAGTGCCCCTGAATCGGCCCGGACGCCCTCGCACTCGCAGCAGATGGTGATAATGTGCAATCACCGAGAGGCGGGGGGACGAGTCCCGCAGGCCCCCGGATGCGCTAGATACGCAGATTTCAATTGAGGAGAGAACAGATGAAGCTCCGAAGCGCGCTACTGGCCGCGACTGTCCTTGCGGCCCCTGTGGCTGCCAAGGCCGAGGCGATCAATGGCCTTTACATCGGCGCCGGTGCCGGTGCCAACTTTCTGCAGGACCAGTCGCTGAAGGGCGTGGCCTACCCGAACACCGGCGGCCGGTTCTTCCCGAACCTGCGCGGCCTGGGCAACAACGCGCAGATCAAGACCGACACCGGCTTCGTCGGCGTCGCCAGCATCGGCTACGGCCTGGGCAACGGCCTGCGGCTTGAGCTTGAGGGCAGCTACCGCCAGAACAAGTTCACCAGCATCAGCAACGTCGGTGGCCTCGGCGCCGGCAACCGGCTGAGCGGCGGCGGCGATGAGAAGAAGTACGGCGGCATGCTGAACGTGCTGTACGATTTCGACCCGAACGTGTTGGGCCTGGGCTTCTTCCCGGCCGCCATCAGCCCGTATATCGGCCTCGGCGCCGGCTACCAGTATGCGCAGCACCAGAACGCCCGCTTCTACGGCAACAGCGGTCCGGTGTTCGGTCAGCCGAACGGCTTCAACTCGATCTACCGCACCAACCAGGGTGAAGGCTCGTTCGCCTACCAGGCGATCCTGGGCGCGGCGTTCCCGATCGCGGCGGTGCCGGGCCTGGCCATCACGGCCGAATATCGCTTCCTGGGCCTCGCCGAGAGCCGCAACTACAATTACCAATACTTCGCACCGGGCACGTCCACCCGCGCTCGCCTAAAAATTGATAGCAACGAGGACCTGAACCACAGCGTCATGCTGGGCGTGCGCTACGCCTTCAACGCAGCGCCGCCAGTGGTTCCTGTCGCCCCGTTGCCTCCGCAGCAGCCGGGCCGCACTTACCTGGTGTTCTTCGATTGGGACCGGGCTGACCTGACCGACCGTGCGCGCCAGATCATCGCGGAGGCGGCGCAGGCCACCACCCGCGTGCAGACGACGCGCATCGAAGTGTCCGGCCACACCGACAAGTCCGGCACGGCGCGCTACAACGCCGGCCTGTCGGTCCGCCGCGCGCAGAACGTCGCGGCCGAGCTGGTGCGCCTCGGCGTGCCGCGCCAGGCGATCACGGTCCAGGGCTTCGGCGAGAGCCGTCCGCTGGTCCAGACCGCCGACGGCGTGCGCGAGCCGCAGAACCGCCGCGTCGAGATCGTCCTGCGCTAGGCAGCCGGTCCCGCAACACGCTGCAAGGAGGGCCGGTCCATGGTTTGGGCCGGCCTTTCCCGCTTCGAGCGCTCCGCTTCGCGCATCCCGTTGCGGCGCCTCTTTGTTGCAGCATATCGGCAACAGGCGCCTATAATGCCGCTCATCGGGCACCTTGCCTGCCCCAGCGGCGTTGGGCTGCGGCACGCCGCCGTCTAGGGTGGCACGAATCCGGCCGCAGGCAGCCCACCAGGAGACCTCCATGACGCGCATGACCCTGCTCGCCGCCACCGTGCTGGCCGCTCCGGTTCTGCTTCCCGGCCTTGCTGCGGCGCAGCCGGTGACGGGGCTGTATATCGGCGGCGCGGGCGGCGGCAACTTCATGCAGCGCGAGTTCAACCGCGATGTCCGGATCGGCAACCTTCGTGCCCCGGTCAGCGGCAGCACCTCGTTCGAGGCCGGGGCCGCAGGGGTGGCCAGCATAGGCTACGGATTCGGCAACGGCCTGCGGGTCGAGCTGGAGGGCGACTACCGCTACAACAAGGTGGACAACAGCCGCAACGGCGGCGCGCTGTCCACCCGCGGGCGGGAGGACAAGTACGGCGGCATGGTCAACGCGCTGTTCGACCTGGATGTGGGCAGCCCCTACGTGTTCCCCTACATCGGCGCCGGCGCCGGCGATTCGTGGGTGGACCGCCGCACGCAGCAGGACTTCGGGTTCGGGCAGAGCCTCATCACCCGCGGGGTGGACAGCAGCTTCGCCTACCAGGCCATCGCCGGGCTGTCCTTCCCGGTGCCGCCAGTGACGGGGCTGTCGGTCACGGCGGAGTATCGCTATTTCGCGCTGGCGGAGGACCGGACGTTCGGGTTCCGCACGACCACGCCCGGCCTCGCACCGGTCAGCGGACGGATCACGACGACGGACAACTACAACCACAGCCTGATGCTCGGCCTGCGCTACGCCTTCAACGTGGCGCCGCCGCCGGTGGAGGCGCCGCCCGCGGCCGTACGCAACGACGCGCGGACCTACCTGGTGTTTTTCGACTGGGACCGCGCCGACCTGACCGACCGCGCCCGGCAGATTGTCGCCGAGGCGGCGCAGGCCACGACCCGGGTGCAGACCACGCGGATCGAGGTCGCCGGACACACGGACAGCAGCGGCACTGTGCGCTACAACGCCGGGCTGTCGGTGCGCCGGGCACAGAACGTGGCGGCGGAACTTGTGCGGCTGGGCGTGCCTCGCGCGGCGATCAACGTGCAGGGCTTTGGCGAGAGCCAGCCGTTGGTGCAAACAGCTAAGGGCGTGCGGGAGCCGCAGAACCGCCGGGTGGAGATCGTGCTGCGCTGACAAGCCGCCGGGTCTGATGTGACCCGGCGCCTGCCGCCGCCGCTCCCTTTGCTTGCCGCGGCTGTGTTCCCGTGGACGCCCTACAGCGGCTGTGACGATTCTTTCCCCCGCCGTTCAGGCCATGCAGAACGGTGACGGCACCAATCCGCGGTGACATAGGTTGCAGCCGGCTGCGCCTTGTGGGACCAGCTTCCCGGACCTTGCAGCCAAGGCTGCGCGTCCTGCCACCGCTCGCCAACGGGGCCGCCGATGGTTCGACTCTAACTTTCCTCGCCCTTGCCGTCTCTATCCTTGCCGTCCGCGTCTTTCAGCGGATCGTGTCCCCAGTTCATCAGCGAGTGCCGCCAGCGCGTATCCGTCACGTCGCCGGCCGGGCGCTGGGCCATGTGACGGTGGACGTAGCCGATCACCTTACGCATGGCGGCCAGGTCGTCGTCGGTCAGGCTTGCCTGCTTGGCTGACTTCAGCTCCAGGATGCGGCGGCCCATGCCGTGGCCGACCGACTCGTCGCCGCCCTCGTGCGTTACGCGCCCGCCCTCGGGCGTCATGCCGACGGATCGGCTGTCGCCGCTGTCCAGCCAGCGGCGCAGGGCGGCGGGGGTCATGTTTACGACGTGCTTGAACTTGGCCAGGGTTTCGGCCCGGTCGGCGGCGTGCGCGGTCACGGGCGCGTCGCCGGAGCGGGGGTGCGTGCGGGTGCCATCGGTTGCCTCCATGCGATGCCGCACCGGAACGCACGGCAGTCGCACGGGTTCGGGCCGGGGCGGCTAGAACCGCTGCGTCACCCCGCCCAGGATGGCCCGGCGCAGGCCGTATTGCGGGTTGCCCACGCCTAGCCCGCTGCCGTCGCGCAGCAGGTACCTGCGGTCCAGCAGGTTGATCACGTCCACCCGCAGCTCGGTCCCCCGCCCGCGTCCGCCGAAGATGGACGGGTCCAGCTTCTGCACCGCCGACAGGTTGACCGTGTAGTAGCCGCCCAGCGCCCGCCCGTTCGGGACGTCCGACGCGCTGGCGCGCAGCCCGCTGCCCACCAGCAGGTCCGCCGACAGCCGCAGCGGCGTCGCCTGACCCTGCATCAGCGTGTAGGCCGCCCCGGCCGAGCCGGTGAAGCGCTGGTCGTGGTCCTGCTTGATCCAGTGCTGGCCGATGTAGTCAAGGTCGGCCTGGCTGAAATTGAACTCGCTGCTGACGATCTGCCGCCCGATGGCGCGGGAGATCGTCAGGTTGCCGAACGCATCCTGCACTACGCCCGGCGCGCGTTGCAGCACCTGGTTCAGCGCGGCGTTGCCGCCCTGCGGGATGGTCTCGATGGCCTGGCGGCCGAAGTCGGTGCGCGTGGCGCCCAAGCTGGGCTGGATGCTCGGCCGGGCGGCGTCCAGGCGGCGGGCGACCACTTGCAGATCGTCCAGCACCACGTTCTCGCCGAGCACCAGGCGCACCCTGGACGGGGCGGCGGTGGATGGTGCAGACGGTGCGGCGGGCGGCTGCACAGGCTGTTGTGCAGGTTGTTACGCGGATTGGGGCGGGCCAGCGGCGTGCAGGGGGGGAGGCTTGGAGGATCAGGACGCCGGACACCGTGCCCAGCATGGATTCGCACGAGCCTGTCGTTGCCAACCCTCGTTGCAAGCAGCACACCCAGCCATGCGTTGTTATGCCATAACATGTTATTTAGTTCGTCGAGGGTGATCCGTTCCGGCGTTGCCCTGAGCGCCTCTACCCCGTATGCCCGTCTGGCCGCGGCTGCGTCCGTGCTGGCGCATGTGCTGGCGGCCGGGCTGCTGCTGGCAGCGATCCGCCATCGCGACCCGGCGCCTGCCGTGTCGGAAGAGACGGTGGAAATGGTGTTCGAGGCCGCCCCGCTTGCACCCGACGCCGCACCGCCCGCCCCGGTGCCCACGCCCACGTCGCCTGCCCAGCCCCTGGTGGAACCGGCGGAGCCGGCACCAGCCTCACCGGTTCCGCCCGCCCCCGAGCCAGCCGCCGCTCCGTCCGAGCCGCCTGCGCCAGTGCAGGCCGAGCCGCCTCCAACTCCGCCCGAGCCGCTGCAACCCGCAGCCGCGGAGCCTGTCCCAATGCCGGCAGCGCCTGCGTCGCCGCCCGTGCCGGAGCCAGCCTTTGACGCATCTCCACCGGTGCCAGCACCTCCGCCGCCCGCACCGCCGCCGCCTCTGGCGCGTCCGGCCCAGACTCAGTCGGCCCAGACTCAGCCGGCCCAGACTCAGCCGGCCCAGACTCAGCCGGCCCAGACCCCACCGGCCCAGCCGCGCCCGCTGCCGCCGCGTCCGCCGCCAATCAAGCTGCCACTGCCCCGCCCTGCTACGCGCGCCAGACCGGCCGAGGACACGGCCTCCGCCGCAGCACCTCCAGCCCGGATGCCGACGCCAGCTCCTGCCCCGGTGCCGCTCATCCCGGCAGCGCCTCCCGCAGCGGCCCCGGCTGCGCCGGCGGCAGCAGAGGTCAGCCCGGCCTGGCGCGGCGCGATGGGCGCCTGGCTGCAATCCCATAAGACCTATCCCGCAGCCGCCCGTGCCGCTGGGCAGGAAGGGCGCGTGGCGGTCCGCTTCACCGTGGACCGCACGGGCCGCGTGCTGTCGGCGCAGGTCGCCGCCAGCAGCGGCTCCCCGGTGCTGGACGACGCAGCGCGCAGCCTGCTGGCCGGGGCGCAACTGCCGCCGTTCCCGCCGGGCATGACGCAGGCGCAGCAGACCGTGACGGTCGGCATCCAGTATGCCCTGGAGCGGTGAGCCTCGACCGGTCGAATGTTACACTACAACGCCATGTCTCCCCTGTCCGGACCCGACCCATCCGCCTGCTGATTCTTCTCGCCCTGCTCCTATCCCCTCCCGCCGCCGCGCAGCCGGCCCGCACGCCGGTCCAGGCCGTCGCAGCGGAGGCCGTCTGTGCCGGCATCCTGCGCGGCCTTGCCGGGGATGGCGCGTCCGTCACCAGGACCCTGAACAACCCCGACGCCGATCCGCACCTGTTCGAGGCCGGGCCTGCAGCCGCCCTGGCCGTGGGTGCGGCCTGGGGCGGGCTGGCGCCGTCCTACTGGACGGACTGGCCGCCCAGCGTCGGGATCACGGCGCTGAGAGCACGGGCATCGTCGCAATGGCCGCCTTCTCCCTCTCCTTCCAGGAAAGGGAGGAGTGGCTATTCCCCGCGGAATACCGGGCGGCGCTTCTCCATGAAGGCGGTCCTTCCCTCCCGGTAGTCCGCACTGTCGAAGCAGGCCGCCACCGCCGCGTCCACCGCCGCCATGTCCCGCGCGCCCGGATCCCGCAGCGCCTGCTCGATCACCAGCTTGTTGCCGCGTACCGACAGCGGCGCGTTGCCGGCGATGCTCCGGGCCAGGGCGTCCACGGCCGCCGCAAGCTCTGAGGCCGGCACCACGCGGTCCACCAAGCCGATCCGCAGCGCCTCCGCGGTGGGAATGCGCTCCCCGGTCAGCAGTAGCAGCTTCGCCTGCGCCGGGCCGACCAGCGACACCAGCCGCCGCGTCATGCCGAAGCCATAGACGATGCCCAGCCGCGCCGCGGGGATGCCGAAGCTGCTGCCCTCCGCCGCGACCCGCAGATCTGCCGCCATGGCGATGCCCAGGCCGCCGCCGAGGCAGAAGCCCTGGATGCGCGCGACCAGCGGCTTGGCGAACGTGGCCAGGGCATCCGTTCCCCGCCGTGTCAGCGCGTCGTACTCCCGCTGCGCCGCCGCGCTGCCCCGGCGCTCCCCGAACTCGCTGATGTCCGCGCCGGACACGAACGCCTTGTCGCCGGCGCCCGTCATCACGGCCACGCGCACCGCCGGGTCCCTGTCCCAGCCGTCCAGGATGGCGGCCAGGCCGTCCCACATGGCGACCGACATGGCATTGCGCCGCTCCGGCTGATTGAACGTCACCAGCCCCACCCCGTCCGCCACCGACGCCAGCAGCTTGCCCGACGCATGATCCATGCCCCTCTCCCTTGCCCGGCCCGGGCTTGATGCAGGAAGGTTGACACGCCCGGCCCGGCCCTCCCAGGGTCTGTCATGGCTATGTCCGTCATGCCCATGCGCCTGGCGCCCCTGCTGCTCATGCTCCCGGCGCTGGCGCTCGCCCAGCCGGCGGAGGTCCACAACGAGCCGATGGACCCTGCCGCCGCCACCCCCATCCTGGGACGGGAGGTGCTGGACCCCGCGGGCCGTCCGGCCGGGCGGATCGTGGACGTGCTGGTGGACGGGCTGGGCGGCACGCGGGCGGCGGTGGTGGACTTCGGCGGCTTCCTGGGCATCGGGCAGCGCCGGGTCGCGGTGGCCTGGCGGACGCTGCACTTCCGCCCGGAGGACGGCGGCATCATCCTGCAACTGTCCGCCGACCAGATCGCCGCCGCCCCGAACTACAAGCCTCGCGCCCTTGTGCTGATGGCGGTGCCGCCGCCCACGCCGACGCCGCCCCCGCCGCAATGAGCGCCCCGACGCCGGTTCCCGGCGCCCGGGGCCTCGACGCCCTGAACGCGCTGGTGGCCGGCGGCCAGACCGGCTTCGGCGCCTTCATCGCGGTCCACCTGACGGCGCAGGCGTGGACGCAGAGCGACATCGGCCAGGCATTGGCGGTCGGCACCGTGGTGGCGATGGCGAGCCAGGTCCCGGCCGGCGCGCTGGTGGACCGGATGCGGAGCAAGCGCCTGGCCATCGCGTTCGGCGGCGGCGCCGTCGCGTGCAGCGCCCTGCTGTTCGCCGCCACCGCCGCCCGCCTGCCGGTGCTGCTGGCCGAGGTGCTGCACGGCTTCGCAAGCTGCATGATCGGCCCGGCCATCGCCGCCATCAGCCTGCAGCTCGCCGGCCACGCCGGGCTGGGGGAGCGGCTGGGGCGCAACGCCCGCTTCGCCTCCATCGGCAGCGCCGCGTCGGCGCTGGCGCTGGGCGGCATCGGCACTTGGGGGTCTGGCCGGGCGGTGTTCTGGGCGACGGCGGCGATGATGGTGGCGGGGCTGCTAGTGGTGCTGGCGGCGCCAAGCCCCATGGTGGCCCTGCCCGCTCCCGGAGCCGCGCCACCCGCGCCGGTGCGGCTGCGCGCGTTGCTGGACCGGCGGCTGCTGGCCTTCGCCGCCTGCGTCGCAGGGTTCCACCTGTCCAACGCCGCCATGCTGCCGCTGGTGGCCGGAGAGGTCACGCGCGCCGCCGGGTCGCGCGCCAACCTGGTGATCGCCGCCTGCATCGTGGCGCCGCAGGCCATCGTGGCGCTGGCCTCCCCCCTGGTGGGGCGGCGCGCGGAGAGCTGGGGCCGGCGGCCGGTGCTGCTGCTGGGCTTCGCGGCGCTGCCGTTGCGCGGAGTGCTGCTGGCGCTGGACGCCGGGCCGGCCTGGGTGGTGGCGGTGCAGGCGCTGGATGGCATCAGCGCCGCGGCGCTGGGCGTGCTGATGCCGCTAGTGGCGGCGGACCTGACGCGCAATGGCGGGTTCAGCGCCGCGCTGGGCGTGCTGGGCCTGGCGGCCGGCGCCGGGGCGACGCTCAGCACTGGGCTGGCCGGGCTGGTCGCGGACCGCTTCGGCCCGGCGGCGGCGCTGCTGGCCCTGGCGGCGGCGGGCGCGGCGGCGATGGCAGGGCTGCTCGCCGTGCCGGAAACCCGGCCGCTGCCGGCGCGTAGTCCCGGGACAGCCGTATCCTGAAGGGGATCATCATGAAGCATCTGTTCGCCGCTGCCGTCGCCACCGCCGCCCTGCTGGCCGTAGCCGCATCGCCGGCCCAGGCCGCGGGCTGCCTGCGCGGCGCTGCCGTGGGCGGGGTGGCCGGGCATGTCGCGGGGCATGGCGTCCTAGGTGCCGCCGCGGGCTGCGTCGTCGGCCGGCACCGGGCCAACAAGTCCGCCCGCGAGCAGGCGGCCCAGCAGTCACAGCCGGCGCAGACCTCCACGCGCCAGTAATCCCTGGCGGCAGGCTGGCCTGCCCTCCGGCAACGGGCGGCGAGCCAGCTTGCCGGGCCGTGCCTGGTTCTGCATACATCGGGGCGTGACTCCATTCACCTCCGCACTCGACGCCTATAAGGTCGGTGGCCCCTTGCTCCGCCTGCACCGGGCCGCACTGGGCCGTGACCCCGATGCCGAGGGTCTGGCAGTGCTGGCAGCGGCCTGGCGCCGCGGCGTCAAGTTGCCGGAGCTGGCGCACGCCCTAGCCGGCACGCCCGAGTTCGCCGCCCTGCACGGACCCGGCACGCCGGACGATCTTGCCAACCCGGCAACGGCGGCCCGCATTGCCGCACAGGCCCTGCCGGCAAAGGATCAGGCGGCGCCCTCTTTGGCTGTTGCGATGGCTGGGCTATCGCGTTCGGATGTTGTGGCCGCTATCGCCGACGCCGCCCCGGTCCGCCTGCGTGCGCCGTTGCTCCCCGGCCTGTTCCCGGGCGTGCCGCCCGACGATCCCGTCGCTTATGCCTTTTGGGTGGCACTGCACGACACGCCGCCGGCCGGACTAAGCCTGCCACCCCTGCAAGGCCCGCGCGTCAGCCTGGCGATGCTGGCCGGGGACAGTGAGGCGGAGGCGGCGCTCCGCACCCTCGCCAGCCTGCAAGCGGGCGCCTATGCCGATTGGGAGCTGTGCCTGTCCACCCGCTTGCACTCCGCCTGGCCCCGCCGCGCGTTGGAGCGTGCTGCGACCGAGGACCCGCGCCTGCGCCTGCTGCCCGGCCCCGGCGGGCTGGATGGCCTGAACGCCGCCCTGGCCGCCCGCACCGGCGCCGCAGCCGGCCTGCTGCAACCCGGCGACATCCTGACGCCTGCCGCCCTGCATGAGGCCATGCAAGCCTGGACCGCCCATCCCGCCCCCGCGCTGCTGTATTCCGACGAGGACCAGGTCGGCCCGGACGGTGCCCGCTTCGCCCCGCGCTTCAAGCCAGGCTACAGCCCCGACGCCCACCAGGCCGGCATCCCCATCGGGCAGCTTGCGCTGTATGCGTCCTCGTTGCTGGACCGGCTCGGCGGGTTGCGGCCGGGCGACGGGGACGGGGACCCGTGGCACGGCCTGGCCCTGCAAGCTGCCGGCCTCGCCGGCCCGGCCGCGGTCCTGCATGTCCCAGCCGTCCTGATTCATCGTGCCGCCCCGCCGCCGCCCGCCCGGCCCCGGCCGCCGCAGCCCGACCTGCTGCACCTGCCGCCTGTCACCGTCATACTCCTCACCCGGGACCGCGCGGACCTGCTGGCCGCCAGCACGGCCGGCGTGCTGCATGGCACGGACTATCCGGCAGTGGAACTGCTGGTGGTGGACAACGGCAGCACCGACCCTGCGGCCCTGGCGCTGCTGGACACCCTGGCCGCCACCCCGCGCGTCCGCGTGCTGCGCCGCCCCGGCCCGTTCAACTTCGCCGCCCTGAATAACGCCGCCGCGCAGGAGGCAGCGGGCGAGGTGCTGGTGCTGCTGAACAACGACACCGAGATGCCGGACCCCGCCTGGCTGCGCGAGCTGGTCCGCCATGCCGTGCGTCCGGACGTGGGCATCGTCGGGGCGCGGCTGCTGCATCGGGACGGCAGCTTGCAGCATGGCGGCATGGTGCTCGGCCCCGCCGGGCGGGTCGCCCATGTGCTGCGCGGGGCGCCGCGCGACGCGCCGGGCTATGAGGGCCAGTTGGCCGTGCCGCGCGACCTGTCCGCCGTCACCGCCGCCTGCCTGGCGATCCGGCGCGAGGTCTGGATGCAGGCCGGCGGCATGGACGAGGGCCTGCCCGTCGCATGGAACGACGTGGACCTGTGCCAGCGCGTCCGCCGGGCCGGGCTGCGGGTGCTGTGGACGCCGGACGCCGTGCTGCTGCACCTGGAGGGCGCGACCCGCGGCGAGGACGCGGCCGACCCGGCCCGCCAGGCCCGTTTCCTGGCCGACGCCGCCCGCTACCGCGCCGCCTGGGGCGAGACCGCGGACGAGGACCCGTTCCTGAACCCCAACCTGTTCGCCACCGATGACGCGCTGGTGCTGGCCCCGCCCCGCCGGCCCCGGCCCTGGGCGGCTGCCGCGGCGCCCGGCCCTGTTGCACCCGGCCTCAAAACCTGATGACTCCTGTTGCAGCCACAGATCGGACCCGGGCCTTGGACCACAGCCTGACCACCCCCGCCGCCGACCCCGCAGCCGCCTCCGCCCCGGACCGCCTGCAGGACCCGGCGCTGAACGCCCTGTTCCTGCGCCCCGCCCGCACCGGAGTCGCCAGCGCCTGGTATGGGCATGTCCCCTTCGCGCAGTGGCTGGTCGCCGCCGCCCGCCCGCGCCTGCTGGTCGAGCTGGGCACCCACAACGGCGTGTCCTACGCTGCATTCTGCGCCGCCGCGGCCCAAGCCGGCGGCGACACGCGCTGCTACGCCGTGGACACCTGGCAGGGGGACGAGCACGCGGGGCAGTATGGCGACGAGGTATATGAGGACCTGCGGCGGTTCCACGACCCGCTGTACGGCGCCTTTTCCACCCTGATGCGCTGCACCTTCGACCAGGCGCTGCCGCAGTTCGCCGACGGCTCGGTGGACGTGCTGCACATAGACGGCTTCCACACCTACGAGGCCGTGCGCGGCGATTTCCTGTCCTGGCGGCCCAAGCTGTCCCGCCGCGCCGTGGTGCTGTTCCACGACACCAACGAGCGCCGGGACGACTTCGGCGTCTGGCGCCTGTGGGCGGAGCTGCGGCAGGAGCATCCGGGCTTCGAGTTCCTGCACGAGCACGGCCTGGGCGTGCTGGCGGTCGGCCCGGACGTGCCGCCCGGCGTCCGCGCCCTGTGCAACGCCGCGCCGGACGCCATCGCCCTGCTGCGCGACCGCTTCGGCCAGTTGGGCGAGCGCTGGATGCAGCACTTCGAGGCGACCCAGGCCCTGGTCGCCCAGCGCGCCGCGGAGGCCAGCAACGCCGGGCTGCTGCACGAGGTCACGGCGTTGCGGCCCTACCGCTCCCGCGCCGAGGCGTCGGAGGCGTCGGCGGACACCCTGCGCGCCGGACTGGACGCCTTGCAGCGCGAGCATGACGACGCCCTGGACGACCTGCACCGCGGCTGGTCCTACCAGGCCGCGCTGGAGGCGCAGGCCGCCGCGGGCCAGACCCAGGCGGCACACCTCCGCACCTTGCTGGCGGGCCGGGCCGAGGACTGGGAGCGGGTCCACGCCGTCCTGGCCGGGCGCGAGGCGGAGGCCGCCGGGCTGCGCGCCGAGCTGGCGCAGGCCCGTGCGATGCAGGCTGCGGTGGAAAGGTCGCTGTCCTGGCGCCTGACCTGGCCGGTCCGCCTGCTGGGCCGCCTGCCGCCGCTGCGCCACGCCCGCACCTTCGTCGGCCTGCTGCGGCGGGGGCAGTTGGGCGAGCACAGGCGGATGCTGGCCCGCCGCCGTGCAGAGGTCGCGGCGCTGCGGGAGACGGCGCTGTTCGACCCAGCCTGGTACCTGCAGCGGCACCCGGACCTGGCCGCCGCCGGTCACGACCCTGCCGCGCACTTTGCCTGGACCGGCGCCGCGGCGGGCGCGCAGCCGAACGCCTGGTTCGACACCGCGTGGTACTCGGCGCGCAACCCGGCGGTCGCGGCATCGGGGGAGAACCCGCTGCTGCACTGGCTGCGGACCGGCGCGGCGGAGGGGCTGGACCCCAACGCCTTCCTGGACGTGGACTGGTACGTGGCGCGGCATGGCCTGGCCCCCGGGGGCCAGGACCCGCTCAGCCACTACATCGCCCATGGCATCCCGGAGCTGCACGACTCCAACCCCGGATTGGACGCCGCCGTCTATGCGGCGGAGGTGCCGGACCGTGCGGGGATGGACCCGCTGCTGCACTGGTGGCGGGTCGGCGCCGACACCGGGCTGGACCCGGCGCCGCTGTTCGACGCCGCCTGGTATCGCGCCCGCCACAACCTGGGCGCCGCCGACCCGCTGGCGCACTGGCTGGACACCGACCGCACCGGCCCGACCCATCCGCTGCACCTGCTGACCGGCGGCAGGCCGCAGCCGCGCAGGCTCCCGGAGGTGGACCTGTCCCCGGATGCGGCGCTGGACGTTAGCATCGTCATCCCCGTCTATGGCCATCCCGCCGACACCATCCGCTGCCTGTATTCTATTATGGCGTGCAGCGGCGACGCGGTCCGCTACGAGGTCATCATCGCGGACGACAACCCTGCGCTCCGCACGGCTCCGTTGCTGGGCGGCTTCGGCGAGGCCCTCATCATCGAGAACCCGGAGAACCTCGGCTTTCTCCGCACCTGCAACGCCGCCGCGCGGCAGGCGCGCGGGCGGCACCTGCTGTTCCTGAACAACGACACCGTGGCGCATCCGGACTGGCTGGCCCCCATGGTCCGCCTGGCCGACGCGGACCCCGCGGTGGGCCTGGTCGGCGCCAAGCTGCTGAACCGGGACGGCCTCTTGCAGGAGGCCGGCGGCGCCATCCTGTCCAACGGCTGGGGCCTGCCCTATGGCGCCGGGGACGACCCGGCGCTGCCGCAGTACAACCACGTCCGCGAGGTGGACGTGGCTGTGGGCGCCTGCATCCTGGTGCCGCGCCGGGCCTGGGACCGGGTGGGCGGCTTCGACGACGCCTACGCCCCGGCGTTCTACGAAGAGTTTGACCTGGCCTTCGCCCTGCGCGAGGCCGGGTTCCGGGCGATGTACCAGCCGGCCAGCCAGGTGACGCACCACGGCAGCAACTCCTACGGCGCCGAGGCGCGGGACCGGCAGAGCGCCCTCAACCACGCGCGGTTCTGCCGCAAGTGGGCACGCCTGCTGCCGGGCCAGCCGGCACCCGGCGCAATCCCGTTGCAGCGGCGCGAGCGCCCGCCGCAGGCCGGAACCGTGCTGGTGGTGGACGACCGCGTGCCGGAGTGGGACCGTCATGCCGGCGGCCTGACCATCAGCCAGTACCTGCACCTGTTCCGCAGCCTGGGGTGGCGCGTCGCTTTCCTGCCCGCCACCGACCCGGCGCCGCTGCAGCCCTATACCGAGGTGCTGCAACAGGCCGGGATCGAGGTGCTGCACGCCCCCGAGACCCTGGAGCACTGGCTGAAGGCCAACGGCCCCGTCCTGGACCTGGTCTGGACCGCCCGCCCGGACGTGACCGGCCCCATCCTGGACCTGATCCGCGCCCATACCCGGGCGCCCGTGATCTACTACACCCACGACCTGCACCACCTGCGGGAGCGCCGCCGCTACGAGCTGGACGGCGACCCGCGCACCTTGCGGGAAAGCCGCCGCCTGCAACGGATCGAGGAGCGCATCTTCGCCGGCGTGGACCAGGTAATGACGCCCAGCGCCGAGGAGGCGCGTATCATCGGCCTGACCGTCCCCGCGGCGAAGGTGCATGTCATCCCGCCCTACATCGTCCCCGCCGCCGGGGACGCCCCGGCGCCTGCGGCCGTGCAGGACAGCATCATCTTCGTCGGCGGCTTCGGCCATCCGCCCAACGTGGACGCCGCGGCGTGGCTGGCGCAGGACATCATGCCGCTGGTCTGGGCGGCGGAGCCTGCGGTGCGGCTGCTGCTGGTCGGCAGCGCCCCGCCGCCCAAGGTGCAGGCGCTGTCCGGCCCGCGCGTCGAGGTGACGGGCTTCGTGCCCGACATCGCGCCGCTGTATGCGCGCAGCCGCATGTCGGTCAGCCCGTTGCGCTACGGCGCCGGGGTAAAGGGCAAGATCGTTGCCAGCCTACAGGCCGGCGTGCCCGTCGTGACCACCGCCGTGGGCAACGAGGGCCTGGACCTGGTGCCCGGCGTGGAAGCCCTGGTCGCCGACGCCGCCCCTGCCCTGGCCGCCGCCATCGTGGACCTGTGGCGGGACCCGGCGATGCAGGACCGCCTGGCCCGCGCCGGCCAGGCCGTGCTGCGCGACCGCTACAGCGACGCCGCCGCCCGCCGCGCCCTGCAATCCGTGCTGGCCGCCGCGGCGGAGGCCTGCGCATGAACGTCGCGCTGCCCGCCGCCGTGACCGCCGCCACGACTGACGCGACGACTGCCGCCATGTCCGGCCCGCCCCGCGTGCAGCCGGGCCGCCCGTCCGTCATGGTGGACCTGCGCCCGTGTTACGAAGGCTTCGCCGGCATACCGCAGGAGACGCGGCTGCTGTTCGCCATGTTCGCCGACATGGGGCTGGGACGGCTGGGCGGCCTGGCGTCCGGCATACACTTCGCCGCCCCGCCGCGGCGGAGCAAGAACGCCAACACGCCGTTCGACCGCACCCTGGAGCAGGCGCGCGTCCTCATCAGCATGGACACCAAGCGGCACCACGCGCCGCCGGGCCTGTCGTTCCTGCTGCCCGACGCGATCCGGCGGCGGATGCACCACGTCACCACCATCCTGAGCCTCGCCAGGCGGGAGGAGCAGCTCGACCTGCGGATAGACCCGGCGCTGTTCGAGGACTTCCTGTGGATGAAGCTGTTCGACAACACGCTGCCGCCGTCTGACCGGCACCTGATCGGGCGGGCCGAGTACTATGCGACGGCGCTGGGGCACGAGAACGCACGGTCGCTGTCGCTGCTGCCGCTGCCGTTCCAGCGCCGGGTCAACACGCGGGGCTGGGACGTGTTCTTCGGCGCGACGGTGTCGCCGTACAAGCCGTCGCCGGGCACGGCGTTCATGATCCGCTACTACGACGCGCTGCCGCTGCTCAGCCCGCACACCATCGGCGAGCCATGGCCGCATACCAACAGCCACGCCCGGATGCTGCGGCGGAACATGGAGCAGGGCGCGCACTTCTACTGCGACAGCGAGCCGGTGCGGGAAGACGTGCTGCACCTGTTCCCCGGCAGCGAGCGGCGCGTCCACACCATCCCCGCCCTGGTCGCCCCGGAATACCGCCCGGACGTGCGGCCCGAGGCCGAACTCCGCACCATCCTGCGGCGCCGCGCCAGCACCGCCACGGCGTCGGCCGGCGGACGGCGGGAGGCGCCCACGGACCCGCTGCCGAAGCTCATCATCGCCTGCTCCACCCTGGAGCCGCGCAAGAACTACCTGCGGCTGTTCCGCGGCTTCGAGATCGCGCGGCGGATCACCGGGACGCCGATGCAACTGCTGATCGTCGCCAACCCCGGCTGGCGGTCGGACGCGGAGCTGGCGGAACTGAAGCTGCTGGTGCGGGAGGGCGCCTACCACGTCAGCGGCGTGCCGCTGCCGGAGCTGCGGGTGCTGTATTCGATGGCGCAGCTGGTCGTGGCGCCGAGCCGGGCCGAGGGCTTCGACTATTCCGGCGTCGAGGGCATGGCGTGCGGGACGCCGCTGGTCGCCAGCGGCATCCCGGTCCACCGTTGGGTCTATGGCGACGCGGCCGAGTACTTCGACCCCTATGACGACGAGGAGCTGGGCGGGATTCTGGCCCGGCTGTGCGACCTGCCGCGGGAGACCGGCCACCTGTCCGATATGCGCGACCGCGGGTTGCGCCAGGCGGCGCTGTACCAGGCGCCGGCCCTGGCCCCGCGCTGGGAGCAAGCGGTGCTGGATGCCATAAGGGCTGTTTCCCCCTCTCCCTCCAGGAGAGGGCCGGGGTGATGGAAGCCGCGCGCACCGGCCCGGCCCCAGACAGCCCCGCCCTGCCATGGGCGAGGTCCGCGCTTGCCGCCTCCCTCACCCCGGCCCTCTCCCGGAGGGAGAGGGAGCAGAAGCAGGAGCGGGCATTCCCATGAACACCTCGACGTCCCGCCCCCGCGACAACTTCGACTTCCTGCGCCTGTTCGCCGCCCTGATAGTGATCTACGGGCACGGCTGGAACCTCTCCACCGATGGCGGGCCGGGCCTCTGGGGCGTGCCGTTCGCGCGCATCGGGCTGGACATCTTCTTCAGCATCAGCGGCTACATGGTCACCGGAAGCTGGCTGCGGACGCCGCAGTTGGGCGTGTTCCTGCAGAAGCGGGCGCTCCGCATCCTGCCCGGCCTGGCGGCCTGCGTGACGTTCTGGTTCCTGATGGGCGCGCGCCTGACCCGGCTGCCCCTGGCCGACTACCTGGCCAGCCACAGCAGCCTGAAATACTTCGGCAACATCATCCTGCACCCCGTCCTGTACCTCCCCGGCGTGTTCCAGGGCCTGCGGGCCGGCGGCGCCGTCAACGGGTCGCTGTGGAGCCTGTTCCCGGAGGCGCTGTGCTACCTGACCGTCCCCCTGTTCGCCCTGCTGGCGCTGCGCCCGCGCATGTGGGCCCTGGGACTGGTCGGGGTGGCGGTGGGCACGCTCGGCTTGTGGCTGTTCTACGGCTACGACGGCCCGGCCTGGGTCATCAACGCGACCGACGTGAAGTACATGCTGGTCCAGGTGCCGTTCTTCTTCATCGGCGGGCTGTACCGGCTGCTGCAGGACCGGGTGCCGAACCTGTATCGCGCGGACTTCGCCATCCTGGGCTACTCGCTGAACTGGATGGTCGCGAGCTGGTACGGCTGGTGGAATATCCCAATCGAGTGGGTGACGCTGCCCTACATGGTGCTGTGCTTCGGCCGTGGCTCCATGCCGGTGCTGCGCCGGGCCGGGCGGTTCGGGGATCTGTCCTACGGGATGTACCTGTATGCTTTCCCGGTGCAGCAGGTGATCCTGGGGGCGCGTCCGGACTTCGGCTACCCGATCATCGCCTGCATGGTGCTGACGGTGCCGTTGGCGCTGCTGTCGTGGCACCTGGTGGAGGCGCCGGCGCTGCGGTGGAAGCCGGGCGGGCGGCGGGTCGCCGGGGTTGCGGAGCCTGGGACGGCCGATTGAGGCGCGGCCAGGTCCGTCAGGGCAGGAGCAAGCCTGAAATCCTGCCGGAGCCAGCTTGTCCCGGGGTCATACCAAGCGGCGCAGCGCCCTCAAGGGTGCCGTCACTCTCCAGGACGTGGACCGCCGCATCGCCTCAAGCTGCGAGCGCACGCCTGCGCCTCCGCCTGGTGCCTCCGGGTCTCCATGCGCTCCTGGGCGCTGGCCGAACGGAACTCCAGGCCGCCCGTCCCCGGCACGCGCGCACCCGGCCTCAAGCGCAGCAGCACGTCCTCGACCGTGCCGTGCAGGACCACGTTGTGATGGAAGAACGAATGCACGTCGCCCCCGCCCGCCGGGGACTCGCCGCCCGCCGCGTCTATGGAGCGGACCTCGAACGCATCCCAAAGCAGGAAGGCGAAGTCCCGGGCGCTGAAGTTCTGGACGTAGGACAGGCACCAAGTGTTGAACTCCATCAGGACCGGCGGCCGGAACCGCTCGACCGTGGCGCTGGCGCCTTCGAGCACCGCCGGCTCGAACCCCTCCACGTCCATCTTGATGAAATCAACCCGCGTCAGCCCTGCGGCCTCCACGTAACTGTCCAGGGTCGCCATCGGCACCATCGTGGCGCCGTCCGCCCCGGCGCCCGCGCCCGGCATCACATGCGAGCCGGGGCTTGACGCCTTCATCGGGACCGAGCCGGGCCGGTTGCCGAGCGCCACGGCGTTGACGGTGCAGTTGCGGATGCCGTTGGCGGCGATGTTGGCCCGCAGATATTCGGCGTTCGCCGGCAGCGCCTCGAAGACATGGACGTGGCCGTCCGGCACCAAGGCCGACAGGATCAACGCCGTCAGGCCGATGTTGCCGCCTGCATCAATCACCACGGCATCGCGCGGCAGGTTCGCCTGCGCCCACGCCTGCAACGGGGCCTGGGCCGCAAGGATGGCCTCGGCGTTGCGAAAATAGGGGTCGTCCCTGTTGCCGTGCAGGGCAAGGGTCCGGCCCAGCAGCGTCACCGGCTTCGGGCCGTCATGCGGTTCGGGCATCCGGCATCTCATCGGTTCGAGGTTGCAGCGAGGCACAGGGACATCTGCCCTAGAACTCCGGCTCCCGCGGCAGGAAGCTCTGCCCCAGCTTCTTGCAGGCCACGAGCCGCGTCCAGCACGGCACCCCCAGCCGCCACCTCATGCCATAGCGCACCGGCGCCGCATCGCCTGCCCAGCCCGGCGGCGGCACCACCCACGCCGGGTCGTCGCCGAACGACCGGCGCAGCGCATAGACCCGCATCCCCCCCGGCACCGGGATGGCGCGCAGCTCGCCGAAGCCGCGCATCTCCCCCACGCTGTCCCGCAGCGCAAGCTCGGTGAAATACGCCGCGTCGAATCCCGGCGGCGGCCCGGCGTAGGCCAGCATCTTTGCCGGCGCCCCCGCCGCCACCTCGACCGGCTCCACCCGCGCGCACAGCAGCAGCAGCGACGCCGCGACCGCCACGGGCGCCAGCGGGAACAGCGGCGCCCGGCGCCACCGCAGCAGGTCCCGCCCCGCCAGGAAGGCCAGCAGCGCCAGGCCGGGCAGCGCCCATTGCCAGTAGTGCGCGTTGGAGAACCGCCACAGCCCCGTCGGCAGCATATCCACGTAGGACAAATAGAGCACCGAATGCACGACGGTCAGCGCCGCCAGCAGCACCGCCGCCCGCCCATGCGCCCAGGCTACCGCCAGCCCGGCCACCGCCAGCGCCGCATAAGGCGCCCGCCACAGCAGCCCCCGACCGTCCAAGAACCAGGCCCGCGGGTCCGACAGCACGGTATAAGCTTTCCACCCGAAGCCGTGCAGCGTGAAGCCGACGCCCGTGGACATGGCCATGTAGGGCGACGGCTCCAGCCCGTAGATGCGCCAGTGCAGCAGCCCATAGGGCACGACGGCCAGCAGCCCGCCCAGCGCCAGCAGGCCCAGGTCCCGCACCCGCCCGTCCCGCAGCCATCTGCTCCGCAACTTCCCGTCCTCCGGCCTTCCGCCCCCGGCCGGCTGCCCCCGCGCCGGGGGCCGCCACAAGTCGGAGGCGATGGCTGCCAGGACGCAGGGCACGGCCAGCGCCAGCTCGGTCGGGCGCACCAGGGGGATCGCCGCCGCCAGCAGCCCGATCAGGAACGGCCGCCGCGCGCCCTGCATGTGCCCGGCCGCCGTCGCCAGCAGCAGCCAGATCAGCGCAGCGGCCGGGGTGGTGTTCCAGGGAACGACCCACCCCTCGAACAGCATCCTGTTGCCCGCGGCGCCAACCAGGAACAGCGCCGCCGCCCAGCCCCGCCCGACCCCCACCCGGCGCGCGAACGCCAGGAACCCGGCGCAGCACAGCAGCAGCGACGCCAGGTTAACCGGCAGCATGGCGTGCCCCTGGCTCCAGCGCGTGAACGGCGCACCCATCAGGGAGTAGCCCAGCGGATACCAGTGCCGGTCCGGGGCCAGCGCGCCGGCCGCCAGCGCCCGGGCGCTCTCGATATACTTGCCCTGGTCCCACCAGCCCCACCAGCCCAGGGGATACCGGGGTTCGTTGCCGGGCAGCGAGCGGTCGCCGAGGTAGCACCAGAGATACCAGGCCACCAGGACCACGGCCCCGGCCGCGCCGGGGCGGGCGGCGCAGGCGCGCAGGAAGGAACCGGCCGGACTACCGGCCAGCCATTGCGCCACCATCCGGCCACGCGCCAAGAGGCCGGGCCGGGGCACCGCGGCCTGCGCCGAAGGCAGGGCCGCGCCGGACGGCCCGGTCATCCCCCGCGCAGGAACGCCCGCAGCCCTCCGCGGCGCGGCGGCGGCGCAGGCGGGGGCATGGCGGGCGCTGCCGGTTGCAGGCCCGGCCAGTCCGAGTAGTTGATCCGCCGCGCCTCCGCCTCCGAAAGCGGCGCCCGCGGCTGGTCCAGGCGGCGGCCGACGACCGCGGTGTGATAGTTGGGCAGCACGCCCTGCTTGGTCAGCAGCTGCTCGGTGGCGATCACCAGCCGGGCGATGCTGCGGTCCTTGGGGTCGTCCCAGTCGAAGTTCCGCAGGATGCCGGTGAAGAACGGCCGCATGATCGCCCCGCCGTAGTCCTGCCGATGCACCACGTCGAACCACTGGTAGGTCAGCGGCAGGATGCGCGAGGCATGGACGCCCTCGGACGGGTCGTGCCCCATCATGAACTCCAGCGACGGGCGCGGCACCATCGTGCGGGTGTGGTCCACCAGGCAGTCCCAGCGATACTTCTCGTCCAGGCAGTCGTTCAGCTCGTCCATGATGGCGAGCACTTCCGGCTCGTACATGTGGTGGTCCGGGCCGACGTACTCGTCGAACCACAGCAGGCCGCCGAGCTTCAGGACACGGTGCATGAGGGCGTACATGTCCTCGATCCGGTCGAAGTGATGGATCGCCGCCTGCACGAACACGGCGTCATAGGCAGCGGTTGGCAGGCTCTCGGCCAGCACGTCGCCGGTCCGCAGGTCCAGGCGGTCCGCATAGGGCTTGTCCGCCACGCGGGCGCGGGCGCCCTCGATGGCGGTGCGCGACATCTCGTAGGCCGTGACGTGCCCGGCGTAGTCGTTCTGGACGAGATACTCCTCCAGGAACGCCATGCCGGAGCCGATGGCCAGCACCTTGGCGGGCGGCGGGCTGAACCACCGCTTGGCGATGGTGTCCACGGACCAGCCGTCCAGCGAGCCGGTCATCGGCTTGGCGATGGCGTGCTGGTACAGGAACTTGTGCTGGGTGAAGTCCACCGGGTCCGCCTCGATGACGGGCTTGGAGCCGACGTGCTCGCCCTTTTCGTAGCGCTCGTCCCAGATCGAGTTGGCGTTGGCTTGATGATCGGCGGGCAGCGGGGCGGCGGGCGCGTGATCGGCAGGCATGTGGTCGGCGGGGGGGGTGTCCATCGGGCGTGGCTCCTGCGTCGTGTCCGTTCCTTAGCGTGCCGGGGCGCGTCCTGCCAAACCTTGGGGCAGCCCGGCCGTGCAGCCACCCTGATGCTGCGGTCCCGCCCGCAGCGGACCCTATGGCGTCTTGTCCGCCCAGGGATTGATCAGCGCCAGCCCGGCCCGCTCGAGGTCGGACGTGTTCCGTGTCGCGATGCCAAGGTCATGCACCAGGGCCGTCGCCGCGATCAGCGCATCCGGCTGGGAGTACGTATAGCCGGCATTCTGTCCATCGCTGGCGAGGCGGCGCCAGGCGACCAGCACCCCCTCGTCTACCGGCAGGACGCGGCTGCCGAACCAGACCCGCACGCCGTCGTGCAGCCACGCCTCCAGCTCGGCGCGGAACGCAGGGTCGCCGACGCGTTGGATTCCGAAGCGGATCTCGGCAATCGTGACCAGGCTGAGGAAGCAGGCGACCGGGGGGACCGCCTCGGCCTAGGTACGCACGCCAGGATGCGCCCGGGCGCCCTTGCGGAGTTCGGAGACGATGTTCGTGTCGAGCAGCCAGCCGCGCGGCGCCGCCACCCGCTAGAAGTCCGGCCCCTCCCGGAACGGCTCCTGCTGGCGGGCCAGTCCATCCTCGAAACCGTCCAGCCGCGCGAACGGGCCGTCCGCGAACAGGGCGGCCAGGGTTGGCAGCGTAGCGGCCGGTGCAAGGCGGGCATAGTCCGCCGCGGACACCACCACCACGGCATCCCGCCCGCGCACCGTGACCCGCTGCGGCCCTTGTTCGCGCGCAAGGCGCACGACCTCGCTGAACCGGGCCTTGGCGTCCTCGAGTTTCCAGGCCAGGGAGCCTGGCCCTTGCGGGTTGGCGGCGGGCTGGTTCGGTCTGCGCGGCATAAGCTGTCCTTGTCCGACCACTCTGGTCAGATTGAGACATGCTGCATAATCCTGCAGGACGTCTAGACTGGCTGCGCCCGTCGTCCCACAACGCCCGGAGGCCATATGGAGACGCTCACGTCCTATCCCGGCTACGATGGGCCGTTCCTGGCTTCGTATGACGGCGCCTATGACATGGCGTTTGCAGCCCTGCATCCATTCTACACCATCCCAGGTCATCGGCCCGAAGACTTTGCTCCCTGGACTTTGCACATGAGGCGGTCGGAGCTTGAGGAGGGCCTGTCTGGATCGCAACTGCTGGCCGCCGTGGACGAAGTTGCCCGAGATCGTCGAGGTGGAAAACTTGACCCGACGCTGCTTGATGCGCTCGCCAAGCAAAATGGATGCAGAGTTGGTTGGGAACGGCTTGGGCGTGATGCAGGGTTCAGCACGTTGGGTGCCGTAAACCGTGCCTTATGCACCGGCATCGGCGGTCTGCATGCAGAGTTCTCTGATCCAGCCGGCGCCACACGACTGGAAGGTTATTGTAACGACAAAGCGTTGTTCATGCCATCTGAGGGCCGCTTCCAGGCGCTGATGCAGCATTCCATTGCCAACTTATTCCACAGGGCCGGAGTGGATGCTGTCGAGGCTGCGGCTGAGTTCGACGAGATTGGGCAGCTCCTGCACCCAGGAGCGCTTGCTGGCGACAGCCCCTGGACCGCTGAGGCTGGCGTTCCAGGCCGCACAAGTCGGCTTTTCGCCGCTGACCGATCAGTGCTCGTCGTTGTGGATTGGGACAGCTTCTTCACGTTGATATGTGGACGGACCGAAAGGCTCGAGCGGGTTCCAATGACTGACTTGTTTGACGGCTTCTGGTGCAGTGCGACGACATCACATTCTTGGTGGGGCGATTAATCCAGCCAACCTCTAACCAGCGCATCACCCCCCTTCCCCCCTGCCCCGGCATGTGCCACCACGCCCCACCCGCTTCTCGCACCAGATGGAACGCCCCATGCCGGACGGCACCCCGACCCCGACCCAAGCCGTCCGGCCCGTGACGGGCGACCTGATGAAGGGCCTGCGCGGTGTCATCATGGGCGTCGCCAACGACCGCAGCATCGCCTGGGGCATCGCCACCGCCTGCGCGGCGCAGGGGGCGGAGCTGGCCTTCACCTACCAGGGCGACGCGCTGGAGCGCCGGGTGCGCCCGCTGGCCGCCAGCGTCGGCAGCAGCGTCGTGGCGCCCTGCGACGTGTCGGACGACGCCAGCATGGATGCCGCCTTCGGCAGGATCGGCGAAAGCTGGGACGGCATCGACTTCGTCGTCCACGCCATCGGCTGGGCGGACAAGGCCTACCTGCGCGGCAAGTATCTCGACACGCCGCGCGCCGCGTTCCTGCAGGCGCTCGACATCTCCTGCTTCTCCTTCACCGCCGTCGCGCAACGCGCGGTGCCGATGATGCGGAACGGCGGCTCGCTGCTGACCATGTCCTACCTGGGCGCCGAGCGGGTGATGCCGCACTACAACGTCATGGGCGTGGCCAAGGCGGCGCTGGAGTCGTCGGTGCGCTACCTCGCCGCCGACCTCGGCGGCCAGGGCATCCGGGTGAACGCGCTGTCGGCCGGGCCGATGAAGACGCTGGCGGCCAGCGGCATCGGCGACTTCCGCTACATCCTGCGCTGGAACCAGTACAACTCCCCGCTGGAGCGCAACGTGACCTTGGAGCAGGTCGGCGGCGCCGGCATGTACCTGCTCAGCCCGTTGTCGGCGGGCGTGACGGGGGAGGTGCATCATGTGGACAGCGGCTACCACATCGTCGGCATGAAGAACCCGGCGGCCCCCGACATCAACGTCGCCTCCGACCATTGAAACCAGCGGCGTTGACCTGTCACTGTGAGAAGCGAAGCGGAGCGGCGATCCAGGGGTGGCCAGAGCCACTCTCGATATCCCCGGTTTGCCGCGCCGCAAGGGCGGCTCGCAACAACAAGCGTGCCGGGCCGGCCGCACACCAAGCGGAAGCCCGGACCAAGTGAGCCACAACAGCTTCGGCCACCTGTTCCGCGTCACCACCTGGGGCGAAAGCCACGGCCCGGCCATCGGCTGCGTCGTGGACGGCTGCCCGCCACGGCTGCCGCTGCAGGAGTCCGACATCCAGCCCTGGCTGGACCGCCGCCGCCCCGGCCAGTCCAAATATACGACTCAGCGGCAGGAGCCGGACCGGGTGCGAGTCCTGTCCGGCACCCTGGACGGCCTGACCACCGGCACGCCCATCGCGCTCGAAATCCAGAACGTGGACCAGCGCAGCCGCGACTACGGCGCCATCGCCGAGCAGTTCCGGCCGGGCCATGCCGACGTTGCCTATGAGATGAAGTACGGCATACGCGACCACCGCGGCGGCGGGCGCAGTTCGGCGCGCGAGACGGCGATGCGCGTCGCGGCCGGCGCGGTCGCCCGCATCGTGCTGGGGGCCGGCGTGCGGGTGCGCGGCGCGATGGTGCAGATGGGCGCCCACGCCGTGGACCGCACGCGCTGGGACTGGGACGCGGTGGACGCCAACCCGCTGTTCTGCCCGGACCCGGTGGCCGCCGCCGCATGGGAGGAGGAGCTTGCCGAAATCCGCAAGTCCGGTTCCAGCGTCGGCGCGGTCATCGAAATCGTCGCGGAGGGCGTGCCGCCGGGCTTGGGCGCCCCCATCTATGCCAAGCTGGACGCGGACATCGCGGCGGCGCTGATGGGGATCAACGCGGTGAAGGGTGTGGAGATCGGCGACGGCTTCGCCGCGGCGGCCTTGCGCGGCGAGGGCAACGCGGACGAGATGCGCATGCAGGGCGGCGCCATAGCGTTCGGCAGCAACCATGCCGGCGGCGTGCTGGGCGGCATCAGCACCGGGCAGCCGGTCGTGGCGCGCTTCGCCGTGAAGCCCACCAGCAGCATCCTGGTGCCCCGGCAATCCGTGGACCGCGCCGGGCAGGACGTGGACATCGTAACTCGCGGCCGGCACGATCCCTGCGTCGGCATACGCGCCGTCCCGGTCGGGGAGGCAATGGTCGCCTGCGTGCTGGCCGACCATTTGTTGAGGCACAGGGCGCAGGTTCCGGACCGCGCCGGGCTGTCGGGAAACTGAACGCTCCCCTCCCCTCGCTGCTGTTGCCTGCGGCCGGGAAGGGTGACACCTTCGTGGCCCCGATGCAGCCGCTCGCCGAACCCTTTGACAAGGCCGTCCTCGATGCGTTCGTCGGGTGCGTCGGCGCGCGCCAGTGGCGGGCACGGATGGAGGTGCTGCGCGGCATGGCCGGCGGCGGCACCCGCACCGGGCGGCAGGCGCAGCAGCGCCACTGCATCGAGTTCGCGGTCGAGCGGCTGCGGCGCTCCACTCCGAACCGCCCGCTGAGCCTTGCCGAGCGCTGGATCACCACGCACGCCGCCGCTGCTGCCACGCTGTTCGACGGCCTGACCAACGCCGGCCGGCTGCGCCTGTGCGCCCTGTTGCGCTCCGCCCTGGTGGAGGGGGAGTGCCTGGTGCCGGCTTTCCACCTGCTGCGGACGGCGGCGCTGCAACGATCACGCGGCTTTAAAGTGTCGTTCGCCGGGCTGGAGGAGGCGGCGCCGTTCGACCTGCTGCTGCACCGCGACGGGATCGAGGCGGAGGTGGCGTGCGACACCGTCTCGGCCGAGGCCGGGCGCGGCGTCCATCGCGGCGCCTGGTTCCGCCTGGTGGACCGCGTGGACCCGGAGCTGCAGACCTGGCTCTGCGCCCATCCCGGCCGTTATTTGCTGAAGATGACGCTGCCGCAGGGCCTGCGCGGGCCGGAGGAGGAGGGCGGCGACCTGCTGGCCCGCCTGCACGACCGCATCACCGTCATGCTGAAGCAGTCCCGCCGCAGCGACGGCGATGAGGCGGCGATGCTGCGCCTTGACCCGCTGATGCTCGCCGCCGCCCAGGCGGACGAGCTGGGCCTGATGCCGAGGCTGCGCCAGGAGTTCGGGCCGGAGGCACACCTTTCCGTGACGGCGGCCGGCGGCGGCGTGTTCGTAATGGCCGCACGCGCCGGGCAGCAGAACGAGGTCGCGGTCGCGGTCCGCCACCGCATGGCCGCCGTCGCCCCGGCGCGGCTGACTGGCACGCGGCCCGGCATCCTCGCCATGTTCATCGAGGACACCGACCGCGCGGAGTGGCGCCTGCTGCGCGAACGATTGGAGCTGGAGGGCGAGGCCCGGCAGTTCATGACCAATCCCGAGGCGCGCAGCGTCGTCGCCGTCACCTGCGCCAGCCGGCTGGAGCTGTTCGGCCTGCCGGAGCCGGATGCCGCGCCGCATGGCGAGCTGCGCTTCCGCAACCCGGCGCATCCCGCGGCGAAGGACGCCGCCCTGGCGCCCGCGGTGCTGTCCTCGCTGTAGGGCCAACCGGATCGTGACCGCGGCTGCCGCCGAACCGTCATGGTGTTGCCACGTTCCTCCATGCCAGTGCGCCCATGCGCCAGTGGAGGTTGAACGTGCCTCAAACCGACCATGATGCCAGGGTGGCCGAGCTTGACCGCATCCTGAACGACCCCGAGGTCCCGATGGAGCCGGCCCGGGTATGGTCCTTGCTGGCCGAAATCGCCCGGCATGAGGCGAAGGCTGGCTGACCAACGGCCACTTGCCCCTGCCGCAGGCGGCGTTGCTGCTTCCTCTCCCTCCGGGAGAGGGCCGGGGTAAGGGAAGCCACAAGCATCTTGCCTGCGCCCTGCTGAACTGCCTGGTTCCAAACGGACCGAGGACCGCCCTTGCTGCCTCCCTCACCCCGGCCCTCTCCCGAAGGGAGAGGGAGCAAACAGCGGATGCTGTGATGATGCAGGGCCAAGTGGGCGATCACCGTGCCGCTGGCGGCTCCTGGTCGGTCGGAACGCCCGCGACGTGCCGGAACGTCGCCACCGCCCGGTTGATCCCCGACGCCTCGTGCCCGTCCGTCAGGCCGCTCGCCCTCGCGCCAGTCCGGGTCAGGCTGTTGTAGGCCCAGGCGTCCCCGCCCTGCCGCGTGATGACCGTCAGCGTCTGCAACTCGCCGGGGCTGAACAGCGGAACCAGCAGCGCACGGATAGTGCCCGCGTTCTCCGTCGTCAGCACGACGCGGTTGGCGCCCGTCTCCATCACGCGCATCCGGTACTGCACCGTGCCAGCCCCGGTGTCCGTTTGGCTGTAGGACAGCGCCGCACCTGGCGTCATCTCGGCCGGGGAGAAGTCCGCCCGTGTCCGGCCCGCGGCGTCCGTCGCGTGCGCGGCGGTGATCAGCGGCTCCCATGCCTTCTTGCTGACGGACCAGTAGCGGACGCCGACGGTCCCCGACACGGCGCCGAAACGGGACAGCACGGCGGCGGTCCCGCCCGGCAGCCGGAACGCCCCGACCACGCCGATCAGGCTCCGCAGCCCCGGCGCCGTCCAACCGGAACAGGCCGGCGGCACCCATTCCGCGCCAAGCTGCGCGGCGGTCCAGGTCTGCGCCCGCGCCGGCTGTCCCGGCACGGCAGCCGGGGCCGGGCCGCATGGGTCCGGCCTACCCGCTCCCAAGACACTCCCAGGCAGGACAGCAAGAACGATCGGTAACAATCTTCGTAAAATCCTCATTAACTAAGCATACGCCCAAAGTTTGACATAAATATGTCTGTTATAGCCGCCATGACCAATACGGCACGTTCCCTTGTCCTGCTCGCCGCCATCCTGCTGTCAGCGTGCGTGAGCGCCCCCACCCCCGGCGTCAGCCCTGACCTGCTGCAAGCCAAGGCCGGGGCCGACCCGGCGCGCAGCCTGGACCTGATGCGCCAGCAGGGCGAGCGCTTTGCCGGGCTGCCCTTCCTGGGCGGCAACCGGGTGGAGCTGCTCAAGGACGGACCCGCCACCTTCGCCGCGTTGCAGGAGGCCATCCGCTCCGCCCGGACCCGCATAGACATGGAAAGCTACGAGTTCGACGAGCAGGCCGGCGGCGAGTTCTCCGACACCCTGCTGGCGGCGGCAAGCCGCGGCGTGGAGGTCCAGCGATTCTAAGTGGCTGCTGACGGTTGTGGGTTTCGTTGTCTCTGGCAGTGTGGTCCACGTCCTGGATGGAGCTTCTGGACACCCTTGTGGCTGGCGTGCGCTCGGCGTGCGCGGCCTTCCCTG
>JAABUM010000844.1_pt1 | contig 50036 bp, 39 predicted proteins | sample 5559161 | NCBI WGS metagenome assembly JAABUM01 (sample SAMN10711868, study PRJNA513369) | rock metagenome | isolation source: Antarctica rocks | place: Antarctica: Victoria Land, Siegfried Peak nord
GGCGCCCTCTACTAGTTTATACTAGTAAAAGAGATATTGGCGAGAACTAATAGAGAGGAAGGGCTCCGCCCTAACTAAAGAGAAGAGAATATAGTCGACGAAACCTTAGTATTATAGACGGTAGACCTAACCCCTCGATATACCGCCCCGATAGCAGGCCTATTAGGGGGGGGAGGGAAGGAGCCGAATAATAGTATAGCTTACAGATAGTAGGTGGAGTTTTTATCCCTTAGCTAGGTTTCTCCCCGAACGATAGGTACGCTAGGCGTACCTCCTAAAAAGTCTACCCTTATTAGCTTTAGCTAGTATAAGAGTATAAATAATTAATTAATTAATCCTAATATTAAAATAATTAATATTAAGGATTATAAGTATAAATAAATTAAATCTCTAGCTTATATAAGCTTCTTAGTACCTTTCTTTATTTAATTTAGAATTATATTATAAATCTAGGAATTTAAATATATTCCCTAATATATTATTAAGACTTTAAATAACTAATTCTATTAAGAACTCTAATTTATTATATAGAATCTTTAATATTCTCTTTATATCCTCTAATAATCTCCTCTATAATACTAAAGGCTTTAATAGCCTTACTATCTACTATATAATAAATATAGAGATAATAGAAGATTTTAAATCTTAATTATAAATAGGCTATTATAATAATAAGTAATAATAAAAGATCTTTAATATATTAAAGTTACTTATAAATAGTAATCTAGATATAATTTTAGAATATAATAAGCCTAGGATATTATTTATTCTTAGGGATAACCTTATTTTTTATATTAATAGTAAAAAAGGTAATAATTATATATTCCTTCTATTATAAAGAAGGAATTATTTAAATAAGCTTATAACTTTTCTAATTATAATAGTTATTATAGATATTATAATTAATTTTCTTATATAACATATATCTAATATCTCGCTAAAAACCTCTAAGCTTATATAAGCTACTACCCTTAATACTAACTTAATTAAATAAGTAAATACTTATACTAACTCCGCTTATACTATTTTATATAATCGTAATAGACTTTATAATTACTCTTTCTACTATATTATTAGGTATAAATTACTTACTAATAATTACTTATAAGTTTTTAAAGAAGGTCCTTCTTCTACTAGGTATTAATACTTAGAAAGCCTCTTAGTAGGCGTAGATTATAATTTAATTATTACTATAGTTAAACTAGTCTATAATAATATTAGGTATAATAATATCTACTTTATAATAATATTTTCCTATATATTTAATTATTTTTAGTATAGATTAATAATATTCGTGATATAATAAATATTATTAGCTTCTTAGATATCTTTAATATATATTATTATAGTATTTTACAGGGTATACTAATATTCTACGGTAGACTAGCTTTTAGAGGCCTAAGAGCTACTATTTTACTTGCTAGTAGGCTAGCTACTATACTATTTCAGGTTAGCATTCCTAATTACTAGGTGTATAGGAGTACTCTATAATACTAGGTATTATAATATCTCCTTTATAATAATATACCCTTATAGAAATAATATATTATTATAGCCCGGTCTAACTATATCCTATAATTAGGAGATTCCTCGTAGTATTATTAGTAATAGAGACCTAAGGTTTATATTAGACTTTTAGCGGGAAGTCTTTAAACGTCTTAGAGTTAGATTTCTTATATCTACAGCTTATTATCTATAGACTAATAGATAAAGCGAGCATACTAATTAGATTATAAAAATTACTATATAATTCTACCTTACCTACTATCTAGATACCTAAAATTAATAAGATTATATACTCCTATATATCTAGGCTAATATTAATAACTCCTCTACTATTATAAGATACGCTTCTAATAAGCTCTATTATAGTTTTAGGGTAGATAATAATATAGATATATTAGTAATTAGTAATATCCTTATAAAAGCCTTTAATAGCTTATAACTCGCCTACTAGGAATAGGTAGAAGATACTATAGCCTTTAATAATATAATAATAAAGTCTTAGTATAATAGTAAATATAAAAGTCTATAATTTAAAGAAAATACTAAAGTCTTTCTCTATTTCTATAAAGGATATAAAATCCCTAGTATTATTAATAGGAAACTCTTATAATAATATACTAGTCCTTTTAAAATTCTATAAAAGGTAGGATTACTTACTTATTAGCTTAAGCTACCCCCTATTATATATATATAGCTAGTAGTATTAGCAGTATAACTTAAGCTAAAGATAGAGGGTATTAATCTATATAATAGGACTTTTAGTAATAGGCTACTACCTATTACTACTAAAGATAGTACTATTTATAGGGATAAGTATAAAATTAAGAGATTACTAGATAAGAGGTATTTAAGGAGAAAGACTTAGTACTTAATTAAGTAGGTTAACTATAGTAATAAAGATAACTTATAGTATAACCTAGTAAATCTATCTAAGGTTAGTAATTTAGTAAAGGTATATAAGAATAGATAGAATCTAGTTAAATAAGATAATAAGTAATTAGTAATTAGTAAACAAGGTCATTTACTTTTTTTAATTTTACTAGTATACTAATATAGAATCTCTTCTACTTTATACGTTTTACTTAGTAATAGCGGAATAGCTTCTACCTCTCTATTACTTTATTATTCTTAATAGCCTTAAAAGCTTTCTTAATTAATTAATCTATATAAATTAAAAGAGTCCCTATTATTAATTAGAACCCTTTACTAGATACTAAGATTAACCCTACTTTAGAGTATATCCTACCCCCTAAGATAAGCACCTTACTAGGATAAGAGATACTTACTAATAGAGTTAAAATTTATAGAGAATCTTATATAGCGAACTAATTAGTAAATATTATTAATTCTTACTAAGATCTTTTTATAGATAAAGGTAATATATTAAATATACCTAAAAAATAATAAATACTAATTCTACTAAAGCTTAATATAATATCTAGACCTACTTAAGTATATCCTCTTAAGTAAAAGGATAAGGATATTATTAATAAGACTTTTAATAAGCTTTAAGCCTAAGGGAAATTTATATAATTAGATTAGCTAACTTAATATAACTATCTTTACTTTATAATCTAGCGAGATACTCTTAATAGTAGGAAGGGCTAAGTTATTATTAATATTAAAGAGCTTAATAAGATTATAGATAATAATATATACCCCTTATTATTATAAGCTAATATAATAACCTTAGTTAAAGGGTATTACTATATCTTTATTATTAATATAGTTAGGTAGTTTTATTAGTTATATATCTAGGTTAAGGATTATTATAAGCTTATAATTATAAGCTATTATAGCTAGAAGTAGTCTTTAATAGCCCTTATAAGTTATTAAGGCTTACTTCTATATATTTAATATTAAATTAATATTATACTTTAATAATACTAGGCTTTTATTAAGGCTTATATTAATAATATTATTATTTACTTATATACCTTAGAAGATTTTATTAAATACTTATATAAAGTCTTTAATCTATTCTAGAAAAAATTGGTAAGCCTATTACTATTAAAATTATATATTACCTACCCTTTCATTATATTAAAATAGGTAGAATAGTAATAATTATTATATTACTAGCTATATAGATAGAGAGAGATAGAATATATAAGATACTAGGAATACTAGCGCGCGTCTAGTACACGGCTAGTCTAACTAATTGTATCCTATTTTAATATATTTTAATACTCCTACTTAAACGAAGTACCTTATTAGTATAGTAGTATAACTAACTTATAATATTCTATCTACTTAAATAAAGCACCTTATTAGTATAGTAGTATAACTAACTTATAATATTCTATTCCTACTATCTAAGATCCCACTTCTTAACTAAATACTAGGTAATAGGTGTAAAGGTAAGGTAGATAGTATTTAAATACTATTATAAGGTAGTAATTTAGTAAAACCCTTCTAAATATAGATTAGAAGCACCCTAATAAGGTAGGTAGAGTTATAAGGTTATTAATTTTATTTATATAACTATTTCTAAGATATACTTATTTTATAAGGGAATACTATTAAGGTTTTTATATTATAATAACTTAATAGCACGTTTCTTACCTTTAATATACTAGATAAGGCTAGTAATAAGATCTACCTATATATAGTACTAGCTATAAACCTATTACTTATTAATAGAGCTAAGAGGTCTCTAATCTAAATAAAATTAGAATAAAATTAGGATATTATATAATAGTAGAGCTTATAATATAAAGTTTTTTAATATTTATAATAATACCTACCTTAATTCCTATTAATAGTATTAACTTAATATATAAGATATTAAAATATATTAAAATAGGATATAATTAGTTAAACTAGCCGCGTACTAGACGCGCTCTAGTACCTATCTTAATATCTTATATATTCTATCTCTCTCTACTTATATAGCTAGTAATATAATAACTATTACTATTCTACCTATTTTAATAGGTTATAAGCCTAGGCGTAGGGTATTTATTTATTTATTTACCTTATAACTACTATTAATACTATCCCTTATAGATTACCTCTATATTAATACTATATACTACCGTAAAAAGGAGGCTAGGGAATCTACTAGTAGAGATTTCTACTAAGACGTTAAAACTAGCTAAAATCCCCTCTAAAATTTATTAAATAAAATTATTATAATACCTTCTTTAATAGTAATAGTATATATTTAAATAAATATACTTTAAAGGGTATTAAACTTTATACTAAGATATTAGAGGTAGGTATTAATAATAAAGATATAAAAGAGCTTATATTTTAAGTTAGTTAAATTAAAATTAATAATTTTAAATTTATTTATATAATTATTTATATCTTTATAATTAGTATAAAAGAGGGTATTAAAATTATAAATAATCTTATTAAAGATACTAATACTTTAAAGCTTATAAAAGTCCTTAAAGATCTTTAAAATTAGGTATTAAAGGAATAATCTTATCTTTAATTATATTATAAGTATTAATATTATAATATACTTTTATTACTTTATAAGCCTTATTATATATTATCTTAAATCTCTTAAAGGTTTTAAGTTATAAGGATAGTATAATTTATTTTAAAGATAGCTCTAAGGCTATTAAGGATAATATAAGATTATATATTATAAGAGTATAATAGCTAGTTATAACTAGATTCTAATATAAAAATAAGTATAAAAGGATAATTACTACTACCTTTAATCTCTATTTTAATATTAATAAGAGGTATATCTTTAATCTTAATATCTAGATTATATAAATTTAATATTAGAGATTAAGTTAATATTAATATTAAAGATGATAAATATATAAAAGATAGTCTTAACCTTATAATAAAGTTAAAAATAATACTTTTACTTAATATTTATAAGCCTTCTATTAAAAATAATAGTAATTTATTTTAGAAATAAAGTTTTAAGGTTAATAAAGATATAAAGGAGATATTATTTAATAATATTTCTTAATAATTAATAGTAGTAACTACCTCTTAATTAATTTTATAATTAATATCTTAATAGAAATATAAAAAATTAAGGAAGTAGTAATTTACTTTAAAGTTAGTTAAAAGACTTTTAAGGTAAATATTAATTAACTATTAATAGATTTTTTATCTAAATTCTTTAAGTTCTAATATAAAGTTATTAGAATAAGAAGAAGGAAGGAGAGAAGAGTATAAAGAAGAAGGGGTAGATATAATTAATTTATAAAGAGGTTAATAACTATTTTTAACTTTCTTTATCTTCTTAGCCTACTTTTATAAGAATATTATATATTATTTATAAGATTAGTTAGGTAATAGGTATAAATAACTATTATTAAGGTAGTTAGTATATATAAGAAATAGATATTATTTATATAATTAATAAACTATTATATACTACTACTAGAAAATACCTGTAAAAATTCAAGATTTTTACGTAGGGGAAAATCACCCCTACTACCTAGCGTTAGTAGATGTAATTACGGAGTAATAATATAGATATTTAGCGGGTAAAAAAGACGATATTAACTATATTATAAATACTAGTATACCTATTTAAATAGTATAAATAGTATTATATTCCTAGTAATATAATATATATTTCCATCTACTTAGACTAATATTATATACGTTAGTAAGTAATAGGAATAGAAGTAGAGTAAAATAGCGATTTACGTATTTAGCCTAGGAATATAATAGTATCTATCCTATAAATAGTTTTATACTATACGATAATAATAATAACATGTAATATAAAAGTCTTAGTACCACGCCTAGAGGTAGAGTAGTTAATAAGAAACGACCGGAGCTATTATAGAAGAGAATTACTAGTACTATTATTAAATATAAAGACCTAGAGTAGAATACCCCTATAGAATATACTAGAAGCTATATATAATCCCCTAGTATAGTAATATAAGCCCCTTATTAATAAGTTTTATAGTAGTTTTAGAATAATTAGGATGTTTATTATATATTAGATACGTATTCTACGCCTTAACTAACCTATTATAATTATCAGTTAGAGTAGTTAGAAGAGATATTAGGGTATTACCTACCTTAAAGTATTAGAGCTCTCTTACTATACCCTTTAGATTATAACTAACGCTAGTCCTAATAATATTATAGTATTATAGTATAGACTTCTATTCTTATAACTAGGCTATTATTATTAAGAATAGTGTTTTATAATAGAGCATAGGTTAATCGCCTAGTAGTTTCCTTAGCCCTCTCTTTAACGCTATTATATATTTAAGGGTATATAGGTTATAGTATATTCTATAGGTTAAAAGCGTTATTAAAGTATTTATATAGGGTAGGATTAATACCTTTAAACTATCTTTCTAAAATATTATAGGCTATATCTAGTAACTTATAATCCTATATCTTTCCTATCTCTTTCTTTTATATATAATAATAACCTTCGCGTTTATAATAGCATTACTCCTCCTATCTTTTATACTACATTTAAATAGCTTATATACTACCCTAGCTCTTTAGACTACCCTAAGGATTCTATAGATTAAATATAAGGCGATTAGTAGGCTACTATAAGTCCTAGTGGCTATAGGAACCCTATTAGTAGAGGTTAATTCTAAAAGACTACTTACTATTAATAGTATACTAGGCTTCTTTATAGATTTTAGGTAGAATACTATAGCGTAATATAATATAACCCTATATATTATAAGTTAGTAGTAGGGTAGTAGGTTACTAAGGGAGAGGTTACTACTAAAAGCGTAAATTCTTAGCTATTTTAGCTATATAATACTTTTCTTATTTAGCACGCTTTCTTTAATAATATAGACCTTATACTATAGAAGCCTTAGTAGTATAACTAAAGTCGAGTATTAACTAAGATATACTATAGCTATTTTAGATATAGGATAGAAGATATAAGGAGTAGTTAGTAGGAAGAATAGGAAGTTAGGATTTACGTATAGTATTTACTTATAGGGCTAATAGCTAAGATAGGTATTTAGTAGATAAATAAGATAATATTAGCTATATTATATATACCTATATATTAATTTAAATAATTCTAATAGTATTATATCCCTTAGAATAAGAGGTATCTTTTTATTTATATAGACTAATATTATATACGTTAGTTAATAACTAGAATAGAGGCGGAGTAATATTAGGAATTTTAATATTCGCCGTTACAGTTACAGTCGCACCTAAATTTAGTAGGTAAAACTATTTATTTAGATAGATCTTTTAAAGTAGTAGACTAATTTTAATTATTATTAGATCCTTAAGTACCTAGAAATAAGCTGTATAACTTTAGTTAAGTAGAAAATATTATAGAGTACAGGTATAGAGGTAGGTAGAATATAAAGAAATCTAGACTTTAAAGTTCCTCGCTTTTCCTACTAATCCTAAAGGGGTAACTAGAGGACTTTTAACTAATTAATAAGGTAGGATAATAAAAAATAACTCCCGTATTAGGCTAGCCTATAATCCTAAAAAGGTAGTAGAACTTATTCTATTATAGTAAGAAGATTAAAGGGTTATTATTATTTAAATTAGAGGGGATTTTAACTAGGTTTTTAATATCTTAATAGAAATCTCTATTAGTAGATTACCTAGCCCCCTTTTATAATAGTATATAATATTAATATAAAGGTAATTTATAAGTAATATATTAATAATAGTTATAAGGTAAATAAATAAATAAATACCTTATACCTAAGCTTATAACCTATTAAAATAGGTAGAATAGTAATAGTTATTATATTACTAGCTATATAGGTAGAGAGAGATAAAATATATTAAATACTAAGATAGGTACTAGCGCGCGTTAAGTACGCGGCTAGTCTAGTTAATTATATCCTATTTTAATATATTTTAATATATTATACTACTAAGTTAGTATATTAATAGCCTAGGAATATAACTAATTAAAGAGAAGATTATAGCTATTATATCCCTACGTATTCCTTATAACCTTAGAGACCTAGAAATACTCCTTAGTCTTATTAGATAGCTCTAATTATCTATTACTTAATATACCTAATAGGCGGATCTATTATAAAAATATAAAGTTATCTTTAATAAGGGCCTTATTATAAGAGTAAAAGGGCTAGTATAGAAGAGATATATAGTATAAGGTATCTTTTATAAGCCTACGCCTAAGGAAATATTAATATTTTAAGACTTATAAAAGGCTTTTAATACTCTATACTTTCTAATTTATTATAACTATAATAGAGTATTATATATTAATCTTAATACTTCTAAGATTATTAGTTTAGTAGCTATAGTATTAAAATATAGGGTCCTACTAAGACGCTAGTATACTTAGTAATATATAACTAAGTAGTCTCTTAGTATCTATACTTAGTTCTTATATATCTAGACTTAGTAACCTAATTAACTATTCTACTATATATTTTAATAGGTTATAAGCCTAGAGGTATAGGTATTTATTCTAATTATAATTATTACTTATCCTATCCTAGCTAATATAATACTAAAGTCTTAGTAGCCTCTAGTACCCTTTAATAAGTTAATAATTACTATTACTACGTATATTACCTAAAATTCTTTAACTTTTTATTAAAGTACTTAGCTTTTACTATTATAGGTAACCTTAAATAAATAAGTAAACTTAATTAATCTATAGTTATAAGGTCTAAAGACTAGTTATAAGGGCTATTATAATATTATTATTAGTATAAGCGCTACTAAGTAATTATACTTAGCCCCCTAAGTAAATACCTACTTCTAACCTTATTATTATAATAAATATTAATTTTATAAGTAGAAATCCTATTAAAACTCCCTCTATTAAGCCTTCTTAGGTAGACTACTACTACCTTATACTTAAGGAAAGAAAGATACTTCCTCCTCCTAAATAATTATAATAGATACTAATTTTTATAGTAATCTCTACTTTACTATATTACACTTTTTAGTATTATTTAGTTATTAGGCCCCCTAGAAAAATCTTTATAAAAGGAGGTTAGGCCCTAGCTATCTTAATTCTTCTAGATCTAATTAGGTAACTATTAACTACCTAACTAGGCCTAGAGCTAGCTTTTCCTACTATTATAAATACTAGCCTAGCTATTCTTATTAAGTTAGCCCCCTAAAGTTTATATCCTTAGGAATATAAGGATAGCTTATTATAATAAATAACTTATTAATCTTCCTCTTATTTCTAAGTTAAACTAGTTTAAGTTAATACTCCTTAAATCCTAATTTTATTTTAACGTCTTAGTAGCTATCTATTAATATTCTAAGTTAAAGTTCTTCCCTTACTTATTAAAAGCTATTATAAAGGAAGTTAAGAAGCCTATTATTAAAGAAGATAATAATAATTATAAACTATTATAATTACCCTTAAGTTATAATAATTCTAAGTTAGAAGCTAGTAAATTATTATTAAATACTCCTAGTAAAACTATTCTCTTTAGCTTATAAGCTAAAGGTAATAGACCTACGCCTCCTCCTTTAATATCCTTATCCTTAGCGTCTTTATTAGCGGAATCTTCTTAAGACTTTATAGAAAATATGCTAAGCTTAACTAACTAGTTACTATTTAAAGCTAAATCCTTAGAGGTAGACTCCTAGTAAAATAGCTAATAGTTAAAGTAATAATAGGAGCTTTCCCCTTACCTCTATTATAATCCTTAAGTCTAACTTAGGTTATAGCTATTAGGTTAAAGAAATTAATAACTAGCTAATTCTAAATACCTTCCGAGCCTTCTAGTACGGCCTAAGTCCGTAATAAATCCGTAGTATAACTAGTTATTAACGGAATTAGGTATCTAGCCATTATAGTATAGACTAAAAACAGCTATTTTATAAGCTAAAAACTATTAATATTAATAGTTTTTATACTAGATATTTAATAGCTATATAACTATTATATAACTATATAGCCGTCGCTAAAAGCCTATTAATTTCTAAATTATATAAGGTACTTTACCTTACTTACCTTACCTTAGGTACCTAGGTGAATTATAATATAGATAGAGTAAATATAGTATAAGGAGTAATTATTATAAGCTACCTATATACTAATATCTATTAGATATTCCTATATTATAAAGCTTATTATAATATCTACTAAGTACTATATTATATATACTCTTATAAAGCCTCGTATAAATAGATATTATATTATAAATATTAGTACTCTAGGAAGTCTACTAAGGACCTATTAGCTTAGTAGATTTATAATATATAATCTACCTTATTAATAGAGCTAAATATAGTATAACTATTAACTAATAAGATATAGTAGATCTAGCCTTAATATACTAATATACTAGCTACTACTAAAGCCTTTAATAGCCTACGTTAGTATATTAATATAATATTATAAAGGTATAATATACTAAGGAAGTTATAGGTAAAAATAGTACTAGTATATCCTATCTAATTATCCCTAGTTTTGTTATTATCCCTAATTTCCTTATTATTCCTAGTTTCTTTATTATAATTTATTTAAATTAGGTTTTCTTCTTCCTTATCTTTAATATAAATAACGCTACCTTAACCTTTATTATTATTATTATTATTATTATTATTATTATTATTATTATTATTATTATTATTATTATTATTATTATTATTATTATTATTATTATTATTATTATTATTATTATTATTATTATTATTATTATTCCTTTTGCTGCAGCACTGGGGGTTCATGACAAAAAGATAAATTTATTTTATTTGTAGCAGAAAACGGGGCGCGAATCCATGGGTCGCGAGTCGGGGTCGACGAGCTGAGCAGTCACCGGGACAGAAGGACGTGCTGTGTGAGGTGAGCTTCTGCTCAGACAACTGTCGGCGCTCCGCAGGCAGCCGCCGCTCGTGAAGCATGTGCACCGCCTCATTCACCCTCGGGATCGGCCGCTGCCGCCAAGTCTGTTTCGGTGGCTGGCTCAAGAAGACGCGCACCGGTCGACCAGGAGGCGGGACAGCACGGGTATGGCGTCGCCGTCCAACATGGCGGCGCGGCAGGATGCGTCCGCCGCCAGCTCCCGCAGAACCCACGCCAGGTAGCCGCTGCTGCCCTGCGGACAAGTCGGACAGCGGGTCGCCATCGCCATGTGTGGTTGTGCAGAATCAAACGAGTACGGCATGCTATGCAAGACCAGCAGATGATCTTGCATGCCAGCGCCCGCAGCGCCCACGCCAGGTAGCTGCTGCTGCGCTGCGGCACGGTCATGCAGCACCAGGTGCGCTTGTCTCCGTGTGTGTACAGCAGGCTGGGTGCTGTGCACAAGGTGTACACAGATGCATGAAGGGCAGGATGATGTTGCCAGTCAGAAGGCTTTCGGAAGGAATTTCGGAAGGGATTTCGGAAGGAACTTCGGAAGGAATTTCGGAAGCCTGGCGCCGGCCCACGCCGCCAGCTTCGACGAGTGCAGCGAGTAAAGTAAGCAGAAACCTCCTTCCCAACACTGTGCAAGAACCGCAAAGACACTTCCAACCCACACCCGAGTCTGGTCCAGCTGCATCTGGGGGCCGCCCAGCACGATGAGGATGTCCTGCGCGCGCGTCACCATGCTGGGCTCGTCCGCCGGCAGGTCCGACGGGTAGGCGCCCAGCTCCGCGTCGCCAGGGTTTCGGCAACTGCCGTCCGGCATGCCGACGAAGGAGGAGCCCGGCGGCGTTGGCGCGTCCTGCGTCGACTCCGCCACGGCCGCCGCCACCTGCATCGTCCTCCGAATGGAATGCTTGGTGCAGGACGCAGCGTGAGACCGCAATTTTCGTCAGAACCGAACCCAACACGTGCATGTGCGAGTGAGCACATGTCTGCAGCCGGGTCACTGCCTCCGCAGTGCCCTTGTCGGCTGGCGATCTGAGGACATACACAGCTGGAGGCAAACCGCTCTGCATCCCTCGCAGTTGCGGCGGCTGCACAGGCGGCAACAGCCCGGAAGCTGCCGTTTGATGAGATGTCGTCTAGGGTTTAGGGTTTAGGGACGCTCTTACGTGGCCGGCGGTGGCGGCGCAGGGCACTGGATAGTGCCGCGGGTTGGACTTGGAGTTGGAGCGGGGGGACACCGCCGGCGACACCGGCGACAGCGCGCCTGCCGCCAGGCTGGGGTCCGTGCCCACCGCGCCCGAGTCCTGCGCCCCCAGCGGCACCTGGAGGGGAATGACACATACGGTGCTCGGCTCGGTGTGCACAGTGACACCGTGATGCAGTGACTGCAGCTGGAATCCCGTTCTGTGCCTCCAAGTTGGGCCTCAAGTAAGCAAAGAGGGCATACAGCCGCTGTGCACTGCGCAGAGTTGCAGTATGACCCGAAAAATTATCAAAATTCAAATTTTCAATGCACAATTCGAAAATTTATAATTCATCAGATTTCAAAATGTCTAAAGCACAAAATTGGAGGCGCTGGTAGACTCTGCGTGACCGCTGTCAGAACCTCGTCGTGGATGCAGGAGAGAAAAGTAAAGAGCTTCGGCAACAGCAGACTTCGAGCCAGACACCCACCTGCAGGCTGTCCGTTGAGGACTGCCCGCCCGCCGCCGCCGCCGCCGCAGCCGCTGCAGCAAAGACAGGCAAGCTCATCCTCAGGAATTCACGAACAAACATATCCTTTCCATCTGCAAGCCTGACCCATGCATCAGCAGCTTGATTCTGCGCTGCGCGGCAAGGGAGAGTTCGCTCCTGCTTGCCGCCGCCTGCCCGCCGCCGCCGCTGCTGCAGCAACGCCAGGCAAGCTCGGCCTCAAGGATCCACGATACAATGCATCCTGTCCATCTGCAAGCCTCACCCAACCGTTACCAGCCTGGTTCTGCGCTGCGGAGCATGAGAGGCATAGCTCAAGGCACCAAGCTTGAGAAGTCAGCACAAAGCCCTAGACAAAAGCTGCATTGCGAAATGGGATTCACCAAGCTGGGCGTCGAAGGCGGCCTCCTGCTCATCATCGATGCCGGAGGAGGCGGAGCGCGGCGTTCGTGGCGTCCGTGGCGGAGTCTCCTGGCTCAGCCGCCGTGCCAGGGGGCTGCCGGGCGCCGCTGGGATGGAGCTCTGCCTCGAGAAGAGGCGACGCGCTCGCTCCCGGGCGGCCTGCGCCTCGGCCGACTCGGCGCTGGCCTGCGAATGGGCGATTGTGCCAATTGTGTCTTCTGGGCAGCAAGCACACGCTTGATGCCAGGATGCCAGTTGCTGAAGTGTGACTGCAGAAGAACCCTAAACCCTAAGCAGGAGCCAAACACGCCGGCTTCGACAGCCACATCAATTGGCAGCCAGGCGATCGGTTGTACTTGGATGCTGGCAGGGCAGCCAGGCTGCTTTCAAAGGAAATCTCAGGCATGACCCCACCAGGGAGGCAGGCGCAGGGCCAGCGCCCCCGCCAGCTGCAGTCGCGCCGAGTGCGGCTGCGCCTGCGGTGGCCGCCGCAGCAGCCGCCGCGCCCGCCGCTGCCGCAGGCAGCTTCCACGTGTGCCTGTCTTCAGCAGGCGAGGACTCGCCGGGCGCGTCCGCGGGCGCTGCATTCTGGTCTTCGTACGGCGCCGAGTCGTCCCGTGGCGATGGCTGCGGCGATGGCTGCGGGGACGCCTGCTGCGGCTTGCGGCGCGCCCACGACGCTGCCGCGGGCGCAGCCGGCGGCTGCCAAAAGGGCGCGGCGTCGGCGGCGGCGGTAGCAGTAGTGCGAATGGCACCAGCGGTGGGCGCAGCAGCGTCGCCGGCGCCGGCGATGCTCGAGGCCGGCGGCCGCCAGTAGTCGAAGCTCGACGGGATGTCGCCCTCTGGCTCTGACTCCGGGTCAGTGTGCTGCTCCGGCTGCGGCGTCGGCTGCGGCGACGCCGACGGCGGGGGCTCTTCGGCGCCGGCCCGGCTGGCCCAGTGGGAGGCGAAAATGGACTGCTGCGGACGTGTCGGCGGCCGTGGCGCCTGCTCGATGGGTGGCGCTGCCTCTGGCTGCAGCAGCTGCCCGGCTTCGCTCTGAGTCGGCGCCTCAGCTGCCGGTCCAGCCGCCACCTGCTCTGCTGCGGCAGCTGGAGCGGCGTCCGGCGGCTGGCCGGCCCAGCGTGCAGCAAAAACTGATTGCACCGCCCTTGGCTCGGGCTGGGCCTGCTGCGGCCCGGTCGCCGCCGGCGCGGTGTCTTCCTTGGCGTCTCGCGCGGCGTCCGACGCTGTTGCAGCCGGGCTGGAACGCTGCACAGCGCTGTCGTACTCCCCTGGGCTGTCCGGCGCGGCTTCTGGCACATCGTTGGCAGCCCAGCGGGCGGCAAACACTGACTGCGTCTGCGGCGCCTGCTGCAGGCCGGACTGAGCCCCGCTCTGCTGCTGCCACTGCTGCTCTGCCGGCTGCTGCGCGGCCGGCTGCTGCAACCCGCTGTCAGCCGCCCCCTGCGCCGGCTGGCTGCTGGCGCTGCCGGGCGGGGACTGTGCGGCGCTCGGCGCCGGCACCGGCGGGCCATACGATGAGTAGTGTGCTGCCGTCACGCCCGCGGGCGCGGCCGCTGCCGCATGCCCACCAGGATGATTGCCGACGGTGTCGGCGGGCTGGTCGCCGGCGGCGCCGCCGGACTTGTAGCCGGAGGCGTCATAGTAGGGCGCCACGACGTGGGGGTGGAATACGGGCCCCGCCGGCGGCTGATTGCGCGCGGCGTAGAAGTCGGCGTCTGGCGGCGGCTGCGACGCCGGCGGCATGCGGTGGCCTGCAGGAACGGCACTCCGAGTGATACGAGCGCAGGAGACCAAAGCTGCGAAAGCCCGGACTGCGGCACGAAGGTGCAGTCCAATTCCGTCCACAAAGTTGCCTCGGCAGTGCACATCTGCTGCTTTGTCCACCTGCGTAGGGGCTGTAGTCGGCCTCCCGGAGGCCGTACTGCAGCCGGCGGCCGTACTGGTCGTGGTTCGGGCCGCGGAGCTCCTGGGAACTGCCGTGGTAGTAACCCGCTGACGGAGAGTCCCCGCCCGGCTGCTGCCCGCGCGCCGCCGCCTCCTGCTGCTTCTGCAGCGCAATACGCTGCACGAGGGACATCGGCTGCGGCGCATCCTGCTGCGGCGGAAGTGCCTCGGGCGGCGGTGGCTGCCAGTCGGGGAAGCTGCAATGCGGAACGCTGCCGTCGGCAGACCTTCTTGTCCGTGCCAGACCTTGATGCTTGATTCAAAGTCAGAGCACAGGTCTTACAACAGAGTCTACATGAGCAGTGGAGGAACGCTGTGCACATGCAGACAGATGCTGACGCCTTGGCAGTCCACACACAGACTCACCGGGACTGATTGCCCCATCGCTGCTGCGCGGCGGCCACGGTCGCCAGCGACATCTCGTAGCTGGACTGCCGCTGCTCGCTGTAGTAGCTGTAGGTGCTGACCGGCTCCGCCCACGAGCCCGAGTGCTGCGGCTGCGGCGCCTGCACCTGCTGCTCGTGCGGCAGCGGCGACGCTGCAGGCGGCGATGCAGGCCGCTGCTGCTGTGGTGTCCCCGGCTGTCCAGGCAGCTCTGCTGCGGCCTGAGGCGCAACTGACTCGCCGGCGACGCCGCTGGTCACTGATGTTGCCTGCGGATCTCCGCCGCCTGGAGGCTCAGCCGTGGGCTGGCTTTTGTTGACGGTGGCGCCATCCTGTGCGACATGCAAATCCTTCGCCTCCAGAGTCTCCAAGCGCGTGATGCGGAAGCTGCCGCCGCCGGGCGCCGCAGAGTCGCCTGCGTCAGGTGACGCCATCGGCGTCGCCGGCGGCGTCGGCCGGTTGGCCTGATGCAGCATGTCTAGCCATGCAATCGACACCGGCATGCGCGGTTCCCCAGCTGCCTGCTGGCTGCCGCCGCCCAGCGCTGCAGCCGCGCCGGGCTGTTGCACGACCTGCTGGGCGGCGGCAGAGTCCGGCAGCGAGGATGCTGCGGGCTCTGCTGACGCGCTGCTGCCGCCTCCTTCGGTCCAGCGGCTGGCAAATATGGACTTGACGGGCCGCGCGGCCGGTTGCTGCTGCTGCGGCTGCTGAGCTGGCTGCGGCGGGTGCTCCTCTGCTGGCTTAGCCTGTTCATCAAGCTCAGGCTCCGGCGCCGCCGCTGGCTCAGGGACACTGTCCTGCGTGGCCCACTGCTTTGAGAACACGGATGCCACGGGGCGCGGCGCGGGCTTTGCCAAAGCGCCGCATGCCGCACCGCCCAGGTCGCCGCCATTGCTGCTGGGCGCCATGCTGGTCGCCTGCGCCGCGACAGAGGCCGCCAGCTCCAGGCTGTCACCAACGATGGCATTTCCGGCGGCTGCCGTCGGCTGGTGCACGCTCAGGCATGTCACGCCGTCTGTAATGCCATCTGCCGCGGCGGCCGCTGCTGCTGCATCCAGGCCGGTACTGGCCCTCCGGATGAGGTCGTTGAGGCATCCCGGAGCGTCTGCGCACTCCTGTGGCACGCGCGAGCCAGCTGCGGCTGCCTGCGGTGTCTGCTGCATCGCCTGCGCCGCCGCCTGCGCCTGCAGGGCGTCCTTCTTCCCCTTGAGCCACGTCAGCACCTGCCGCTTGAGCTGCTCGTTGGACGCTAGGCGGCTGCTGGTCAGGCGGCGCTTGGTCTCGGGGCACGTGTCCAGACCCCTGCATGATTGCAATGTCAGGCTCGTCAGGTACCACGGCTGGTCTACAGAAAAGGATTTGGCGCGACTGCTCGCTCTGCAACCTCCGCGGCGGGCAGAGCTGAGCCGGCACTGGCTGTCATTGCACTGCAAGGCTGGAAAATTCTGCTGCATGTCTTTTGAGTGTAGTTTGCTGCATCTCTTGTGGTCTTGCGTCATTCCAATGCGAAACTAGCGACAGTGCACCTGCAACGCCGAGATGGCACAAGGATTTCGGAACTTCGAAGCAGCAGGTGCAATGGCAGAGGAGATCGACTGGCAAGAGTGCTTGCAGCGACAGCACACTCAGCAAGCAGCTGCGAGCTTCTCCAGCTGCGTCGACACTTGCAGATATGGTAAGGGGCACTGGCTGTGCCCACCTTGAGAACCAGTCCTCAATGGCTCGCCGCTGATAGTTCACGTTGGTTTCTACCAGGACGACCTGCAGAAGATTAGCACTGGGTTATAGAGTCCGTGGCCGCCCGGAGCGTGCGGTCTGAAGGATCCGTGGGAGGTTCCAGGTGCAGTGAGCAGAGCGCACACGCCAATGCAAGTCGCACCGGATCGGTCATGATGTCGTGGGACAGCGGGCATCTGAACGCCCCCGGCAGATCACCCAGCGGGTGGCCCGGCACGACCCGCCCGGCCATGTCGGAACCGGAGGCCCTTCGCGACGCAAGCGCGGCAGTGGCCTCGAAATGCAACACCAGCTGCCAGATCGGTTTCGGAGGATCAACGGCAGTCTTCCTGTGCGGCGGCAGGGACAGTGGGTTTGCTCTCGCCGGCGACAAGTCAGGTACAGACTATCTTCTAGCTCGGCAGCGCTGCCGCCGCAGGCGTGCTTCGGCGCTGGTCTCCGGATACATGCATTTGCAAGTCTTGCAGGAGAGCTTCACCGCCAAAAGCCGTTTGGTTGCAATGCAAGATCTGCAGCAATCCGCGCGACCTGCACGACAGGACTCATGTACCTTCACGCGAACGAGGAAGTTTAGCCAGCATCATCACGAGAACCTCAAGTGATGCCATCATCAGGGCAGTGTGATCCATCAGCAGCTGATATGGGTAGCGTGTGCAGTTCCTGGTTGCATCAGATGGGGTGGGGGTACAGTCTAGCTTCAAATCCACAGGTCACTTTGCCTGCCGTCCACTAGCGGGCGATCCGCATGCCGCCGTCATAGTGCAGTAGACACTGCTGAGCAGAGATAGTTCACTTGGTCACGCTGCCAGCTGAAATTCGTGCAGTTCAGTAGGCTGCTGGCCCTACTGGTGCTGGGCACTCTGGCCTCCATAGTACTGCTGGGTGGCGCCATAGGCCCCAGCGGGCGGTGCATCGTACGAGTACCCCTGCTGCTGCTGCGTCGCCACGGCGGCATATGCCGCCTCGCGCTCCTTCTGCAGCGCGATGCGCTGCTTAGGGTTTAGGAACCGCGCCGACACCTGGTCCCACGGCTGCGTCGCTGCCGGCGGCTGCCAGTCTGGAAACCTGCAGGGCAGAGCGCTATTTAGGGTTTAGGGTTTAGGGTTTAGCATCTGGTCCCACGGCTGCGTCGCTGCCGGCGGCTGCCAGTCTGGGAACCTGCAGGGCAGAGCGGGGGGCAGCATGGTATTTGATCCCACAAAATGGATTGCTTCACATGCTGCAGACAGCGTGGCAGGATGCTGGCTGCCGCTGCCGTGCACAGCTGTTGAACAGGGGGCACCCTAGCACAAAGCGGAGTTACACAACTCCGCAGAAAGAGCCGCGCAGTGCCCGCCTGGATGTGTTGCCCCACTTCTGCTGCGCGGCCGCCACGGTGGCGAGCGACGCCTCGTAGCTCGACTGCCGCCAGGACGGCAGCTGCGGCGGCGGCGGCGGCGACTGCGGTTGCGGCTGCAGCGGCGGTCCTGCCGTGTGATGCAGCGCCTGGTAACCGGCAGCGTTGTGCTGACAAGGCGCCGGCTGCTGGTGCGCTGCCGAAGCACTGTCGTGCCAGCTCTCTGTGCCGGGCCTGCCACCGGCAGCGCCCGGTTGCAAAACCCTGAACCCTAAACCCTGAAGCCCGTCAGTGGGCCAAGCCCTCCCGAGCACAGCCGCGACAGCAGCGGCCGGTCGTCGTGCCGGGACCTCAGGCTGCGAGGCCGCAGCGCCCTGCTGCTGTGGCGCTGGCGGCTCGCCTTGGCTGCAGGGCTACCGTCCTGCAGATGCCGCCGCTGTCGCCGCCGTCTCGAGGGCTGCGCCCTGCTTTCGAGTCGATCAGGCTCAGTTGAGCAATGTCCTCGTCCGCCTGGTCCGCAGCCTCATCAGCTGCGTCTTCAGACGTCTCGGCGCCAATGGCGGCAGCGGCGGCATCTGCAGCAGCCTGGCGCGTGGGCGGCATCAGTCCGACGCTGGCCTGCCGGATGAGCTCGTTGAGACGAGCTGGCGCCTCTGTCCGGGCCGCTGCTGTCGTATGGGGCTCTCGCGGCGCCGTTCGCGCATGCAATGTCAGCTCCTCCTTCTTGGCGCGCAGCCATGCCAGCACCTGCCGCTTCAGCTGTAGGTTGGACACCAGGCAGCTGATGGTGAGGTGGCGCTTGGTCTCGGGGCAGGTGTCCAGTCCCCTGCAGGCGAATGAACACCTTCAACCCTGTCACCGTTGACCTGACCCACGTTGATAAGATGTCAAAAGTGAGGTCGCCAATCACGCTGATGCCACGGAAGCACACCTTGCGTATCAATATGACACGTCAAAGAAGACCTCGCGGGCCTACAATGAATAGATGGTACGTGGCTGAAATATGCAGACACCGCACAGCCTGTCGCTTGCACTCACCGAGAAAACCAATCCTCGATGGCCCGCCGCTGGTATGTGACGTCTGTCTCGACCAAGATCACCTGCATATGTCTGTTCCAGGTTCCAGGTCTTGTTGCGAGGATCATGCGCAGCAGATGGCATGCGAGGGCAAACCCCAAAATGTAACAAGGTACGTCTTTGCGACGCAGGATCCCTCTCTGAGCCTGCAACGACCGTACCGGATTCGTCATGATGTCCCCAGACAGAGAGCATTTGAACGCCGCCGGCAGGTCGCTGAGTGGGCCGCGAATTGTTGCCATCGGTGACGCTGCAGCGCCAGGCGCAGGTACGTGGGATTCAAGCTATTGTGTGCAGTCATGAGGGTCGAGACTCGTGTCATGCGGTGCAATGTGTCATGTGGTGAGACGCGTTGCTGCATCCTCTTGATCTTACGAGGCGTGCATCACGTGAGACCGTCACACAGGCGATACTAAGTTCCAAGTTGGACTTAGTGTCCCCTGGTGTTGAAGTGGTCCTGTAGGGAGGTTTACCTGTTCACAATGCGTTGTGATGACAGATGTGCTAAGGGTATGATGCACGGAGCCAATCTTTAAGGTGTAATGTACGCGTTGTACACGATCGACGAAGGCGGCGGCGCAGAGGCGTCTGGCTATGATTATAATCCGAACTGAGCAGTCTCGTTGCAATCACATTCGTATCTGCAGCGGGTCAATCCAATGTGATGGTCAAAGAATACAGGCAGACTGAACCGAGACAATCACCCACGTACTGCTGGAAACAGGCAACAACCCCTATCCTACCCAGGCATGCCACAAAAACATCGCATGTCTACTCGCGGCGGGCTGCTGCAGTGCATTCATCTCAGCTGACTGAAACTGCCGTCGCCGCATGCCCCAGCGCTTGAAAAGCTTCATGCTGACAGCGCCTCCAACGCTTTGTCGACGTGGCTTTCGGAGTCAAACTGCATGAGACGATGGATGACGTCAGGGCAAGGCACTAGGCAGTGGCACTGCCAGTGGCATCTTCAGAGGTGGGTGGGCAGTCTTAGAGTTGAATGCATCAGCTGCATGTCAACAAAGCTGTCGCATTGTAGGTTCATAATGTGACCACTAGGGTAACAATTTGAGCTCAGCTCAACCTCAACAAAAACAGGATTTCCCGCTCACCTGGTTGTTGTAAACCAGCTTGATGATGCCGTCTTTGCCGATCACATATGTCTCACGACCCTGGTGGATAAGCAGCCAGAACACCGTCAGGCCAACCTTTCAACCACCTGGCGAGCTGTTGCGGCTTCACACATACTCGCAACTGGCGTGGGAAGCTGTGTATCGACATAAGTATGACAGGCAGATATAGAATGCTAAAGCTTTTCTTATCTTGATTAAAAAAGCTGGGGCAGTCGCACCTCCAGCAGGCCCAGCAGGTCCTTCTTCACGCCGTACGCCTTGCGCACTGAGTCGCCCTCGTCGGCGAGGAGCGGGAACGGCAGGTCCTAAATAATCCAATATGAATTCAATCTTAGCACGCCAATAAAGAGTTAGTATCACGTGATGAGGGGGCATGGAGGCGGGCAGTGTGGTGAATAACGACGACAAGTGAAACAGGCATTGCCTACCAGCTTGCTCTTGAAGGCGACATGGCTCTCCACGTCCTGCCCGCTGATGCCCAGGACTGCAGCAAGGGCGTTGCGCACTCCACCCGTTAGCCATTGACGAGACTGGGCATCTGCAGCACTGCCCGGTCGCGTGGATGCGGCTTCTCGTCAAAGAAAACAACTTCCTCACCCTCTGCGCCGGCCTTTTTGAAGTCGCTGATGTTCTGCTTGAAGGCCTTGGCCTGCTTGGTGCAGCCTGAGGACAGGAATTTGCGTCGCTGTCAACGTTGACGTCAGATTGCGACCAGCGCTCCGCGGCTCTGCAGCAGGTCAGAAGAGTGCTATCTGATGCCAACCGATGTCGTGTGAAGCTCACCTGGCGAGTCGTCGGACGGGTAGAAGTACAGCACCTGCACGGAGAATCATAAAGCGTTTTGGATCAGAGACTGTGTTTCCAACAAACATCGTGCGTGTCAGGGCAGACATGCGCGTTGACGCGGTATGGCAGCGCACCACCGGCTTGCCGAACAGCCCCTGGTACTTGCTCAGCTTCACATCCTTGCCGTCCTGCGGATGGAGATGTAAAATGTCAGCTGCAACTGCCTGATGCACAGAGGAGTCAGGATCAGCCCGATGAGACGGGCACGGCTCCTCTACTGCACTAGCACGACACTCTGATCAGACTGACCTGGTTCTTCAGCGTGAAGTCTGGCGCCTTGTCACCCACCTGAATGAACGAATAACCCAGTTCAGCACCAGAGTGCGATCCTGAATCGCTTTCAAGACAGCGGCAGGCGGCCGCGACGCGACTGTAAAATCACCTTCAGACTCCGGATCACAACTGCTGATCGGGCAGCTTTGGCTCTGCGCTGCACGCCCGATGTGAACGCGCGAGCCACCTTTGGGGCCCGCAGCTGTACACCGACAGAGGTCTGCATGGGTGTCTGCTTCGTGCTGATGGACTTCGTCAAAAGCAGGTGTCACTGATCGACGGTATGCTCGCGGATGCAATGGTGACTGTGAATAATGAAAGCTCGTATATTGCAAATGTGTGCTGTTGTGCATATGGAGATAGCAACGTCCGCCGATCGACGTGGCTTGTGGTGAGCCCTCCGACACCAGACTATTGTGCAGCCCTTTCTTCGAAACTCCAACGCCCGCAGGGTCAGGCCAGGGTCCTCTTTAAACTACTGCGTAAGGGTTTAACAAATTTGCTACCACTATTGCTCGAACCTTTCCACATGCATGTCACAGAAAGCAGTTTCGCCGTTTTCGCTCGGCCTCAGGCTGCACGCATAGGGCGTGTGCCGCTTCTGACAGTCCAGCAGGATCAGACACACCCCTGAGCACACTCTCCGCATGTTTCGATAGGAATCCATCATGCAAGCACTTCGCGGGCAGCAGTCGTGGCAGCTGCTGGGCGCAGTGTCGCGGCAGCTGCTGTCAGGCAGCATTGTTGCAGATGCTTCGGGTGGCGTCGCAGCAGCTCTGCGCGTGGCAGCGTGCGCCTTGAGCTGTGACGGCTGCCTGACCTCCAGCCCAGGTGCAGCACTCCTTAGCAGCGGCTCCGGTTTTGGCCAGTCCAGAGGCTTTGCAGCTCAACCTCAGCCGGCCGACAAGCCAGAGTACAGCCCTGCAGATATAGCAGCGCTCCAGAATCTCCGAAACATTGGCATCTCGGCGCACATAGACAGCGGCAAGACCACGCTGACGGAGCGCATCCTGTTCTACACCGGCAGGATCAACGCCATCCACGAGGCAAGACACATCGCTTGGAAGGCCTTCACCATGTAGCATGTGCGCGATACGCTCGCGCATGCTTGATTTCATTTTTCGGTGCCCTAGAGATGCAGCAGCCCCCTTCATGGCATCAGTAATGTATAGGTATTGTGGCATGATGACTGGGCCACGCGTCCAAAAGTTGAATCAGCACCTTCGTAATCTAGCAGGTGCGGCAGCCACTTGAGATGGCAACCGGGCGTGCAACTGCCGGCAGCATCTTCAGGACACTGTTTTCACGCTGGCGAACTGAGCGTCGAATCTCGACTGCGAATGCGGCAGGTGCGCGGCAAAGATGGCGTCGGCGCCAAGATGGACAGCATGGATCTGGAGCGAGAGAAAGGCATCACCATCCAGTCGGCGGCAACCTACTGCAAGTGGAAGGACACCGACATCAACATCATCGACACGCCCGGCCACGTGGACTTCACCATCGAGGTGAGACTCCTGCTCCGGCATGACGCACGTCTCCTGTGTCGAAAGCCAGTGTACTTGCGTCTTTATGGTGAACGCCTGCCGGGGGTGCTGTCAAATCTGAGCCAGACAGCCCGCGCCCATGCCTCTGCCGTGCGTGAGGCGAGTCACAAACAGCGCAGGTGGAGCGTGCTCTGAGGGTGCTCGATGGTGCGGTGCTGGTGCTGTGCGCGGTTGGCGGCGTGCAGAGCCAGTCTATCACAGTGGACCGGCAGATGCGGCGGTACAGCGTCCCGCGCCTCGCCTTCATCAACAAGCTGGACCGCGCGGGTGAGGACGCTCCAGAGCGGTGCAGTATGGGAGCCAGCAGCAGCGCAGGGTGGGGTTTAGGGTTCAGGGTTTAGGTTAGGGCGGGACAGCGCTTGAAGCAGCGGCGTGCGCGTATGGGGCGCCGGCTGACGGGACGCTGCCCGCCAACATGACGCAGGCATTCAAAAGGCATTCAAAAGGCATTCAAAAGGCATTCAAGAGGCGCATTGCTTGGCGGCAGCGGAACCTTTGCGTGTCAACCGAGCACAGTAGCGAATATGCATGTGCCACAGCCACATCTAGAGTCCCGCCCCGCAGGCGCGGACCCGGTGAAGGTACTGGGCCAGATGCGCGACAAGCTGCGGCTCAACTGCGCCTTCGTGCAGGTGCGCCCAGTCACCGCGGTTCTGACCTGTTACTCCGCAGTGCACTGCATCTTCAGCTGATGCAATCTGCGCCCTGCTCGGTTGCTGATCCATTGCATGCCCTGCGCTCGTTGCTGCCGTCTGTGCTGCTGTGTCGCCAGGTCAAGCACTGAACGAGAGTGCCGATACCTCAGTATGTAAACCAGAACAGTTAGGGTTTAGCTATTCTCATTGCTATCCTGCTCTCCCGCCAGCTGCCCATCGGGTCGGAGAACAAGCTGCGGGGTCTGGTGGATCTGACCAGCAGCACCGCATTCGAGTTTCACGGCGCCGCTGGCGAAACCATCACGCCGGTGCCGCTGCCGCCGGACATGGCGGCGGAGGTGGACGCGCGCCGTGCCGAGCTCGTCGAGCGGGTGAGATTCTAGCGAAGTACCTGCCAAAGCTTTTCTCGAATGGCCAGTTTACGGGAAAGCAATGGCCTGGTGGCGAGATGATGAATGTAGCCGCGCTGCGCTCCAGCTTCCTGATTAGCCCCATATAGGATCCCTTTCCGAATCAGGAGGATGTTGATGCGGCATCGCTGATCAACCCATTCCTTGCTGGCATCGGAATCCAATGCGTCGGATCAGAACTAGGTTCAGAATTGACTCTCCTGCCGCTGCAGCTAGCGGAGGTGGACGACGAGGTCGGGGAACTCTTTCTCATGGAGGAGGAGGTGGATGCAGAGACGCTGCGGGCGGCCATCCGGCGCGCAACGCTCAGCCTGGCCTTCGTGCCCGTGTTCCTGGGCAGCGCCTACAAGAACAAGGTGGGCGCGCGTTTAGGGTTTAGCGGCAGCGCTGCTCGTTGTCTGACCTGCGGATTTCAGCGCGAGTGCCGGCGCATAGTCAGCATGTCCATGCGTGTCAAGACATGGATGTCAGCATAGCACGCTTCTTTCCTGGGCGCTCGTCATTGCTGCAGCGGGGCATGGCGAGCCTGGCCATATGGCAGCAACACACTGAACTCCAAACCTCCTTCCGGAGCGCTGCCGCAATCTGCTGCAGGGCGTGCAGCTGCTGCTGGACGGCGTGACGGCGTACCTGCCGTGTCCGCTGGACGTGGAGAGCGTCGCGCTGGACGCTTCCCGCAACGAGGAGCAGGTCCGGCTGTCCAAGAGCCGTTCGGGTGCGGCCTGAAACCCCGAAACAGTTGCAAGTCCCGTTTCTCCCGGCTTCTGCCTGTCGCGCCCCGCGTGCGTACGGGACATTCTGCCCTAAACCCTAAACTCTAAACCCTAAATCCCGTGTGCGTACGGGACATTCTGCGGCACCGTCCCCAGCGTAGGCTAGCGGCGCCCGCCGCTGCCGCTGTGACCCCCAGCCTGCCCAGCAAAGGCCGCTGTACGTACTAAAATCTGCTGCGGCACCTTGACTCTAAACCCTAAACCCTGCCGCAGGGCCCATGGTGGCGCTGGCGTTCAAGCTGGAAGAGGGCAAGTTCGGGCAGCTGACCTACATGCGCATCTACAGCGGCAGCCTGTCGCGCGGCGACACCATCGTCAACGTCTCCACCGGCAAGCGCCTCAAGGTGTCGAAGTTTTCTTGTCGAAAGTCAGATGGGCAGACGTGAAACTACTGATTGCCTATGTCGAATTACTTAGCACTGAGTGCTTTTGTGCTCCCCCTCTGGATCCTCCCCAGACCTGCCATACGGCAAACCCTAAACCCTAAACCCTGACTTCCGGTTCCAAGGCCGGCACCCGCTTGCCCCTGAGACACGAGCACATTCACGTGACCCAGTCCCATCTTCCTCGCCATCAAAGTTTCCGACACCCTGCTTCCTGGTGTCAACCCATAGTCCCCATGGCGCAGGTGCCGCGGCTGGTGCGCATGCACAGCAACGAGCTGGAGGACATCCAGGGCGCCGGCGCGGGGGACATCGTCGCCTTCTTCGGCGTGGAGTGCGCCTCTGGCGACACCTTCACCGACGGCTCCGTCAAGTGCACCTCCAATTTCTTCAAAATGTTTTTGCCCCTGCAAGTCAGGTCTTCTGTTGGTGTCCTGCTCAGAAATGTCGGTGCAACACAGGGTGGCTTTTGAAAGTCTGCCTACATCGGACTTTCTATACATTCTGCTGTTGAGTGTCCATGTCGGTGTGCCCTTTCAAGGCATGCTTGACCCGAGATGCAGGTACACGCTGGTGAGCATGAACGTGCCGGAGCCGGTGATGAGCCTGGCGGTGATGCCAAAGTCGCGCGACGGCAGCGGCAACTTCTCCAAGGCGCTCAACAGGTTCGTCACACCACGCTCTGAAGCGCTGTGAGCTGCCAGCCGTCTGCGGCATCAGCATTGACGCCAGGACTTTCAGCCGGGCGGGAGGCGGCTTTGACATCGGAGCAGGGCAGACGCTCAGACGCCCCTCCAGCGCGAACTAAACCCTAAACCCTGCACCAAGCCTGTCTGCTGATGCAGCACATTCGAAGTAGACTCCGCCCCGAAGTGAACCATCAAGAGAACGACACGCATCCTCTCTGGCGCAGGTTCCAGCGGGAGGACCCCACCTTCCGGGTGAGCGTAGACCCGGAGTCGGGGCAGACGCTCATAGCCGGCATGGGCGAGCTGCACCTGGACATCTACGTGGAGCGCATGCGCCGCGAGTACAACGTGAGTGGCGGTTCCTGACGCAATCGAGACCTGTTGCGTGTTCTGAGGGAACGCGTGGAGCGGCTTGAGGAAGTTACCCTCAACCCTCAACCCTAGCAGCGAGCAGCACAGGCTGCAAGCACCGTCAGAGTCCTGCCCCCGCACCGAGTCGGTCGAGACGCCAGACCTGGCAACAGTCGCGTGGTTGCTCCAAACCCTAAACCCTAAAATCCTAGATGCTGATCACGTGCTGCAATGCAAACCCGTTTTGTGCAGGCGCCCAGCTGATGGAGCGTGTGCGACCCCGTGCAGCTGTTAGCAGAGCACTTTTGACATCGGCATGCCTGTCGCCTGCGCCCTCAAGTCGATGCTGCACGTCCCTGCTCACAGTGTCGTATCTGCACAGGTGGACGCGGAGGTGGGGCGGCCGCGCGTGAACTACAGGGAGGCCATCACCAAGCGCGCCGCCTTCGACTACATGCACCGCAAGCAGTCCGGCGGCCAGGGCCAGTTCGGCCGGGTGCGCCTCCTCAAAGCTTTGTGTGGCGCTGTCGTCAGAATTAGGGTTTGGAGTTTTAGGGCAGCCAGGAGCACTTCCGCCGGGTGCACTCCTGCGGATTCCAGCTTGTGTCGCTGCCGGGTTTCGTGCTTGTTGCATCAGCGCTGCCGGGACCTTCATGTATAGGTAGTTTTACTACTGATGTTTTCTTCGAAAACCTGTCATGCCGGCAAGACTGTTTGCAGCCTGCGCTCACAAAACCCTACACGTTTGCGTCAGGAGCAGCCGCAGACACCCACGAACACCCGCCAGGACCTGACAGTGCAGCAGGCCTAAACCCTACGGCGCCCGTCAGCAGATCCAGCGGACAGTCTCCCCATCCCGGTCTTGAGCCCAACCCCAACCTCAGATGTTGACGTGTCGACGATGTTGACCCTAAACCCTAAACCCTAAACCCTCCCACAGGTGGTGGGTTACATCGAGCCGCTGCCGGCGAAGGAGGACGGCTCGCCGGCGACGGGCATGGAGTTTGCCAATCACATCGTGGGCTCTGCCATCCCCTCCGGCTTCATCCCCTCCATCGAAAAGGGATTTCGGGAGGCCGTCAACACCGGCGCCGTCATTGGCTACCCCATGGAGGTTTGCCGTTCGAAGGGTTTTGAGACGCGTTCCGAAGTCTACACCCTTCAATTTCTGCCGCTCTCATGCGGCGCGCTGTCGCGCCTGAGCAGCCAATGCTTGTTGTGGGTACCACGGTCAAAAGCAAGCCGTGGCAGCTGACTCGTCTTCTGTACATGCAGCGTCCGTCCAGTCTGCACATGCGTGATCCGCTGTGATAAGTTTAATGTTATATAATTAAACTAACAAAATGAATATTAAAAATGAATACATTTTTAATCAAATAAAAATATAAACATATGAGAAATGCATGCTCAGGGCAGAACAGGCGAAAACCCACCTCCCCTGCATCTGCATGACATCCCCGCGTCCTGCGCCGCTCCCTTGTCAAACCCAGCCGTCCTGCAGGACGTGCCGGCGGCGCTTTTCTCACAGCCAGCGGCGCATGCGGCGCACGTCTCTGAGCCGATGCTCGAGCTGGGCAGCGTCACTGTGGCGTATACAGAACCCAGTGGCCTTATGTATCAACCAAAGCTTTTTATGTCCCAACTGTTACAGTCACGAACATACAATATCCATGCACCACCCTAAACCCTGGAAACCTGTTGATTTGTAGGGCGTGCGGGTGGTGCTGACGGATGGCGCGGCGCACGCGGTGGACTCCAGCGAGCTGGCCTTCAAGCTGGCCAGCGTGTACGCGTTCCGTGAGGCGGCGTCTGCCGCCGACGCCGTCGTCATGGAGCCTGTGATGGGCGTTGAGGTCACCGTGCCCTCCGAGTTCCAGGTGCGCTGTGATGACGACAACCTGTACCTTTACAAGTAAACCCTATACCCTGAACTTCTGAAAGGAGAAGAACGTCGTTTGAATGCGCCGCCACGACAAAGCCTGTGATCGGCCCTTTTGGGCGCAACTTCTTGAACCCTTTCCAGCAGACATATCCATGATGTGCTGCTGATGTTCCAACGAGGGCTCAACGGCTGCTCGCATTCCTCAAGTTTGGCAGAGGGTCAAAACTGAAGGTATCACCGCAAAAGACGTGCACGGCCACTGCCCTGCACTGCCAGCAGCTGCCCATGCTGGCCATGCTGGCCATGTGACATCGCCGCGCTCTCGCGCTGCACAGGGCGCGGCGATGGGCGACCTGAACAAACGGCGCGGCATCATCCAGTCGAACGAGGCGGAGCTGGACGACGCGGTGCTTGGTGCGCACGTCCCCCTGGCGGAGATGTTCGGCTACTCGACTGCGCTGCGCTCCATGACGCAGGTGTACTGTGGCCGTTCTCTTCTGAGGCTGGCTTTGGGGCCATCGGCGCTGGGCTGTTCTGCGACAGCTCCATGGCTGTTGGTACCGCATAGCGCGAATGGGCGGCCTTCTCCTTGTCGAAGCGGAACTTCCATTTTGTGATTTTTCAGCCTAGTGGACATCACAGCCTGCATCTGGCACTGCAGCATCGACCTGGGTTGCCTCGTGCTCGCAGGGCAAGGGCGAATTCACCATGGAGTACGTGCACCATGCGCCGGTCACTGGTGAGACCAAGGCGCAGCTGGTTGCGGAGCACAAGGCGGGGAAGTGAGAAGCGGCGGTGGCGAATGGTCCGCCTTACGGGTAAAGCCGCTGTGGAGCCGCAAAGAAACAGACTTGAAATTCAGCAGGGACGATGTCTGCGCGCGCATGTGTTTTTGCTTTAATTATCGTGGTAGAGCTCGGTGCCATTGAATTGTAAGACACACAGCTCACTGCAGGTGTGAGAACAAAGTTGCAGATCGGGGGAATGTGACAAGTAACCTTGAGGAGGCACAAGTGAAAGCTGGTTGGACAAGTTCATCCCGACAACCCTGTTACAGTCTGCTGGCATCACCTGTCGCAGCTGAACGTCTCTCAAGTTGGGTACTGGTTCAAATCACGGCAGCATCAATTAGGTTTCGGTGCAAGCTGATGTCCATATGACAGACAAATGCAGCTTAACTGGACAAGCTTGTCCCTATCGAACCACTTCCTGCGCTAGGGCAGCTCCTAGTTGAGCTGCGTTCCATAAGAACGGATAGGATCATCCGACACTGAACAGCTATTGCGCATTGCTGCGCAACGCCCATCCCAAATCGATGAACACCTGATGTGAAAGTTCCGGCATAACAATGTCAGCGACAAAGCGCTGCCGCCCCCGCCATCACCTCGTGCTGGCTGAAGGCCTGCACCTTCTCGTCATAAGTAGGCGCCAATGAGTGCATATATCTTCGAATTAACGTCTCCAGTCCCTTGGCCGAGGACTGTGACTACACCTGCGGAAACAAGCGTTGCAAGGTAGATGCGCCTCTATCAAAGTCTGAGAATTGCCATCCCAGATTTCCTGTCCTGGAAAAGCCCACATGCCATGACCATATAGGATGTCATGCGCTGCAACTGTTCAAGGACAAGGGCCTGGACTGGCAGAGCGGGTGAGAGCCTTTACGACTAGGTTTCACAGCCGATGTAGTACTGCATTCTGCTCTGCATGTCAGAGCCGAATCGCTGGCCACCCAGCCTGGACTTCCAATGTGATTTTCATTTCTGTCTGCGTTGTTGCTCGCAGACGGTTGTGGACACACCATCATATCTCCTACGGTGACACAACGGACGCAAGTGCTGTCGATGATCCTACTTACTTGCAGAATGACACACCTTGATCTATCTGCAATAACTCAAATTTGCCCTCGTGCGCGCAGCGATCATGCACGCTGCATGCACGAGGGCAAATTTGAGTTATCTACTGCAGATAGTTCAAGGTGTGTCATTCTGCAAGTAAGTAGGATCAACGACCGCAGTCACGTCCGTTTTGTGACCGTAGGAGATATGATGGTGTGTCCACAACCGTCTGCGAGCAACCACGCAGACGGAACTTACTTGAAATCACATTGGAAGTCCAGGCTGGGTGGCCAGCGATTCATGCTGCTGTGCGACTGCGGCTCTGACATGCAGAGCAGAAGGCAGTACTACATCGGCTGTGAAACCTCGTAAAGGCTCTCACCCGCTCTGCCAGTCCAGGCCCTTGTCCTTGAACAGTTGCAGCGCCTCTTGGTGAGCGGCAGCTGGGTCCTTCAAGGACCCCTTCAAGGACTGCAGCTGGTAGGTATTCGCGCCAGCGCCGAGCAGCACAGCCGCCGTCTTTGCAGCGTCGTGCCCCAGTGCAGCGGCAAGTCGCGGGCGCATGGTAGGAGTCGTATAGAGCGCCTCGTCGAAGTCGAAAGCACGCAGGCACTGCAGCAGGCAATGCGTGTCGAGTTCGTGTGATCAAGACCAGGACGCAGAGACCGAACAGAATGAGAGTGAAACTTAACTGTTGCAGCTCCAAGCTCTCAGGTCCAGTCCAGGGATTTAATCTACCTTCAACGAGGGTCTGTCATAAACCCTAGAACTTGTGTGTGTCTCCACAAGCGAAGACTTTGAATCACCGTGCAAGCCGGGCAACACACTAGCAGTACAATCGTTGTGCAGTTCCTCCCTGGAGGTGACGTGGTCGCATCTTATCAGTCATACGATATCGTGCACGGATGCGGATGTGTGGTACATGATGACCAATATATTGAATGGATGCCACCGGTAGCCGAGCTCTACATTCCTTACTGCATGCGCCGGCTGAAATAGCAGCCTCAGGAAGATTTGCAGCATTACCGGCGGATCAGCAGACACAGTTAATTTCAGTCCATTGGGCAACGGCAGGGCCTTCCTGCCGGAGTAAAGAATGAGGCCCCTGATGATTGCACAGCGCCTTGTTCGTGCACTCAGCACGAGGCAATGCTGAAACCCTGCCCTCGCTGTAGCTGCACTCGATGGCACCAAGGTTCTAGATCGTGTGCAGCCGACATGCGCATATAAACACCCACATGAGACCACCGCCAGACGCCCATTACTGTTGCCAGCACAGCCCCTTGCTGTTTGGCGCGCAAGCTGCCACGCTCACAGAAAGTAGTCTGCAGCCCACGAAAAGATGTGGCGTCAGCAAAATCACAAACATGCCAACTCCAGCAGACGTGATCCAAGTTGGGACTGATGTGCTGATGGGCAAATGACGTACGTCTTGCACGGACCAAGGGACAGCAGGGACAGCCTGAACCCTAAACCCTAAAGGGAGAACAATGCACAGGAACAAAGGGTCACCTGGAGTCCGCCTCGTGACCTGCAGCACAGACAGCATGGCGTCCACGTCAGTCTCGGTGGTGAACATGCACTTGCGTGTCTCTGCTGTTCCTGGCGTGGCATAGATTGTGCCGCTGGCTGCTGAGAGCAGACGCATGCCCTAAACCCTAAACCCTGCCGGCCGCATGAAAGCGTGCCCAGCGCTGGACATATGCTGCCTCGAAGTGGCTGGCGTTGCTGCACAGGGCTCAGCTCAGTGATCAAAAGTCAACATGCGGATGCGTAAGACGCACCTCGGGCTCGCCGCGGCGCGGCGCCGGCTCAAACTGCAGGAAGCCCTTGCGCATCGTCTCGCTGACCTCCATGATCGCCGCCATGTTGCCTGCGCAGCAGATGCCAGCACTGAAGTCCGCTGCCAGATGCAGACCATCCCCAGCAGCGGCACAGCTGTGCCCGAACTACAGAACCATAGCAAGGGTTCAGGGTGCACGCGCAGGGTTGGGCAGCGGCACGACGTCGCACCGCAGCGGTAGCAGTAGTTGGGCGCGGAGAAGATGGTGACCACGTTCTGCTCGTGGCACCAATTGTAGCCCTCCATCACCAGCTGGTGCGCCCGCGCCACCAGGTTCAGCCCGTTGGTGTGGTTGAACTGCACAGGTACGAGTGTGTCATGCCAGATATTGACACCACCCCGCAGAGCTGGGAAGCCCATCCCTGTTCCGCGTCTTGTATTCCCACGGGATGCAGCACCATCGCTGGTGGTGACTTTCTCCCTTCTCTCTCTGCCTCTTCGTGTGACCTGTCACATGAGACTGACAACAGCGCCGCGCGTGCAGATGCATCCGCGAGCGGCAGCTCCCCGAAGGCTAAACATGGGGCGCAGATTGGCTGCGCGATGCTTTCGTATTGTCAATATGGCCGCGCAGGCAGCGGGGAACAGCAGGGTTTAGGGTTTAGGGAAAAGCAGGCAGCAGCAGCGGCACCTGCTCGCTGATGTCCTGGCCGAATGTGTAGCCTGCGCCGCGGGGGGAGATGCCCCAGCCGCAGCGGTCGTCGGGGTCGCTCCACAGCAGGTCGCACATCGGCCCCTCATGCGGCACCTGCCCGCCGCGCACAGCCGTCCTCGAGATGTTCTAGCGCTTCTGTCTGCTGCGAATGCTCATGTCGAGGCAACGTGCAGCGGCCTTCCTGACGAAACGATTTTGCTGCGCCACCTGCAGCGCTGCAGCCCTGCCCCCCCACAGCCCCGGCGGCGTCGGCGCACACGAAGTTTCGAGTATCTGATACTCGAAACAACGAGACAAACACCTGCAGCAACTCTCGAAACAGCCGAGCACCCAAGCACAGCTTGCCAGGAGCAGTTCGCGCGGCGCACCTCCTGCACGCGGTCGAGCGCGCGGATGTGGTCCAGCGTGTCCAGCGTTGGCGACAGCCCGCCGTGCAGGCAGAAGATCTGCGGCGCGACTCACACGCTCAGTTTCTGGCAGTCCTGACGTAATTCGCAAGGGGTGACGCTTGGTGTTTGAGGGCGCGACAAAGTCCGTTGGGCCAGAAGACGCCAGGAGGCATCTACACGCCACCCATAAGAGCACCCTCGATTGTTCTTCGGAAGCGTTTCCTTGCCTACTGCTGCCTTTCCTTTTTACTGCTGCCTTTCCTTTTCACTTCTGCCTTTCCTTTTTACTGCTGCCTTTCCTTTTCACTGCTGCCTTTCCTTTTTACTGCTGCCGAAGCGAAGAGGTGGCGCACCTGGTTCTCCACGAGCGCAGTGAGCGGCAGGTAGTCGAACAGGTCCGTGAAGCTCTTCCACACGTTCGCGTTGCCGTACTTCCGCAGGCACTCGTCGTAGAAGCCGTACCTGCGGGGCGAGCGGAGCTTGCATCATGTCCTGTTGGCACAGATCAGGAGCTCCGCAGCGCTGGAGCCATTCGAAACTGGGTGCGGGTCAGTGTGTCAGAATGCTAGATTGAGAACTGCATGTGGAATGTGGACGCTGACGCTGACGAGCTGGCTGCCGGGAGGGAGAGAAGGGGAGGGTTTAGGGTTTAGGGTTCTCACACTTGCGTGATCTGCCGCGACTCGTGGTTGCCACGCAGGATGGTGATGCGGTCCCGGTACCGCACTTTCAGCGCCACCAGCAGGCTGGCTGTCTCCACCGAGTGGTACCTGCAAGCAGTTTAGCGTTTAGGGTTTAGGGTTAGGGTTTAGATGTCACGAGGTGTTCCGTACGAGACCTGGTGTGACATGTCCAGCCCAGCCGTAGCTTACCCTAAACCCTAAACCCTAAATTAGCTGCTCGCTGTCCGCGTGCGCCCTGCCGCATGCGCAAGCCCACAGACATTTTGGCCTTTGCTTATGAAATAAGCTGCAGCCTTATTTCACCAGTAGCAAGGTACCAAAGGATTGTAAGTTTCGTTATACAAACGGGTGGCAGGTGCACACAGCCTGCGGCTCAAGCAGGTGTGATGCTTATACTTTGCGGCGAATTCCTGCGTAGCGCACCCGCGGCCGAACTAGTCACCCATGAACAGGGAGTTGGTGTCGGGGCACTGGCCATGGGCGGCTCTGATTTCTCGCAAAATTGGATCTAAACATGTCACAAAGAGTGTGAACCACCACACGCCCACGGTCGACGCAGTCTCCCGATGAACAGGTAGTTGGTGTCGGGGCACTAGCCCTGCCGCGCCATGCCGTGGGTTCTAATACCATCATGCAACGGCATCTCTTCGACATTCCAGGGAGAATCGCGCACCCGCGGTCGACGTAGTCACCCATGAACAGGTAGTTGGTGTCGGGGGACTGGCCGCCGATGCGGCACAGCTCCAGCAGGTCCTGGAACTGGCCGTGGATGTCGCCGCAGATGGTGACCGGGCACCGCACCGGCTGCACGTTGCTCTCCTCTATCTGCGCAGCGCACAGGCGCAGGACAGCGTCAGGACACGGCCCTGAGTGGAGTTTTCGCATGCCCTGGAAAGCGCGTCGCAGATTGTGCCACATGCGCGCAGCAGCGGCAGTTCCAGCACCGATACATCGGAACACCCACTGCACCAAAGTGTGTGCAAAGGGGGTTCACGGGGATGGCTGGGTTGTTTGACAGTCATACTACAAGCTCTGGATCACCGCATTTGTTGCGCAGGCAAACATCCATAACTGATGTCGCCCTCACACAAAGGCGGAGAACTCGTGGTAACACGCTTGAGCAGCAAGAGATCACGCTCTGTTCGGTCTCTAGCCCGGCAAGGCCTGTGAACCTGGTACGATGCTGGGCGCACTTCCCTGCCCAGTGCCATGTACATGACAATGTGAAACTTCCCCCACACATGCCCACATTCTATCAGATGTGCAGCTGCATCCACATTGAGCTGCTTGGCACGGCCTCTGGCGCTGCGGTCCGCTGTACTGCTACACCGATCAGCAGTGCCCCACATCCACCAGATGTCCTATGCGTCAACCCTTCAATGCAGGCAGCCGATGGGTGCTCACCAAGATTTCTCGTGCTTTATCGCACAGTGCTTTGACGTCCGCCTCCGGCAGCGGCTGGCAGCGCATGAGGGAGGTGATTTGCTCATCCAACTCTCCAAATGTTGTCGCGTCCGCAGGACCTCCCATTGGGGCTCCCACTGCTCGCCGCGTGTAGCTGCGTTGGTGCTATAGATGATCGTCAAAAGCCTGGCAAAATGATCGCACGGCCCGTGAGCCTGTGGCTATCCGGTATTCGCGCCTGTGAGCTCTCAACACAGCTGCACGCCCCGTCTCAACGCGCGCTGCCACCAGCACTGCCTGGGTCAATATGTTTGACGAGTCTATCGCTGCTGCGGACCGCACGTGTAAAGAATCGCTGCACAGATGGCATTCGGCAGGCTTGAGCGAGCGTGTGGAAGGAGGGATTTCTACAGCAGAACGCGCACTAACTTCGCACAACACATTGCCGTCTCGCTTGCTGCAGCAGCGGTCACTGCCCCGCGCAACAGCTGCACACTCATATGCCAAGGAAACTGTGAGGGTCTGGGAACCGAGCTAAGCCTTCGCACTGCTGTCGTGGCGTTGCCGGGGGCTCTGCAACACGCCTGCCTCTGCCTCTGAGGAGCTGCGCCAGTGAACTAGGTGTAAGGGAGGGCACCATGGCCGCCAGGTGAGGAGCACTGTATCTCGATTCCGTCATATACAAGCAGAGAAGCTTGCGAGGGGAAGCGTCCGCATGACGCGGCTACGCAGGCTCATCGATCGTCCTTTGATTCGCTCACTTAGAGAAAGCCCTGGAGGCCCGGGAAAGCTGCTGCAAGAGTGTCTGCCGGCAGCACTGATGGATACCCAAGCCTCCCTTGTGGCGGCCGCACGGCAGAGAGCAGTCGAGCTTGTTAATCCCAAAGTGGTTTTGAAGCCAGCAGCAGCATCTTCACGCGGGGACATGGCCGACGACCCTACAGCAAAGCTGTGTCGTAAGGGCTCGCTCCGTGGACTGCGTCTTCAGCAGCCTGTGTATGTGCAGTATACAACGTGCTGTGGCGCAGACTGATGCGGCGGCACACCCAGCTGCCGGCGTCACTGCAGGAACTTCTTCCATTGGACCCCAGTACACAATCCTGCGACTGGAAAGCACAGAGTCTAGGCAATCGCGCACACCGCCCCTCCAGCGCCATCGCAGACAGCATAGCTTCAACCTAACCACCTCCGCCCAACCAAATTTGCATGCCGCACAGGCCGGCCGCCCAGCCGGCGGGGGACTTCGATGCGGAAGAGGGCCTGTCCTTCGAGACCAGCAAGGGCGTGAAGGTAGTCAACACCTTCGAGGCGATGAAGATCCGGGACCCGCTGCTGCGTGGCGTGTACGCCTTTGGCTTTGAGAAGCCATCCGCCATCCAGCAGCGCGCCATTCTGCCCATCACACAAGGTCGGCCATGTGGATTTTCGTCTTGTGTTTTGAGTTTGCGTTCATGCTTCAGGTACCGTGGGTGTGGACAGCAGCAGCGGCGTGAACCGCAGCAGCCGCAGTGGTGGCGGTGGTGGCAGCGGCAGCGGCGGTGACCGGCAAACCCTAAACTCTAAAGGATTGACAGCGGGATCGGCAGTGGGGTTGGCGGCGCGGCGGCATCAGCAATCGCTGAGATGTGGCTGCCGTCTCCTTTCAATTGGCCTCAGCCTCACCATCATGTGACTCAATCCCTCACGTGGCTGCCGCAGGGCGAGACGTGATCGCGCAGGCGCAGTCTGGCACGGGCAAGACGTCTATGATCGCGCTCGCGCTCTGCCAGACCCTGGAGACCAACAAGAACCAGTGAGTTCCGCGGTTTGCCTGGTGGCTGCCGGAGTAACTGGCCGGCAGGCAGCCTGTCTGCTACACTGCCTCGTTGGTGCATGTGTGCCCGGTCAGCTCCATGGCTTGCTGCAGGTGCCCACTGGCCCTTCGATCTTTGCTTTGTCAGCGTCCATGCATTGGCAGGGCGAATTGACAACGCGCCTGTTGATGCTGATGCTCATTCCGAACTTTTCTGCTCCCCGCAGGGTGCAGGCGCTTGTGATGTCGCCGACGCGGGAGCTGGCGACCCAGACGGAGAAGAACATCATGGCGCTGGGCGAGTTCATGAAGGTCCGCGCCCACTGCTGCATCGGCGGCAAGTCCATCGGTGAGTCGCACCCTGACAGTCCGTTCTTCCTGAAGCTCTACCCTTGCGCACTTGCATGTCCTCACGTCTCCGGCAAGTCGCGACGCCGCTCTGCGAGTCCCGCACCCGCTGCCGGCTTTCCTATTCGAAGCGAGGTGTCTAGCGTCGGCTCCTGCGTCTCGCGCGCCTCCAGCAGCGAGCAGTGGCAGCAGTGAGCAGTGAGTCTCTGGCACTAAACCCTAAACCCTTTCAATCCGCCACTTTTTCCTCAAACCCACCTGCCGCCCGCAGGCGAGGACATCCGGCGGCTGGAGGCGGGCGTGCAGATCGTGTCCGGCACCCCCGGCCGCGTGTTCGACATGATCAAGCGGCGGTGCCTGCAGACGCGCGACATCAAGGTGCTGGTGCTGGACGAGGCGGACGAGATGCTCGCCAAGGGCTTTCGAGAGCAGATCTACGACGTGTACAGGTGCGTGCCGTTTAGGGTTTAGGGTTTAGGGTTTATAGTTTGAATCCAGCGCTGGCCGCATGCTGCCCTGTGGCCGGGCCTCCCAGCTGACACTTTGGATACGCACTGTTCTGGCAGCCAAGTGAGGCGACACACTCGGCAAGCAGGAACTGAAGCTGACAATTTTTAAATCGGCCACTGACATGCTGCACAGGCGCGGTCCAAGAAAGCGCGCTTATGCCAACTCACGACCTGTCCGCGGCTTGCAGACGCGCATTTGCTGTTGTCCCACGGCAGGTACCTGCCGCCGGAGACGCAGGTGGTGCTGGTGTCGGCCACGCTGCCGCATGAGGTGCTGGAGATGACCAGCAAGTTCATGACGGACCCAGTGCGCGTGCTCGTCAAGCGCGATGAGCTGACGCTCGAGGTGTGGCGATTGCCTGGGGCAACAAGATCACTGTTTCCCCATGGGGACTGTCTGCACTGCAGCGGCAGTCGCTGCTGGGCAGGCACAGACCCTCGCGTGTTGGTGGGCCGGGTCTGCTTTGTCAGTCGTGAGAGGCTTGACAGTCGTGTGCCAGTTGCCTGGCAGGGCGTCCATGTCGGCGCTGTTCATCGGCTGCAGGCGACAGCGCATGCAACTGACGAAAACCCTAAACCCTAACAACTGACGGCCTGACTGCTCGTGCTGCAGGGCATCAAGCAGTTCTTCGTGGCGGTGGAGCGGGAGGAGTGGAAGTTCGACACCCTGTGCGACCTGTACGACACGCTCACCATCACGCAGGTGCACGCCGCCGCCGGTTTCACAAACCGGACGTGGAGTCCCCTGCCGAGTCCCAACCAGGACATGGCATCCCTGAACCCTAAACCCCTGCTGCACCGGTGCCCGCTCGCTGCTTTCCCGGCGTCATCCTAACCTGGGTTTAGGGTTTAAGCCCCGCTGATGCCTATGTGCCTGCATTGACACATACTCTGCGGCCGCCCTCCGACACGGTGCCTGCAAACTTGTTGCCGAACGAAACCCCCGGACGTCAGCAAGGAGCGCTGCCTGGTTGTGTAACGGCAGGCGGTCATATTCTGCAACACCAAGCGGAAGGTGGACTGGCTGACGGAGAAGATGCGGCAGAACAACTTCACGGTGTCCGCGATGCACGGCGACATGCCGCAGAAGGAGCGCGACGCCATCATGGGCGAATTCCGGTGCGTGCACCTAAACCCTAAACCCTAAACCCTCCACTAGTGGCCCCGGCATTCCTGTGTTGGTGATGCTGCGCGCACGCCATGGTTTTGCAAAGTCTGCATTCCTGAGCATGCCCGTCCAGACACAGCCATCTGCAGCCGGCAGCGCCGCTTCCGCCGCATCATCGCCCTGCTCGAGCTTCCAAGCAGAGCATCTCCACATGGTGTTGCGGCAACCGTGCGCCTACTTTGCGGCGCGCAGGAGTGGCGCCACGCGGGTGCTGATCACCACCGACGTCTGGGCGCGTGGCCTGGATGTGCAGCAGGCGTGTCCCGCCGCACTCTGGAGCATCGATGCGTCTCAACGCTGCCACTGACAAAACCCTAAACCCTGCCACTTTCATCGATCGCACTTATCGCCCGGCTGCGCACTGCACCGATGCCTGCATCGTATGCATCCGACAGGACATCTGGCATTTAGGGTTTAGTGTTCCCATCAGGGCTGTCCGCCTTGTGTTTCGATGCCCAGCGGTCAGCATCCAATGCACATCCAATGCGCAGGTGTCATTAGTCATCAACTACGACCTGCCCAACAGCCGTGAGCTGTACATCCACCGCATCGGCCGCTCGGGGCGCTACGGCCGCAAGGTGCGCTCGCCCGCGCGTAATCAGATTGAACCGAGTCTGCGCTGACCAGAGCGACTTCTTTACTGCCTGGGCGAGTCCGCGCCGTCGTCGTCCTGCCCCGAGCTGAGCTCACGTGCAATTTTTTCCTCCATTATCAGGGTGTCGCCATCAACTTCGTCAAGAGCGATGACATCCGCATCCTGAGGTGAAAACCTGTGCCCGGCCCACGATGCATCCATGGCTGTGTTTTCACAGCAGCGCGCTGGCTATTGACTAAATCTGACCTCACAACTTTAGCAACCGCTAGTCTCTACGCGCGTTCCTGTGCCGTCGCAGGGATATCGAGCAGTATTACAGCACGCAGATCGACGAAATGCCAATGAACGTGAGCTGCGCGGCCGCCTCCATTTGCATCCTGTCATGTCATGTCTGCAGCAGATGTGCATGCCGTGTGTATCACCAAAGACGGACATGGTCCAGCCATACTGACATGATCTGGCCATGTACTGCATAGGTGGCGGACCTCATCTAACTTGCTGCCACGGGCTTGGGCAGTGGCTGATCCAGGCTGACGCATATCGGTCTGCACTGGTGGCAACAACTGAAGGATTGGGCTGTCACGGCGTCCTGGCAGCCTGTGTCCACTCGCAGGCTGCTACCTTTCCTACCATGAGGCTGGACACAGGAGTGTCAGCGGTTGAGGATTTCACCAGCGGTGTTGACCAGTCTTGTCGGCTGGACACGGGCTCACTTTGGCGGGCTACACCTCATGTTCAGCTTTGCTGGATACTGCACTATGCCATGGCCGCTGCTTGATTGGAGGCCTCTCAAAACTGAGTGCGTAAGCAATGATTTGCCCGCCGCATTGACCAAGTTGCGCTTTGGGACAGGCTGTCAGATAGTAATAGGTCTGTTGCAACAGACGCAAGTCTGCATCCACGCACGTCATGACAGCGCATGTGAAAGTGTCATGGCAATATGAAGAGACTTTCTCTTGCATGGCCCTGTAGTTGTGCCGACGCCACAGGCGGCAACATTGTCTGATCGAAATTCAATGAGAAGCACAAGATCTTTGCATTTGTGCAGATGGATGTCCCGAACTGCCACAGGACTTCACGAGGTGTCTGCCTGTTTTAATGGACACCTTCGTCTCTTCGCACCACTGGAGGAAGCAGCCTGTCTAGAGCAGTGCAGCGTGCACTGCCGGCCAAGCGCAAAGATCGATTAATGAAGTGGCATCACCACGCGACAACGCATCGTTCGCATTGGGTCGCAGCACCGTGCCGACTGCAGACGTCCAAGTTGTCATGCGAGCGACGAGTTCAAATCTTCGCGTCGCCTGCATGCTGGTAGGTGTCGCGGGTGATTCCGCCGCCGCTGCGCAGCTGGGCTGCTGGCGCATCAGCGGCGTCACGCCGCTGGCTGACTGGAGCTGGAAGCAGCTGTTCACGAGTCGGCGGTGGCCTCGAAGTTCTCGACCAGCTCCGGCACATCCTCTGCAATCAAGAATACACGCATGTCAAGTGCAGGATGCGGTGCAGAACATGTCGCAGAATCGCACGTGTGTTGCTGTCCGGAGCTTTTGCTGCTGCATGGATCGACTAGCATGCAGAACCGGCCACAGACTGCACAGGACGGCCTGGGGGTGCAGCGCCAGCAAGGTTCTGCTTCATATGATGCCATCATGTCATATGATGGGGATAGGCTTGGGTCCGCCACAGGCTTGCAACTCTGCAATTTGAGCAAACCCTACGCCCCAAGTCCCCCTCGCCAGCCTGCGGGGTCACGGGGCTGGCCGCCTTGAGCTTGCAAAGTTATTTTATGAATATTCTAATATTTTTCTAAAGTCTGCAGACGCACCGTCATCGTCATCCTCCTGGATGTCTGCGAGTCCGCCCCGGGCGCCGCCCTCGCCGGCCTGCGGGGTCATGCGGCCGGCAAATCAAACATCTCGGATGCGCAGGAGCACCCAGGAGAAGTATTCAAGCTGCAGAACGCCGCATGCACAGTTGCACTACATGTGCAGGAGTTGCGCCACATGTGCAGGAGTATGTGTATGCTGCAAGTACTGCAGCGGCGTGCGGCCTGTAGAAGATACAGATGCACGCACCTTCTTGCTGAGCTCCTGGAGGCCCTCCTGGCCGATCTGCGGCAGGATGCCTGGCAGCATCTCCTCGATGCCTGCGCATTGGATGTCTGCGCATTGGGCGTCTGTGACTTGTTTGTAGGGTCTAGCGGACGCGCCCAGCAGTCGTTGCGCATGTTTCACCGTCTTGACAGACCGCCACAAGGTGCCGCAGGAGCGCAGCAGTTTCACGCAGGGGATTTGTGCGTGTGTGGGTTGACTCACTCTTCGTCTGTGAGGGGCCGCTGATGACGTAGGTGTTGGCCGCAATCGACGCTTGCACTGCGAGATGCAGAACGGTGCGTCAGCCAATTCACAAGCTCTGCGCTTTGGGATGAGCAACTTCCCTGGGCTGCGGATGGTCTGCTGACGCGAGAATGGCAGTCAATCACGGGCGCCCCAGCGGCCTGTGCAGAGCAGCGGCCGCAGGTGCGAGTCTGATCTAGAATCCCCACCCTTGGGGTTGGTGAAGTTGACGACGTCGTCGCCCATGAAGATGTTGACCTCCTCGATGCCGGGGATAGTGTTCACGCCCAGCCGCTTGAGCGTGTTCTGCAGCCGCTTGTCGTCCGTGCTCGTCGTCTTGTGCACCGCCTTCTTCTTCCTGCACGCAGGTACAGCGCGGCGTCAGGAGAGATTACGGGCTGGAAATGCACAATGCTCTGCGGCCGCTTGCCATCCGAGCTGATCGCCTTGTGCACCACGCACCACCTTCTTCGCCCCGTGCACGTGCCGGCAGAGCAACACCATCACGAAGGGAGGCGCGCGAACAACGATGTGTCCGCAGCCAGCTGGCCCGTGGCTCAGCATGCGAGACTGCCTGAAAGTGTCAAGGGGCCGCCAATCAAGTAATGGGAATGTTTGAGCAGCTGAATTGCGGCAATTTCGCAGCACGAACTCAGATGCGCTGCTCATGCGCCCAGGCTGCTCCGCTCAGCGTCTGATGTCTGCTTTTCACGTTGACGTCTGTGCGGCTGTATATTTTCCGGCACTGCTGGCTTCCCCTCCTCTCCACAGCGCACACTCTGCGCATACTCGCACATCCGCTGCTCGCGTTGCGACCGCCTGTAGTCGTTCGACTTCCATTATGTCGAGGGCCGACCACTGGGGCCTGCCCTGAAGATTCACCCACCTCCTGACTGAGCCCTTGCCGCCGGTCCGGACGGACCCGGCCATCTTCTGAAGCTTTTCCCTGTTCATCTGCAAAGTGCGAGCAACGCCAGTGCGTCAGCACACGCTCTCAAATGGCATTACACACCGTATCTGTATCACGCTACAGCATAGCACAGATCAGGCGTACACCCAGGTGGCTTCAGGGGCCTGCACTGCATCGAGCAAAGGAGATGCTGAGCACTCTACCACAAAGCACAACGTGAGCGCCACCTTGGCAAGCTGTGAAGGGCCTGGACCACCGAGTACCGCGAGTTTGCGCTTTCCTAGTCGCTGGGAGGCCCTGCAAGCTCCTGGAAAGGATCGCAGTGCTCGCTCAGCAGCCGACAACATGCATGAGCCTCATCCACCCTTTGGCGTGCTCAAAGCCCTATGTATTCAAGATGCGTGCTGACTTTACGACAATTTCCTCGAGGCCGTGGCGCAATGTGGCGCAATCTAGCAACTTGTTGCGACAACCAGTTTTACACTCGAACTGCATCAGATTCCTGCCAATCGCCGCCCCCGCTTGCGCTCGCGATCTCTGTCGGCCGCCCTCTGTTGCATTCCATCGTCTGCTTCCGAAACGCAAATCAGGCACTGGTGAGCATTGAGGAGTGCAACGCCAATCCAGTATGACCACATAACAGAACGGCAATTCTGAGACTTCAGAGACCATCGTGGATACCGTCGTAAGAAAGTTGATTGGAAGTTGCTCTCCGTCTGACATGCGTTCGTGAATTGCAGGTCGCACGGCCAGCTGTGTCTGCGTGGAGACAAGAGGGAGAAGAAACATGCAGCTGCCTGCCCTGCTGCGATCTAGCAGGCTGCTCACCAGCCTGCGAGGGTGCGCACTCGGCAACGGCGGCAGCGCGCCAGCGGTGGCAGCCGCCGCACTGCGATGCACCGCCCCCGCACCTCAGTCGCGCTGCTTTGCCGTGCCCAGCCACATCCCGGAAGCCGATGAGCCGTGGCCGGAAGGTCGCCGCGCCCCCGAAGGTGAGCGTAACCAGCTATCGTATCGGGTAGCCCTGGTCAGCATGATCCATCCTGCTTCACGAATTGATGTGCGTGCTGCATGCGTGACACGTGGGAGGCACCATCCTCAAAGCCTCGGAGGCGCTTGAGCAGCACTGCGTTGCCACACAGCACCTGCATGGCGATGCGTCATCGCGTGCACTCTGACCGCTCGCTGGCTTCCTGGACAGGAGCAACCCTAAACCCTAAACCCTAAACCCTTAATAGCCTAAATGCAACTATGCGCAGGCTGGTGGACGGACCCCAGCATCGCCACGGCGGCGCAGGCGTACGAGGTTTTTGACGCCAGCCTGGAGAAGTTCCGGCACCTGAGTGCGCTGTTCTTGTCGCGCTTGGCTGTGCGCTCACTTTCACGACAGCGTGCTCGTGATCACACCTGGAGGCTCGGAGGCAGTCGCTCACTTGTCAACACTGTCAACATGTGACAGCAACCGGTCTCGTGCATACACCATGTGCTTTTCAGCCGACAATCCCGCTTCTTCTGCTCCTTCTGACGCCCGTTATGCCATCGCGCTGCAGGGCAAACCCTAAAACCTAAACCCTAACCCAACCCTGCAGGGCAGCGGCACATCCAGGAGATCATCCGGCGGTGCAAGGATGGGGACGACTTGCAGCTGGCGGTCAAGGCCATGGACAAGCTGATGCGCTTCCGTCGTGCGGAGGAGACGCACAAACCGTTCAATGGGCACACCGGCAAGATGCTGGTCAACGTGCGCAGCTCCCTTGCAACCCTGTCACACTCTTTGATTTCAGCAAACGGTCAAGCTGATGCGCCTTTCGGCCCCGCGGAGGATGCATGCAAGATGTTCAACCGGCACACCGGCAAGATGCTGGTCAACGTGCGCGATTCGTCAGACTTTCCCTCCAGTTCCACTTCCAAGCGTAGACAAGCTGATGCGCTTCCGGCGGGGGGAGGAGACGCCCAAGCCGTGCAACCATCACAAACCCTAAACCCTAAACCCTCACACCAGCAAGATGCTGGTCAGTGTGCGCAGTTCCTTTTGAAACCCTCTCGCATTTCTGAGTTCGCAGTAAACTGACATGCTGATGCACTTCCAGCTCTAGGGTTTAGGGTTTAGGAGGAGACCCGCACTCCGCCGTGCAGCCGCCACATCGGCAGTTTGCTGGTCGAAACGCGGCCTGCATCCAATTTCCGTTCAACACCAAACTCTGCAGGAACTACTGTGCTGCAGGACCAGCTGCGTGTGAGCACTGAAGCCTCCTGCCTGTTTGTGTGCGCCGTGTGATTGGGCCGCAGGTGAAATGCGGCGGCGGCGACATGAAAACCCTAAACCCGGGCCTCTGTGTTCTCTAGAGAGACAGGTTATGTTCGACTGCTCGAACACAATGATCTCCTAAAAGTTGTTGAACTGTGGCGCGTGCGCGGGCCAGAAGGAGGATGTCGTCAGTCCTCGCCGGCTGACGCTCTTGAAACTGCCTGCCGCGCAGCAAGCGGTGAAAATCAAGGCGCCAGCGGTGGCCGCGTCTGCGCTCGAGCGATATGCGGAACTGGGCCTCACCCCCACCGGCGTCCAGGTGCCTGGCCCTGCGACTTTGCGATTCGGGTCTCCAGATTCGGGTCTCCAGATTCATGAGTGTCTCTTGTGTGTTTGCGTCTAAACTGCCGCGCACGCATGGTCCAGGGTTGCTCAGGGCGATCTCCTGCAGCAGGCAGTGTGCCGGCACGGCGCTGTGACCACCAGCGACTCCTCAAGTTGCACAGCAAACAAAGGTTGCACATCAAACGAGAGTTGCACAGCAGACGAAAGCTGCACAACAGACGAGCCTCCGACGCTGCCGCCGGCCTGTCGCGCGCAGGTGCAGCTGCTGACAAAAGCGCTGGGGATGCAAGGCGACCTGGACGGAGCGCTACGTCTGCTGGCCGCTGCGCGGGTGCGTCACCTCCCTTCGTCACATTGGTGGCCATGTGAACCAGCAAAGCCAGGCGTTGTGCTACGCACATGGCCGGCAGCTTGGCTTTTTTGCACTGCTACGAAATGTCACACACACACACACGAGTGCGCTGGCTACTGTACGACAACGCACGTTGCTCTGCCATGATTCCATAATACCCCGCAGGTTCTGTGTCTTTGAGCACTCTTGTTCTTTGCAACTCGCCCAGAATGCGGGCGGGCGGACGACACTGGCGACGGCGTAGTTGGTGCCGCACATTTTTAATTTCTCAAAAGCTCGCTTGCGGCGCTGCCGGACAAGCGTTGCCTCTCCTCATGACAACTCTATGTGGCGTGAACTTGTCCTTTCCGTAACGCGGGCGTGCGGGCGATGCCGGCGAGTGGCGTACTCGAAGGCGCCAACCCTGCCGAGGTCGCCGAGAATGCGGACGCACAAGCCCACACCTTCTCATCTGAGTCTGGCCACATATCTGAATGTGTACGGTCACACGCCAGAGCGTGGGCGTGCGGACAACGCCGGCGAGTGGCGTGCCCGGCCGAACGCGCCACGATCGTCACAAATGCCCACACAGCTGCGTCGGGCACACGGTTCGAATCAAGGTTGGACCCCTTTTGTTGCAGAATGCGGGCGTGCGAACGACGCCCACCATGGCGTACTCGGTGGCGCGCACCTCCATCAACGTGGGCCAGCGCGACCGCGGCGTGGAGGTCATCAAGGAGATGGAGCTGAACGGCGTGAGGTGCGTGGATGAATCCTGCTTGATCATGGATTCGAGTGTTTTATCCTTACTCGCATCATTGGACTGAAAACTGAGAGCCGCCGTGGAGTGACATCATTGAGGTGGTGGACCTCGAACGGCGTCAGGTGAACACCTCGCCAAAGTTCATGTATGAAAGTGGAAGGATAGATTTTGCTCTTGGCTGTTTGACCTCCAGGGCAGCCCTCCTGTGTGAACATCGAGAAGATCGCGACAGGTGAGGGCTGCCGGATTGCCAGGGAATTTCCTACACCGCAGTCTTGAGTAGGCTGAGTAAGTCACGGACCCCTCGCACAACAGCACAGAACAGGGATGCAGCGCTTGCATTGAGGGCGTAATCGGCGGCGGCGGCGGCGGCAGCAGTGGCGGCGGTGGCGGCAGCGCCGTCGTCGGCAGCAGGGTTGCAGCAGCAGTGATGGTTCGTGCAGCACCAGGGTGTGCAAGACGCAGTCGACATCACAGCATCCACATCATTTCCTCCTTGCGCTGCACAGGATACGACCCATCATCTGGCAGCACCTCAACGGCGAGGCCCCCAGTTACGCGACAACAGGCGACGCGGACGCGACCGACAGCACGCCGCCAGGTGCAGAGCGGACCAGCTCGGCCGACGGCGCTGAGGCGGCTGATGCCGCGGCAGCAGACTCTGAGAAGGAGGAAGAGGGTGCAACGGCGGCATCAGCGGCCGGCGCCCCGCCCGGTGTCGCGAGCTAGGGTTGTTTCGACATCATGGAGGGACCCTAGAGATGTGCTCAGGCCGCAGCGGTGTGTCTCCCTCAATAGCGAGGACATTCGCATGCTGCTCGTGGCTCCTTGAGGCGCTCGGACATGGCGGCATCGCCAGACCATGTCGATTGGTTGTTCTGAATGCTTGCAGATGTGACCTGCACCTTTGATCCGTCTGGTAGATGTGTGGAGTGCAGATAGTGCTGCTTTCATCGGCTATGCACGGGTCAGAGCCTAGCGGCGGCAGCTCATTTGATCTGAGCTGATGAGGTGTTGGTGCTGATCATGCACCGCAAATCCTGATCTTGAAATGCAATACAAGTACTGTCGATCGGACACATTGCATGGACAAAGCAAGAGTGCTGACACGGCTGTCCTTGGCAATGCATGCATGGCACACACATGTGGACCCACCCCAATCGGTGTGCTGTGTGCAGCTGCTTGATTGCAACTGGCTGCGTGCCGCCATGTTCTCTATAGGACATGGATCTGATACAGATCTGATACTCCTAGGCATGCTCCACTGGCAGTTGTGCGCACGAGAGATGTTTCCAAGCTCGACCTCTCTGTTGCAGGTCGAGAGTTTTGGCACGGGTTGCGCACCGTCAAGCACAAGCACGGCAACATGCAACATTGCTACCGAGATGCAAGCCGAGGGAAAGCAACGTGTATACAATTGGATTGACCTGACAGCGGCTTGGAAACACCTCTCGTGCGCACAACTGCCAGTGGAGCATGCCTAGGAGTATCAGATCTGTATCACCAGGTCGAAAGTTTTGGCACGGCTTGCGCACCGTCAAGCACAAGCACGGCAACATGCAGCATTGCTACCGAGATGCAAGCTGAGGGAAAGCAATGCGTATAAAATTGGATTTGAATTGGATTGACCTGACACCGGCTTGGAAACACGTCTCTTGTGCACAATTGGAGCACGCCTAGGAGTATCAGAGAACATGGCGGCACGCAGCCAGCTGCACATAAATGCCCATCACAGCCATAAATGCCCATCACAGCCTCGTTTCTGTAGATCATAGTCACATTGCCAAATGCCTTGATGCATGCACACTGCCTCCTCGTACCGGTGTTCTTTTCAGGGCTCTTGCCTTTGTGGTGAGACCTGAGAGACCAGCTATGAGATTGAAGATGAAGTCGATGACACATATGCAGCATCTGCAGCCGCTCTAGAGATCCCTTGACATGACCAGTCGAGTCTGGTGGTGTGCATCTCTGCTGGTGTGCATGGCTGGTGGGACAGACTTACCTGCGCGAGAGCACGGCGGCGGCGGTGCAGGGTGTCGCTGCTGATTTTCCGGCCTGACTGGAGGTGCTGCAGGGTCTGCGACTGGCGACCGGCAGCTACTTGCCCAGGATGCGGAGCAACAGCATTCCCAAGCCGCCAGGGTATGCCGCCAGGTCTAGCACGATGATCATCGCTCCCAGTGCCCATCCAATATACACGAAAGTGTCACTATCCGGCCACCATCTCCGCACCCAGTTGGCGTACCAGCGCTGCAGGAAAACACATCCACATCACGCACAGATTCCGTTCAGCGTTCATCCAAAAACGCTGGCGCAGGGTCGTCGTGCTGGTCATGGTCCTCCTGGTGCTGCTGCCAATACCCCGTGTCCTCCTGCAGTCATCGGTTTCTTGTCATGGTTCGGCCGTGATCCCGTCAGAACTGATGGCTAATGCTGTTTCAGCAAGAGCTCTTGTCCTCCTCACTTGGAGTAGTGGTGAGTGGCCTGCAATGTAGACGCAGGATCTGCATCAGGAATCACCTGCTGATGCAGGCGCCGTGGAGATGGCAGGCTGCGCGCGCTGCCGGGGCGCGCCGGGGAAAGGGGGAGGCGCTGTGCGGTGTCGTCGAAATGTTGGCGCGACGGGGATTGAGAGCGGCGCTGCGCCGTATTGTCGCAGTGCCGTGGCGCCGCGTCTTCCTGCCGCTGCTGCTGCTGCTGGTGCTGGTGCTGGTGCTGCTGCTGCTGCTGCTGCGCCTGCTGGGCAGACATTGGCCGCACTGCCTCCTCCGGCCAGCGGTCATACGCTGGGGCGAGGCGGCGCACGTGGCCGTCGTGCTCCCGCGCCAGCCGCTGCACCACAAAATTGCTTCAGCTGTTACAATTTGGTAGTGAAGCTTTGGAATTGCATCAGCAGTTACAATTTGGTGGTGAAGCTTTAGTAAGAGTGGAAGAGAGCATGGCCGCTTGGCTTTGAGCCTGGATACTTCACCCAAGGATTGATGGAAATGGGGATGGAAGACGCACGTTGCCGAGCCTGTCCATGAAGCGGCGATGCTGCTGCTGACCGAGCAACTGTTAACCACACCCTCGGCCCCAGCTGAAGCACAACTCCAAGAGTGAAACTCACCTCGCGC
>JAABUM010000845.1_pt1 | contig 49882 bp, 96 predicted proteins | sample 5559161 | NCBI WGS metagenome assembly JAABUM01 (sample SAMN10711868, study PRJNA513369) | rock metagenome | isolation source: Antarctica rocks | place: Antarctica: Victoria Land, Siegfried Peak nord
CGCGCCACACTCCAGCTCTGGCAACACAGTCCTTCTGCCGAAGCTGTGCCATCCGCGTCCCGCAGTGCAGCCGGAACAGCCTGCGAGCCATGTCTGCAACAGCAGAAGCGCTGCAGATTCGATACATAAATCAAGGCCTGTCTCGACTGCCCAGCCCGCACCTCTGGGTCGATGGCCGGCTTGGTGACAGCGTCTTCGTCGTCGCTGGCTGCCGCCGTCACCATCTTCTCCAGCGCCACCTGCACAGAAGTGACAAAGCATTGTTTACTCGGGTCGCACAATCTTATGACAACTCAACACCAGCCTTCTGCTGTAGTGATAGTAACAAAGTGTCGTCACTGGCTGCCGCCACCATCTTCTCCAACACCTGCAAAGAAGCGGTCTGGCATTCTTTGTGCATCCACGGACAAACTGAGAACCGTCTTCTGCCATGTTGACAGTTTGTATCGTCATTGCTCGCCACCTCCTCCAGCGCGGCCTGCGACGAAGCAGCAAGGCATGTGTCACAGACTGCTGGCAACTCTGCCAAACTGCCTTTCGCAACCATCTGGATCCGCAGCGGCGGCTTGCGCCGCCCCTCACTTCTGTGTACTAGACGGCACTCCTCAGCAGATGCCAGCAAGCATGCGCACGCCAGGACCAGGGCACAGACTAGGCAATCCATTACCGCCCTACAAGGGTTTTATATCATGCATTTCGAACCCTTTCGAACCCTTACCTGCATGTCCTCCTCCTCGCTGTCAGAGTCGGCCCCCTTCTTTGCGCCCTTCCCGCCGCCGCCCTTCTTGCTGATTCCGCCTTCCTTGCTGCTGCCGCCGCCGGGCAGCGCCAGCGCCTGCATCCCCGCCAGAGGCGCGTCCTCCAGCGCTGTTAGGCTGATGTGCACCTGCATCCACATATGACTATTCGTTTGAGTTTCGATTGCAAGTTTAAAATTGATGCAGCGCCAGCGCCGGCATCCCCTCCAGCGACGGCGCGGCCTCCAGTGCCGTGAAACTGACGCGCACCTGCGGGATCTCACTCGAATGTCAAACCACAGTGTTAACTTTTCAAAAAGTTTGCCAGCCGCGGGGCGCCTCCAGCGCCCTGAGGCTGACGCACACCTGTTCGTGCCGAAATGCACTGTTGTAAGTGAATGTCAAGTTGAATCTCTTCCGATATACCTTGCAGCGCCAGCGCCTGCATGCCCGCCAGAAGAGGCGGGCTTTTGAGCGCCCTCAGGCTAAGGATCGCCGCCTGCCAGAATCGACGATGCCTTCCCTGGAAGCAAGCTTTGATGCCGTGTTCAATGTGGATGTCACGCTGACGTCCTCTTGAGATGCGGGCACGCCACCACTGAGGGTCCAGCCACGGCTTTCCAGTCGGCATGTTGGACTAGATTCACTCCTGCAATTTTTCGGCCATGCGCAGGAGCGGGCGTGCACATGCTGCTGTGGCTTGAGACACGCCAATGCCATATGCTGCTTCGTGCACGCCCTGCTCAGCTCGTCACTGAGCGGCCAGCGTGCGAGAAGGGCTGCGTCAGCATTGGCGCACGTCGAGCCCTAGCTCAAAACCCTAGCTCACGTCTCAGGGGGACCTGACATTTCCCCCAAGACCCAAGACCAGGGTCTTGACGATCTGACATCGGGGTGCATTGCATGCACGCGACCGCAGCAGCTCTGATTCAGAAAATTGCAATCGTTTTCACATGGCGCAACCGGGCCATCGGTCTGCAGGCTGACGGTCACACGGGCAGCGCCCTGCCTTGCCGCACCGTCCCAAGTGATCGAAATTAACTAGAGTAGTCAACACCACGCACCGTGTCGCCGTCAGTCTGCAGGCTGACAGTCACGCGGGCGGCGCCCTCCCCCGCCACCGCGCCAGCCGCCATGCCTGCGCCCACATCCGCGTAGCCGCCGTCATGCTCCATCTCCTCATCGCTGTCCTCCTGTGCAGAGGCGCATTCTATGATTCAGGTACACTGTCAATGAAGGTTTTGTATGCATAGTTCGTGGCTTTCCGTCATCGATATGGGTGACCATTGCCCGGCAACTTCAGCTCCGTCATATTCTCGACACTGTCTTCCTGTTCATCAAGCACTCGCGTGTGTCATGAAAGACTCATGTGTGTTAAGACGTAGATCGAGATCCCCTGTTTCAAGACCCTGTGTATCACAGGACCTTGTGCATTATGATCGAGTCAGACGCGCCAGACTGTCCAGCAATGTCATGGTCCATCTCCTCGTCATTATTTTCCTGTTGCCACGAGCAGGACAGTCACATCGCATGCTCTCAGACCGGGAGAGCAGCCGCCCAGAGTGTGCTGCCAGTGAGTGCCACTACTGTGTGCTGCCTGCAGCCAGGCGGCCACGCAGCCTGCCGTCAGAATGCATGTTCTCAGACTGCGACATGCACGCAGCCGCCTACGCGCCAGCCGCGCACCTCATCTGAGCTGGAGGAGTCAGCGGCGCCCGCCGCCGCCGCCGCGCGAAGCTGCGCCACGCGCGACCCGTCGAATTGGCTGACCTGCGAGCCGCGATGCGTCCGGCCGTCACGACTTTCGACACAGCGTGACTTTCAGGCTCGTAGCGTGTGTGTAAGAGCAGCTTGCAACGCAGACGGACGCCCTTGATGATACGCACTGCGGTCGCAACATCAGGCCACCACTATTTTTCGTGATGCACCTGACTGAGGAAGGTCTGGTCCGCTGCGGCGGCGTTCGCCGCAGCCGCTGCAACCTCCAGGTCATCAACCGACGGCAGTTCGCCGTAGTCCCCCTCGTGCTCCTCATGCTGCGGCTGCCGCACTACATTCCAAAGACGTTTCCAGTTGCGATCCTGTTCAACTGGTTGCCTGCACGACAGGCTGGCCAATCGGAGCAAATCGCTGGCTAGACACGTGCGGCATGCGGCGGGTGACCAAGCCTCACCTCTGGCGTTCATGTGGGGCCGACCGCCCTCGTGGCCCTGGTAGCCGTACTGCTGCTGAGCCTGCCAGCAGCCTCCAGCTCCGTTCATGCTGTCAGCGTGTGACGGGGTCAAGCCGGCTTTCGGAAATCGTGAGGCGGCTCGGATTGTGACGATCGCGAAGATCAACGCTTTCCGAGCGCCGGGTGTGCGGCAGGGATGAATAAATGTATAACCAAGTCGAACTGTCTCACTGCGCGTGCCCACAGACACAGCTTTCAGCAAGCCTTCGGGACTACGGAATGTGGTGATTCGTGGAAAAGTCAATCTTGCGGCAGCGGACCGAGACTCCAGACAGAAGGTAATAAAGCAATGCCAAGAGCTTGTTTCTTTGCAAACTGTTTACAGGCAATGTGCGAGAAACTTGCGTCTGGCAGTGCTGCCTTTCGTGTGCTTGCCGATCAGATTGAACGGGGCCGATCGAAAGGCTTTTGCTGTCAAAAGGCATTTGGGCGGATTATCGCAAAACTCCACACCAAATGGAAGCATAAGTGCTCGTGCTTTCCAACAAAATCACCATCGGGATGTCATCCGTCGTGTATCTCAAGTGCGGCCAAGACGTGGTGCAATCATCGGCACCTGTGCATGCCAACCGCGGTCGCACCCAAGCGTGCGCAGTCGGCTGCACCTCTGTTCTTGCAGCGAAAGGGTTGCAGAAGATGCCTCTACTTGTTGCTGCCCGTGGACCAGTAGATAATCTCATCAGCAAATTGTATACCAAAAGCTGAAGCCTGTCGCGCAAATCCTTTCGACGTCAGATCGCTCAAGCAGCTGCCGCGTACGTTGTACTGAACACAGATGCAAACACTGCCTGCACTAAGCGTTTGCAATCAGTACCACGACCCCTTGACAAGACTGCAGTCAACAGCGGCGGCGCCCATGATGTCAACAGCAGCCCGGCCCATTCTGATGCCTGATAAATTCCAGTGCAATCAAACTGATGCCAAATAAATCCGTATGCAATCGCCGGAACGTCACCGTCCTTTGGGTACAGGCCTTCCCAACTCAATCTGACTCAATGAGAATGATTCAAGGATACGGCCCGTATTTCTCGGCGGCGTCTGTGCAGGTGTCTGTCGACACCTCGTCGACCTGCTCGAATTCGCGCCACCGGCGGTGCAAGCCTGACGCACTGGTGCGGTTCACCTTCGCAGCGAAGTCCTCCTTGCTCTTGGTCAAGTAGTGATTTAGTTGGACATGGTCCCACGTTGTGCCGCCTGCACGCGTGCAACCCACACATTGAAACCGCATCTGGCCTGAGCTGCTCGCAGCTTCCTCGAAGTCAAATGATCAGGCACGCAGCTCCACAAAACACACGTCGGGGGTCATTCACCTGGGTGATTGCGTGTAACGCGCTGGAAGTGCTCCGTGACAACATGCCTGTCGGAGGTGTTAAGTTTAACTATGTGCCTGTGCGGGCGCGGCGACAAACGTGAACCGCGGGCTGGCAGACAGCCTCTGCCGGTTGACAAAGGCTGTTGTAACATTTGAGACGCTTGGGACATATTGTGCCTGCATAATGCTTGTGTGCACCGAATGCAGGATTTCATCAGTGTACCCGCACCCGGCAGGCTCGGGAGCATAGTCCGTGTTGGCGAACACCTTCACGGATTTGCTCCAGACCGCCGACTCATTGGTGCAGCTGGTGAAGCCCTGTGGCATGTTTGTGAATCTAGCGCGTCCATCGAGGTCCGATGGAAAGCCGTGGCGGCGCATGACGCGCAGCGTGGCATTTCTGAAATATGTTGTCCAGGAACAAACGCCGCTTTCCCTTCTGAAACCACGAGTGTGTTGCGCCAGAGAATGGGCACACAGCGCAGCTTGACACTGAGACGAGGATGGCACACCTTCAGGACGCCCTCTGGGGGTCGGGTCTCATGTCCTGCAGAACCGAAGACCCTGCAGCAGCACCCTCGGTAGGGCGCCCCTGTCGCAGTCGCTCGACTGGCGTGGCTCTCGATCAACAGCAGGAAGGTTGCATGCTGTTGAGCACATGCCAAAGTCCGGTGTCGCACCTCCAGAATACCGCTAGCGCGCCAATCTCGTCGACTGCCTGCATCCGCCGCAGAATGGCCGGCAGGCTGGGGCTGCCGTCCTTTATGACCAGAAACTGCGGCGGCACAGGCAGCTCACGTCATAAGTCTGTCATACTTCAGCTTCCACAAGCAGAATGCAGTCCTGCGGCGCGAGCCGCACAGCTTCGTAGGCCAGTGTGCCGCCGAAGAAGGCTGGCAATATTGGCATTAATCATCCTGCACGACCGCACCTCGTCAGCGTCCAACAGCCCTGAACATGAATCGCCAACAAGCCAGGCTTCAGCCAGAGCGCCTTTCATCTCACATTGCAGCATTCGCCAAGATTGCAGCTAGCAGGAAACGGATGTGCTGTACCGTCGGCACAGGTTCAGGCCGCACCTATGAACTGGTGCCGCGGCCCGTGCTCGCGGAGGCAGTGCCAGTGCATGTCCTTTTGTGCGTTCAAACTGCAGCCAGAGCGAACAGTGTTTCAGATGCAGGGCATCAAAGGAATTTGCTGGGGTTGCGCCGGACGCATGTGTCGATGCACATCATCGTTCGAATGCGCGCAGGGCACGTGTGCTCTCGTGTGCCATGCATGCTGCTGATGGCCCACCCGCTGGCGCTGGTCTTGTTGTAGCTGTCGTTGTCTCGGTACCACCAGGTGTATTGCACAACGCCGGCTGCAATGAAGTCCGCCAGCGTGTGGTTCAGCGGCGGATCTGCGCCAACACAAATTTAGGTTTCGGGTATTTCACTTTCTCCAACGACACAGCATCAAATGTGCAGTCGCGGCAACCTTTGCAACCGCGACAGTGCTGCAACTTGCCTGACATGTGGTCGTAGACGTAGACTACAGACGCCCCAATCCCGCGCGTGTGATGGCTCACCCACTCCCGGATGTCCTCCTGCTGGTTCTGCGGCGGCGCACGTCAAGAACGATCACCAATCCAATCTGACAGCACAACGTCGCCGCGGCGCATACGGCCTCAACCATGCGCTACGCCTCAGCAAAGCACCTTGACGCCGCCAAATGCGGCAGCACACATACAAATCGCCTCGCCGCACGCAAGTCGCACATGCAGAGTAAGGAGTACACACACCTTGACCACGACGCACATGCCCAGGTAGTTGCGGCCGGTGCGGCTGCCATCGAGCTCCGCTGCCGCTCTGGCGGAGCGGATGACCTGCTGCGAGACTACCTGATGGGCACAGCATTGAAAGCATCAGTCTCCATCGCTGTTTCATGGAGTTCTGAGAGGAAAGCAGAATTTGATGGTGCAATGACCACCAGTGCTGAGGGGTCAGATGCCAAGAAGGCTGCACGGGGGTGCAGCATCACACAAGGCGCACCTCCCAGCGCGATCCCCAGCAACTTGCTCCGTTACAGAGCCCCGAACATGCCAACAGAGCTGCCCCCAGCAGCACGGAGCACAAAGCGACGGTGGTTGTCCGAACCGTCCATAGCCGTCCATTGCGCTCGTCTGTCATTGCCGACACTGCATGCGTGTGTACTGGGCACCGCGATGCTATCGAGGTGACATCGATTCGAAATCGCGAAGTTGTCGAAGGATTTTGCGTTGTTGGCAACTCTTCTGGACCGAGGTGACCCCACCGGGCGTGACTTCCCAAACATATGCTTGGACGGTGCCGTCGGTTTATCCGCCGCACAAAAGAATGCAGAAGAATCAACTCCTGCTGCAACTCGTCATATCTCACTCCCGAAGCATTCTTTTGTCTACTCCGTGTTCCTGTTTGAGCTGAAACCGTCGTACAATGCTCGTGGGTAGCGGAGCAACCACCGCTGTCAGCATCCGCGTGAATGCTGGTTCTGCAAATCTGAAACATCCTGAACCAGACGCTCTTCGACATGTCCGACTCCCCAAACGCAACATCCAAGCGGCTGCACCGCCCCGATCTCTCCAACCTGCTCCCCTCGACTTTGCCGCGTGGCTCACAGGCCGGTGGTGAGCAGCTTCATGGTGGGCCGCCCGTGGGGGCACTGCCAAGGCGACTGCAGGTCCGCCAGGTGGTGCACCACCTTTTTCATGGCCGCCCTGTCCAGCGCCCGGCCGATCATGATGGACGAGCGGCAGGCACGCATCGCCAGCATCGCCCGCACCCTGCAGTGAAAAGGGAACATATCTTATGACTGTGAAGGACGATTGCACAGAAGGCACAGCAGGCATCGCCAGCATCGCTCGCACCTTGCAACCGCACATGCAGCACCTGTTGTTGGGTATCTCGTTTGCAGAAAGCAAGCACAGCGCTGCGCGCTTGTCACTTTCGCCGATCCCCATGCGAGCCAGGGGGGCATTGCTGGCAGGCAAAATGGTGCCTTCAAGGCGCGCCCCTTCCCGGCTGCACTCTAGGAGAGAACGAGCAGAACAGACGACAATTCAGGGTCAAGGACGCGCTGATGCGCAGGCGTACCGGGAGGGGCGGACGACGGCGGAGGTGATGTCGGCGGTGGGCGCGCGCTGTGAGCCGACGGACATCGGGGCGCCGCGCCCCTCCTCCAGCAGCGCCAGCAGCTCCCGCGCGTCGTCCGCGCCGAACGTGATCTGCAGGGACAGAGATACGCAGATGACCTAACGATCTGTCGCAAGACTGTCCTGCCATCTGGGCGCCGCGCCCCTCCTCCAGCAGCGGCAACAGCTCCCGCGCGTCGTCCGCGCCGAATGTAATCTGCGGGAGTATCAACGACACAGGCGTGAGGGGCTCTGGTTCCGACTGCGCATCATGGCCAGGATAGGGAGCGACGGCGTTCGTGCCCCTCCTCCAGCAGCGCCGGCAGCTCCCGCGCATCGTCCGCGCCAAATGTCATCAGAAGAATTGGAATCAGAGCAGCGGAACGCAACGGTTGTGGCGCGCGCCACGCACCCGGTGCGCGGGCATGCCACAGACATCTGCTTGCGTATCAACAGTCCAGCTGGATGGGGCATGCAAGGGGCGGGCGGACGGCGGGCCCAAGGCGTTAATCCTTCGAGCGGAAGAAAATTGCGAAAAGATCACCTTCTGGCTGAAGGGCACCGCGCACAGCAGCAGGCGGCCGTCCTCGCCCTCTGTGAAGCCAAAGCCGTTCTTCTGAAACACCTCCACATGGTCCCTGCAAATCACGGGGAAAGTGAAGGTGTGGATCGTGTCACGCGCCCTGAACCAGCAGTGAATCACACCAGCTTGCAAACCTCGCATGCGGCCGCTCAGCGCATGGCACTAGCCGCGCGGCAGGTAGGGTGGCCAGCGGCGCGCCGCTCAGCTCATTCAGAACAGCTTATGCAGACTCTGTGGGACACAAGCCATTGCGGCTGTCGCTGCTTGTTTGTAGGCAGCCCATGGAGAAGCGGGGGTGTACAGAAATTGAGGAGCCGCACCGCAGGGCCAGGTCCTCCATGGGCGACAGGTGCAGCTGCTGCGGGCACACCAGCGGCTGCCGATTCAGCACCGTCGTCGCCTGCAGTAGGGCACACAGCACATCGCGATGCATTTCAAGCACTTCGCGCTTCAACACAGGTGAGGCAGTCGGCTGCCGAAAACTGTTTCGCGCGCCGCCGCTGCACACTGCACCAGCTGGGGCGATTGGCAGGAATGCAACCCGAGTGCTTCAGGGTTCGTACTGTTGCAGCGCTCTACGGCGCACCGTGAGGCGCTCGAAGTTGTACTTTTCGTCGGCGGCGTGCTGGTCGATGATGAACAGGTCGGTCCCCAGGCGCGCGACAATGAAGCCCAGGTTGAACTGGCCCACGATCTGCGGATGCAGAATGTGCACACACTTGAACGTGAGGCGAAATATCAGCCGACGCTTGATGAGCAGGTCGGGCCCCAGGCGCGCGAACATCAAGCCCAGGTTGAACTGGCCCACGGTCTGCAATGCGCTCTGAACACATGTGAGCGTCGCAATCGTGAGCAGAACACTGTTGGTCGGGCGCGCAATCGTCTCCCGGCGCAGCGCGATGTGCGAAGCCCGGGTTGTGCTGGACCACGGTCCGCAACAGGGACATACGATGTCTGAATCTGAGGCTCAACAGTAGTTCGCATTTCGACGGCACTCGATGTGTGCCCGTCCCAGGCGCGAGACTGTGAAGCCCAGCTTGGACCGGCCCACGATCTGCACATGAAAGGGAGTTAACGGCATTTGGCACAAGCCCGCTGCAGGCGCTCAGTTTGAAGCCCAGGCTGCAGTGGCGCGCTGTCTGCAGTGTAGGGCTTTGCAGATTATCAGGGCACCTGCGCGCCTGCTGCTGCAAGTAAGACTGCGCGTGGCCACCGGCCTGCGTGTTGGACGCGGATTCGACCCAGCCTAGTGGTGAATCCTCAAATAGGATCTGTGCAGCAGAGTACTAACCCGCACCTCCATGCGCTTGAAGTCGGCTTTGTCGAATGCGCGCTCCAGCACCGCCGCCGCCTGCGCCTCGGCCTGCTCCCTCGACATGCCCTTGCTGCCCGTGGCCGCCTGCACATGCCCGAGACACATCTCCAGATATGTCCACGCAAATTCACACACAGGGGTTGCGTGGTCAACCTCTCCTTGCTTTCTGATTCGGTAATACCCCTGCCAGCGCCCCGCCCCCTCTGCGCTTCCTGTGCCGCTGCAGACCGTGCAATCAAAGCTTCGCCTCATCGAATGTGATTACTGCCTACGATCAAAAGGACAGTGTGAAGTGGTTCGAACCTCCAAGGTGACAGCCGCCAGCTGCGCAGCCGCAGACTCCTCATCCGACGCCGCCGCTTTGCCGCCGGCCGCCGCTCCCGCCGCCGCTGCTTCTGCCGCCGCTGCTTCTGCCGCCGCTGCTTCCGCTACCGCCTTGGCTTTGATCTTCTGCAGGAGCTCCGCCTCGTCGAAGCGCATGACGATGGTGGTGCCGCCGCCGCCGCCGCCGCCGCCCTCTTGCTCCTGCGCTGCATCTGCTGCTTCCGCTGCTTCCGGCTGCTCCGGCCCCAGCGGCCCGACGCCGTCCCCGACGTCATCCCACGGCATGGCCGCCGGAATGGGCGTGTCATCCCAGTCGACTGCGGCGTGCTTCGAATCTTCATCCGCGCCGCCGCGGCCCGCCACGTCTGGGCCTTCGCCGCCTGCGCCGGCCGCGCCGCTGCCGCCTGCCTCTGCCCCGTTGCCTGTTGCGCCTGCCGCCGCCCCCGCAGGGGCGCTGCTCGGACGCTCTGCCAAGTTGTTGCCGGCACCGCCTGCCGCCCTGCCGGCACTGCCTTTCATGACGTCCAAATGCGCTGCGTTCTTTGCACCCTGACTCGACATTTTTGGCCCGTCAACTGAGGCAGCCGCGCGCGCCGCCATATCCGCCACCAATCGCTCTGCGGCGGCGGCAGGGTTTAGGGTCTGCGCTCTCATACTGCGAGCAGCCGTGGGCGGCGCCGATGCCGGGCGGGCGTCAGTCTCAGGGGCTGCGACATCTGCCGCTGCCGGCCTGCCGTGGATCCCTCCCGCACCATCATCTCCGGCCTGCAACGCATGTGCAGAGAAGTGTCAGGGGCGCGACTGCAGCACCCAAAATGATGAAGCACAGTTGACGCTCTGTGTTCCTGCGTAGATGCGACACTCTTGTGGGCGCTGGGTGTTGTGCGTGCTCAGAAATCCAAACACTTTTGCCGACACGCCAGCATATCGCGATCCGGCAAGGCTCTCCCAGATGACAAGCCCAGATGGCAAGCCCAACTGACAAGGGGCGCCATGCCGCACCTCAAGATCGTCGTAGACAGCCCTGCGCGGGCTGCCGGCTGTCTGTTCAGGGACCTGGTTCTCTGCTCCTTCGCCCCTGCACATGATGTGACAGCAGCCGTGCAATGCTGCACTCATCACCATATCCAAAATGGACATGCCTGCTGACCAAGCGCGACGTCGACTGAAGCTGTCCTTCCGTCTCCAGCAGCCGCCCACGAGGCACCGCAGAGTTTGCCAAAGGGGGAATAGTCAGCGATTGTGGTCGCAAGCAGCCTGGAGCAGCGTACGCACATATCGCGCCGGGTGTCCACGTCCATGGCGGCCACATCGCCAGCAGTCCCTGGCAGCGGCCGCTGCGCGCCGCCGGCGCTCTGCTGCCGCTGCGCTTCCGACACCGCATTGGCGCGGCCGAAGACGTCATCTGCAGCGCGGCGGTGGCATGGCAGTTCTGGCACGGGACGTGCATGGAGCTCTCTTGGCTTGTGATCAGCTGCATTTTGACTGGCAGTAGCCCCGACGCTGCCTCAGTGGGCCAGAACCGCCGGACCCCACATTGACACCTCAGGCTGTATTGCGTGATTGAACAGAGGCATTGTGGGGCTGCGGCAGGAAGCACACCTTCCGGCTCCTGCTTGACCGCTGCCAGGAAGGCGCTCATGGAGCGCTGCTTGCGGCGCGGCGCCGCTGCGGCGGCCGCTGCGACTGCCTCTGCCACCACCATTGGCGCCGACGACCGCGCCGCGAGCTGCGCGCCCTTTGGCAGGAAGGAGGACAGGGGCCGCGGCTCCGGTTTGGGCTTTACGGCCGCCGCCGCGGCCGCCGCCCGCTGGCTGGCGCTCTGCGAGAAGCGCGCAAAGGGCGCCGGCGCTGGCGGCGCCGGCGGCGCCGCTGCATCGGGCACCCGATCTGGGGCTGCATTGTCGGCCGCCGCCGCCGCTTTCGGCGTGACAGGCTCTGCCGGCGACGCCTCAGAACGCGCCGCTGCCACACCGTCTGCGACCTCTGCTGAGTCCCGAGTACCTGCACCTCCCCCAGGCTCCGCCTCAGCCATCTCCGGGCCTGCCGCTTCTGCCGCCGCTGCCTGTTTTGCTGCCGCGTCGTCATCTGCAGCTGATGCCTCGTCCGGCTCTGCGGCCGCCGCCCGCTGGCTGCCACGCGAAAGCGAGAATGCCGCCAGGGGCGCGGCGCCTGCGCCGACGCTCCCACTGCCGCGCTTCAGGTCGCGACCCTGCATGTGACAATAGACGCTTGTATTGCTGACACATAGTGCAGGGGGCCAGCGGTAAACACCGCAGTTTCCAAGCGAGAGGCCGCCTCCGGTAGATTACACGAGGGCGTGCGCTCAGCCGGCAGGCTGCACCAGGGCAGAGCAAGGATGCAGCGCGGGAGCATCGTGATTGTAACCAAGCACCGCTTTCAAACAAACACTTGAAATTTGAATCCGGCTACAGTGAGGAAATGTTCACCTGGGGCTCCTCCAGGGCTGCGGATAGCCGGCTGCGCTTGAGCGGCTGGCTGCCGGCGCCCTGGCTAGCCGCCTGCGACTTGTAGGTTCCCAGCGCCGGCGCCCACAGCAGCTGCAGCGCCTGCACCCACGAATGGTGAAACAGCCGCGGGCTCAGCGCTCACGGGAACGCGCACAGGCAACGTGAGGGCCTGAGGGGGCTGGGGATTAGGGGCACTGGCGCTGCGCAGCCTGCCGATGCTGCAGGAGGCTGCTGCCGGGGGCGCCGCAATCTTCACAACTCACAGCTGCTGGCGCAAGCAGACGGACACAGCAGCCCCCGAGACGGCGTGGCGCATGATGGCCACATGGTTTGCGAGGGTTGGAGGCTGAAGAAAAGGGCATAGCCCTTATTGGTCTCTGGATCTAGCAGTGTGTTCATCTACTTGCGTGATCATAAGGGTCTACCTCCTGCAGCGCGGCCAGCATCGCCTTCTCGCCGTGCAGCATGACCTTGCGCTTGTCCGGCGTCACGTTCACATCGTACCTGCAGCGCCAAGCATCGCAATCTGTGTTTCAACAGGGTCGATCATCGAATGGTAGCGGTGCTGGATGCGTTGGGCATGCGGCGTGCGGTGCTGGATGCGTTGGGCATGCGGCGTGCGGTGGCGTCAGCGGCAGCCGAGCAGCAAAGGCAGCAAATCTACCGGCACCCTGCCCGTCTCAAAATACCACAGGGAATACAGCGTTCCAGAACTCCTTCAACAGAAGCAAAAAATCATGCAGGTGTATCATTACAACCAAGCCATTTACATTTTCATTTTTAGTGTGGTTTTAGGTTGACTACATACAAGAATAAAAAAACTTATGCTCATTAGAGTCCGCGCACGTGTCGGGGGGCATGGTGAAGTTGACGATGGCGAGCGGGCGCGATGCGTTGGCGGCGGGGCTGGACATGGACTTGTAGGCGTCGTTCAGGATGCGGACGGCCTTGGGCAGGTCCACCGGGCGGCCGTTGAGGTAGAAGAACTGACGGTCGCCGCCCGCGCGCCCGTTGCCAGGCCCCGCCTTGCTGACCATCCTGCACGGGAGGTGATGCACAGAGTACAGAGATTCACAGCTGCGAGCTCGTGCTGTGGGTGGTGGAAGATTGGCGGTCGCCGCCGGCGCGCCCATTGCCGGGCCCCGCCTTGGACACCATCCTGTCAATGAAAAGTGCACAAGTTGATAGGTTTGCTGCTGCTCCGAGTTGGAGGAACTGCGGTCGCCGCCGGCGCGGCCGTTGCCGGGCGCCGCCTTGCTGACCATCCTGCACGGGAGGAGCGTTGCACAGTTTGGTGGATGCACAGTTTGTGGTAAGCACACAGCTGCTGTGGGAGGCGAAAGAACTGGCGGTGGCCGCCGGCGCGCCCGTTGCCGGGCCCCGCCTTGCTGACCACCCTGCGAATGAAAGGATGCACAATGAAGAACTCTACTTTTTGTAGGAAACACAGACAGAGTTAGCCCCAAAGCCCACATTACCCTGCATTGCAATTCCCTCAGCAAGTACGATGCTCACCCGCTGATCTGCAGGCCGGCGGCGCCGGCCGCACGCAGCTGTGGCGCCCTCATTCTGCCCACGATTGCCCAGCAATTCTTTCAGCGTTCGCGACGCTCCCCTGCTGATGTGCGAGCCGCCGGCGCCGGCCGCCTGCAGCGGCTGCAGCTGCTCTGCGGTGCGGCTGCCTGAGTTCACACTGCCTGCCATGAGAATTCCCCCAGCATCTCTGTATGTTGGCCGAGTACGGGCCAAATGTGGGCCAGCTAGATTCCACTGTTTGGAAATATTATTTGTAATGCTCACCCGCTGATCTGCAGGCTGCTGGGGCCGGCAGCCTGCGGCGGCTGCAGCTGCTCCGCGGTGCGGCTGCCGAAGACCGCATTGCCCGACGCCGCAATTCCCTCAGCATATCTGTATATGGAGCTGACTGCAAGCCAGATGCGGGCCAGATGAATCCAACTGGTTGATATCATTATTTGGAATGCTCACCCGCTGATCTGCAGGCCGCCGGGGCCGGCAGCCTGCACCGACTGCAGCTGATCCGCGGTGCGGCTGCCGAAGACCGCCACCACGTGATCCCGCAGCGCCGCCGAGCCGGGCGTCGAGACAACCACGCTGCGGCTGCCTGTGCCGGACTGCAGCCAACAATGCACGCGTTGTGAGAAGACGAATGTGGTTCTGCACTGAATCTGCGACCACGATCGTGTTTTCAAATCAGACGAGTTTGCTGGTGAAATGAGCACCGGCGTGTGCAAAGAGTGCTGGATGATACGAAATCTGCAATGCCAACCATAGTGCCCACCTGGTTGGAGCAGGTGATGCGGACGCGGGTGGAGATGAGGGCATAGGCTTGCAGCAGCGCCACCAGCTTGCTGAACTCGCGACGCAGGTGCCGCTGCAGCTCCTGCGTGCGAGCACAAAACCAACAGGTCACTCCATGTAGCATCGTCCGTTAACCCCCTCTAAGTAAAGTTATTGACCCGCGACAGCAGCACAACCAGCCTGCTGAATTCGCGGCGCAGGTGCCGCTGCAGCTCCTGCGCACAAGCACGTAAAGCAAGACGTAAACAGAGCGAAACTCATGGTTCAATTTGTTCTGAGCGGCGTTCTACATAATATCGACCGCAGTGCCGCCCGCGTGCTGAGATTGTGGCGCAGGGCGCTGCAGCTCCTGCGCACAGTGGATCGTACGAAGTGAACGATTGTCGGCCTCACTGGGTCGGCTTCATTTACGCAAATCCTGAGATATGGAGGGGGGCACGTTCCTAGGGACCATCAGCCTTTCAACTCGCGGCGCATTTTTGCCGAAGGCACAACACGCTGACACAGATTGTTGCAACATCAGTCACGTCCTGTAATCATTGACCCACTCAGCGGTGCACAGGCAGGGCGCTGAACAGGCCGCGCACGGCGACAGTCGTCCCTGTGCCCGTGACGTTGCCGCCTGGCCCCTCAAATCTGTTATAATAAGTCTTTACGTTTGATGCCGCTCCCCAGCCCTGCTGGACGCGCACCTTGTGGCGAGCAGGCAGCGCCTTGAACAGGGCGTGCACAGCGATAGCCGTCCCCGCCGCGCTGCCGCCTGGCCCGTCAGAATCTGTTATTCGAACTCTTTGTACTTGACTTTGCTCCCCTGCCCGAGTGGTCTCCCACCTTGTGGCGCACGGGCAGCGCCTTGAACAGGTCTCGCACGGCGACGGTGGTCCCCGGCGCCCGCGCCGCCGCCGCCTGCCCAGTCAGCGCGCCTTCGCGGTCGTAGGTCAGCCGCGCCGCCGCGACCTGGTCCTCGGTGCGCGTGACGATCGACACCTCAGCCAGCGCGGACAGCGAGGACAGCGCCTCGCCGCGGAAGCCAAACGTGCTGACGGCCTGCGGGTCCGGAAAGAGAGTTTGTCGGTGTGGTGCGTTGAGCGGCAGCGTGTGACGCGGTCGGATCCGCCAGCACAGCGAGGACAGCGCCTCGCCGCGGAAGCCGGAGGTGGAGACGGCCTGCGTGCATTGGCATGTGACGAAGTAGAAACAAGATCCGCGCCATGATAAAGTTTGTGCTGCTGGGTCAGCGCCGCACAACCCGACCGTCGTGGCAGTGCAGCACACCGACATGTATGGACAGCGACCAGACGCTGCGAGTAATTCCCGGACCACCCGCGATTTGATGCATGGACTTGATGCATGGATCCAATTGATTGGATGTGTATGTTCTGAAGTCCACAGGTAGAACATGAACCCACCTCCAGGTCGGTGAAGCGCGACAGCTTGGAGGTGTGGTGCTTGAGCGTCACGCTCTGGTAGTCGCTCGGCTGGATGCCGGGGCCATTGTCCGCCACCTCTATCAGCTCGCTGCCGCACTCCTTCAGCCGCACCTGTGACATGATAGACACAGCTATCATGCCGAAATGCCGGAACTTACAGTGCGATGCAATATTCACGAGAGTGCTGGAACCGCCATGCGAGCACGGCGAGTGCCAAGCGGAGGCACCGTGAAGCGGCGGCGGCGGGTGCCTCACCTCAATGGACGTCGCCCCCGCGTCCAGGCTGTTCTCCACCAGCTCCTGTGGGAGGCAGGGCAGCGTCGGATCTTCGCGAATCCGTATCGTGCCAATTGGGAGGGTCTGCAGACGCACGCAATGCATGCTGCGCCCGCACCTTGGCACATCCAGCCAGGTCCAGAATGACCTGCCCCGAACATATTCGGTGCAGTGAGCTTTTATCTATCGCCTGGATGCGGTGTGGCGGGCGAAAGGCTGCCATTCTTTGCATCTACATTGGTGGACTGGAATTCAAAGTCGCGACACGAGAATGTGCCTCAAACTTGCGTGGGTCTGAGTGACATCTCGGAATGGCCTTGGAGACGTTTTTGACGTTCGAAGCATTGATATTGAAGGTCTGTTTTGCGCGGCACGTCGCGAAATTTGCTCCCGAAGTGTGATGGGTTGAAAGGCCTCGAAGAATGAAGTCTGCCGAACGTTTGAAAGGGCAAAATCAAGAGGGGTAATGCCCATTTATATGCTTGCATATATCGCATCGTGTGCTGACCTGATGCCACTGTGATCCGACAGAGCTTTATGTGCGGTAAATCTGGCCCACAAAGCATCCATGAATCGCGAGGAGCCAGTCCTCAAGCACACCGTTCATGCCGCGCACGTGCAGTTATGCACGGCGGCAACACTCCATTGACTGCTGATGCGCCAACATGTACGATGCTGTGGTGCTTCTTGCAGGCGATGTGACACTGTCATGACCTGCGGCATCAGTCCGGCGGCGCCTGGCCTACCGCTGGCTGGCGCCGCGGTGACCTGGAGAGTGGGCGCGCAGACTGGCTGGATCGGTGGATTCGACTCAAAACCACTTAGGTAAACAGACGGGTGCAGATCAACAATAAGCGCGCACGGCAAGCAGACTCTGACTCTGCATCAAATTCTCACTACCTCAGCGAGGTATGATGCGTGTGACCATGAAAATCGACACAAAGATGAAACGACAATGTTGTACCATGCTCAACAACTAACACACAACTAATCTTGATTTCTGCAATGCTGGTCTCGCTCTTCTCCATGTGAGATGTGTACTCGCGTTTCGCCGCGTCTGCGCGGCAATCCAGGCACACTGCTGCACGGCGACTCCCTGTATGAAGGGCAATGCACCCCCTGGGGCACTCAACAATGGCTGACATGGTGGGCCGCTGAGGGCGGCCGTTCCCATGTTGCATCAATCTGAACATACGAAACGCCGTGTCGCCCGCGCGCGCCACGCCCAACCAGGCACAGCTTGCTATCTCAGAAAGCACGCTAAGAATACCACTAGAAGCCGCCGCGGCGGCACTGGAGCCTGGCAGCGAGCGTTGCCGCCCCTCTGCGCACCGCGGCGGCGGTCCGCTGCCGCAGCGGCCTCAGAAGCCGACTATCAGCGCTGCCTGCCCCCTTGCACAGGTGTAGGGGTCGCCGAACCAAAGAGAGCCTCTGTGAAGTGCGACACCAGCATCTTCAGCGCGAGTATTGGCAAGCATGGCGGCACCGTCTCCTGCAACCACTCTAGCTGCGGTGAAACATCAAGGAGACGTGGCAATGAAAGCCGCCGCAACGTACCTGGGTATCTTCACCAGGACGGATCCAGAACGTGCCGAGCTGACTACCACTTTCTGCAGCAAAAACAGTCAAAACATGACTGACAGTGCACCATGACCGCTAGCGGCTTGCGACGTTGCGAGCGCGCGGCAGACACTGGCTTGCTGGGCAGGTGCGCTCACCGTGAATATGCAACGAGACGGGCCGTAAGCCAGTCCTGCAAGTGCAGAGGGTCGTTGACGTGAGCGCCTGAAAGCTAAGGCAGCAGCGCATTTATGGAGCGATTCGGCACAGCATCCGTCACCTCCTCTTCCAATCCAGCTGAACCGGATCACGGTGCCAGCCCGAACTCTCCGTGAGGTTGGACCACGCAACAGCCATGCCACAACCTGGGGCAGTGCTTGGGCACCTGCACGTCAGCCAGAGGGAACTTCGTGGCTTCGTGGCTGAGCAAACGGGACTCGTCTATGTCGAGCACCAGCGGAGCTTCAGGGCGACATGTCATCTGGATGCAGTGTGACTGCGCGTCCAGCGTATGCGTCATTTCGCCCGCGCCGGCTTCGAAGCGGATTTGGCCCTAGCTACTATAGTGACAAACACATAGGTCACCTGCAGCAACGAGCTCTCACCGTCGCCGGCCCTAGCGCCACCAGCTGAAGGATGAAACAGCTTGAGCGACTCGCAGGCAACCGACTTTGCTGGCCCGGCTGCGAAATAAGTAGAGTTGCTGACATGATCAAAATCCAGGAGGTCGCGAGATAGAGTTGAGTGACCGGGAACTCACGGAGCAGTTTGCGGCCGGCGCCTGCGACCTCCCAGTGCGTCTCAGGCACTGGCTCCACTGGCTGCTCCGCTGCTGCCACAGACGAGGCTCCGGCGCACGCTGCAATAGACGATGCGCCTGCGCACAGCCAAACCTCTAATCACCTTGCGGCACTGATGGCGCAATAAATTTTGACTAGACGCGCGTGCGACTGGATTGCAGGCGTCAATTCCGTGCCACAGCAGCTGGCGCGGGGTGAACTCCGTGCCGAGTCTCTGCACGCACCTGCGAGCAGGACGACCGCCCACCACGCTGCTGCTGATGGGGTCATTGCATCGCTTTCCGCTGGCGCCTGGCTGAGTGTTTGACTTATGCCAGCGAATTCTTGTCGCCATGAAAGATAATTTTTCGTACTGTAACAGCGCCAGCTTGCTAGTCGTGAGACGCTCGCCCACATCTTGACAGCTGTTGAGTTGTGGTACACGTGACTTCAGGTCGTCTGCCCTGATTTTTCACACTCCCCCTCCCTCTCCTGCGTTGATAATCACCCTCCCTCTCCACATCTAAGAATTCGCATAGCCTAGCCCTCTAGACGTTCAAATCTGTGGCCTCGAGGCATTTCTCAATGACAGAGCCGGCGGGCCCTGCGGCGCCAGTGTGGCGTTGCCGCTGCCGCCCTCGCCTAAGCTGCTGAGACTAGTGCCTCGATGCCGCCATCGCCGCGAGTAGCGCAGAACCCCTGGCTGACGGGGGGCTGGCGATGCCAGGCCGCAGGGCGCTCCCGCCGCCGCGGTCGCGCCCCTGGCACGGGCCACCCCCATCCTTCTGACCACGAGGCTGAGCTTCGGCTTGGCAGCCGATGGCGCGCGCGTCGCGCCATCGACCCCCAGGCTGTGCGCGGGCACCGTTGCCGTCTTTTGATGCAGTGTGCGGCTTGGCAGCTTGCCACCGCCGCCACCAGAGGGAATCTGTGCGATGGAATTTGTGTGAGGGATTGCCGTACAAGTAGAGAGCTAGTCCAGTCCCAAAGCGTTGAGTCGCTCTTTGTATGACAGAACCGGTCCCCGGCGGACCACCTCGGAGCTGCCAATGCAGCCGCTGCCACCGAAGCCATTGAGATCGGTGTCTCCAATACCGCCGTCCTTGCTGCCAAGGTGCAACGAGAAGCCCTGGCTGACGGGGGCCGCCGCCAAACTGCCCCTCGCCGCCGTTGCCGCGACCCCAGCGGCCTGCGGAGGTCCAGCACCCATCATCTGGTCCATGAGACTGAGCGACGGTTTAGCGGCCGCGCGCGGTGGCCCATCAGCCCCCGCCGGCTCGCCCGCGCCCACGCCCGCGTCGCTGTCGCTGTCATCGACCCGGTGCGCAGCTCGGCGACTGTGCGCAGGCACGCCGCCGCCGCCCCCCGCCGTCGCCGCTGCATCGGCGTCCGTCAACTCCTGGTCCTCCGCCGCCTGCGACCCTCCGGTCTGCTTCTGGCCGGTGCGGCGGGTGGCGCGGTTCGCGCGCGCTGCGGCCGCGCGGGTGCGTGCCGTGCCACGCTTGCGAGGTGGCTGCTCGGCCCCAGAGTCCGCCTCGCTGCCGCTGGCAGCCCCATCCACACTGCCGCTGTCACTGCTGCCGCCCGCGTCACCTGAGGGGGGCGCCTCGACGTCCGACTCGTCAGGCGAGGGCGAGCGGCGGCGCTTGCCGCCGCCGCGGCTGCCGCCGAGGGGCCGCCCGCGCCCGCGTCCCAGCGCCTTTGCACGCGCGGGCGCGCCTCTGGCGATGGGGGCGCCGCCGCCCCGCCGCCGTGGCGCGGCCTTCGCCGGCGATGCCTTGCCGGGGCTTCCGGCCGGCGGCGCGACGCCAAAGGTTGCCCAGGGCCACCTGCCAGCAGGACAAGATGGGAGATATGATTGCGGAGTCTAGCTTACACACTGCCAAGTCTCGTACGTATTGTGCTGTGTATACTGTGGATACGGATTGAAAAGGTGATCATGGAATGGCATGTTGAATGCCTGCGTGTGGCGTCGATTCGTCAAGCAGCAGCAGGGCACCTGCTGTCGCCATTGGCAGGGCTGTCGGCGTCCGCCGCCCCCAGGTTGGGCTGGTACTCGTGCTCCGCTGGCATGGGCGTTCCAGCGGCTGCGGCCGCAATGCTGTCCTCGACCCACCTGCAGCAAATTGATTGTGGCATTAGCTGGCTGCCAGTCCTCGGCTCAGGCGCCGCAGTTGATGTATGAGGTACAAGACTTTTGGTCCATGGCTGGGAGCAAGTTTCAGGTTGGCATGTTCGTTTCGGTTCTGTTTCGTTTCGGGATCCAGAGAGCTGTCCTGGGTGAGCTGTCAGCAGCCTGTTCGCCAAAGCAGCGACCAAAGACATCAGTCAGATGCTGCTGCGCCATGACGCGTTGAACTGCACAGCCTTTCCGCAAGGATGTAGGTGGGCATCTGGCTGTCGTGGGGTGGCCTTGTGAACCGTCAGAACACGCCATGACAGGCAGCACACACCTGCATCCTTGCTCACAAGTGCTGATAGGACTGCACTTTACTGCGCACAAGGAGGAGTCCTGTGACACGATGCAGCCTGGCCGCGCACCTGTCAGTAACTAGCTGCAAGCTGCCGCGCTCCAGCCCGCTGGAACCCCGTAAGGTCGTCGAGCTGCCCTTCACGATTGGAAATCTTCCTGCCACAGAACATTGCACAGTCTGGCCGCGCACCTGTCGGTGACCAGCTGCAGGCTGCCGCGCTGCAGCCCCGCCCGCAGCGCGCGCAGCCCCGCGGCTCCGCCCGCCTGCGCCCGCACCGCGCCCAGCACGGCCGCCGGCTCCAGAGGCGCCGTGGAGGCGCTGGACAGCAGCAGGTGCGTGGTCGTGGCATCTACCGCATCGGTGCCGCGCGCCCCGTGCAGCCGCATCTGCGCAGCCAGCAGAGAACGTCTCGCACTGTCGGAGTTGTAATGTGCTGCAGAAGCCCTGGACAGCAGCAGGCAGCAGCAGGTGCGTGGTGGTGGCGTCCCGTGCAGCCGCATCTGCACAGGATGAAGACATCTCCTTCTGGCATGGGCAGTTTTGTGTATAGTGGCTCCTTTCTGGCAACGCCACATGGCCCTCCAGGAAGGAAGCAACCTGAGGCGCTGCTGGGCCTTGACATATGTGCAGGGGGGTTGCAGGAATGCACCGGAGGCTGCTGCTGTTGCAAGGCAGGACCTCGCACCTGCATCTGCAGGCGCTTGGAGACGCAGGAGGCCAGGCACGCCTGCGCCGCCGCAACTTCGGCGCCGCCGTCAGCGTCCCCACCCCTGACGGCGCTGCCACCGCCGTCGCCGCCTCCTGCAAGCGCCGCGGGTTCTGCCACAGCCGCAGCAGCCGCTGCCGGCTGCAGCCGCACCGCCGCCGCCTTGAGGCCCAGGAACAGGGTGCTGGCGGCGCTGTGGGCGTCTCCGCAGGCTGAAGACAGCTCCGCCGCCAGGCTCCGCAGAATCGGCATCGGGTCCACGTCGGCCGCCGGCCTGCGCAGACAACATTGCGCAGCGTCGGCACCTTCCAGGCTTTCAGGGCATGATTCTGGACATGGCGAAACACTTTTTGCACTTGAGCGCCACTCGACGCGACGCGCGTCCCTTCAAACTGCAACCGAGCTGCCGACAGGGTCTTCCCGGCCGTTCCCACAGGTCTCCACATATTTATGGGTCTCCACGTAAGAACCTGCTTCCGGAAAGCAAAAGCGCTCACGCTGCAGCCTTGCGCTTGCTGCCCTGGGCGGGCGACGGCGTAGGCGCCGGCCTGTCTGCTGGCAGCTGGCCGCCAGACGAGAATGCCCTGGCCAGCTCCGCCATGTCAAGGTCCGCCAGCCGCGTGTGCGACTGCAGGATGGCGCGCATGTCCTCCACGTTGACATCCTCATAGTACCTGCAAGACGACGAGAGAATTTTGAGGGGAGCATAAGCAGAAAGTACAATGGGAGGCAACGCGGCGTCCTCCACATTGACGTCCTCGACGTCGCACCTGCGAGAAGGCGGCATTGGCAATTGAAGCAGATGTGCAAAACGAGACGTGAGGTGGCTCCCTCAAGAGTAGACCCCACCCAGCCGCGCACATCCTGTCCGTTGACATCCTCAGAGTACGAACGCGGTAGGCGCGATTTCGAGGAGCAGAAGCAAATAGTGAGATGGGAGGCATTTGAGACACAGATGCAGGATGGAGCGGATGTCCTACGCGTTGCCATCCTCGTCATACCTACAGAGACTGAAGGCGCATTCTGAGCAGCGGAAGCGAACAACTGGATGGGAGGCGGCGTGTTTCGAGGGGAATCCCCCCAGCCCTGGGTGTGCGACTGCGTGATGGCGGCGCGTATTTTAGTCCACCAGATCTGGTGTCCAGGCGCTATCAGTATCTCTAGGGGCAAGGGATGGGGTGGCAGCTTGAATCCGAAAGTGACTAATCAAGATCGGTAATTTCATAGCGAGGAGTAGGTTCACGGTTGCGCATAGCGCAGCTGGGTGACGTGCAGGTGCTGTCAAAGTCCAGCACTATTGACATGATGGCTGAGCATGCCGGGTGCGAGTACTCAAGGTGAGCCTCACAGCGCTGCACACTCCAGTCCGCCCAGCCATCGCCATCCCCTCTTGCAGTGAATTTTTTTCTGAAGAAAGGAAGGGGCGGTCGGTCACAGAAGCGGCTGACGCCCTCCGAGACCTGCTGTTCAGTTATCAATTGCTCTTTGTTTGAACGCTTTGCAGTTTACGGCGGCTTCAAGCAACGAGCATGAAAAGGCGCACGGGTCACAGAAGCGGCTGACGTCCTCCATGGCCTCGAGGGTGGCGGCGCTGATGCTGAGGTAGTGACGCGGCATGAGCGGCACCAGCGCCCCCGCCGCCTCGCACTCGAACAGCCACTGCGCCCCATGCAGTAAGCCTGAGATTTGCAGCCAATGCAGCTGACTTCTGGCAGATTTCTGCTGCAGCCAAACCTACGACACCTGTAGTCTGTATCGCAGTTGCCCGACTGTTCAATTCCGCGCCTGCAGGCTGATGCTGTCCCGCCCCCGCTGCTTCGCGTTCTTGAACTCCATGCCGCGCCCGGAGCTGAGGTAGTACCCCGTGCTGCTGGGCAGGTACGTCTGCATGACCTGCAGGCCAGAACGGGTGCACGAGATGCAGGGGCGGCCATGTCAACTGAGACGTCTGAAAAGCACTGACAGGCGGCCCAGGCCCTCTACACAAGCAGACCAGGCTGCCGACAAGTTTGCGTTAGGATCGCCTCGCGAAGCAATGGAAAGCCGCCTGCCGCCCAGGCGCCTGGTGACGCGCGCGCCCGCAAGCAGAGATCAGAAACTGTGCAGTGTGACAATCAGGCGGCGCACCTTGTCGCCCAGGCGTCTTGACAGGCTCTCCACCCCCGCCTTGCCGCCGCATATTTGATGTCTTCGAAATGTCGCATGATTGACGATTGCAGGTGGCGCACCGTGCTGCTCAGGCACTTGACCAGGCTCTCCACCTCCGCCTTGCCCCGGCCGGGGTGTGATACTTATGAGAAACACGATATGCAGCAGCGAGCACCTTGCCGCCCAGGCGCTTGACCAGGCCTTCCACCTCCGCCTTGCCGCGGCCAAAACACAACAATTCGCACAAAAAGATGTGCAATGCCCCAAAATTCCGAGTTTCTCACCTTGCCGCCCAGGCGCTTGACCAGGCCCTCCACCTCCGCCTTGCCGCGGTCGCCATGGTCCGCAAAGGCTACCGTGGCGTCGCCCAGCACATCCGCCTCCACCGCAACGTGCGACAGGTCCGTCGGCAGAAACTGCACGCGTTTCAGAAAGCAGGACATCAGCACCGGGCGTGTCGTCCCTGTGACGCCAGCACACCGGCAATGGCAGCCAGGGCGAAGGGCGACCGCCGCAGCGGTCTGCCGAAGCTCATTCCGCGGCAGGCAGGGCGCGCTCACCAGCAAGCCACTCGCTCTGCTGGCATGTGCTGAGACTGGAGCCCGGCAGCTTATGTGGCTATTCGGTCCGACAACATCCACAAAAAGATTCCACAGAGCAGAATCTGTGCGCCTGGTCCATGACGCCAGCGCGCTTCAGCGGCGTCGCGCGCTCCGGCTTGGCCGCGGGCGCCTTGCCGCGTTTGCCCGCCATGCCGCGGTGGTGGAAGTGGCGGCCGCCGCCGCCGTCCGATGGCCTCACCAGCTCTTCTGCGTCGGATGCCAGATCACTTTCCGTTCAGCGCCGGAAGTTGCGGCATCTCATTCGCTCGGGGTACTCTCCTTGTGGCATTGTCAACTTGGCAGCGAGATCCTCAACCTTTTGCGCACCTTAGTACACATACGCAGCTGCGATACGCCACATCTATGTGCCGCTCTGAGCCCAGCTCAACAGGCGACTCCAATGTAGGCGTGTGCGAAGAGGAGAAAAACCGAGTGATTTCCAGGTCTGGCAAAAAGGACGCACCGACCTCGATGCGCTGCTCCACCAGCTGGCACGGCTCCTCATGCGTCTGCACCTCCACCGCCGCCTCCAGTCATGCAACAATTTACCCTTTCCATAATTGTTTCTCGTTAAATAGGTCAGGTTGTAGCCTCCATTGGCGGTAGACGACGATGCGCACCGGCCTCCACGCGCTGCTCCACCAGCTGGCACAGCTCCTCGTGCGTCTGCACGTCCGCCGCCGGCTTGTCCCAGCGCATGCGCACGACAGTGGGGAAGCGCATCGAGTAGCGCGCCGCAAACACCTTGCTGGATATCAGCCGCACGTCGCCCTTGATCTGCAGTGCGCCACCAAACCTTGCAATCAGCATCTCACCGTGTCACATTTGCAACTTTGACGGCGCAAAGCGGTTGCTGGAAATCAGCTGCACCGCGGCCGTGTTATGTAGGTGACAGCCACCATCACTTGCAGTAGCGCCTGCCTTTCATATACCCTGCTCCTTCCAGCATCATGAGGAGTTGCTGATGTCCTTGGAGGACACTCTCTCGAGCTTTTTCGAGCAGCAGAGGTTCTCAGCAGCGCACCATGACAACGATGGACTTCGTGATGTCCCTGACGAACATGTCGGGCTGCGCCTTGAGGTCGCGCGTGCCCTCCAGCGCCGGCGGCTTGCGCTTCTGCAGGAAGAAAGAAGTCATCCTTTCACCATGATGGATCGTTTTGTCAGAACTACGGGCCTATGTCCAAACCCCAGCGCGAGCAACATGCGGCAAGAAGCACAAAGCTGCACAATCAAAGCAGCAGCAAAGACATAAACACATGATGCACACAGGCATTCGTGTGGAGCTGGAACGGTGCCAAGCGTGTCCCAGGATGGACCTGTAGGTTGCCCTCCAGGTGCTTTTCGATCTGCGCCCGCTCCGCGTCTGAGTTGCCGGTGCCCACCCTGTGCATGATACAACAAGTGAACGATGAAGCTGCCGTCATGGCCCTGGAGCATAAGGATGATGAGGATGAGGCAACGGGTGTTTGAGCAAGGGACGGCGACCAAAACGAGAGCAGGAGGGCGACAGCAGTCGGATCGAAATGTGGGGACATTATTCTTACTTGCAGAAGGTGATGAACTCGGTGGGCGGCTTGTTGTCGGCGCGGGAGCCCTTGGCCAGCGCCAGCAGGAACTCGCCCAGCTGCCCGCCGCGCCGCCCCGTGCCGTACCTGTGACCGAGAGGAGTCAAAGCGCAAACTGGTTTGCGCATTCATATTCAATTTGCATAGACCTGTGCTCTGTGGTCACATGACAGCGCCTTCTTGAGCTACGGTCAGCATTGATGCAGGAAGCAGCCGCACCAGGCGCCCACGATGACGGCGTCGATGTCCGGCGTGTCCACATAGTCTGCAACAAGGCAACACGCCAGTGTCACATCGAGGGCATACTCACGTCTGTGTGACGCCACTATTATCTGTACGTCGTTTACGTAGCATCGTGCCTGTGTTTTGATGACTGTCATTGGCAAGCAGCAGCTGAGCGCCATGTGTGCCGGTCGCTCCAGCCATCCGAATGTGCCACAACAGTGCGGCCTCCGGATGCACAGGTGATCACTGCGCATGTGCTGAGGAAAACGCACCTGGCTTGATCTTCTGCCAGGCGAAGCCGCGGTCGTTCATCTTCCAGGGCGACGAGGTGTCCTTGATGACAATGCCCTCCTCCTGCGGCACAAAAACAGCAGTAACTCGTCATGGAAATATATGAGATCTCTACGTTAGCAATCCCAATCTACCACAGCCCTCCCACTCCCATGGGTCGCTTGTACACCTGTGAAATCGTGCGTGCGCAGTTGCACGGTGCACACCTTCAACGTGAGCATGTAAGCATCTGAGATGGATACAGCGACGCACCTTCAGGCGCGTGGCCTCCTCCAGCACGTCCCTGCGTTGAGTCGCAGTGAAAACGTCAGCGGCCCTTCCTCAGCATATGACTGACTCTAGCATGGAGATGCACGACTGCACGCAATCACGGACTTTGCGTCGTGACTGTCCTTGCAAAGCTAAGGGTGGCCACCGGATGTCGTCCACGGTCTTGCAGATGCGGGAGGCGGGCGGCCCCTCCAGGAAGGGCTCGCCGGGCAGCACTGTCACGACGCGCGCACTCAGGTTGCCTGCGTCGGGGACAAAAGATATGAAAGATCTTTTGTCCCCATGCGAATACTTGAACAGCGCCGCAGGATCCTGATCGTTAGGTTCTGCCGCTCTGCTGCAGCACAGATCAGTATGGGCTTATGGACATCTTGGTGAAACCTGTCAGGAACTTTGAGACCACGATGACGCGCCTATGCGGAAGCCCTCCGCGGCCGCCGGCTTGACGGCCTCCCGCAGCATCTGCTGCCGCTCCAGCAGCGTGCGATTGATGACGCTCTGGTCCTGCCGAGGAGATCAGAGATGCAGGCTGTTCAGCATTCGCCAATAGCGAGGTGGGGGAAACCAGAGGCATGTGTCGCAGTATTGCAGGGATAGTGTCATCCGAATCGCAAAACGCTGGCAGATGTTTGAGAATTCGAGGGAGGTATCACCTTCCAGTACAGGATGTCGAATGCGAGGTAAGTGATCTGCAGCTCTGACACCTGCGAGTGCGGCAAAAACTTGGGCCTCAGTGGCCTTCAGGACTTGGCCCGAGTTCACCTGCGGACTCGGCTACAAGCGCCACAACTCAAGAGCATCTGCCAGACTCCGGCTGTGCACTTGGCCCCAAAATGACAAGTTTCATTCTGCTCTTTCAGGTCTTAACACCTGCCATGTTGATGCTGCTAGTGTCGAAACTCCCCTTTCTCGCACCGTGGGAATGGTGTACTCGGGGTCGGCGGCGGCGCGCTTGTCGGCGCCCTCCACCTCCACCTCCGCGTCGGCGTGCCGGCCGTCGCGCGCCGCATGGATGGCCGACTTCAGGCCGCCAAAGTGCTCGAACATGCGCCTGCAGGCGGCGCGGCAGCATCATCATAACGAACCCTTGGCTGAACCAGCGGACAGGATGCGGCACCATTCATCACAGCACCTGGGCAGCAAGCTGGTGGGGGCCCGGCAGCCGGGTCTGTAAGACCTGATGGACCAGTGTCCTTGACACAGTGAAAGCCGGAGTGGAAAGCCCCCGAGCTTCTGAATGAAACATCTGACAGCTTTGGAAGTATGTGAACGCACTTCTCTGGGCGCCACACGATGAGCTCGCCATCCAGCACCACATTGTCCGCGGTGAGCTGGGCGCGCACCTACGCATGTCAATGTACGACCTTAGCAGACCAGAACCTAAACACCTCGTGAAAATTACGTTCAAAACGCCCATGGAACTACTAATAAGCATATAACGGGTCAAGCGCAATCTCTCAAGGTTCCTGGCCAAGCCCCACACCACGATTCCACCAGCAACAAGCTGTCTGCAATCGTGATGCAAATGCAAGCAGGGTGCCGCGCCCTGCAGGCCATGTGCATGACTGCACTGCCTGTGTGCCTGCATTAGTTGCCTGCATTGCATGCCTGCCTGCATACCTGCAAGCCCAAAACCCTAACTGAGCGCGCACCATGGCGTCCAGGACATCGTAGGAGGACTTGGCGCCGTGCTCGAAACCCTGGCGCGAGTACCAGTGCACCTCCTGCCCCTTCACCAGGTGTAGCTGCGACAGGATGCAACAGCAGCTCGTCAGCCAAGCTTGTGGTCAGCACAAGGTAGCCTTTGATGGATGCAGTGCCTGCAAAGCCCTGAAGAGCAGAGGTCCGAGCACAAAACACCTTCGCAGATGATTGACGGATGATGCACAAAACACCTTCACAGATGATTGACAGATGATGCACAGGACTCCTAACACAGCCACAAGTCAGCGGCACCTGCATGCGCTCGCCGTCGAACTTGGTCTCCACGATGGCGGGCCGCCCGTTGAGCTTGGTGTGCGCGTACTCGACGCTCTTGGACGCCACCGCCAGCATCGGCCGCGCCGGCTGCCCCGGCTCGAGGTCCTGCATCGCACGAAATCATGCAGAATCGGGTGAAGCATGCATAATCAATCAAAGTTTACCAAAATTGCCATTCAATAGTCTGTAATTGCATGACCTCGGCGAAATGTGCCGTGCCGCTTGGGCGCGGTTGCTTTGCCCGGGAAGCTTTGCGTCTGTCCAGGTTTGCACAAAGTAAATGGCGGCTTGCTATTGACCCTGCCTATCTGCCGAGGTTGCCCGCACCTTGCACGGCGTCAGACGCCACAGAAGATAGTTAAACATTGCACCGGCCGCATGGCATCTGCCGCATGGCATGTGGTTGGGCAATGAACCGCGCCGCACCTTGCGCGGCAGGCGCTTGGAGCGGTCGATGAGCTGCGTGACGACGGCGTGCAGCGACATGGTGGTGTTGTACAGGTGCTCCGCATCCTGGTGCAGGTGTTTGAACACCAGGTTCTCCGTCAGCCCCGCCTGCGATTTGCCAAATGCAGGTCGTAGTTCTAGTTGAAATCGGGAACTCAAGATTGATGCATGTCAGAGATGCCAGTGGTGCTGTGGCAACAGGGCAGTAGGCAGAGCACGAAATGCGCTTGTCAGGGCTTTCGGGCATTGCTACCCGAAGCCATTGCTCAACGTGGCAGCCAGCAGGATGCGGTAGACCTCAAAAGAAGACACGATGCGCTCTTGCCTTGAGCTCCTTGATGATGAGCGCGGTGATCCAGCGCATCATGCGCGGCGTGCACCTGCCACATTCCACATAGAGCATACTTGGTCAAGGGCATTGCCAGGGCCCTGCACAATTGGGGACTCGCTGTAACGAGGTTGATCAACACATTTCCAGCAGGCTGCACTGAGCACAGGACACAACAGGCCACAACAATCCCTGTCCCACCCCCTTTCGAACCCCTCCTCTGACGCACATGTGCATGAGGTAGCGCAGGACGTCCTTCTTGGCGTTAGCGCCGTCCGCGTTCGCCAGCTCGTCCAGTTTGGCGTTCAGCATGCCAACCGTCAGCTCACGAGCGCCTGCAGAAGCATTGCCAGCGGCTAATCATGTGAGACTGGCTTGTCGAGAGTTGACCGTGCCAAGCATCAGCTTGTTCACGGTTGGTTATGTCAAAGGCTTTCTGTGCTGAGGGTTGGCGTGTCAGTTCCATTCAGAGCGGCGCCATCATCCTTGCAGGCTATCGCATGGCAGTAGGCATGTCGCGGCGCACCTTCTTGATCATCGTCGTCCTTGTCGCAGTGGTTCGTGAACAGGAACTGCGGGGAACCAGACCCCTCGATTGTCACCAAGATCCTGACTGAGGCAGTCCGACACATGCTTGCTTAAGCAAACGGCCAGACTGAGACAGAACTTTCAAGCTCATTTCACTGAAAACACTTTGATTTCCTTGCAGCTCATCCGGACCTCCTCCATGGCCGCGGGGAAGTTGCCGGCCGACTTGCTGCTGTTGCCGCGCCGCCAGTTGACCGCCTTTTTGGCGTTGGCGTTCGCGTTGACGTCCAGGTTGCACGCCTGCACGAGCGCCTTCGACAGCCCCTGCTCCTTCCACCTGCAATCGCGTTGGACTGCACAATCACATTCAACGTGCAAAGGGTGGGCTCAACGTGGCTCAACGCGCACAGTTGCAGCTGCGTGTGGCATGATTACATGGCTGTGGATGCTATACACCACATGGCGCACCCGTAATTGCCGCGGGTTTCGTCCTCCTGCGGCACAATCGCTTCAGCCTCAGCCCTTACGGAGAGGCCGCAACATAGGACAAGAACGGCGCAACGGTTTTATGACTCACCTTCGGCAGCAGCAGCCTGCAAGCAAGCACATGGCAAAGGGTTCAGCCACAGTCGAGCGGATCTGGCAGCACTGAGAAAGCTGGCCGCGGCAATTCGCAAATCAGACAGCACCTGTAAATCTGCCACGCCTCCGGGTCGTGCTGCGGAATGACCTTGTCCCTGAAGTGCACGTACAACTTGGCCCGCTGCCTAACTGAGGCTGATGACATTGCATCATAAAGCTTGGTGAGGTCCCAGAATGGCCTGTCCGCCGGCTTCATCGTGCGCAGTGGCTATCAGGACCCAGCTGCGCAGGCATGTCGCAATGGCGGTCCAATGGCGCAGGTCTTGTCAGAACGTCATGGTGGCGGTCCTCATGGTGGCGGTCCTCATGGTGGCGGTCCTCTCAGGTGAAGGACGATCGAGACTGCATGGCTGCTGGGGTCGAAGCAGGCTTCCGGAAGATCAAGACAACATCAGCCTGGCGCAGCGCGTTTGCACCGTATGCTGCGCCGCTAGTGAGCGCGGGATCATGTTCCAAAGCAGCAGGGTATAGCCGCGGGCATCGAGATGCTTGCAGGGCTGAAAGTGGTGGCGGAATCAGCTGGGACGAAAGCATGCACAGCATGATCTCTGTTCGGGACACGTGCGTAACTCGGTGTGTTGCACGATTGAGTTGCTGTCTCAGAACAGTAATCACTTTGATACCTAGCATCGCTGTATAGCAGGATGCAAAGACACGCCTGACCCCGCGCATCCAAATGCCAGACACGCACCCGAAGTCGTTTGCTATGACGTCGCTGCAGCAGTTTCACTATGTTGCACAGCCACCCTTCAGGGCAGCACACGTCCGCAGCAGCAGGATAAGGTCATGTGCAGCACCAAACCGCTCGCGCCGGCTCGTCGCTGCAGCTGTCTCAGGTGCAACACCTGCGGCGCATGGCGTGGCGGCACATGTTGTGGCATCAACTCCGTTGATTCATTGATGCTTGCGACCGAGCTAGTACTGAAGGCTTTGCTGCCAATATATTGCCGCAACCGTGCCTACGCCGCGCTTATATCTGAAACCCTCGCCATGCGGCATCCTGCAGGTAGCAGCGGCGACGATGTGTTGGAGGCGGCCAAACAGCAGCTGCTACTACGCATACAGGGGCTACAGCGGGGCTCAGCAGCCGGCAGCTGGAGCCGCGCGCTCGTCGAGGAGGCTCAGGTCAGCCGCTGTGATGTTTTATGCATGTTTCTAATGCACATTTCAGTCATGTGCGCACGCACGCCACCAAATGCATCCAACCTCATGCAGGTTGAGCTGGAGGCATTCGGTGGCGACATTGATTTCAAGAAGCTGGCTGGCCTGTGGAGGCTGGTCTACACCACAGCAGACGATGTGGTGGGTACCGACCCGCCCCGGCAGTGCTGATGCACCAAGATGCACATTTCAGCCGCATGGCCGTCTGGACCATGCGCACAGGGTTGGGCTTCTATTCTGTGAGTGTTCCCGAGCGAGCACGCATCTTGCTGCCGCGCAGAGGCCTTTGACAGGGGCTGCGCGGCTGCCATTTGCGCCGCTGTGTGTCGGCGACATCTACCAGCGCTTCAGCTCGCCGGAGCAGGGCACAGTCCAGAACATCATCGAGGTCAGCGTTCCCAGTCTCTTCAGCAGCCGGCCGGCGGCGAGCGCCAGCTTCGTCGTCGACGCCAGATACAGCATGTCCTCGGGAAGGAGGATCGCCCTCACCTTCGACTCGGCAAATCTGCGTGAGTGGCGCAGGCTGTCCGATGTGCTTGCTCTGGCATGGCGATGTGGGGTGCTCGTGTGCTCACAGCGTCTCTGTGCAGGCCCGTCCTCTTCGCGGCAATGAGGCAGCGTGACCTGACCGACGCAACCTCGAGCTGCCACTGCAGGCGATGTTTATGTCGACTCCCTGGTGCTCGCGCCCGCACTGCTGCCGCGCAGCTGGCTGCAGCACCAGGCTCTACTCTCCTTACAGCAGGTGCCGCCTTTTCAATTCTGCAAAGTTCTGATGTGCGTCAACAGACCACCTTTTATGTATCATACATATATATATATATGGACATTCGATCCATGCTGCGATCATTTAGCGAGCCTGATTGTGTGCACGTTTCCTCTGCAGCTGCACATCAGCGTGCCGCTGCGGACGCCGGGTCAGCGGCGGAATGGGCAGGGCAATCCGCTCGGGCAGTACCAGCTGACGTTCGTGTCGGACGACGTGTTGATAGGTCGGGCATCGCAGGGTTCGTTCGTGTTCTTGCGGGAGGAAGAGTAAGCGGGAGGGCTGCCGCATCTTGTACTTGTGAACTGGTTTCCCTGGGATGCATGGACATTCTGGTTGTGACTGGTTGCCGGTGCTGACGAAGCTTTGATATCTAGCTACCTAGTCGTGCTAGTCGAGATGTCCGACATAATTGCAGCTTACATCTCACAGCTTCATGAACTCCGCCGTGCCAAGATAGAACGACGTCTTGTGGCCACACATGTCCAATTTGTCCCGCACGGCGGCGGTTGTGATGGACAGCGTGTCTCCATGGGCCACAAGCACGACGGTGCTGTCCTGCCTCTCTGCCTCCACCCTGCAGCCAAGAGACAGAGGGCGTCTCTGACTGACAGCCACAGCGCTGCAACATGCGTGGAGTGGTGTACATCAGCTTTCGACGAGATTTCGCAGGAACAAAGAGTCTGCTCACTCTGCTAGGAAGTCCAGCACTCTCTGAGCCACCTCCTCAACCGTCTCCCCGGCGCCTGAAAGCCGCGCAAGGTGTCAGACAATGCAAGTGCACTTTAGCAGCATTTCCAAACGCAGCAAGGTTCTCCACTCCCACCGTCTGCTGTAGGCCTGCTGGCTGTGCTGACCGCGTCTTTGTCCCAGACGCTGCAGTGCGCAGTGAGGACGCCCCATCAGCTGCAGAACGAAAAGCTGAAGGTACGCACACTTTGTGCATTGGTCTACCAGAGCACGCACCTTTGGTAGTTAGAGTCTTCCATCAGTTCGAAGGCGCCAAAGTCTCGTTCTCGAAGCGCCGGCGCCGGCCGCGGCTCGCTGACGCCAAGCTCTGCGGCCACCTGAATGAGGGCAGAAGGTCACAAGCTGGATTGTGGGCAGATCCGGGTGAACTTCCCCACAACAAACATGAGCGTAGGCACAAGATGTGCCGCGATTGTCCATCGCAGGGGAGCAGGCGGGCCCCCACCAGCCGCGCCGTCTGCATAGTTCGCGTGAAAGGCGAGGCGTAGATGGCCAGGCGGCTGTGGTCAAAGTCCGGCCCTGTGCCCAGCTCCGCTCGGAGCTTCTCCCTGCGACGAGCAGCTGGAGTGTCAGCAGAAGGAAGATTTGCAGCCGGTGAGCAGAATCGCCAATTCGGAGGCGGAGCAAGGAAGTCCGCAGGCACCCACCCTGCAGCTTGCGCCTGGGCCTCGCCGGTCGGCGACAGGCCCCACTCCTCCAACACGCCGTTCTCTAGTGTGCTGACGATTCTGCCGGCCTCGTTTGCTTTGCTCCGCCCATGCCGCATGAGCCTGCGTGCGAGATTTTCAGAATTGCGCATGTATCTGCAGCATGGCTCAGATGCGGCGATGGCAGCAGCATCATTCCGCAGACTCTCCTCGGTTCACGCTACCGGAGGCCCCACATCACGACTGTGATTAAACTGCATCAGGTGCCGCAGGGCCGCACGGCAGCGACCGTCATGCGGCTGCGCCGCGAGCGGCATGCAGCTCAGCATGCGGATCCATAACAGGCTTACCAGTACGTGTTATGCAGATCCATGCGCCCTGACATGCTCTCTGGATTGCCTTGTGATGCTCGGGCACTGCTGAACACTTTGCGCGGCGACCGCCGGCAGTGACTGTGTTGGCACCACTGCTGCGCTGCTGACCCTGCGCGGCTCGTGAGGCTTCCCGGCGCATGCATCGGCACCGCAATGCAACACTGCGCTGCTCGCTGCAAGAGAACTTCTGGCTAGTGGCTGAAACGGGTGCAGAGGGGTCATGTGAAATGCCAGGCTGGCATTGCACCAAGCTTGGTCATGCAGAGATCGATCTTTCAGCAGCACACTTGCACTTTTGCAGCACCATTTGTGATATCGCACTGTCGTCATTGCGTCTAAGCCGCGCTGCACACTTTGGCCGTGAAGTTCACTTGATCTTAGCCTTGTCGTGCACCGTATTCGCAACGGATGTGAGTGTCCTACATCTTGGGCTGCGCCTGCACACCATCATGTGACTACTGAGTACTGTGATGGCCTTCATTCGCTCAGCGGCGGCCCTTGGGCGGCCGCATGCATGATCTGAACCCGTAGAGCACCCAAGCGTGGGCCGTGCCGATGTCCTCTCGACCAGGCAAACTGCTCTCCAGACAATGGCACACCAGGTGAGCCTGTCGTGATGCCTGGCGCGCCATCTGTGGCGGCTCAGCCAGCTGACAACCATGCCGCGCTGCCACCGCCCAGACGCATTCTCCTTCGTGATGTACGAACTTCCTGAGGGAGCTTGGTGCTCAGTGGCTTCTACACCTTGATCGCAGGAACTTCGTCTGCAGTGGTTTCGCGGCGGGACTGGTCATCAGCGCCGTCGTCGTCTGGACGTCACACGCCTCACAGGCAGGTGGTCCATCATGCGGCGCCAGCGCCGTCCTGCTGCGCGCTTGGCTGCGCATCGTTGCCGGTGCATTGATGCCGCGACATTCAAGTGGCACTGAATCGGGCATGATCCGTGCCCACAGGGCGGCAGCGCCGGCGGTCAGGCCGGCAGCGCGGCGGGGCGCGGAAAGGGGAGCTCGGCATGGGGCTGGCCGGCCGCGCGCCAGTTCAAACCCTTTGTGAAAGGCTCAGACCTGGAGAGTGGCGACATCGTGGCCGCATACTTCACGGCGCCCTACCGCCACTCGCTGATCGAAGCGGGCCGGGAGTGGCGCAAGGTGAGCCGGGAACAGCCTGCCGGCATGCAGTCCGCATCACGGCGCCATTTGTGCGACCTCACACAGGTACTGGCGCGGATGCCGGCGTTGGCTCACAGCAGAGGTCTGCTGTGTTGCATCAGAGGCCCGGTCCAGGCGCTTGCGCGCGCAGCATGAGGTTGTCGAGCAGCCACGGAAAACCTGGCGACCCCTGACGCAGGAACCGGTCTCCGCATGGCAGTATTGATGGTCTATAGCACACGGTGCAAAGCCTGAAGCGTGCGAAGCCTGAAGCATAGGCCCCTCGTTGCATCCTCATCGCAGTCTCACACATGCAGGAGCTGGAAGCTCGCATAGTGGTGGTCACCAGCGTGCCCGTCAACGAGAGCGGCGCATCTCCTCGCAAGCGTCTTTCAATTCACATTACTGTCTCGTTCGAATGGCAGGATCTGGGCATCCGCACGGTGGTGGTGACCAGCGTGCCCGTCAGCGAGAGCGGCGTGCCTACGGAGACCAAGGAGCAGTTCAGCGAGACGTGGGATTACTGGCCCGACATCTCGGATGAGAACGGCACCCTGGACATTGGCTCCATCGCCTACTTCCCGGGTGCGGAATTTGGAAGTCAGAATGATAGCAATGCACGAAACCTGCAACACTGGCACGGCATCTCGCATGAGAACGGCACCCTGGACGTCAGCTCCATTGCCTACCGCCCCGGTGTGCGATTATCACCCTATGATGCATGCAGAAACCTCTTGCTGTGATGCACAAAGGTGGAGATGCCAGAATGTGAACTGCCACGTCTCCAATGCCGCGCATCTTGCGGCATGACTGAGGGATGTGGCTGCTGCCCAGAACGCAACATGTTGCGGGGCTGTTGCAGCAAAAATCGCCATGACGCATTGGCTTGATGCATTTCCCACAGGCGACCACCGCGGGGCCATGACGCCGATCCTTGCACACAAGTGAGTGATGAGAACTTTTCTGCTGCCAGAACCAGCCCTGTGGTATTCGCTGCTGCTGCTGCTGCATGACGTGGTTACGCACAGCTCTTGAGAGTTGACGCGGGCCTCACGTTCACTTGGCGCCGCTCTGCAGAAACCTGGGCGAAACCTACAAGTGGATGCTGTACGGCGATGACGGTATGTAAACCTAGACCCGGCGCTGTGTACCTGCAGTTCTTTCTGTCTGCCACATTGACGAATGGCACAAGCAGGCTGGCACATATGCCAAAGCTGAGGGCTCATGAGGACTCTAGTGAGAAAAGGCGCAACTGTCCGCGCAGACACGATCTTCTTCCCGGAGGGCGTCGCCCGCGCCATCCACGGGCTAGACCCCGACTTGCCCTACTTCCTCGGAGGTGAGCTCCCCCCCTCATGTCTTCTCACAAGCTTCGGGCTGTGCTGGCCTATTGCCGGTGTGCCACCCGTCATGTCCAGGGGGGTTACTGCTGCACTATTGTGAGCGCTGCAGTTCAGGAGGGTGCCTGTCAACCAGCCAACGTTTGGCTGTGAAATGTAGCAACGCGCACCAGGCTGCACTGAGAATAAGCTGTGTATGTGGTGCACCTCGCTCCCTTTGGCGGGATGACACCGTGGCAGCGTGTGCGCAGACCGGTCCTGGGGCTTTGGCTTTGGTGACGGCATGGACCATGCGCTGACGCCGCGGTGTGTGCCGTGCAAGTTTGACAACCCGAGAGGTGCGACAGACTGCGGCTATGCTGCCTGCGGTGTCTCGCTTCTCAGACCTGCAGACATGTCCAGGCAGCGGGTTTTCGAGCATTCGAGCATGGTACGGCGTTGTGAGGACGGCGTGCATTGGCCGCGCAGGGTTCAACGAGTCGACGCCGCCGATTCCGCCTTTTGCGGCGTGCCCCTGCGACAGGGTCAAGCTGTGCGAGCACTGGCGGGAGTATAAGCCGGAGGTGGGTTACAGTACATGCTGCACTTGCCGCACAGAAAATGTTGTGCTTTCCAGAAGCGTCTGTGCTGGAGGGAACGACACAACGCCAACGTCTAGCTCGTCAACATCGACGACAGCACTGCACTGGCGGGGCATGCCGCAGGCTTCCGAGTCTGTGTAACTATAACACCGTGTGTCTCTCAAAGCAACCATGTCCATGCATCTGTGCGCCCGCAGCTCTTGCCAGAGTCTCGGCCGCAGGACATGCCGAGCCCACTAGCAAACCCACTTCCTACAAGCTCTCAATTTTGCTCCTGCGTACTGCGCGCAGCTGTTCCCAGAGCGCCGGCCGGAGAACCTTGACACGCTGGTGCCTCACCAAATGCAATTTCTGCAGCAGCATGCGCCTTCGAGACACGCACAGACATTTGAGCATCAGCGCTTCGACTGATTCAGCTAAGCTAGCTTTAAGAGCAAGCTCAATTGTCTGCCATGCGCGTGGACCTGCTCTCAAAACCGTTTGAACCCTTTGTCTCATGGCGCAGCTGTTTCCGGAGTGCCGGCCGGAAAACCTGGACATGCCGGTGCCGCATCACTTCACATTTCACGGCGGCGGCGGCGCGATCTTCAGCATCGGGCTGCTGCGGGCGCTCAATGCGACACAGTACGAGGACTGCGTCAAGAGCATGCGGTGGCGGCAAGGTGACGCCTGAGATTGGAAGAGCCAACTGCGCATCTGCGGAAGTTGTGTCGCGCCCGATGCAGCAACGGCCTCCTGCGCACATGCCATGTGCAGCGATCAGTCAACAAAACTGACCCTGCTGTCCTGCACGAAGTTGCTCGCAGGAGGTAGCTCCCGCTCATCATCGTCCCAGCTAAAACATGCAGCACAGCAGACGCTGAGCTTATTGTGCCTTAGGAAAGGGAGCGTTCTGAAACACCAACCTGCTGACGCTTCTGTTTTGAGCTCCTAGCAAAACCAGACTTGCTGATGGGTGACTGTGCGACATTGTAATCTGTAGAAAGCGTATGCCACGACGGCCTTTGGCGAGAACCGGAAGTGGCCATGCGCCACCGCGAAGAAGGGTCGGGCAAAGGACTCGCCTGAGACCTTTGCCAGTGCGCGGAGCACGGGCGAGCGGCTGCGCGCAGGTATCCTTGGTGTTGAGACTGATGTGCCGTGACAGTGCTGCTTCTTCTGGATGAAACGGAGGCATACTTGAGGCGACTTTTGTGCCAGCCGCACTGCTTGGCATGGTGTGAATTGACAATGTGTGATCGATTGATTGCTAGTTGTTAATTTCTATCTGATGCAGGTGACGCCTGGCGCCGGAGTGGCGGCCACCCGCTGGGGGCGATGGCAATGCGCAAGGCGATTGCGGCTGCATGCTGCCCTGAGGCACTAACAAATGCGGAGATGAAGCCATCCGCCCGCCTCGACCAGGTGGCGCGCATCGCCGCAAAGGTGAGATTGGTTCTTCATAGCCCGAAACTTGGTGCAGTTTCAATATGCGTTGCGCTTGTTATGTGGAGACATGCCATTCTTTTGCACAGCTATCGCCGGCAGGCCAACCATGCACTTCCATTGCGCTGTGCAGATCCACTCGCGGCTGAAAGAGCCGGACACCAATAAGTCAACGGCCAAGGCAGTTGGTGGCATGGAGATTACAACAGCTTGCTGCAGGTAAGCTTGTGATGAAGTCCTCTACAACCCTGACATTATGCACAATGAACTTACAGCTTTCTTCTGCATCATTGCGCGCCCACATAAATTCTGCTGATAATCCAGGGTTCAAGCTCGAGTCTTCATGTCAAGTCTGTGCTCTTGCGCACTGCAGGAGCTGCAGCTTGTGGAGGCGGAGCCGCACAACTTCGCGCCGGCGATCAACATTGTGGACTACGAGTTTCGTAAGATAGTCGCCGCGCGCGAGTCCTGATGGCAAATGTGGTTCGATCATGCAGTAGGCATCCATTGATGCAAGCGGCGCAAAGCGTGAACCTTTGACAAGTGGCAATCATTCATGCTGTGATTCTCGTAGCTTCAGCTCTGGCATCCTGGATTTCAGCATACGATCGCTCGCAGATTGGCGAATTTAATGTATGGAATTCTATGTAAGGTCCTGGAATTCCATCGTCCGCATCCAGCCATCATGCATTGAAAATGTTGCCCAACCTCGTCTGGAATTTTAGCATCGGATCCGTAGGAATTCCAGCAGCCGTTCCACCGATTCCATCGAAGTCAATTCCGACGTGCGAAGCCTTGACAGCACCAGTACAATGCGCCCGAGGGCCGGCAATAAGGTGACTAACAGTGCCGGCGGTGGCACATGGACTGCGACTGATGCAGCTGACATGTACGGTCAGGAATGTACTTATACAGATCCAGCGCATGTACTGCGTTCTCGAAGCGACTGCAGTACCTCCTCGCCCATCTGCGGCGCGGCGGCCGCTTGGGCATGCACTGCCCGTCATGTGTCGAATAACCCCATATCCTGTTGCCTTGGGAGGACTTTGCGAATGAGGTATGTATCAGCCTATGTCAGACCTTGCGCCCAATGCTGCTAGGCATCGAGGCGCCGTCTGCTGGGGTCACGGCAGGCAATGCGCCGCTCTTTGGCTGCTGAGCGCCACTGGCGCTGGCAACTGCCGCACATGGCAGCGCAATAACGCTGCCCTGCTAAGCTTCAGCTGCCTCTCAAACGTACGTACTGTCGAACTGGTAGCCAGGTTCGCGAAGTAGTTCCAGCCTCGTACCAGCGAGCCAGTGGAAGATTTGTTTGTGCATGGTCTCGCACTGACCCAGCAGCACAAGTCCGCAAAGTAGGGAGAAGCTGTTGCCACCAGCGCCACTCTAGCTAGGCTTCTAGCGATCTGGGCGTACGTTTGCGAGCGAGCACGACCGGCATCCCTGCTACTGCAAAGGTGCGATGCCAGGACGCTGCATTCTGAGCTCGGTGCAAGCTGCGCCTGTCTCGCCGGCAGGAGCCAGCATTATCCGACTCGCCGAACTGGTTCAGCCTCGCCGCGATGCGAGGCCCTGGCGCCATGTCTCGTGCTTGAGCTCTAAGCTGAATTTTGCTAATTCGAAGGCCAGCTTGCCTGCCCTGCCCCTGCCCTTCGTTTGGTTCATGCGTCAGTCGTTTGCAGCTGCATGCGCAGCAGTTGCGTCTGCTTTTAGCTGCGGGTACGGCAACCGGAGACAGTGCTGCGTCTGTGCATGCTGTGTCCAGCATGCGCAGCATGGAGCGGCATCAGCCACGCAACTCTGCCACACCACAGCAACTACGCGTGTAATCCGCATGCGAGAGCGCCTCTATACGCAGCAGCGTGCTGCCCTGCATGCCGCTTCGTCTCAAGGAGGATCAAGGCCCAGCAGGCATCGCTGCCGGTTGCCAAAGTTGCCTTTGCCCAGCCGCCTGTGCCACCAGCGGTAGATGACGCATGCACCGCCTGCAGGAAGCTCTGACGCTGATACCTGCCGGCCTTGCAGATAGGGAGCATGGGCAAGACGGCAGCAAGGCCGCCGCTGCGGCGCAACAGCAGGGCGAGGCTGCGACACAGCTATCGAGACCGCCGGCCGCGATCACCAGGGTGAGATGTTTGTCTGCTGATCACCAGGCCACGCCAGCTAAACGCAGCACCTCCTTGCGCTGTTTTTCTTCACGTGGCCAGCACTCTGTCTGACCGCCAGTGTGAGGTTGCATCCAAGCTACATTGCATGCATGCAAGTGTGGCTTCCTGCTCCACATCGCCAGAGCTGCCGGGTCGTGCACAGGTTTTCGTACTGAGGCGCCTAGTCGCGGCTGCATGCAGGGCTATGCCGCCAAGGCGCCGTCGCAGCAGCCGTCGCAGCGGATGGCGCTGCTGTCTGGTATGAAGGCATCCGCAAAGGCTGGCGGCAAGGCCGGCACGGAGTCACAGCACAAGGCCGCCGCCGCCGCCGCCAGCTCCTCACAGCGGATGGCGCCGCCGCTCGGCGTCGGCGCGTCTACGCCCAAGACGAAGAGGTCAGCGCAGACAAAGCGGCGTGCACAGCACGGCGCAGCCGCCGGCGACAAGGCGCAGGCCAAGCCGGCAGCCGCAGCCAGCAGTGCATCGCAGAGGATGCCGCCGCCGCTGGGCGGCGGGCGTCAGTCAACAGAGAACGAGGCTGGCCGATTGTCCTTTGTGCGCACGCTTTGTCTTGCCAAGAGCATTTGTTGTTGCAAACAGCTGCTGGACAATGATTCAGCCGATCTGTATGACGGACGTGTGCGCGCTGCAGGGCGTGATGCGCATGGCGCCGACGAGCCCGCCCCCTGGCGCTGCGCTGCGGGCCAAGGAGGTGAGGCCGCTTTCAATGGCCTGTCGGTGCGTATGAAGATACAGACACTCAGTTCATACCGCGCTGTGCTTTTCTGCCACATTCGTCACTGGAGTCAAAGCAATGGCGCTGCTGATGACGACGCGCCCGCTGATTGTTTGAAAATGTGCCTTTCTCCAAGCAGGCCGGCAAGCGGCCGGGCGACTCGCTGCCCTCGAAGAGGGAGAAGCGGACAATGGTGAAGAGGTACGTCGACGATAACGAAGACAAGGGCTGGCTCTGCCCCAATCGCAAAATCTGCCACCACACACATCATCCGCATGTTGAGCATGTGTCATGCGCCCAAATCCGACGTCAGCGTGCCTCTGGGTTGTGCTTCCTGAAGCTCCGCAGGATCCCAACCGGTACCCAGTCGTATCCTCCGCTGACTCGCTGCAGTCGCTCTGCAGGGCGTGGCTGGTGCTGCAACGGCGGAGGATGACGACCTGTCGGGGGACTCGGACGGCGGCCACAACCGCTTCGCTTCGCTGAGCCGCGGCCGCAAGCGCCAGACCGCCTCTGGCGCGAGCGACGCGGTGCACAGTTTCCTCGTCTTATGTGCCTTCAGAACATCAGCGTGGAATATCAGCATGACCGCCATGCATAGCTGCTCGCATGCAGGGCTGCTGGCGCCAGCGCTGTTGAGAGGCATCTTATGCAATTCAGTCCATGCTTTCCAACCCCATGCTGCCAGCTTCCAGGCATGCGTCCTTACGCGCTTTGCACTGCACGTCACAGGTTGAAATACGTTCTAGTGGTTGTCTTGGCCTGCTCTTCAAGGCTTTCTGCATTGCCCTGTTCCAGGAGGAAGATGGGGATGGTGCCAAGGAGGATGTGGACGAACGCTTCGAGCGGGAGCACCCTGACCTGGGCGCCGGGCCCGCCGGCGATGAGGCGGACGACCGGCCCAGCTCCCGCCACTACAGCGGTGTGTGGGCAACTCAGCCGTCAGCCTGTGCAGGACGGTGGTGCCGCATAGCGGCACCAGCGGATGCTACCAGCACGACCAATGGCGGAGCCTTAGACTTCACGTTTCTGGCTGCTTGGAGCACACTGCGGCATTGACATGCCCCAGCACAGGCTGTACTGTCGTGCTTGGTGTCGTGTCGCAGGGGCGTGGCGCTGGGCAGCCACCGTCGGCCTTGCTGGAAACCGAGTGCAAGCGGTCTCATCAGCTTCTCACGCGCTGCCGAATGTGCCCGCAGAGTTCGAGAACGAATTCGAGAACGAAGACCTCGCCAAGATGTCCGCCGACAACATGTCGGCACTGCTGTTCCTCATTCAAGGCGTGGACGAGCGCCTGAAGCAGCAGAGCAAGCTGCTGGCGCAGCTGGTGGCGAGCAGCTCAAAGGGCCTCAGCGGCAGCGTCAGCAGCGGCCCGGTGCGCCGCCAGTCTGCTGCGACCCGAAAGTTGCCGCTGCTGCTGCAGTTTTGGCAATTTTGCGCTCACCAACCGCAGCCGCGCGCACAATGCAGCGCATGCCTCAGCTGTGGCGGAGTTGCAGGAATGCATCTCGAGTGGCTCATGATGGACTCTGCCCCCAAACTATGGCTTGTCGTTGCAGCTGTTGACTCCTAATTTGCTGCTGCCGCAGGACGTGATCAAGGCCAACAAGGTCAAGGTGCGCCGCAGTCCTCTGCGCAGCATGCAATGGCGCTTTTGGACGTGCACGCATTGCACGTCGTACCCAATGATGGCGCTGCATAACTGCATCCCCTTGTAGTAGCCTGTGTGCGTGAGCTCGACGGCTCCAGGGCAGAGTGCCTCTGACGCCATGTGTTTTCCCTTCGCAGCGGCGTGCCAGCGGGGGGGAGGTGCTCGTGCTGGGGTGCAGCTAAGGCTTCTGGCCTGACCACGTGGAGACGCAGCAATACCTGGCGATCACGGAGCGCCTGACCATCACAGACATGATGAAGAACGCGCGCACCATCTCTCTGCTCACAGAGGTGCGCCGCGTCGTCCTGGAGCTATAGCGTCGAGCACATGTTCTAGTCCGGCCAAAAAATGTGCATTGCGGCAGCGACTTGACAACGCCAGCCTCCCTGTGCGAGGCTGGCGCCGCTGGCGTTGAGTTTTTCAACCTAATGTGTGTGGGGCAGGCAGCCCAGCAGCCACCGTTTTCATCGTTCCCAGCCATGCTGTGGGGCACCAGCAACCTTGATGATCCAGCTTGCAGCAGCCGCGCTCGAAATCTCCGGCTGCCAGTGCAAAATGTCTGGTTGAGTGCACCAGGGTTTGAAGGGCACCAACTCTGACGGGTATCCTCTTCTCGCAGCGGCACCTGGCACACCTGCGCAGCGAGTGCTAGGCGGGCGACTCCTGGAACTGTTATGGCAGGGCTACGAACACACAGAAAAGCTGGGTCTAACCTGCTTGCTAACAGAAAGGCGTCATGCATTGACTTGCTGGCATTTCCGCGCAGAGCAGCGGGCTCATCTCCGAGAAGCGCTCCACGGTCTCCAGGTGGATCAAGCCGATCATCGTGGAGGAGTATTCGGAGGACTCCGACAACTACCCCTTCCGCATCATCAAGGACCCGGTGACCCATGCCGTCACCAGGGAGTTCGATGCGCAAATCGCCAAGGTGTGGCTCAAGGGTGCGCACCTGTGCCGGAATTGAAGTAGCTTCCTCCTCTCGATGCGTCGGCTGCGCACATGGCGGCGGTGTGCGACATGGCTTCGGCACAGACCTATCCCTCCTTTGGCGCGCAGCTCCATGAGCGGTTCGCTGGTGCCGGAAGGACCGAAGCGCCCCGTCTTCAATTCACTGCCATACAGCAGACATGCAAACTCAGGCAGGGCAACAATTTTCACATGCAGATGGCTACTACCTGCACGGCAGCGGAGGGGTGGACCACTACTGCGCGATATCCTTCGTACGCACGTTCTTCCGGTGCTGGAAGCACTTCTTCCCCATCATCAGCGGGGCGAGCAAGCCCGATGATGCCTTCACCTCCACGGTCTACGGCACGCCCCACATGCTGGCGTATACCGTCAGCATGGTGCGGCTCTGCCGCGCCTGCATGATCAACATGTCTTGACGTATCAGCCGCCACCCTGTGCCCAAATGAATCTACTGCAGAGCAGTTGCCCTGCTTGTGTCTTCAATGCCAATTACCTGTTTTACCGGCAGCGTGGCCAGCTTCTGGACTCTGTTATCCGCGTCTGTGCCGCCTGTTGCACCGGCAGCATGGACGGCGGTTCTGATGCCGTTCTCGCATCTATACAGTGTCACCGGCAGGTGCATCCCATATGACCATTTGCGCGCTGCCGGACAGGTGCACCTGCTGCTGACAGGCGCGACCGCAGTGCCCAAGGAGGACAAGAGTAGCCCGGGAGCCCGCGAGCTGTTCCTGGCGCAAAACTCCGGCCTCGCGGACCTCTTCGCCGACGGCATCGAGCGGCCTTCCACCATCTGCATCGTGCACCCGCCAGACCTCAAGCGCGTGCTGCGGGGGCAAGAGGAGCCGCTCGCATCCTTCTCCTGAAGGTGAACCAGCCCAGCGGTCTAAAAAAGCTTCAAGCTTCTCACTCTTTGCGACAGACTTGAGATGGATCGCCGCTGATGTGCTGCTGCAATGTGAGGGGCCAGACGCCTTGTTCATGGGGTTGAGGCCTGATGCAGAATACCGCTAGTTGTGTGCACTGAACGCGCCTCCTTCCGCCTGGCTGCTTCTGATCTACGAACCAGGATGTGAACCGCTTTCCTAATGTCGAACTGGAGCAGCGCTGCTTGCCCTTCTCCTTGCCTGGCAGTTGGAGGAGGCGCCGCAGCGGGCGCCACTGGCCGCCGGCGTCCACGAGCTGATGCTGCCACACCCGTACACAATTGGAAACTAGAAACTGAGACGATGCGGCGTCTGCGTTTTGCAAGGTTGCAGAGGCAGGCTGGAGGGGGCGCCGCAACGGCCGCCGCTGACCTGCCTGAGGTGCCGCAGCAGGCGCCAGAGGTGCGCCGACCGCAGCGGGGTCCGCCTGCAAACTGAGCGGCACCGCTGGCCAACATCGCCGGGCGTACAGGCATGCAGCGGCAGCGGCAGTGCGGCAGCGGCGGGGTGGCAGCGCCGTCCTGCGCCGCCGCATGGTGCCCCATGCAGCTGGAGAGAAGCCCAGGGATTATGCAGTGAGAGCTCCCTGTCTCGGTGCCGGCAGCGCGCGCGGTGCGGCAGCGGAGTAATTGGCAGTGTTGTCCGAGCGCAGCAAGGGCGCCGGGATCTTGCACATTCTTTCAGGATGTAGGTCAGGCGTGTGGGTGCTCAGGACAGAAGTACGGGGTGCGGCAGGTGATTTCTTCGGGATATACTCTTCCTTGCTCGCCGTGCGGCCAGAGGGCTGCGGCAGCAGCGAGCGAACTGAAAGCGATTTGGTGGAACCTGAGTTCTCTGGAGTCACACAATGATTTCGTGCATTCGCTAGTGGGACATTTGTGGGTGGCGGCGAGGCGCTAGCAGTTTGGGCTGGTGCATTTCATTGTACATTGGTCGTGTGCTCATAAAAGTTGTGTACAATGCTGTAGTCCTTGTAACCGGTACAGCCAGCGACCGTCAGCCTACTGCACCCCGTCTGCATGTAACCACGTTGCTCCTTACCAGCGCGGCACAGCGCGTGACACGCAGCAGCACCACATCGTGCTGCTGGTGCATGCGCACCCATGCGGCCGTGAGGCTCCTCGCTGAGTCGCAGCACCGCGACCACGAGCTGTGCAGTGCACGTGCGGATCTGCAGGGAGGTGCAGCCACGCTGCGCAGCGCGACAGACGTAGCAGCGCGCCAACTTGCGTTCCAGTGGCCTCTAGCAGGCACGCTCCGCAGGTGGGATCGCGAAACCGCGGTTAGCTGGTCGCGATCGCGCGTTTCCGTGCCTCTGGCCGTGACCTCGCGGAAGCTCGGCCACGCCTCCACCACGCGACTACCTGCGGCTGCGGCGCAGCGTTGCCGTTGTGTCACGCCTGAAACTACACTATTCCGCGTGCAGGCGGCTGGCGCGCTGACAAGCGCGGATTTTGGGTCCCCCACTTTAGCTGCTTGCTGCTGGCTCTCTGCCGGCCAAGACACTGCTTCTGGATGCACTTGCGGAAGTGTGATAAATTGTGGATAAATGATGCTCGCCTGTGATCCTACATCGCACAGGAGCTGGAGGGCTGCATGACAGGGCGAACGAGCGAAGGCACCTAGGGGATTGCAGATGCGCCGGCCAGTCGAATACCTATCTGCGCACAGGAGCACAGGAGCACAGGACCACAGGAGCACCTAGGGGATTGCAGATGCGCCGGCTAGTCGCATACCTATCTGCGCAGTAGTTACAGAGCACGTACATACATCAATGGCCTGACTGCCTGAGTGACACCGTGGGTGTGGGTGCTCCGAGTGCAGCTTGCCCGACCGACTCCCCTTTCCACCGCACACCCAATCGTGTCAATACCATCAGGAGGTGACAACGAGAAGCACAGCCCAGCATCAGGGGCAACAAGGCCCACGGGGCTGTGAGCAGCGTGACCTCAGCAAAATGGAATTTGCCAGGGAGCGCGTGCCAGAGCAAGGAAAGTGTGGGACGGCTGAAGTTTTAGAACGTGTTCGGAAAGTCCTAATTTGTGCCAGCGGGCGGCGCGGTGGGTTTGTTCCAGGTTTGCATCAATGTGCCACATGATCTGCGAGCATTGGGTGTGTTTCTGCTCGCTCCACACACCACTGTCGGAGAACAATGCTGACCTGTCATTTGGTTGCTGCACCCGCACATACACTACCCAAAAAAGCCCAATGCAGCGCAGTTCTGTAGACACTCAAGCCCGTTGCTGACAACTGTGTGGAACGGACTGGACGGCTCAACGTGCGGCACAGGCCTGTATAGCTTCAGAGGTAGACCCTTAGGCCTGCATACTCAACCGCTGAGCGCCCATGACAACATTGCCCACCATCTCGGGCTGTCTTCGACTGCTGCATTTGTTCTGGGCACATGCAGATTGTCAGAATGCCCTCGCTTCCCGACCAGGCCACAAGGCATTCAAGCATGCCTCTGCTCCTCCCATGCCATTTATGATCCACAACTACACACATGTCTGATGTACGCAGATGTAGCGCAGCAATGCATCCGCGCCACAGCGCTGCATGAATTGTGTCTCAAAACAAGCGCTTCTTCTGGCCAACCCATCGCCTTTGGTTCTTTCGCAAGGAGCCAGGCGTATTTTCAGTGGTAGCACGTGAATGTCTTCTTGAACTTAGCCCAGGCTTTCTTGCCCTTGGACGCTTGGTGGGGGGGCTCAACGCCCTGCACGTGCACACAACACGACCATGTCTGTCCGTTTGCGGGTACTGGCATGCTGCCTCAAAGGGACGCTGTAGATGCAAAAGGAGGTGTGCGACCTACCAATTCTACTGCATTCCACCTTGCAGACTTGATGATATGCCACAGTGTTTGTTGCATTGCCCGCGTGAACCTGACCAACAACATGGCAGGCAGCGCACCTGGGTGATGCCACTGTCAGGAGGCGCAGTGGGCGATAGTAGACCGAGCCCCTCCGAGAAATCCTCCACGTGGCGCATGACAGAGAACTCCTTCTTCATCTCCTGCCGCATGCCGTTTGCCTTCACGATGGGCGTCAGCGTGAAGGAGGCCAAATATAGGTCGTCCATCGACTCGCAGAACAGCATTCCTGCGCGGTAGTTTGGTGAGGTGGGCTCAGAGGCTGGGGTATACGTGCAGCTGCAGAATATATGTCCAGAGCAGTTGGGTGTGGTACTTGGGCATGCAAACGCAACAAGACCTAAATTCACCAGCGGTTTCAGCGAGTTCGTTGCTGCCAGTACAAGTAAGATGCCGATGCAAGGACTTGCCTTCGCCGAGGAAGGTAGGAAAGGAAGAAGTACCCAGGCCAGCGTTGTCAATGGCAGCAACGACCTCCTTACCGCTGTGCACCGCTGCCGCCTTCCCAGCAGCATGCAGCTCGCTCAGCTTTGCGTCCAGCTTATGCAGGTCCACAGACTGGGCTGCTGCTTCAGCGCTGCCATGCATGCGCTGCTGCACCCGCCACACCTCTGCCAGCGAGCCCATCAGACGCCGCTCCGCCACATTGAGGGGCTCCGAGACCACCGGGAAATTGGAGGTGTCAGACTGCATGACATACGAGAAGGGCCTGATGCCACATCCGAGCCATGCCACGCAGTTCTGCTCCAGTCGTGGCCCCTGAAAGAGTGCCGCAGATTGGCGCTTGCAGACCTGCGAGGCTGCAAGCCGCAAGCGCCAACTGCAGCAGCACGATGAGATACCATGAACACTACAGAAGTAATAGCAGGAGACAGCCAGGCGCGCCACTCGAGGAGGTCCGAGACAAGGTGACCTGCTCCGAGGCTGTGTCTGAGGATGCCTCCGACAGATTTCCCTCGTGCTGCTCAGTCGCCTTCGCGCCGCGGTAGGGCTCAGCATCACCTGCCGCCTGAACATCCGGGCTTGCGAGCGACATGCTCGCGTTCAGCTGTGGAGCCACAAACGAGCGTCTCCTCCGACAAGGCGCTGGTCAGTGTGCTGTGGGTGGTAACCGCAACGTCGAGGCAGGCAGTCAAGATGCGTGAGCTGCTCGGGCCCGCTGTGCCGCGTTGATGCAGGTGAAAGCTGAAAGTTCGTCGCCTCCTGCACCCTCAAGAGTAGGTAACCGGTAACTTAGGTTACCCTAACCGAAGTAACCGCGGTTACCCAACCGTAACCGGAGGCGAGCAGCGGTTAACTGCGGTTACTGGCCTGAGAATCTGTTCTGGGGCTGATGGGACGCTAAGCGTGCACAGCAAATTTGAAACGGGTCGAGCAGCAGCAAGCGGCGAGCGCCATTTGAAGTTATATTCAGTTCAGTTCAGTATCCTACACGCCTTGACGTCCTGAATGCCGCAGTCGTGCTTGTCGGACAGCGACGGAGAGGATATCGGCTGCGAGGAAGCATCGCCAGTGCTCATCAGCTCGGCCGACGATGCTGTGGCAGCGAGATCCCTGTTTGACATGTGACAGTGACTGGCCAGAAACATCAGGACGCCTACTGCAAGGTCTGCAAGACACAACACGGTGTGCTCCTCCTGACATTACTACATCATGCGTTGAAATTTGAGTTGCACGTGCCTCGATCTGGCTA
>JAABUM010000847.1_pt1 | contig 49740 bp, 89 predicted proteins | sample 5559161 | NCBI WGS metagenome assembly JAABUM01 (sample SAMN10711868, study PRJNA513369) | rock metagenome | isolation source: Antarctica rocks | place: Antarctica: Victoria Land, Siegfried Peak nord
GATGGCAAAGGAAGAGTTTGAAGCGCTGCGGGGGGTGCGGGACCAGTTGGCTGCGGGGGGAGTCGCCGCTAACGCGGCCTGTCTCATGGCGGTCGCCGCCTCGGGCGACGTCCCCGACGCCAGCCCGCTGCTGCGTCTGGACGGCGGCGAGACGGTCGTCGGCAGCCTGGACGTGTGCAACGTGCGCGCCGTCGCCGGCGAGGTGCTCATAGGTGAGGTCCCTCGAGGTGTGTTCACGCTGTCAGGGTCAGTGTTGCGGGTCATTCCTGCTGAACAGCAGAGCGCAGTCGCAGTGTGTGTCACTGAGCTTCATCGGGACTTGTACATGAAGAGACAGGCGGGCTAGCCATATGCGATGATTGATGGTGAATGGAACTGGGGCAGGAGACAGCACCAACATCGCCTACCTGGCGAATGTGTGTGTGTCAGAGGCGGCCCGGCGGTGCCGAGTGGGCGAGGCGCTCATACAGCACGCCCGGCAGCTGGCAGCGGCCTGGGGTACGGAAGGATCTGTCCAATTAACTTGCTGTTTAAATTGAACAAGTGCAGCAGATCAGCTGCGACATGTCTCAGCAAATCGGCTGCGGCATGGCTCGAATGACATCGGCGGTGTCGCAGCCACGGTGGCATTGATGTACATACACGCCGGCGAATGCTGATGTTGTCGGCTTTTGACTGCAGGCGTTGCGGACCTGATGGTCCACATCATGGTGAGCTTTCCAATCCGAGCCGGTCATGCAGCTTGCAGCACGTGCAAATTTCTGCAGAACAAGCACTGCACAAGGTCGACATCTTGTGCTATGCGTCCGTGGCAGGCCGCCAACACCTCTGCAATGCGCTTCTATGAGTCCAATGGCTTTGCCATCGTGAAGGAGGAGACTCCAGACCAGGCTCATCACCGGTGCGAGTTCTATTGGCGTAGCATGTGCCATGTGTGCGGCAATGCCGAATCCTTCTGCGAATGCCACAAATCATGCCTGACGCCTGTCAGCAGGACAACCACCGCTGATGCTAACAGTGCTGACCGTATGCCTGCAGGGGCCATTGCCTGGACGGCATATCAGGCGGCGGCCGCACTGTCCTCCTCGCTGACCAGCGTCTGAGGCTCCATGACAGGGCACAACCTTCTGTTTCATGACAGTCAGAGGGTTCAAGCGGGTGCAGCAGCGGTTCGTTTCTGTGCCGCCGCAATGACATCATCATACACGCCTCGGCACAGCAGACAGCTCAGGCCTCGAGATCCTGGTTCGACGCGAGGTGTCTGGAGAGACAAACAGGGAGGTAGCAAAGACGCTGTGTGGATGTTGATGTTCACAATCTGGCTTAGTAATCAGGTCCTGACCAACATCACTGATCCCCCCTTTCGATCAAGGCCGAAAACCTTTTCAAAGTGCCCCAATCAAAGTCATTCTGCGTTTGCACGGCTCCAGCATGGCGAGAGGCACGCCGTCGTCCGGCACGGGTCCACCGCCAGGTGGAGGGCGAGGCGGGGGCCGCTTGAAAGCTGGACTTCGTCCTGTCGACGAACAGACCCGGATTGACATTGCCAAGGACTTGGAAACCTTCCAGCAGGGCGACGAGACAGGTCTGGACCGCAAGATTGTATTTATAACACGATCTATGATGTTTGCAATGACAACCCGTGCTCCTCTCCGCGCATGCACGCTTTGCTGCAACCATCATTGACAATCGGTGCTGAACACTGCAGAATACGTCTTCCCGCCTGGCCTCAGCAATCACGACAGAGCGGTCATCCACGACCAATGCAAAAAGTTCGGCTTCACTTCGAAGAGCCACGGGTGAGGATGCATGTGCGGACATGCATTTGCCGCTCATGTGAGGCACTGCCGCGGAAATGAATTCGACTCCGCTCGGCATCCACTGCGCAGGAAGGACGAGCGAAGGCGCATTACGGTGTACAAGCCCCAGGCTTCCCAATCCAGCGGTCACGCCATCGACCTGGCGTTCACGCCGTCATCTGAGGCCGCCCTCGATGCGCACTTCAAGGTCAGTCCGAAATGCGCAGATGACATGTACTGTTTGACCTTTGCTGCCTGTTCTGTCATCATTCTGTTATCAAATGCAATTGCCCACAACACTTTGCAGTAAATGGATGCCTGTGGATGAATTCACGCATCGTCAATCACGCAGCGCTTCCCCCCGACGCCAGCCGAGCTGCGGTCCGCGGCGGACGGCGGCGCGGAGGCCGCCCCGCCCAAGGCCGCGACCGGCGCCGCGCAGCAGGGCGGCCGCGCCGGCGGCCACGCCGGCGGCCACGCGGCGCCGACGGCGGCGGAGCTGCCGCCGGACGCTGTCGCGGCGAAGCACGCGGCCTGGCTGCGGCAGCAGGCGCGGCCAGAGGTCAAGGCGCTCGCCGCAGCCCGCGCCAAGTTGCCCATCTCCTCTTTCAGGTGGGAGAGACTTATTATGTCGTGATGACCTTCTGGCAGGTGGGCGATACTAATGGCAGCCATGGACCCTGCTTGCGCGCAAATAAGTTTATGTACTGGCATAGCATTGCAGCTTGCCGCCTGGGGCGAGGCTGATACACGCATTGCTGCATTGCTGGTCGGAAACGCGTGTTCTCCACGGTTGACACGATGTCAAACATCGACAGCAGCCACAAGAAGGACGCCTGACGCTCCCTCTGCAGGGAAGAGATTCTGACGGCGGTGGCGCAGCACAAGGTCGTGCTCATCGCTGGTGAAACCGGCTGCGGCAAGACCACCCAGGTACAGCACCATCTCGGTCTTCCTGCTTGCCTCACGGCCTTCGATGACCATGTTAATGGAAGCGATGTCCCTTGAAAGCTTCACGGATCATGGCAACACCCCAAAAGGAGAGCCCACAAGAGGGTCTCCACGGCCTTGTGTGCCGATGCTGATGCATTCCTACCGCCGGCGACCGCCCAGGTGCCGCAGATGCTGCTGGAGGAGGCGTGGGGCAGCGGCCGGGGCGCTCGCATCATGTGCACGCAGCCGCGCCGCATCTCTGCCGTCAGCGTCGCCGAGCGCATCGCGCAGGAGCGCGGCGAGCGCATCGGCGACTCCGTCGGCTACACCATCCGCCTGGAGAGCAAGTGCGTGAACCAAACTCTCTTTCTCCAAAGGTTTTCAAAATTGAAGGAGGTGGCATATGCATGGCATCCACGCCTCCGTCATGGGCGTTAGCGCAATCATGGCTGTGTACACATGCACTCCAAAGGCATCAAGAGTGTCAATTGCGCTGCTTGTGCTGTCGCGCAGGGGCGGTCCGCAGTCATCGTTGATGTTCTGCACCAACGGCGTGCTGCTGCGCATGCTCACCCAGGGCGAGGGCCTGCAGGTGTCGCCTTATTGCTCCCTCTCCCCCTCGAACGCTTCCCGTGCACAGGGTTCGGGTAGTGTGAGCATGTTAGCAACGGCTCGTCGGCCGGCAGCAGTTGCAGGTTGGGAGTTGCATCGAATTACACAGGAAGGCACAGAGAAGGGGAATTTCCAGAAGAAAGCGCCGCTTGTTGCGCCGCTCCAAGGCTGACGCATGTGCTGGTGGACGAGATCCACACGCATGACTGCTACGCGGACCTCCCGCTGCGGGATGTCTAAACCCACGTTTCCAAGTCCAATATCCTCTTATGTCAAAACTGCTGCGTTGCAGGGCATCACGCACGTGCTGGTGGACGAGATCCACGAGCGGGACCGGTACGCAGATTTCCTGCTGATCCTGCTGCGGGACCTGTTGCCGCGGCAGCCGGACCTGCGCCTGGTGCTCATGTCGGCCACGCTGCACGAGGACCTGTTCTCCAGCTACTTTGGCGGCTGCCCCGTCGTGCGTGTGCCCGGTGAGCGGCTGCCCTGCACGTGTATTAGAAATCCAGCATCCGTATGCCGGAAGGCTACCATGTACTCCCTATGCCAGAAAGGCTCTTCTCCGGCTACTCTGGCGGCTCCCCCGTCGTGCGCATGCCCGATGAGTAAGGACTTATTTCTCTGCGCATGCCATGGCCCCAAAGGTTGTCTTCGAAATTCTCTCAGATGGCCACCAAATGTCGGCACAGGCAACTAGCATCGACCTGTCATGGGCGAGCAGGTTTGACATGTCTGCTTATGCGCGCAGGGTTCACGCATCCGGTGGAGGATCTGTACTTGGAGGACGTGCTGAGATTGACTGGCGCGCCCGGCGCCGGCGGCCAGAACGGGCACACGGCAGCCAACGGCGGCGGCAACGGCAGGAGCCGGCCGGCCAACTGTGTTGCATCCTCCAGCAGTCGGCAGCAGGTGTGCATCTGGAGTCCTTGCTGCTGCCGTGCACGGACACAGCAAAGGAAGAGTTACAGGTCCCTGAATGACTGCTTAGGCGCGACACGATCGGTTAAATAGGAGGAAAAAGACGTCACACAGTGCCTGTGATACATGAAGGGGTCCGGAGGTGGCCCGGGGGTTGGGGAGAGCGGGCGGCGGTGGATGCGGCCATCGTGGGCGCCTTTGTCGACGACAGCAAAGAAGGCTCGAAATTCAAAAGGTCACACAGGCCTGGCTGATCCATGGTTCGTTGAAACCCAGGTCGGCGCAAGCAGCGGGCGGCGGTGGAGGCAGCCATCACGGCATGAAGCTTGAGACAAGAACATGTAACACAATAATCTGTGTACATCTCAGGTGGGGCCGGAGGAGCGGGCGGCGGTGGAGGCGGCAATAATGGGCGCCTTTGTGGACGACAGCGACGACGCGTGGGGTGCTCTGCTGGAGGCAACAGGTGCCGCGCACTTCGGCGACGGTCGCGCCGACGCGCCCGCCATCGACGTCCAGCACTCGGAGACAGGTGCTTTGCCTCTATCACCTCCACGACGAACCTTGCGTCGCCTCGACATCTGACTGCATGGCACCCCGCTGGTATGCGCGCCTCGCTCGAGGTGCGCACGTCCTGCGACCGGTGTTGGGGTGCAAGGGTAGCAAGGATAAAGTGTCGCGAGGACGTGCAGCCATATCAATGCTGGATTGTGGGTCAGAGCTGCCTGCGCGCGATGCGAAGCCCGCCGCTGACCCGCAAAACATCAGCACGGCACCCCCAGGCGCGATGGCGCTGACGGCGGCGACAGGCCGCGGCCGCCAGGCGGAGGCCTCTGCACTGCACGCTTGTTGAAGCACATTGCTGACCTCCACTTTTCTGGTGCGGGGTCCAGGCGCAACGGCGCTGATGGCGGCAGCGGGCCGTGGCCGGCAGGCGGAGGTCTCTGCGCTGCTGGCCAACGGGGCGAACGTGTGCCTCAGATCGCTGGACGGCTCCACCGCCTCCGCCTGGGCAGCCAGGTGCACCTTTCTTGCCGTTCTTTGACATTCATTGTGTTGAGCATATTTTGCTGCGCGGCTGCTCCCATATGTCTCATGCTGTGGTCTCATGCCATGGAGATTGTCTGCCCAGCAACCCTGTTGCCTGCATCCCCCACAGACATCAAAGAGCCGCACCGCTGCGCACGCTCTGTGCAAGGCAAGCACGGTGTCGGCTGGCCCAATCTCTGCTGTGGGAGCCCTTGTCTGCTGCTTTACCAGGCCACAACTTTGACATTCTACTCCCGCGGCTTGGGACAGGTTCGGGCATGCAGATCTGGCGGCGGATCTGGAGGATGCGGAGCGCTCCGCGCAGCAGGTGGCGGAGGCAGTGGACACCAGCGCGGCGCTGTCCGCCTATATGGCCGACAATGACGCCGACGAGGTGCGCATGCCGGAATGTGGACATCTCAGAAAGACAGGAATATATAAGGTTTCTGCTCTCATATGGCTGCACCCACTCCACCAGCGCGGTACTGTCCGCCTACAAGGCCGACAACGACGCCAACGAGCTGGGCATGTCAGAAGGCGGAAGGAGGACTTATCCCATGTGGGGTGACTCCCCGACGAGAGCCATGTGCATGCAGGCTTCTGCCTTTAAAAACAGGCAAAGAAACTTCCGTGCCAGATTTCATCCGAACGGCACCCAGTCAGGCTTCCGACCCATACCACATGTCTACCGTCTCTCCTGCGATCAGAGTCGGCCCATCAAAAATGCACCTGCTTCATGAAAAGTCGCCAACGCCTTTCTCACGTGCACCGCCGCAGGTGGACCTGGACCTGATTGAGACGCTGCTGCAGTGCATCCTCCGGGAGGGCCGCTTCGCTCACCTTCCGGAGGTCGGGCAGGGTGCGCAAACCGAACCAGCTGCACCCGCCGCGCCAGCTCCGCTCGCCAGGTGTCCAGCAGCGCCTGCGGTGCGCATTATAGACTCAACAGTAGTTTCAGGAATTCTTAAGAATCGCATCAAATTAATTCAACTAGTATCGCTATGTCCAGGGCGCGGAACAGCTCCCTTTTTAGTAAAATCATAAAACACCGGAGAGGGTTTGCAAGGTTTTAAAAGCGCCACTGGCCTCCTTTGTTCTTTCCTTTTTTAAAAGGATGCTCAACAATTTTCTTTTTAGAAAGCCATAAAACAAAGGAGGCCAGTGACACTGGAGAGGGTTTGCATTTTTAAAGCGCCAATGGCCTCCTTTGTTCTTTCCTTTTTCAATAGCGTGCTCAACAGTTTCCTTTCTGAAAGTTCATAAAACAAAGGAGGCCAGTGACACCGGAGAGGTCTTGCAGTTTTTTAAACAGCACCATGGGCCCTCCTCTGTTCTTGCATTTTTGCAAACGGTGCGGAACAGCTCCCTTTTGAAAATTAAAGAACAAAGGAGAGCCTGTGATGGTCACTCCGCCTCCGGCCTTAAAAAAATCATAAAACAAAGGAGGCCAGTGACACCAAAGAGGTTGCCAGTTTCAAACGGTGCGGAACAGCTCCCTTGTATAAAAATGAAAGAACAGAGGAGGGCCCGTGGCGCTCACTCCGTCTTCGGCCTTTAAAAAGATCATAACACAACGGAGGCCAGTGACACCGAAGAGGTTGCCAGTTTTGCATTTTAAAAACGCGCCACTGGCCTCCTTTGTTCTTTCCTTTTTTCAAAAACGGTGCTCAACAGTTTCCGCCTAGACGTTTTCAAGAATTCGAAAAAACAGAGGAGGGCCCCCTACTTCATTTCTATAAACCAAGCATGATATGGCCAGGCAAAACAAGGTTCCAGGGCGCGCCGCCGCCCGTGCAGGCAAGCGGCTCGGACAGGGGCCCGGAAGTCTGCACCTGTGGTCTCACTCTGGCTGTTTTACTGGCCTGCACCTTTGTTGGAGAACACGGCTGAGATGCTCACACAGGTGTTTGCTGAGTGACATTCGATCAAAATCAGGTGTGACTCATGAGTAGATTCTAAATCAAATGCAACTGATGTAACACAGGGCGCCGTGCTGGTGTTCCTGCCCGGCTGGGACGAGATCATGCGCCTCAAGGAGCGCCTGCAGACCAGCTTCCCCGCGTCCAGGTACACATTTTAATTCATCATTCTTGAAACTCTTGTAGACCCGGTTTTGCAACAAGGAGACATCCTATCAGAGGAATGCAGCATTAAATCCTCCCTGCATCGTGCCACCACCGCCGGCCATGCTGCAGCACCACCGCAGCGTCGTTCGCGCAGCGACGCATCCTGCAGACAGAAGACGGCACCAGAAGCACCTTGACACGTGTTGTCACACTGGTGTCCCAGGTACTCGCTGCTGCCGCTGCAGTCGATGGGGTTCAACGTTTTGTTCTGTGTTCACATGTCCCGTCAACCTTGCTGCTGCCCCAGGTACTCGCTGCTGCCGCTGCACTCGATGGTGCCGGCGGCGGAGCAGCGTCGCGTGTTTGTGCGGCCGCCGGCAGGCGTGCGCAAGATCGTGCTGGCCACAAACATCGCGGAGACGGCCATCACCATTGACGACATCGTGGCAGTTGTCAACAGCGGCCGGCTCAAGGAGAAGAGCTTCGACCCCTACACCGCGGTGTCCACCCTGCAGGTAACAGTTTTTCGCGCGTGTGCGGGTGCCGCTTTTCGTCCACGCCTTGATCCCACATGAGACTGTCCGTGTAATCATTCGCATTCTACGGCCGAGATCGTGCCACTGCGTCCCACAGACACACCCGTAGCAACAGCGGCCTACTCTGAGGCGAGCATGGACCTGCAGCTGCTGTGCACGCTCAAAGATCAAATCAAACGTTCAAGCTTCTCTTGCTGATTATGACGCTGCTGACGCTGTGCCGCTTGTGCTTTTTCAAGTGCAGTCGACGTGGACGTCGGCAGCCAGCGAGAAGCAGCGGCGGGGGCGCGCGGGGCGGTGCCAGCCGGGCGTCGCCTTCCACCTGTACAGCCGGCAGCGCAGTGCCGCGCTGGCGCCCTTCCAGCTGCCGGAACTGCAGCGCACCAATCTGGACGAGCTGTGCCTCCGGGTGGGCAGTGGACAACACACTTCTTCCTTGCAGAAATTTCACAAGGACGTAACATAACTATGTCCCTTTCAGAAGCACTTCCAGCTGCCGGAGCTGCAGCGCACCGACCTGAACGATGCCTCCATTGCGTGCGCCAGCAGGCAGGTTTCCATGTTTGACGCGAACACATCACGCATTCTCACATATGATTCTTGTTCACAGAGTATGATTCGAGGACGCTGCCAGACGATGTGCGCCATGCAGTCATGGACATTTGCCTACGGAGGAGAGGCTGTCCGATGCTGAAGATCGGCCTACAGGTGTTGAGCTGTCCGCCATGCCAAAAACGTGACAGGTGAAGCTGCTGGACGGCAGCAAGGAGGCGGGCTGCACTGCAACCTTGCTGAATACATGGCGCAAACAAGCATCACCACAGCGGCGCAATCAAGCATCAGGCTGACTTTCAGTCCTGAAACCAAATCACGTTTCACTTGTGAACGCAACAGTTGTGAATGGCACAGGTGAAGCTGCTGGACGGCGGCACAGAGGCGGGCGGCATCACGACCTGCCTCGGCCCATCAAGACTGTGTGATGACAATATTACGTGAACACTTTCCATTTTACGTATCACAGGTGAAGCTGCTGGACGGCGGCACAGAGGCGGGCGGCATCGCGGCATTCCTGGGCAAGGCGGTGGAGCCCCCCGCGCCGGCCATCGTGCGCCACGCGGTGTCCAGCCTCCAGCTCATCGGCGCCCTGACGTGCGCCGCCTGCCCTCTCCCTTTCAGCTGAAGTCACCTTACTCAGTCGACCTGTCAAGCACGTAGGCTGTAGAGCGTCGTGCGCCGCGCCGTGTCCAGCTGGAAGCACATTGGCGCCCTGACGTGCGCAGTCCTGCACCCGCCCCCTTCAGCTCCCCCTCCCAGCATGCTGCCGCCAGATGCGCACTGTGTTTAGTTAGAGGCTGGGCGGTGCTTCTCAGGTGGTGTCTGGCTTGTCTCTTGAGGCACTATGAAGGAGGTCAATGCCCATTTCACTGCAGATTCTGGTGGTGTCGCGGCCGCGACCGCGGCCGGTCAATGCCTGGGACGGCGGCGCTGACGCGGCTGGGGCGGCAAACCAACAGACCAGAAACTTGACTCGTAGTCGATTTCGTTGAATGAATGCTGTCGTGCGACAGGTCGGCGCCGGGGACAGAGGCTCTGACGCGGCTGGGGCGGCACCTGGCGGCACTGCCGCTGCCGCCCGCCGCCGGCAAGCTGCTGCTGTACGGCCTGCTGTTCCGGTGCCTGGACCCGCTGCTGACTATCGCCTGTGGCCTCGCCTACCGGTGCGATGCGAGATGTGGATGCTGCAGTAGATGTTGCGCCACTATCTAGATTGAAATTGAACTAAAGCCCCGATCCCCCGGCGCAGGGACCCATGGGTGCTGCCGATGGACGCGGGGGCGCGACGCGCGGCTTCGGCGGCACGGGCGCGGCTGGCGGCCTCCGCCGGCGGCGGCTCCGATCACCTTGCGCTCGCCGCCGCCTTCCGCGGCTGGGTGGCGGCAAAGCAGGTGGGTGTTAGTTGTTCATGCCAAGAAACAGGTACAGATGGACGAGTGACGAGCCTGGTTCCCTGCACGCGTCTGGCTCCGACCACCTTGCCGCAGCTTTCTGCTTGGCTGGATTACCCGCAAAGCAGGTGCACTGCACCGAGATCGTCCTTCTCCACTCGTGCTGCGTGCCTTGAGCGCGGTAAATGTGGCGACGCGTGGCGCCTTGCACGGCTGGGCCGCCGCGGAGGAGGCATGTCAGAGTTCACAAGTCGCGAAACCGCACGGCACCTGCGGGACGTTCGTGTGTCGTCACCAAGGTGCAGACACAGACAGTGGAGATGGTCAAGGGCTCTTCCATCGCCTGATGCTGTACCGCTTGCAACGATGTGCACAGGCGCACCAGGAGCGCGCCTACTGCGCCTCCAACTTCCTGTCGCACGGCACGCTGACCATGATCGAGGGCATGCGGCAGCAGCTGCTGGGTGAGCTGACCGGGCGGCGGCTGGTGAAATCCCTCGGCGACGCCTCGGCCACGGCGCACGACGCTGGGCTCGTGCGCAGCGTCCTGGTGCGCTGTTGTGCTGTGTCGTTCCTCATACAAACATATAAAGCGTAGGTGTTTCTACTTGTGCGGCGCCTCGTCAAGTCCCTCGGCGACGCCTTCCCCGCGGCGCGCCACGCCGGGCTCGTGCGCTGCGTCCTGGTACGCCTTCAAACATATCATATTCATACGGAATCCAAACTATTCTGCGTGTGTGAATTCTGATGTACTGATTTTCAGAGTAGCGCGTCAACCAACACATGAAGTCACAATATGAAGGCCAGGAGTTCACTGATCTATAGGGTTGGACTTTATAGGGTGAAACTCACGACTGCGAGGCTGCTTCCGCAGACATGTTACACACATGCATACAGGCAGCTCTGCGGCCACCTCATTCAATACGCACTGCATGCTGACCGGCACGGTCGGCAAGCCACCGCGGCAAGCCACCTGGATGTTGTGGACGCCGCCGCTGCGTTGCTCATCACCACTGACTGCGCTGTCCCAGCATGAGTCACGCTTGTCAAGTCACACGACAGGGGTTGGAGTACCCACTGATGATGAAATGGATGAAAGTTTCAGCTCATGTTGCGACAGGCATGCGGGGCATATCCGCTGTGGGCGCGGGTGCCGGAGGGGCGGCACAGCGACATGCGCGGCAAGTTTGCCACGCTGGTGACGCCCAAAAACGAGCGGGTGCGCCTCACACGCATGAGGATTCAACGGCATGAGTCTTCCAGTCATGCCTGCCGCGTCGTCCGCGCGCTGGGCTGTGATGGCAGCAGCACACTGGTGTGCCTGTCGCGAGGCAAGATGGGCGTCATTGCATAGCTTACCAGGGGATACTAAGTCCACCTATCCCCTGCCGAAACTATGCCATGGTGCTTCCTGCTGCCAGGTGCGCATCCACGGCAGCTCCGTCAACGGCGGCGCGGGCATGCCGTCCGGCCCGGGCGCCGCGGCGTTCGTGTTCCAGGCGAGGCAGTCGCTGGCTTCAAGAAATCCTCGTGAAACATCCTGCATCGCAGTAGACTTCGAATCCCGAAATAAACACAGACCACCACACTCGTTCCGCTGGCCTGCTCTGTTTTCATGCTGGCTCGTTTTCCGCTGGTACACGGCACTAAGTAGACTTGTGTCGTGGTCCAGGAGCTCACGCGCAACGAGGCGCACCTGTATGTGCACGCCTGCACTGCCGTGCCGCCGCACTTTCTGCCGCTGGTCGCCGCGCGTCTGCAGCTGCCGCCGCCGGTGCGGCCCCTGACATTGTGCTTGACAACGCGTGACACCTCGCAATTGAGGCGCACCTCTACGTGCACTTCCTGCCCCTCGGCGCCGCGCGCCTACAGCTGCCGTCGTCGATGCGGTTTCTCACAGCCTCGTGAAGCCTTGTCATGTCTGAAAACCCGAAAAGTAAGGCGCAACTCTACGTGCACCCTGCACCGTGGTGCCGCACCACTTCCTGCTGAATTGCACTTGCACGTGTGCACCACTGTGCCGCCACCTTCCGCCACTCACTGCTGCCTGCACTGGGCACTGCTGATGTCCAGGTTCCCAGAAAGAAATGGGCGAGCAAGTTCAGGCGCTGCTGTGCACATGAACCCCTTTTGAGAAAATCTCAACAAATGCGCAGGACGACACGGACCTCAGCAGCAGCGGCGAGGGCGACTCGGGGGCGGAGGGCCTGCAGCAGCAGCAGCCGCGGCGGCCGGCAATGCTGGTATTCTGATCGAGTGCAGTTCTCCCCCTACGACGTTGTGTGTAACTGTGGCTTGCCCACCCTCGGCTCCCTGTAACCAGTAATCCTGCAACCTGAACACTAACTAACATGGAATCGACTGTCATGAACATGCCGATCAACTTCAATCGCAACCTGCAGGTGGACGACTGGCTGCGGCTGCGGGTGCCCGAGGCGCGCCCTGAGCAGCTGGCGGTGCTACGCTGCCGTCTCGCAGCCGCCTTCGCCTTCAAGGTATGAATTGGTCATCCCTGGTGCAGCGAGCCGCGCCGCGCGGCAGATGCGTCTGTATGGTCAGCACCAGCTGCACTCACAGCGTGCGAGTCTGCTGTGTGCTGGAGCCACCTGGACCCTCGTCCAAAGCTTCGCTTTGGCCTCTGCACTGCTACAATCGTCAAGTGCCGCGCGTCCCGTGAATAGGTGGATCGGCCGACGATCGCGCTGCCTGCGCCGCTGGCGGACGCGCTGGCCGCCATCGGCCATGTGTTTGCCACGGAGGGCGGCGGCGCAGCCGCCCGCGCGCCACTGCGGCTGCCGCCGCACAGCCGCGCGCCGCAGCAGGCGCCGCAGGTGCAGCTTTGCTTCGCCTTGTGACTTTTCACTAGGAAGAGCAGTTGAGAGCCACGCCCTTGCACAGCTTCCTGCGGTGTTGCTGCTGCTCTGATGGCGCACCGGCAGAGGATGTTCTCGGATACTACCCGCACTAAAATATGAGGGAAGTGAAATTGCGAAGAGGGGGTGTTGCATGCATCACAGTCCCCCCTTGCGAGCTGACCAGCAGGCGTGCTGGTGTGTGCAGGCGCAGCAGTGTCACCTGCCGCCGCCGCCGCAGCCGGGGACGCAGTACATGGCGCACGCGCGCGGACGGGGCTCGATGCCAGGCGGGCGGCAGCCCGGCAGGGGGTGCGATCCGAACGACTTTGTTCTGGTTCTTGGAAGGATAATCCCTCTGGAACCCACGCCTTGGCCCTCTCGCTTGTCTTGGCATACTGCTGCTGACGGGGGATCTGCCAGCATGCTGCGCATTGGCAAAGACCCCGAATGCATTACATGCGGGGTCCGGCTTCTCGACAACCCAGCCGTGAACTCAAGTATTGATGCAAACCTGCAGGAGGGCGGGCTACGGCGCCAGGGGCCAGCCGACGATGCCGCTGTGGCAGCAGCCGCAGCAGACGCAGCGGCAAAACGGAGGCGGCGGCTTCGGCGCGCAGCCGCTGCCGCCGCAGGGCGCGCCGCCGGCGATGCAGCAGTTTGCCGGCAGGGGCGGCGGCCGCGGCCGCGGCGGTGGCAGCGGCGGTGGCGGCGGCCGCGGCCGCGGCCGCTCCGCAGGTGTCGCGGGCGCCGCCTTTGCGGAGATGTCGCTCGGGGGACGCGGCCGCAGTGGCATGCGCTAGCGGCCTGCCGTCGCGACGCCGCTCTCGCATGCATGTGAAGAATGGTCGCCAGGCATCTGAGGCGGCCACAGGCCGTTGCTGGCGTAACAGCATGCCGAGAATAATTCGCAGAAGTAGGCCAACATGCATTTTGCACTGGCATGCTGCCTGCCACTCAGTTGCTGCAATTAAGGTATATCGGGCAGTGGCAAATCGAAGCGGCAGGTTTGACTGTCCTCACCATCTGGCGAGTGAACATGACGTATGGTGTTAACTGTCTCCTTGGCAGATGCTTGCATCAGGTTATGACTTGCGCAGTGCTCGAGACACAACATCATACCTATGGTGTACGGATTTTCATCGCGCACATTGTTCCAACATCATACCTACATGCTTCGGTTTGTCAAGGCGCTGCAGCTGAGATCCTGCCAACGACAAACCAATAAATCATTCACTGCCAACTACACTCGCTCGCCCTCCTCCGCCCAGGACCGCCAGATACCTTTTATTCCCCATCGGTGACCCTCCAGCACGGCACCGCTGCCCGCTAAACCTGCCTGAGCGCGTTCCGTCCAGCCCACATGCTGCAAATCGTTTCTCTTCTCGGGTGGGGCACTGGAAGCCGGCGCGCCCGCTATGCCGCGGCCGTGTGGCGGTCGATGAACTTTTGAATGAGCGGGTTCACCAGCTGCGGCGCCTCATCCTGCACACAGGTCACATTAGCAATAGCACCGCTCACACCCCACAGCGCGGCGCAAATATACCGCCTGGCCACCAACAATCGGCTGCAGGGATGCACCGCCTGCAAGGGGGGTGCATCAAAGGCTTCGCTGATATCGGGTGTTCAGTCCAACTCCGAATCACCGCGCACCATGGGGCAGTGGCCGACGCCGGGCAGCTCAATGTACTCCATATTGTACCTTCATCGTCCACGTGGGAAAGTCCTTAACCCTATCCAACCATATTCGAAGTGCGTACCATGGGGCAGTGGCCGACGCCCGGCAGCTCGATGTACTCCTGTATGGACGGGTAGTTGGCGGGGCAGAAGTCGCGCCCCCACTCCACCTTCTCCCAGGGGTCCGCCGCGCCCCACACCACCCACACCGGCACCTGCTCCAACGATGGTTTGTCAAAGGTGATGTGTCAAAGATGATATGTCACAGAACAACTGAGCAGACCCGGCCCACGCCACCGACACTGCACGAGGTTGTCAAATCGGCGAGGGGCTTGTGAGGCGTCTTTGGTTTATAAGGTCAACATGATCCCTGCCGTGGGGAACATTGCGAAGCTTGCCTCCGACAGATGTGGCAGAATGCCAATGTGACGACCGTTTGCCTTTGTGCGTGAACTGGTATCATTCGACCCAGGGTGAGCAGGAGGCTTGCTGCACCTTCACATCTGCCAGCTGCTGCTCTGGGAGGGGGCCGTCGCTGTAGGACAGGAAGTCCAGGAAGACGCGCGCGGCGCCCGGCCGCAGCCCCGGCGTCAGCACCTGATGATAAAAAACAAACATGAATTTCGAAACTAGACCAAAACTTCAGGAAGACACATGCGGCGCCCGGCCGCAGCCCCGGCATCAGCACCTGAGTATGACAGAAGGGCATGTTGTCACACCTGGCAAGGAGTGCGGCCGAACTCCAATTTGGGGAAACGCTGTTGTTGGAAGCGTTGTGCCCTGGCACTGCTCTGGTTTCAGCAGACTGATAGGCAGAGTGCGGAGACGCTGTCGCAGTGTGCAGCCCGTTTTGTAAAGAAAGCAGCAGTGAGGTCAGCACCATGTGGCGGCTGCCAAGACCACACCTTGTCGACCAGCTCGTCTGTGACGGTGGCTTTGTCGCCGTAGCACTGCTGCAGGATGGTCTTCACCGTGCGCGCCTTTGCCACATTGCCAAAGAATGCCTGCAGCATCAGCGCATGGCACCAATTAGGGCCTTGAGGGGCGTCGTCAGGACCAGATGCATCTGGCCGCAGGAACCAAGCATTGGCGCCACCACAACACAGTCTCCCAGACTTTAAGCGTATCAATCACTGGCACACCTCGCCGAGCTGAGTCTCGCGCAGCACGCGCTGCAGCGCCGCAACGAATGGCCGTTGGAACCTGAGAAATGATGCAGCCAAGGTTTATGTCATTTATTTGATCCACTCCAGTTCTGGCACGCCCAGCCTGCACAGTACGGATCTATCACCAGCGCCAGGCACGCTCTGCAGCAATCAGCAGACTCCTCCAGTGGCCAAATATGGCAGCATTCGAGTGATTTTCAAACACTGTTTTGGAGTTGCTGGAGATGCTTACCTGGACTGCTTGGAGGCGTGCAGCATGCGCAAGCTGATGTTGGTGATGAAGACGGCTGGAACGCGCTCTGGCCGCGCAATGGCCGCCTCCAGCGCCGCCAGGCCTGCGCAATCATTTTCTTTACTCGTTTCGTTATCCTCATTCCGTTTGACGATGTTTCGAAGCCCGTGAGGCAGGCCACGCCGTCACGAGCGCATGCGTCGCCATCATCCCGGCTGGCGGTCGGAGCTTGTGGCACCAGCAGAGCAATTTGTGGGGCACTGGTCTCCGAAGCAGGGACGTCTGGCACGGCACATGAAACAGGGCTGCTTGAAACTTCTAGGGGTCAAGAAGCACACCGCCAACCGAGTTGGAAACAAGTAAGGTCGGCTCGCCCACGACTTCGTCAATAAAGTCCAGCAGCTGCTGGCCCCAGGCCTCGAATGTGTACAGCCTCTCCGGCACTGCCTTCCTGCGCGACACACATGAGCTTGTCTTGTGTAAGACCAGGGGCCGGCAGGCAACCCCTGTCATCATGCCGCACCATGGGGCGCAGCTAGTTCAGCGCAGCGCTTGTGCGCTAAATATCAATTCGGGTACTTGGTATGGAGCAAGGTGCCTTGCCTGGGGTCCGGCTTGTCGCTGTAGCCGTAGCCGAGCAGGTCTATGGCAAAGGCGCGGTTCCGCTCGCCGACCACCGGCAGATTCTTTCGCCAATGGTCGCTGCGCACCGTGAAGGAAGAAATTTGTTAGCCCAAGCTGGGTGATGCGGGAGCGACTGCATGTGTAGCTGTATCTTGTGCAATATGAGGTTTCCTCAGAGTGCAGCTGACCAGTTGCCGCCAAAGCCGTGGACCATCAAGGCGGGGGGCCCGCTACTGCCTGAACGCTGGTACCGGATCCGGTAGCCGCGCCACGTCCAGAAACCTGTGAGGTAGGATGTTTCACGCGGGTGTGTTGAACCATGACCAGTGTCTAGTGTCCGTGCAAGTGCGGAAGCACATTTGTAGACGGCATTGTACATCTGCCGCATTTTGCATGCCAAGCTCCATGCATACCTTCGAAGACGCCAGGTGCAACCTCGGTCTCTGTGGGGCTCTGCTGCGGCGACCGCTCGACATCGACCGCCTGTGCGGTGCATATGTGCTGCGGCCTTCGCCTGTCGCTGCGTGAGCTGTGTGCTGTGCCGCTGTGCAAAGCTCTCCGCAGCTGTGGCATGTGCATTTGGCCGTGGCACAATTGCACCACTGACGGTGTGCTCCTTCTGTTTGCTGTCATTTGTGCTCTGAAGCAGCCACAGCTGATGCTGGCCGCGCTGTGCGCCATGTTACGGATATTCAAGGCTCAAAGCTCAAGGTGTCAATGCTCGATTCAGCTCTCAAATCTACCAAGCGCGTGGGCGGATTCTAGCGGCACCGCAGCTGATACAGAATCTTTGTCGTACACAGATGTCACGATTGTGTTGCAGAGCAATTGTGCAATTCTGCACGCAGTGTTGCAAATTTCCTCTTACGACGTGCTGCCACGTGAGCTGTCAAATACAGGGCGGGAAGTGCCATCGAGTATTTGTGCGGCGGCCCTCGGAATATTTTCAGGCGAGGGTTTAGGTTTTAGCGAGGAGCAAGATAACACTGCCAGCTTGCAGGTCCACGCTTGTGCGCGCGTGAGCGGCATTGCAGTTTTCCCGCATCTAAAACGCTGCCGCAAAACCCAGATTACAAACCACCGCGCAAAACTAACGTTTAGAACCTCTATCCCATCGCCTGGATCTCTTTGAGGACGCTGGCCAGCCCGTCGTCCGACATCGGCACATAATGCAGCTCTGCGCCGTCCGCGCCGCGCCTGCATGTGAGCGGTCATATTCGTCAACCCATGCGGCAACAGGGACGCAGACTAGGTGTGCCAGCGGCTGACTAGTGCAGATGTTTCGTTGTCACTGTCAGCCACTAGGTGTGCCAGCGGCTGACATAGCGCAATCGACTTACTCCAGGCTCACCGTTCCTTGAGCAGGCCGTGGTCCCGGAACTCTGCCAGGTGGAACTTCAGATTTTGCTCCGCGCCAACCAGGAATTTTTGCCGCGAGAGCTTGAACAGCTTCTGGAAGCCAATGCCTGCATGCGAAGGGAGGGAAGAAACTGTCGTTTCCCAATCCTGCGGTAGCAAAGCCGCTAGGCCTGTGCAGAAAGGCACAGCCTGCGCGGAGTGTCGGGCAACAGGGGCAAAGCGCAGCGCCACACGCTCGCCGTCCACTGCAGCCAGCTGCTGCGAGGAGCGCTACGCACACCAAAGCAAGAAGCAAAGCTGTACATTTTGCAATTGAAACACGAGGCGCACACCTCCGGGCCCCTTTTTGTCCTGCTGGTGCTCCACGATGATGGCGAAGACCTTGCATGCCTTTGCCGGCAGCGACTTCAGCACCTCCGCTGCGGACACCCCCGTGGCCTGCCTCCTGTGAAACAGTACACACAAAAAAATGCGTGCACCCCTTGCCGGAAGCGATTTGAGCGCCTCGGCTGCAGACACCCCCATCGCCTACCTCCTGTGACACAGCGCACCAAGGGAGGTTGTCGTGCCAGCGTGCAGGGTTCTTCACAACTCTGCGACAGCGGGGCAAGTGCACAGTGACAGGATTGTCTTGTTGATGTTGCTGCCAAACAGCAATTCTCAACAGGGGCCAGGGGGGGAGGTTCTGGCGCGCGGACATAGCACCACAGAACATGGCGAAGAGGAAGGAGAGTCGACAAACCTTTCGCCAGCCAGCAGGGACGGCACGTCGGCCTCATCCAGCTCCAGGGTGTACGCCTCGAAGGTGGTGGCGTCATGGAACAGCCAGTTGAAGCGGCCAGCCGTGGCCCTGCATAGCGGTGAGCAGCGTGGCCATGCTTTGCACAGGTGAACTGCACTAGGGCTTTTTTTGGCACGGAAAGGTGGGTTGCGACGCTCATGCCGACATTCAGTGCCGTTGCAGGCCGGCAACGGACATGCGCGGAGTGATTAATTTAGAAATTAAAAAACATATTTGTGTTCAAAAGACCTTGCAGCTCATATCATAAGCAAAGGACAAAAGATAAAGTTTACTTAATTGAAAACTTGTACCTCCTGAGTCAAAATTTAAAAATCCTGCCAACAATCCTGCAGATAGAGCGATTAGCAGCGCCCATCCAAAAACTCACTCGTCCCAGAGCACCGGCGTGTTGACGTCGTCAAAGGACGCCACGAAGCTGACGTTTTCGCACGCCGCCACCTCGCTCAGCAGCGCCTGCGCCTCCCGTGTGCGCAACCCTGCAGCACGCGTGTAGCATATGATTGTTGGCGGGACACAGCCTATGTATGCTTGTGTGGGCAACAGTCCGTTCAGCAGCTGCCAATGTGTCGCAGGCATTGCTACTCCACCGCGTCCTGCTGCAGGCGAAGTTGAGCAGCCTGTCAGTCCTGAAAGCGCACAAGACTGACCTGGGCCCTCGATGTTGTGGAGGACGATGGACAGCGGCGCGGTGTGCTGCCTGATGCCCGCGAGCAGCTGCTGGTCCGTCATCGACCTGCGCCATACATAAATGTAGGCTGGCGGTAAAAGGCGAAAGATCGGTACGGCAACAGAGCTGACCTCGCCGTTGCTGAATGAGACAAGGCGCGCGCCTGGTGAATTGTGCCGTTGCGCATTGCTCGAGTGCCCAGTTGAGGGTCATTTGCGGGCGAGTCCCATGCAAATGCTGCATTGCAGTGCAGGGGCTGCTTTGAATCGAGGCTCGACAGGGATATCGGCGTATAAGGGAGCGTACTTGAGATTTGTGGCGGCCTCATATCGGTGGGCTGCGGCGGCGTGCAGCAGCACCTGGCGGGCGGAAACGCCGCGCCGCAGCCCGTGCACCGCTAGCACGCATCCGTGGCCCAGACAGGACTGTGCAAACTCCTGCGCCCCCATGCACTCGAACCGTCAATGACAGCGCACAGCTGATGGGTGTTGCATGGCGGAGTCTGCGGGGCAGCATGTCACGCACAAGAGCCGCCGCTGATCCGGACGCCCCATCAAGATCTCTGGCAAAACACAGCATGCCGGGGATGCCGCTCCATGCGCCTGATTGTTGCCTGGTTGGTTGCCTTGTTCCATTCCGGGCCGGCTTGTGAGGCATGGACGCCATCAACGTGGCTGCCATCCGGCTCGCTTTGCCAGGCGTTGGCATCGCAGAGTGTCAGTGTGGCCTACCTCCAGCATCGCCTGCTTTGAGCCGTAGCCATAGAAGCACAGGCTGAAGCCCTGCGCCAGCTCCAGGGACCACGCCGCATACTGCTCGCGGTGCTGCCGCAGCAGGTCCGCCCGGCCCTGCCGGTTCTTCTCCGGCAGCGACTTCAGCAGCTGGCGTGCCGCATCGCGGCCGACTGCGGCAGGGGCAACAGCAGGCATTTAGTTTCAGCGGGTTCAGGACGGCCTTGCGGACTCCATAATGCCGCCGGCGATACGGTGACCCGCTCCTTCCGCAGTCGATGACACGCAGGGTTATGGGCGTTTACAAGGCTTCGCAGCATGTATCATGAAGCTGTTTCGGTTTCCAAAATCGCACCGGGCTGGACACCGAGATCGGCGAGGCTGCCATCGGCGGCATGTCCCGTGCGCGCCTTGCGGCGGAAGTATTCCGCCGTGTCCGCCATCGCGGCGGTCCGCAGCTCACTCACGCATCGATCTGCTGGCGAGCTCTATCTGGCCACTACGGTGACTGCCGCTCTCGGCCCAGGGAGGATGAGCGCTGCTGCGCCAGCGGCAAACGGAGCAGGTGAAGACTGGTGGTGGTGATCTGATCAGGTTTATCTTCAGGTTTCTTTGTGTGTTACGAATGGCTTATCAAGACTGCAGCTGGCTCTCGATTCGCGGGAGCCGTGTCAGATCGAGTCGAGATGATGCACGATGTCGACGAACACAGTCATCGCGACAGAGCTTCACCAAATGACAGTGTTCAATGGTGTATGATTTGTGAGCATCAAGATATGTTTTGGAGCGAAAAGAGGAGGCCTGCTCTTGCTACAGGGGGCGTATTTTTGCATGCATGCCTGCCACGTCGCATGCCTGCTTGTGCGCAAGTGCAGAAAGCAGTTGCATGCCGTTACATTGTTATGCTCCGTCTCGAGATGGCGCTTCATCTTCAGAAGCCGGCTGCCGGCCTGCAGCAGCAAGCTGCGCCATTGCACAGGTCCGAAGAGTTTCACTACACCGATGCACGACACCGATGCACAAAGCACGTGAAAACGTCCTCTCCTAGTGCCTATTATCAAAGTGCTGGATCTAGACCACTTGCACATGTCTGCGCATGTTGTGCAGGGGCGGACATGGCCGGCAGGGGCGCTCGGCGCGGCATGTGTGCGTCGCCACGGGCGTGCGGCCGACAAAGGAGGTCAACATGGTGCCGCTGTACCTGCCGGACGACCAGCAGGCGTACGCCAGGCCCGGAGCAGCGCCAGGAAACGGCGTGGCGCAGAGAAACGGCGGCGCGGCGTTGAATGGCTCGTCGCAGGGCGGCAGAGCATCGCAGGGCAGCCCCCGCCAGAACGGCGCTGCCGCTCCGTCGACTGGCAGGAGGCTGGCACAGCCAGCTGCGCAGCCGCCGAAGCAGCAGCAGCAGCAACAGCAGCAGCGCAGCGCACGCAGTGATGGCAGCAGCAACAAGGCGACTGGCACCGCAGCCAGAAGCGGGAGCGGCGCTAGCAGCAGCGGCAGCGGCGGCGCGGCATCGCCGCTGGGGCGCAGCGCGTCGGCACAACGCATGGCTGCTGCGGCCCAGCCGCAGGTGGAGTCGGCAGCCGCGGCCGCCGCCGACATCATGTCGCAGTCTCGCGCGGCGGAGATCGTGGTGGAGGCGGACTTTTCAGACACCGGTGCGTTCGGCAGTTGCATCACCCGCTTGCGACACACTTGATAGAATGTGCATGCATACAGTGGCAAAGCTGACAAGCATGGAGCATGCGCACACTGTGAGCCCACATCAGTAATGCACGGGTTTGAACAGAAAAAGAAAGTGAAAAGCACCGCATCGACATCATTTGATGTGTCGTCGCCCGGACAGGGTACCGGGACCTGCCAACGGACGCCAACTTTGCCTGGTCCCAGGACAGCTACTCCAAGACGCAGCGCACCCTCGGCATTTGGTCCGCGCTTGCGACGCTGCGCACGCGCGCCTGGCTGAACGAGGCCAAGTGGACGTACCCAGGCGGCTTTACTGACGCGAAGCAGTCGGTAGGCTGCCTCAGCATCACACAATACACTTTCCTGCGACTGATCGCGCGGCTAGGTGGCATGCCATATGGTACGCACGTCTCAACGCAGGCCACCCTCATGACGCCCACACCCTCGGGATGTGGGCTGCTATAGGGTCTGGGATGCAACGTGCGTAGCGGAGCTCTGCATGCCCCCCGCCAAAGATCAGCACATGCTCGAGCGTCACATTGGTACGCAGGCGCGGCGGAAGCGCACGGCAGCACAAATGCCGGGGAGGGAGGTGGTGCTACTGCATCTGGGGCCTTGGAACACCTGTAATGTAGGCACAGCGGCGCGTCGGGGGCGCGGCTGCGGGAGCAACCGCTGCCGGACCTGGGGCCAGCGTCAGCAACCTCTCAGTCTGTTTTCTTGGGAACCAAAATGAACAATGACGCTGCAGGTGCGGCGGCGGCGCACGGAGGCGGGGCTGCGGGGGGCGGTGCTGGCCCAAGGGGCATCCTTCATACCTAACATAGCCTCCCTTACACTGACTGCGTATTATCGTGGTCAGGTGCGCCGGCGGCGCACGGCGGCGTGGCTGCTTGGGGCGCTGCTGGACCTGGGCCTCATCACAAAGACTTATTCGGTTACTGTTCGAGTAGCGAAAATCTTCACTGTAGGTGCGGCGGCGGCGAACGGCGGCGTGGCTGCGGGGGGCGCTGCTGGATCTGGGCCCCACCTTCATCAAGCTGGGCCAGCTGTTCAGCACGCGCTCCGACCTGTTGCCGCCCGAGTTCACCGAGGAGCTGGCGCTGCTGCAGGTGGGAACTTCATCAAACTGTTCCGGCTGTATATCTATAACGTAATATTCAATAAACTACTCCAGCTGTTCAGCACCCGCTCCGACCTGCTGCCCTCTGTGTTCACCGAGGAGCTGGCGCTGCTGCAGGTGGGGTTATACGAAAGTGTCAATTGTCCAATTTCGATGAAAGGGATGCTGTGGCAGCACAGACAGCAATGCTGTCTGACCTGAGACGTTGGGCTGGACCTTTGACAACACACCCATGTTCTGACATATAGTGCCTCTAGAGGGACTCAGCCTGCCGCCCTCCAACGATTGCCTGTCAGAACCCTTAGTACTACTAACGATGTTCGCAGGACCGGGTGCCGGCGTTTCCGGTGGCCAAGGTGCGGCGGCTGATCGAGGAGCAGCTGGGCGCGCCGCCGGAGGCTCTGTTCGCCGCCTTTGACGAGCGCCCGCTGGCGGCCGCCAGTCTCGGCCAGGTGGGCGGGTCTCAGTAGCAAAACTTACGGCTTCAATGCCGATGGGAGATGCACAGACAGTGAATCCTGGGCGGCGGCGTGTGGCGGGGATGCCATGTCACGGACGCCTGTACCTGCACTCGTGTCCTGCCGGATCTTGACATGCACCAAGTGCTTGCCCTCATGATGCTTAGCTGATGTTGTGCTTGTCACACTAAGCTGACATCTGTCGCTGTGACGGCATCGCAGGTGCACAGGGCGCGGCTGGCGGACGGCACCCAGGTCGTGGTCAAGGTTCAGCGGCCTGGGCTGAAGGTGCGGCCTTCCGCTGATGACACCGGGTGCCGTTTGGAGCCTCCTCAATGGGGTCCAAAGATCCAACCGCCGCTGCGCGCACAGTGCTTCCTCAAGCATGGTTGGTGCTGATGCCAGTGTAAATTAGAGTCCACCCTGTTGGAGGCACCATGCCGACTGCATGCTCCTGCGCAAGTCATACATTCGTGGCGCGCAAAGAAGCCCCTTCCGGCGGTGCAGCAGCTTTCGAACATCGAGATCGACAGCCGCTTGGCCGGGTCGCGGCTACCCCGAGCATGCTACAAATCGCCTGAAACTGCGAGAATTTCTTGCTGCCTGCTGCTGTACGACTTTGATCTGGATCAGCGGGGCAAGGTGGCGGCACACCTGAGACGTTCCAAAAACTGTAAAATCTCGACTCTGCCGATGTATTGTGCCGCAGGAGCTGTTCGACATCGACCTGGCGCAGCTGGGCAAGGTGGCGGCGCTGCTGGACAAGCAGGACGAGGGGCGGCGCGACCTCAAGGGCATCCACGCCGAGGTCTCCACGATCCTGCACCAGGTGCGGCGCCTAGACTGCTTGACCGTGCTCCTCAGCAGCCTGTCGGCTGCACCTGCAGGCGCGAGCCTCGCAGCACCCTGCAGACTTTGCTGCCTGCATGTGCATGCATTAGGACCTCAAGAACCAGCAGCTCCGCTCTTTGAAGTAGACTCGTCGGGCTGACAGTGTCGTGTCCTGCCTCCGCAGGAGATCGACTACATCAACGAGGCGTGTCTCTCTACTTCTCAGCAGATCTCCGCTGCGAATGCGATACACGTGTTTGGGATGTGCCTGGGAAATGTGCGAAATAGTCGGGCTGATCAACATCTGCAACGTCATACGCAAAACAAAATTGCCTGATCAGGGTTCAGCCTTGTTGTACCCAGGGGCGCAATGCGGACCGTTTCAGGCGCAACTTCCAGGGCGTGCCTTGGGTGGAGGCGCCTCGCGTGCACTGGCCCACCACCTCGCCCCGCATCATCACCCTGTCCTACCTCCCTGGCATCAAGGTGCGCGGCGCGTACTGTGCACCCCACAGGATCTGTAGGGTTTTCTTGGTGAATCCCAGCCAGCGGGAGCTCCACCTGTCCCCGCGCATAGCACTCCACCACTTCAGTTGTGTCGATGGGTTTCCTTAATCGCACAGGATGTGGACCCACCCGCTGTGCATCAGACCCTTACGGCCCAGTGCTTTGCCTCCTGTGCATGGGGAATGCGTCTGAGCTGAGCCCCTACCCGCCGCACGCGGATCACGGACACCACCTGCTCACATCTAGTACTGTGTAATGCTATTATCTATAACTTTGCCCTGCTCGATGCGCGCAGATCACGGACACCACCAGCCTGGCGGCCGCGGGACTGGACACGACGCTCGTGGCACGGCGCGCGACAGAGGCCTACCTGCTGCAGATCCTGCGCCATGGCTTTCTGCACGCAGGTGCTGCTGAAAACATCTTGCTGCTTGCTGCTAACAGCATTGCATGGCCTCCTGGACGATTCCTGTCCAACATCCTGCTGTGCCGTGAATGAGACAACGCCGTGCAGTTGTTCAACAGTGGTAGGAATCGCGCTGTCTGTGGGGTGCAGACCCGCACCCTGGCAACCTGGCCGTGGGAGCGCAGGGCCAGCTCCTGTTCTACGACTTTGGTGAGAGTTTCAGTTTGAGCGCATATACATTCTTTATGATTCGATGGCTTTTGTGGACGTTCAATGTCTGACGTCAAGGCTTTTGAGCGAGTTGCCCTGATGGGCTGAGCAGTTTTGCGCGTGGCAGGCATGATGTCGAGCACGGCAGGCAGCCGCGAGAAGCTGCTGGATGTCTTCTATGGTATCTACCGCCAGGACTCGGCCCAGGTATGTGAATGCGCTGCAGGACCCGCATGCTGCAATGAGTGCATTTCTGGCACCTGAAAACCCTGGAAAGCCGCAATCACCAGCATCTCCCTGAGTCATGGGCCGCGTTCTCGAGCCGATGATGCAACAGTTCACACCTGGTTCGCAGGTCATATCTGCCCTTATTGATCTGAAGATCATCGTGCCGACGGCCGACATGCTCAGCATCCGGCGCTCCATGCAGTACTTCCTGAAGAACTTCCAGGAGGCGACGCAGCGCGAGGAGACCATCGGGGTGCGCCTTGATACGTTTTTCCGTTTTCTTGCCCCTCTCCGCCCCGCGAACCTCATTGACTTTCTCAGCGCTTTCTCAGCGGCGTCGCGTACTGCTCTTGCAGCCTGCTGCGTGCAATATTGCCGGGACACTGGGCAGATGAATGGCCCTCCTGTCACGTAGTGGTGCCCAAAGCTTTTCATGTGCCGCAGGCTATCGGCGAGGACCTGTTTGCGATTGCGCTGGACCAGCCGTTCCGCTTCCCGGCGACCTTCACCTTCGTTCTGCGCGCCTTCTCTACCCTGGAGGGGCTCGGCAAGGTACAGTGCGTGTAGCTGGAAGGCATATAAGACTGTCCTGCGCAGATTTGTCACATGTCGCCGCAAATGTGCGCCCTGCTCAGGCTTTCGGCACTGGCTCGCGTCGCCACGTCCGCCCAGGCAAACGGCTGACATGAAGACTGGGTGTGTCGAAGCGGGGCTGAGTGGCGGCACGTCTCTCATGTAAGTTGGGGACCGTTTCTTTCATGTGAAGTCAAGCCGATCCTATCTCCCGCGCAGGCGCTAGACCCCAATTACAGCTTCTCGGAGGTGGCCAAGCCCTACGCGCTAGAGCTGCTCAATCTGCAGGTGCCGCGCCGAGCCCAATTATTTCATCACAGTGCAAATGCACCATCTACCTGTGCATTGTAGTTCATACCGGAGCGCCATCGGCGCGTGTGCATCTGCATGGACCTCACCGGACGCAGTCTCTCCCGTTTATTCGAGCAGCAAAGGGGTGCGAGCGCTGTTTCGGCATCGCATTACCATGAGCATCAGTTTTCAGCATGACGCCACCACACAACATTCGCCGCAGGACGTGCAGCAGGCGCAGGGCTTTGTGCTGGAGCGGCTGCAGCAGCAGGCGGTGCGGGTCGGCACCGACGCTGCCGCCATGCCCGGCCGCGTCGCCGCCATCGACAGGTGCCTCCTCATGACGACACCTGTTGCAGTCAGCCGAGATCACCATTGTATTGGGCTGCAGGAAACGCCGCTGCTGCTGCTGCTAGTAGCGCCACCTCAGCGGTGATGGCAACGCATTCGGCTCAAGGAAATCAGACAAGCTCTCTTTTGCCATCAAATAAGGCTCGCCTCGCCCTGGCATGTCCATTGTCTTTGCAGCACGCTGAGCCAGCTGGAGGCAGGGGAGCTGAAGCTGCGTACGCGGGTGCTGGAGTCGGAGCGCGCCGACCGGCGGCAGGCGGTGCTGCAGCTGGCCACCGTCAACGCCATCGCCGTCGCGGGCCTCGCCAACATGGTGCGGTCTTGATTCTGGTCTTCTTCTAGTTTCCATCGATGTTGACTCAGCTGCAGCTGGCCACCGTGGCCGCCATTGCCATAGTGGAGGTGGCCAACGTGGTGCGGCCTCTGGACTGTGTCTGTGTCTTCACGTGTAGCCTCTGTTCGTTTTCCTGGTGATGCTGGACCTTCAAGATGTGGCAAGCACGGTCCAGTCTTTTCGTATTGGCAGGATCTACAGCAGGGCGTCAAGTCCGTGCTCATATCGTTCTGTTGCTGTGCACAGGCCACACAATTTGGCCTGAATGGCAACTATGGCCTTGCGTGGGCGTCATCGGTGGCGGCGGGCGGGTTTGCATTCTTTGTGTGGCGCGGCTTCCGGCGGGTGCGTCTTGTGCTGCCGTCACCTCTTGCCGACCTTGTTGATATTGATCCTGGCAGCGTGAAGTGGTGTGTCGTGGACGGTTAACCACCTGGTATTTGACTTGCTGCTGTTGTGCGCCCAGATCCGCCGCTTGGACGCTTTCGAAAAGGACATCAAGATGTAATTGGCTAATTGCATCTCCACCCTGGAAGGGGGAATAATTGCAGGACTGGTGAGTGTACCGAGCGTCTCATCTCTATCATCGACCATTCATTGTGGAATTTGACTGACAATTTGGAATGTATATTCTCATTTGTCGTTGCTCTCAATGTGTTTGTATGGCCAGTGTGAAGCTTTTGAAACACTGCGCAGCGCTAGAAGGCAATGAACAATGAGCAGTGTTCCTTTGGACATCAACACGCCCATTGTCAGAGTCTCTGCTGCCACCTCGCCCCAATGGTATGCGCCCCAGCGGTGTCCTAGTCTAAAGCAACTACTTGAGAGTTTCAGAGTTCAAAGCCGCTACTTGAGCGACTTCGGAGTCCCAAGCCGCTACTTGAGCGGCTTGAGGCCCAGCTTGGCGCGCATGGCATTTGTCTCAGCAATGTCTACCTCCCCCTTGCTGCCACCGCCACCACCACCGCCAGGCGGCGGCGGCGGCAGCTCCTCATCCCGCTCCCGCCGGCCCTCTCTCCGCGGCTGCAAATCCACATGACGCGGTTCGACCAGAATGTTTTTTCCTGGCACAGCCTTACCCTAGCTGCAAGCCGTGACATGGCACAGCCCTTGCGGAGCTTGGTGGATGGTCAGCTGAACTGTCAGATGGGTGGGTTCCACGCTGTGAGCAGGCACGGCAACATCACAGAGTGCATACACATGCCGTTCACTGGCACAGGACCGCCGCACATTGTCGAAGTGCACGCTTGTTTTGTCAATACAGGAAGGTTTCACCTATAGATGTTCATTTCACTGTGGGACACCCTCTTCTACATTGCCGCACCTCCTTGCGGTGGCGCTCGCGGCTGCCGCTGCGGCTGCGGCGGCGGCGGCGTTCGCGGTCCCTGTCCCGGTCTCCTCGGTCGGAGCGGTGGCTCCGCTCGTCCCGCTCCCGGCTGCTGTGGCGCCGCCGCTCGCGGCTGCCGCTGCGGCTGCGGTGCCGCCGCCGCTCTCGCTCCCGCTCGTCGTCCGCCAGATCCAGATCGCGCTCCCTGCAACTGGGACGCATTCGTTGACATTTTGATTGTTTCTAGTATTTCTAATTTGATCCGTCATTTTTTGAGTCGCTGCACTGCAGTCTTTGCCCCAGGGTGTAACACAGCGGCCTTGAGAAGGTGATCGGAAAGATGACGTGTGGTCACTGCGAGCCATGCAAATGACTTGGGGTGTCAACCTTTCAGCGGCAGCAACCATAGCTCAGAGCTGTGCAAGATGTATCACAGCAGATCGTGTCACAGCCAGGTGATGTGCTGTTGCTTCAGAAGCGCACCGGACGCGTTTGGTGGACGGCCGGTCGCGCCACTTTTCCCGGGCGCGCTCCTCTTTCCGCTCCCGGCTGCGGCTGCGGCTCCTGCTGCGGCTGGGCCGCTTATCCACGTCCATTGCCGTGGCCTCCTCCGCCGCCGTCTGCGCCGCACCTGCCTGTGCAGTCGCAGCACGCGAGTTGGCCAACAGTCCACAAGCAACAGGCGCAGCCTCACAGGCTTCTCCTCTGCAAGTGTCCTATGTTGCAGATGTTGCACTACGCAGGCCGTTGAGCAAAAGGAAGCACCGGCTTCATCGAGAGGAGGCTTGCACGTTGGCAATTGCGCGTCAAGCCGTGCAAGGGTTTTGATACCTCGGCTTCGAGGGCGGCCTCGTCGAAGTCGTCCTCCAGCACGCTGATGCGCGCCTCCAGCTGCCCTATCCGCTCCAGCGTCAGCCTGAAGCAGCGACACTGCATCTCAGGGTTCGAACCTAATTGTGTCGAGTCCAATGACAATCTTTCACGGCTGCAGCCGCGCAGCGCGCCACTGCCTTGAAGAGTGGCATCCGCCATTGCCAGTAAAACCTGGCAACCCCTAGTGCTGTACAAGCGCACCAGGTGCCGCCGAGCCGACCAGCCAGGCGTCGCCCGTGATGCAGTCTGACTGACGGTTTTGGCAGCACATGACGATGTGACAGCAAGTGGACAGGCCTCCAATGATGACACGCCCCCATGAATGTCCTCAACCGATGGAGACTCAAAGGAGGCAGGGAGCGCACCGGTGGGGGATGCGGGGGAGGGCGATGTCGAACAGCAGGTCCGAGTGCAGCATCTGGTCCACGCACTCGTCCACGTGCGTCCCCGCAAAGCTGCCGTCCAGGTTCCGCAGCCGCACCTGCATCGATGGCTACAAGTTCAAGGATTCACTCGGCAAGGGGTTGACCAGGCAAAGGGGTCATGCCGCGGATTCCGCGGCTGCACCTGCGCGCAGCACGCCAGCAGCAACCCCAACACACAAGCGGCGCCACGTGTTTCCTGCAGAGCTATATCCCATGGGGGAGGAACGCGCTCCCTTGATGCGCTGCGCACAGTGTGCGTGATGCAGTATCCGCATAGCACACGCGGGCGTCCTATTGTTGAAATAGATTGGAAATGCAATGAATGAAACACGATAGTGGAGCCGACCTTGCGGTAGTCGTTGAACAGCGGCTCAAGGTACTGGTACACCTCCAGCGGCTTGCCCACCAGCCGCAAGTAGAAGGCGCCTGCCGTAGCCGGAACGGTTTGATTGTTCTTAAACTCCTGTCATTTTTCTTCATTTCATTCCTTCAATCGTTTCATTTTTCTTAAAATCCTGTCATTATTGTTGTCATGACTCCATGGAGGGTGCATGCCCCAGCAGCACTGTCAGGACATCCCCGTGCGTTGCGGCCCCGCAGGCAGCAACCGTGACATGCAGCAACCCAAGACTGGCCTGTAGTTGCGGACATGAGGCACCCGCGGCGCTGCCACTCACCGAGGATGCGGACATATTTGAACTCCTCGTTCTTAATGTACTCGATGATGATCTCCTTGTCCGGCTGCAGCTGCAGCAGCTTGAGGATGAGGCACAGGAACTCGCACGGCTTGCGCGCGCCGCCAAAGGTGCCGCCGGCGGAGCGCAGCCCCACCGCCTGCGGCCGCAAGAAGCCAGGAAACAGGTTACGAACAAATATTGAAAAGTTGAGGCACAGAAACTCGCACGGCTTGCGCGCGCCGTCAAAGGTGCCGTCAGCGGAACGCAGCCCCACAGCCTGCGGAATATAATACCGAGAACAATACCTCAAAGTAAATAATTTGCACAGGAAGTTGCACGGCTTTTGCGCGCCGTCGAGGGTGCCGCCGGCGGAAGGCAGCCCCATCGCCTGCGGTCCCGAGAAACAAGAATCAAATGACATGTTGGACATTTGCAGCACGTTGAGCAGCTGCTGCACCCTATTCGCCTGGTTACATACAATTTCAAGCCTTCATACGGGCTGCTGCGATAACAGAGACGACAGAGAATTACATATGATGAACATAGAATGTCGTGCCTTGTCGATCAGCGACTCCGCCGTCAGCCCGAAGCAGTGCTCCTTCCAGTACTGGCAGTCGTAGATCTTGCTGCGCACGATCTTCTCCACCAGGTTCTGCGACGGCAACGACAGCAGCTTTCCTCACAGTCGTGACGCACACGGCAGGTCTGCTTGTGAGCCGCCTGCCTCAGCAGTCGGTGCAGCTCCGCGCAACGGCAGCTTCAGCCAGCTTGACCGTGTGCGATAGTACACCGTGCGATAACAATGCTCTTGTGCTAAGAAGGCGTTTGTCGGCCTCGCTGCAGTAATCTGCATGCGAACCAGGAAATATTAACGCTGCCGCAGCCAGCATCCCGCACCTGTGGATTGGTGCCATGGACCGTCGCAGCTGTGGGGTCGGTCCTGTTTGCCATACTTACCGCTCACCGCTCACACAACCAGTCAGCAGCAAAGAAGCAGCATCACAGGCTCGTTGCCAGTCCAGGTGATTGGAATGTTCAGGTGCAGACAGCTCTTGCAAAAGCTGGCACAGGTTTGGCGCAGCGATCCCACGGCTGTACGCTCTCAATCACTTGCAACGCTGTGAACAGCAGTCGGCGTTGTGAAGCTGTAACATTTGCTTCATGTCGACGGGACTGCCAGCGGGACTGCCAGGGAAACCGGCGTGCAACTTGCAAGTGTGCGCGCCGTGGACTACCACTTTGTTCCTTCGCAACTTCACGACTGGGACAGACTTGAGACCCAACAGCAGCCTGTTCGCCACAGCAGCCTCCGAGGTAGGCCAAGTTTCTGTGCAATCCAACAGTGTTGATCGATTTGGGAACCACTCAAATACGCTCTCGTTTCAGCACATCACGAGACTGCCTGCATGGTGCAAAGGCTAACCTTGCCATTCATTTGCAGAGTTCGCTCCAGGCGCAATCAAACTCACCAAATACTTACAATCTCCCGACAGGAGTGAGCCGAAGGACCGACAGGAGGCAGGGGCTTGGCTTGACGCGGGAGCCGCCATGGCGAAGAGCCGGTCGCCGCCGGCCCCGGGGTCGGGATCCGGGACCAGCAGCTCTGGCAGTGGCAGCAGCAGCAGCAGCGGCTCCGGGAGCTACTCTTCCAGCTCCAGCGGCACGTCCTCAGGGTCAGCGCCTCGATTTGCTCTTTCAGAAGCTGGAAGACTTGCCTTCTCAAGAACGATCCAGTCGCCAGCGCTGGTGCAACTGACCCTGGCGTGCGTCACTGCTGAAACGCGTCATCAGCATATGGATCTGGCGAGCTACAGACTCGACCGCTCGCTGGTGCTGCAAGCTGCTCACATCCGCCGACTGCTAGCAAGGTGGACGCGCTTCTCCGACGGTATTGGCGGCCTTGCTGTCAAATGCTGTCAGGACAAAGACGAATTTCCTTGGCGTGTGCAGCACGAGCTCGCTGCCACCGGCAAAGGTGGCGGACGCAAATGGCGCCAAGGGCAGCAAGGAGCCCTCGAAGCGGCGCTCGGACGCCGTAGCTGCCGCTGGCAAGGACGCCCCAAAAGCCCCAAAATTGGCCGCAAAACCCTCCTCTGCAGCGAAGGCGGCGGATGCTGCAAAGCCGGCGGATGACGGCAAAGCCGCCAAGGGCAGCGGCATGGACGGCGGCCGGGCGGCGGACTTCAGCACCACGCGGCTGCATGTGGGCAAGCTGACCCGCAACGTGACGGCGAAGCACGTGGAGGAGATCTTCGGCACGTTTGGCAAGCTCAAAGGCGTGGACCTTGCCATCGACCGCGCGGTGAGGCACCCTGCTTCATCTCCTGCTCTTCCCGTCCAATTGCCAGACTCCTCTTGCAGCCCAGGAACTCGTGAATCATGCCGGGTTGCGCAATGCTGTTGGAGGCTCTCTGCACCACGCCTCACTTTTATTTTGCTGCGTGAAAAGTGCCAAAAGGTGAGTTGCACCCGGTGGCTGCGCTGCGCCAAGGAGTGATGGTCTGTTCCCTTGCTGTGCGCAGGTGGGGCTGTCGCGCGGCTTTGCGCACGTCGAGTATGAGTCGGCGGAGGACGCAGAGGAGGCGAAGAACAACATGCATGGCGGCCAGCTGGACGGAAACGTCATCACGTGCGTCCCTGAGGCCTGCCACCCACATGACATGCTTGAAGTCTTGCTGCTTTCAGGCAGCAGGATTTGTGCCAGGCAAATCGCCAACAGTTTTCACCTCAGTCGAGCAAAGCACGGCACCGCCACTGCTTGTCGCATACAAGGCTTGAGTGTAGCGCATTTCGGAATGCGCGATCCGCAGCTGTCTGCTTGACGTCCCGGCCCCCGCCGATGCGCAGGGCGGCCTTCGTGATGTCGCCGAAGCACCGCTCGCCATCGCCGCTGCCGCCGCCGCCGCCAAAGCGGCAGCGCGCGGCGTCGCCCACCCGGGGCAGCCGGCTGCCGTCGCCGCCAGCGGCACGACGCTCCTCCCGCGATGCGCCGCGGGACTCGCGCGACGCCTCGCGCCGCAGCGACCGCGACAGGTGCGCAAGAAAGTGTTGCGGAGCCTGACTGTTCTGGATCTTGACCGAAGCAGCCCTCAGGATGTCGACTGATGGCCCTGAGGTGACCCTAATGACAACCTTGAACCGTTGTTGGAGAATTGCTGCCAAATACGAATCCATAGCTGCGGCTGTGGCTCGCCCTGTCGCTTTGTAAGACCCCCGATATTCAGGCATCTGCACGCTGCCTTCAGGCACAGCGACCGGGGGCGGGAGAGGGCGCCGGCGTCTCGCGATGGGGACCGGGAGCGCCGCCGCCGCTCGCCCAGCCCACCGCGGCGGCGCCCGTCCAGCCCCTCGCGCCGCAGGTGGGTGTCTGCTTCGGCTGTGGCACAGCAACGTGGGACACACAGGTGTGGGCCGCGACCCGGCTGCTGTCGTGGGAGGCCCGTGGCTGTGAAGCTTGTGGCCAGGAGGTGCATCATCGGGACTGGATGCTGTGCCACCTGGTGCGTGCATCCATGTCCACCTGCTTGGGTTTCGCATGAATGTCCCCAAGATGGATTTCTCTTCGAGATGGACATGTCTTCAATTGTTTTCAACATGGCCGCAGGTCGCCGCCGCCGCCGCGGCGCCGCAGCCCGGAGCGCAGCCGGCGGGGCTCGCCCCCGCCGCGCAGTAGCCACCGCTCGCGCGGGCGCTCCCCCACGCCGCCCCGCCGCGGCAAGCGCTCGCCCAGCCCGCCCCGCCGGCGCAGCCCGCCCAAGGTGACCTTTTTCTCACCACCTGTCGTGCGCCAGCAGCTGTGGAAGCATTGTGAATGCACTGTGAATTCTGACCTGCCTACTGTAGATGCATGGTAGGACGAGGAGTGGCACCTTGGGTCGGGCTGTTGTTCCGAGGACGACTGCTGAGTTTCGGTGCGCTTGCTGGTTGCAGGAGAAGCCCCTGGCGCGGCGCGCCCGCAGCAGCAGCAGCGACTCTAGCAGCGGCTCGGGGAGCAGCAGCGGCACCTCCAGCAGCAGCGGCACCTCCTCCTCTTAAGGCTGGCGGCCAAAGTCCGGTTGCGGCCATGTGTGTGATCATTGGGGAGGCACATCGCGGGCCATAGACTGTGGCAGACCGCTTGCTTTCGAGCCTGAGGGTGCGCTATCCAACGCAGTTGCTGGGTCGCAGAGTGTGCTGCCACCTGATGAAGAGAGTGAAGCGTTCAGACTGAGAGGCCCTGTTGCACGTGTCCGCTGGCCAAGCAAGTGTCACAATCCTACAGAGTGGCTGAAACTAGAGTGGCTGAAAGTGCAGTTCTTTGCATGGCTGCGCTGTAACACGCCCCGAGTCTGAACCTAGAATCAACCATACTGAATCAAGATACTCTCTGTAAGATCGCCGGTATAGCGGCTGCCGTCGCGCCGCGGCGCCAATCCTCAGGGCACCATGCTGCTGACCTGCAGCGCGACCGTGTCGACCCCCGCTTTCTCCCCAAAGTCTGCCGTCGCCTCGTCCTCTGAAGAGACCGCAGGCTCTGCATAGTCCAGCAGCGTTTTGCGCTGCCGCCGGAACAGCAGCCGCTCCGGCGGCCTGCAGGGGGAAAACACAGAGAAATTCAACGATGCATGCCCGCCAGCTCACTCAAGCCGGTCAGGAGCGAGAGAACTCAAGCTCCTGATGCTGGGAGGAGTGCAGGCCGTTCAGATTTCATAACTTTTGACACTGGCAGAGATACACAACCCTACGTGGGCACCTGGTCTGTGCGTCCAGGTCCAGCCGGAAGTGCAGCCGCGGCATATAGATGTGGCAGTACCCCTTCTCCACGTCCTGGCCTCCGCCGCCGGAGCCAATGGACCTGCAGGCAGCCGTGACGTCGGCTGGCGTACTTGTGAAGCTTCAGCCATGCAGAGGGACCGCTGCATGTGCAGAAGTGCGTGCAGTGGCCGCGCTGCTTGCTTGCTGCCACAGCAAGCCTGTCAGGATGGCCACAAATGTTCTCGCTCATGAGAGCTGCCGCTGATATCAAGACAAGACAGTGGCGCGCACCCCGTGACCTCTGGGAGGTGCATGTCCAGCCGCACATGCGGCCGCACGCCGAAGCTGACGCCGTGGACGTCGTTGGCCAGCTGCCACTGCGTGTGGCAAGGAAGGGGACACCCCATCATGCCCAAGTAGACCTGCTTCTGTTTGCAACTGTTGGCTTGTCGAGGAGCTCCAGCTGGAGCGATGTGCGGAAAAAGAACAGAGCTGCCACTGGGCGCGGGGCAGGGCTCACTGGCGTCAGTGCCAGCTCAGCGCGGAGATCTGCGTCGCCTTGTGGCAGAATGCCCAGGTGCAGCCGGCGCAGCGTGACCACACAATGGATTGCATAATCTCGATTCGGAAAACCAACGATTGTGATCCCTGACGAACCCCGCACCTGCTTTTTGTACACATGCCGCTTGATGCTGCCGCCGAGATTCGTGGTCGCCCTGCAGGGCGCCAGAGGCAAGCTCACGACATTTTGTGACTGGTGCCGTGCTCGTCTACTTGACCTCTGCCGCCCGATACTGGAGCTGCAATGACCACTAGAGCGCACATGCGTGGATGTCGTAAGAACACTCATGCTCACCTGTAGTTGAACACAAAGCCGTCCTTGCGGCTGTGCTGCACAACAGCCTGCAGCCGCAGAAATTTCCAGTGCACCTTTGGCGTCTCCACCAGCAGCTCGCCCTCCTCCGTCGTCAGCGTCAGCTTTTTTACTACTTTCGATACCCATGCGTATTTACCATCCCCGTGCGGTTTCACCTACACATAGCAAACGCAGCGCGTGTGGCAGACTGCGCAGTCTCTTCTCACAGCGGAAAATGCGCCCATGCACATGGACTTGCACAGCAAGCACAGGTATGATGTGGTGTGGCGGCGGTACTGGCCGCAGGACCAAAGAAATGCGTGCGAAGACACGTCTGCATGGGGACAGCGGCGGCGCACGATGAGGGACACTTCCGGCCTGTCGCAGAGGGTGTTGCCGTACGGGATCAGCAGGTCTGTGCCGATTGTCAACGAAGACACCCTGCAGGCACAACAAACGATCTAGGTTTCAAATGGCGTTTGCTCGGCGTCAGGTGCATGCAGTGGACCTCAACACTCAAATCAGCTCGGGTGCTGCCGCTGTTGTTCACATCCTGTTACTGATGTATTAAATAGAGCGCGCAGATCACCACTGTGCAGCGATCGAGTTGAACTCGTTGTCCCTTTGCATCCCGAACTGCCAGAATGTGTGCTCGACCTCGAGCAGACACGGTACCCACCTCTTCCGGATCTTCAAACAGCAATCGGGCTCCCAGTTCCACGAGTAGCGATGTGTGAAGTCGGTCCATGTCGACACGCTGCTGACCGAGGACTCGCTAACAGTGTCGTCTGGCATTCCGTCGGCAAACTGCTGCTGATCGTCCAGATACGCGTCCAAAGGTTGCGCTTGCAGCTCCCTCAGAGGCTCATGCGCTCCATTTCCATCGCGCGGGCTGCCTGCTGGCCTGGTCTGGGTGCCGTTTTCGGGCATCTTGTGTCTGCAGAATGGACTTGTGAGAATCCTCGACGCTCGCACTGTGGTCTGAATCGAAGGGCAAACATTAAAAGACAAGGCAGGGCCGAGGCAAACAATAGCAGGATTGTGTGAGGAGAAGAGAGCAGGGATGTAACAGCGGTTTTGACTGACAGCCAGATCTCCTGTCTGACAGAAACGTTTGCCCAGCTGAAGAAGCTGCTCTGTTTTGCAATCCAGCATTGCCGCTTTCACTGTGTTTGCTCCTGAGCTTCGCGGACATCCATGAGCGCTGTCCCGAGGTCTGGAAGGCTTGCACTGGCATGCTGCAAGGGTGCGCGCTCTTGCGCAGGAGCCTGCTCAGCCGTGGCACGGTCAGTAGGTTCGGGGGAAGTGTACTGTCTGTTTCTGCACGACGAGCGTCACAAGCTTGCGTTCGTGCACAACTCCAGCACTGGCAGCGCGGGGTGGCAGCGGCGGCGCAAGCAGTGAAAGCCGCTGAGGTGCAGCCCAAGCAGCGGAGTGCCACGGAGGCGCAAGCAGGTCAAACTGAGGAGCAGCTTCATGTGGCGCCTCGTGATGTGGAGGTCGCCGTGCACTTCAGCGCGGACGGCGTTTACACGACCGCGCAGCCCGGAGAAATCTTGTGGGCGGTGAGCTTCATGCCGCATCGCTGGCGCCTTCACTCGATGTGTAAAGCACAGCTCTGGTGTCATGGCAGCTGAAGTGACACCGAAAGTTTCTGATGTGCAGGTTGCTAGCAAGTGCGGCGTCTCAATTCCGACGTCGTGCAACAGCGGCTCCTGCGGCACCTGCGAGGTGCGGCGGCATTTGCGTCCAGGCTTCGGACCTGCGGTAGGAGGCGTATAGCCCAGATACGTACCTCCAGCATGATGTTGACGTTCAGAGTAGAACAAAGCTGAGCGTGGATCTGTCGCAGATGGAAGTGAGGAAATGGGACAATGAAGGGCAGGAGGGCGGCACCACCATTGCCAGGACGTGCATTGCAGGTGCTGGCTGCTGAATCGTGTGAAGCAAAACGTTGCTATGATCTGCACAGCCGCGCCTGTGTGCATGCCGCTGCCAAATCGGCGGTATGTCTACTATGAATTGAGCACCGTCGGCCCGTGGACGGGGGCGCATGCTCGATGGTGTCGAAGGTGTGCAGGATGCATGACCATGGCAGTCCAGAATTGCGACTGTTTCTGCAGCTGTGGCGCCTGGATACTCACGGATCCAGATCGACGCACTAGACGATGGCATCTGGGGCATGGATGGCTACGACACCTGATCTGCCGTGTTACCGAGCGGAGTGGAGTAAAGTGTGAACGGAGCAATTGACATGTCGAACTGCGCGACGTGCTGGCCTAAAGGAATTTTGACAGCAAGCATCCTGCATCGCCTGAACAGGTTCAGACTCCTCTGTTACAGATTCTGCCAGCGACGTCTCACATATGGATGCTACACATTATGAAGCTGCCTGCCGCTCACCAGCACAAACCTGGGCATGAAGATGCCGAACGAACATCAGACACAAACCCCATCCACCTACTGTAAATCTGTTTGTTTTGGTCTCGAATGGGGCCACCTGCCGCACAGCACTAGTCAGCACCTCCGGCAGATCATGCCCCCGATTCAAGATTCCCTGATGTCTCTTACCTAATTCAAAATTCAAGGGAACGCCCGCAGCAGCTCCTCCACGAGGGTGTGGCACTGCGTGCACGGATTGCCACAAATTTCAACGCTGGTGCCGCCAAGCACAACATATGCAGTTTGGTATCTTGTTGAAGGCATTGACATTGCAGACATTGGCTGCCAAAGTTGCGACACAGCGAAAAGCTCCCTTGCGCGCCGTTCAAGGTGCTTCGACTAGATGCTCAGGTCGCATAAAAGAAACACCTGCAGGCACACGCGGTAGTTGCCGACGCCCGGAGTTCCTGCAGCAGCCGCAGCGTCAGCGAGGTGAGATGTCATCGGCGCCTCTCAGGTCACTCTTTAGACACCAAGCCCCAACAGGTGTCTTGAGTTTGACACGCTTCTGCAGTAGCAAGCAGAACCACACAGCTGGACCACACAGAGGGGCTTCTGGCCGCCGCACTCACCGAGGGGCACGCAGCTGGAGCAGGGCCCAAAGTGCAGGCACGGCTTGCAGACGAAGGCGGCCTTGTGCGCCCGGCACAGGCGGCACAGAAAACGCTCCTCGACGGGCGGCGCGGGCGCCGGCGCCGCCGGCGCCGCGGCAGCGGGCGCGGCAGCGGCAATCGCAGGCGGCCGGTAGTCGCCGGGGTTGTAGACCGCCTTTGCGGCGCCAACGCCGCCGCTGCCGCCGCCGCCCATGGGGTTGTACGCCTGAGCGCCGCTGCCATGGCCGCCGGAGGCAGCGCCGCCGATGGCGGCATTGCTGCTGCGCGCGGTGCTGGCGCCTGCCGGCGGAGCGGAGGCCGGCGCCGGCGCCGCCGGAGCTGATGAGGCAGCGCCGGCGCCGGAGTCGCCACCCATCAGCCAGCCGTACGGGTCGTCGCTGTCCTCACCCTCGTCCTCGACGCCGGGCGCCGCCTCCTGGAAGTGTGTCTGCTCGCTGGCGGCGGGCGAGAAGGCCCCCGCGGCGTCGCAAGCCCCGATGCTGGCAGGCGCCGGCTGCTGCTGCGGCTGCGAGGGCGGCTGTTCCAGCGGCAGCTGCGGCGGGGGCGCGGCGGGCGAGCTGCCCCAGGCATCGGCGAACGCGGCGTCCGGCTGCACGCCGCTGCCGCCACTGCTGCCCCAGATGTCGTCGGCCGGCGGCGCCGCAGGGGCCGCGGCAGCGGTGGGCGAATCGTAGCCCCAGGCGTCCGGCCCGAGCGGCGAGCCCACCTCCTCCGCCGCAAACGCCGGCGGCGGCGTGACGACGCGCGGCGGCGGGCTGGGCGGCAGCTGCTGCTCCGCAAAGGCGGCGAAGGGGTCCTGCTCCTCCGCCGCGCCGGCCGCGCCGGCAGCCCACGTCTCGGAGCGCGGCGGCAGCCGCGGCCGGGGCGGGCCGCTGCTCTCGCCGGCCAGATCGCGCGCCATGCGCTCGTCCTCCTGCTCCTGCGGTACGGCAACACAATCCCGTTGCAGTCTTTTGCAGTCCCCTCAGTGAGACAGCGCCGCGACGGCTGGCTCTGTTGCAGCTTTGCAAGAATTCACGAAGATACCAAGCAGCTGCACCAGGCATGTGTGTGTGTGTGTCTGCAGCATCCTTGCCAGCCAGCACTCTCCGCCAGCTTGTTGCTGGCTGCCTAAACGCGCAGCGTCCTCACACTCTGCCATGGCGATCCGACTCTGCAGCAGCAGCTTGACAGGAAGCAATCTCAGAAAAGAGTCTAGTCAAACCCACACCTGCAGCTTGCGGGCGAGCAGGCCGTCCTCCTCGGCCATGGCGCGCGCCATCGCCTCGTCCCGTTCCATCTGCGCGATGAGCTCCGCGGGATTTTCGCGGCCAAAGCCGCCAAATGCGCCGCCGCCGCCGCCGAAATCGCTGCCGCCGAAGCCGTCGCCGCCGGTGGGCGGCGTCTCCGTCGGGCTGCTGACGATGCCGCCCGGCAGCTCACTGCGCCGCAGTGTGTCGATCAACGAGTCTCGGAATGCTGTATTTCCAGCGTTGTGTGTGGGCTGCAGCGGTTAGTGGATGCCTCTGCGCCAGGTCATCACTTATTCCGCAAGCGGCAGTCACAAACGTGCACTCAAGACACTCGTTGCATGCAGAGCGCGGATCGGAAAGCGCACAGGCTGGAGGGTAGCGTGGGCGCGGCGAAGGCGGTGTTGCCGGCCGCCCAGGACGGCATGGCCTCCGCTGCGTTGGCGGAGCCGATAGAACCGGAGCGCCAGCTGCCGGCGCCGGGCACAAACTCGGGCGCGTCGACGCTACCGATGCGGCCTGACGGCCGGAACTCCGGCGCAGGCACCGTGAGCTGGCCTGCAGGCAAGAGACGGCGAAGGATGGCCGCGTCACGAGCAGCTTTTGACCACAGCAGCTGCGGCGTTGCTTGGTCACCAGCAAGCAAGGTGCCTCGTCCTCGATCCTCGATGCAGCGTCAGGCGTAAAGGGCATACCATCGGCAACTGCAAAACCAATAGCATGTGTTCGAACTCGAACGACTGTGACTTCATTTGACAGGGGACCTCCTCCATTGCGCACCGTTTCCGGAGCTGGATCTGGGGGGCAGTAACTCGCCGCCGCTCTGAAAGCTGCGGTAGTCTGCCTCCTGTGGCCGGTCCTCGCTGAAGCTCCAGGCAGGCGCGTGACTGCCGCCTGCGTGATCATCAGGGTTTAGGGTCAGGGCAAGCAGATCCTTCGGCACGTCTGTCATACAGGCTGGACTGGAGTCATAGTTCAGCGCTAGGAGAAGTCATGGGTCTCTATTGACAGGGCAGGGGCCCCTGGCACAACCTGCATAATGGCCGATACCTGACAGACACGTGCCACTGTTGACGCAGCAAGAGACAGACTGCATCTGCTCAAGAGTGAACCTTGTGACCCATGGCATATTGGCGAGTCACAGAGCACATCGGAGCTGCAGCGCGCACGGGAGGGGAGGTGGCCGGAGGCGCGCGCGGCGGCCTCTTCCGCCTCGATTTCCGCCTCCAGCTGCGCCTGGATGGTGGCGTCGATGACGGCGTCCGTGGGGTACTTGGTCAGGTGGCTCGCCCGCATCGGCTTGCGGCCCAGCTGCCGCCCATCCTCGTGCATCTTGGCCTGCGGGGGTGGACAGGGCTCGGGCAGCGGGCGCCAGACACCGCGCAACAGCGCTGCAGAATTCAGAAGTTGAACGGCTGAAAGATCAAACGCACCATGTAAACTGCAGGGCCTGCGGCAAGGAGGGTTGTCAGCACCACCAGAGTGAAGAAATAAGATTGCGGTTGTTGTTGTTCTACACCAGCATGATCATGAAGAGATACTACCGACTGAAATTAGTTGCCTGTAATCACTCCGTGCACAGCAGCAGCTGGCGACGCTGAGAACTGGGGATCCACACCATGTGCTGACTGGTTTGTGTCAGCCAGTCTGCCAGTCCACATGGACGCCTGATGCTGCTATGCATCCATTGCCACGGCCAATGCAATGCCGCAGCGTTCTGGTCTGCAAACAGGCCAGCTGCCGTCTGAATGGACCACAGAACTTTCAAACGTGTCGAATCCGACACCAAGAGATTAACAGGGCCGTGGCACCGGCTTCGGCAAACTCTGGCGCCGCTGTTTCTCCTGGTCCCATACAGGTACGCAAAGGCGAGTGATCTACTGCAGGCGCCCAATTGCCATCCAAGTGACCAAAACAATCGTTTGAGAACCGTTTTCGATATGACAACCGCACCCGGGCAGCAGCGCCTGAATTGGCAAACTCCAGCGCCGCCTCCTTTTGGTCCACAAACAGATGCAGCTGCTGCAGGTCGCCGTACTGCAGATCCCATTTGTGCATCCAAAGTGCCGAACACGCCGTCTCTTTGAGACCAATTCTCGTCATCAGAAAGCGCACCCGGTTCGCGGCGCCGGCCTCAGAAAACTCCAGCGCCGCCGCCTCCTGGTCCACAAACAGACGCAACTGCTGCAGGTCGCCGTACTGCTCGAACACCGCACGCAGCTGGTCCTCCAGCGCCGCCTGTACGATAAAAAAATACCTCAATCCAGCTGAACGCAGTAACAAGAACAACTGGTACGATGGCAATCAGCCATTGCCACCGGATGGTGGAGCCCTCATGGAGCGCAAGGCACCTGACCTGCTGGAAGGGCCCCCAAAGCTGGCGCCGTCAGCAGAACGTGGTTCGTCTTCTGGAAAAGTTAGACTCTTTTAGTTGGCTTAGAGAAGTGCGAGCGCAGCTCCGAGTCGGCGGCGCCCAGCTCCTTCGCAATGCCGTGCGAATCTAAGCACTCCAGCAGCTTGCAACATCGACCGGCCATGCTTCTTTTCTATGGATTTTTGAAACGATGAATTATGGGCGCACCTCCGCATTAGCAGCGCCCAGCTCGTATGCAACGCCGTGCACATCCAGGCACTCCAGCAGCAGCACCGGCGTCGACTCGCCCCAGCGCGAGCCTGCGACCGGCAATGGAATTGCAGGTCTCAGACTCTAGCATGAAAAGTGGGAACTCATGTCTGCGATTTGCGTCTGCCATGACAAGGTGGACCTGCACGAAGCAGTGCGCCGAGCGACCCGGCAGAGCCAGGGCCGCTTTATGTGTTAGCAACTCTGTCTGAAGAGCGCGCCACATCTCGGCAGCGGTCGTCCGGCTGCTGCGTAACCAGCTGTGGAGTCGCCAGGTAGACAAACACAAACCGCTAAACCCTACACAGAATTTCACCTTGTTGCAGCTGGCGCAGCGCCGCCAGGATGATCATGGCCTGGCCCTGGCCGCCTCCCTGCACCGCCTGCTGCAGCGAGGGGAAGGCGGCAGTTGCCAGGCCGGCCGCCTCCGCCGCAGATGCCGGCGGCGGCAGGAAGCGGTCGTCCTGCAGCCAACGGTAGCACAGAAGGTTTGGCTTTCTACCCTTTGAATGGTTCGGACTGGTGGTGCTCAGTTGGCATGCAGGAGCGCTTCTCAGCCCGCTTAAGGCTCTTGTGCTGCGTGTATGCTAGGTGCGAGATGCACCTAGCATGTCCCTCACTGCTCCTGTCGCGATCCGAGGTCTGAACCCGGATCCGAGGCCTGAATCAGGCCGAGGGCCTGATTCAGGCGCCAGGTAATAGGGAGCAGGTATTCTGGAGGATCTGTGCATTGTGCCATCAGGTGTAGCCTGCATAGTGCATGGGCCGGTCACCTGGGGCTGGGCCCAGGCGGGCTGGCGGCCCCAGGCCTGGCTGCCGGAGTGGAAACCCGCCTCCTGCTCCTCCTCTGGCTGAGCGCTCACAAACACGTCCAGCCGCATGCGCATCATCGCCTTCTTTCGGCGCTTCACCTGCGGAGCCACAACACGGCCGTCACACGCACGAAACTTACCCGAGCATGCGTGCAATAGGCTCTCACCTCTACATGCACACATCCTTCTGCGCGCTTCTGGAGACCCCTTGTGCATGCCATGCGAAGCCTGAGCTGCAGCGCACCAAACATATCCGCCTCGCGGGCGGTTCTGTGTAATCAGACATGCATCGGCTGCGCCCGCAGAGGGGCAGACAGCTGCTGCTGCACACCCGGGCGGCCTGCGCGGCGGCGTTGGCCGGCGGCTGCACGTCTGCCTTGCGCCGGCGCACGGCAAACTCGCTGGGCTCCTCCTCGCGAACCAGCTCCCGCAGCCGCGCATCCAGGTCCTCCGGCAGCGGGATGTCAACCTGCGAGGGTGCAGATTATTAAAATATATTGAAGAAAAGCATCTTAAATAAGATGTAGATGAGAGGAAACACAACTGAGCGCATTGACGAACACGTTCAAGACCGCCCGCGTCTGCAGGCACAGGATCACCATTTGATGTTCAAATCTGAGGTTTCCAATTCTCCGGCCTCATCGCCTGCATCTGCTCCAGCATCTGCGGCTGCAGCTCATGCATTGCCACACGCGGTGGTCGTAGCGCATCTGCACATGGATGTGGCAAGCCCAAGCAGGTGAATGCCGCGGCGGCTACTGGCCGTCTCACTTGAGAGCATGGCTGAGCGCATCACGATTAGACGCTGACATGAGGATCGCACCGGCTCGGGCTTTCCGAGCTTGGGGGTGAGCTCGGGCTGCTCCTCGGCCTCCTGCTGCTCCTGGCGGCGTCGCTGCGCCTGCAGCTGCTGCTGCGCCTGCTGCTGCTGCTGGCGCCGCCAGGCCGGCTCCTCCTTGCGAGGCGAGCCCGGCGAGCCCTGCCGGTGGACGTCCTTGCGTTCCGCTGCAGGCATGAGACTCTCCCGTCAGCGTTTGGGGCCCACAGGCGGGTGCGCAAGTGCTGCCACATGGTCAGGGCTCGACAGGGAGTCCCTCAACATGTGCAACCAAGTTACAGAGCACCCTTGTCATGCACTGTTCCTATGCGCTGTTCGTCGATTGCAAGCACTGCGGCGGCAGAGAGCCCTACCTGAGGCATCGCCCCCGAACCTGCCGTGCTTGCCGTGCGCCTTGGGCGCGTCAACGGGCAGCGTGCAGCGCTGCGCCTTGGCTGCCTTCTGGCGCTCGATCCACGCCTGTAGCCAACGCCTCAATCCAATGCCTAAATTTCGGGTATTTGACTGTCGGGCACTTGGTGTCATGCTTAGTGGTCTACGGCTGGTTTGCAGGTCGTCACTCGTGTTCACAAATCCTGGCCCCTACCAGTTGCCCATGCATGTCAACAAACACTGGATGCAGTGCCGATCAAAATGTATCCAAAACACACCTGCGGCGGCTCGGCGCCGCCCTCCGCGGACACCTTGTGCAGCGACGCCACGATGAGCGTGCCCGTGCACATGTCTGTCAGGCATGCCACATCGTCCTTGCCCTGTGCAAAGGTGGTTCAAGACGGAATTAGGACGTCTGCAACCAATCTTCTAGGACGCTGAAGTTTCAGCTCTGAAACTTCAGCGTCAGATATCAATGTGTGTCGCAGTGCATTCAAGGGCAGCCAATCAGTGACTAAAGCACCATAGCTGAGGTGACACAGCAGCAGCAGAGATGCAGGATGGGTGACCGCCTTCGCAAGCTGGTGACCTTGCAGCTGCCACGCTGTCAGAACACATTGACTGACTCATCGAAGACAGCACGAATGAGCAAGAGCACCTTGAAGCCCTTAAAACCGGGGCGCTGCTGCTTGAGCGCGTCCACCAGGCGGTGGTAGCACACTGGGTGATGGTACGACATATTGCAGCCCTCGCTGCAGGCCAGGTGCACGTACGACTCGTCGTCTGCACGAAGAAAGCAGACCAGTTGGGATGCGATTGCATGTTGGTGGTCGTGGTTCAGCATCATGAGTACCTTGGCTGGACACAAGATGGTCGCGTCCAGACACACCTGTGGGTAGCTTGGCACACCCAAGATCCCGAGCAACTGCAGGACCCCCAGGTGACACAAGGGGCCGCATGCAGGCAGCCAGGTCTCCGAGGCACGCATTCAGCGTGCATACAATGCCGCACCGCGGATGCGGCGGTCGTCGTCGCCGGTCTGGCACTTGGCGCCGTCGGCCGTGGAGGGGCGCAGCGCGCAGCGGGCGATGACGGAGCGCTCCGCCTCGCGAGCCGCCTGCTGCCGCAGCACCTGCTCCCGCATGCGCTGCAGCTCTCTGCATCGACATGTGTCTTTGGTGGCTTTCTGACCGCGCCTTGGACACTGCGCCTTTGCATCAAGTCTATGTTCCCCAAGGCTTGTGTGTTTTGACGCTGACGCCAATCTGTGTATGCCACTCGCCAAGCCCAAGGCCTGCTGCACAGCCTCATGCACTATGTTGACATGCTGTTACCAGCTGCAAACGGGCCATCAACACCCCAAGCACTCCGCAACACCGTCTGCAGCTTTGTTGGGCTGTCGCACTTTGTAGAAAGACATGCATGCTGCGCCGGGAACGCACCGCTCGCGCTCGCGCTGCGCAACGCGCAGCGCCTGCTGCGCCATGCGCTCCGCCGCCGCCGCCGCTTCCTGCTGCCGCTCCTTCTCCGTTAGGACTCGCGGCGGCGCGGGAGCTGGCTTTCGCGCCGGCGGGCGGCTGCGTGTGAAGCGCTCCGGCGCGCACGGATGCGTCTGCTGGTAGGGCTGCGACTCCCGGTCTTGCGAGCAATGGATGCTGAACGCCTGCAGCATGCATGACACTGGCGTGATGCACATGGGTTGGGCACCCTGGGAAGCAGCCAGGGATAGCAATCCGCAAAACTCTCAAGAGCTGCGGGCAGTGAGCTCGCTGCGAGATCGCATTTGCTGCGGCGCTGCATGCTGGTATTGCGACAAAAAGACCGACACTACAAAGTAGAGCTAATGTTACGGTTACATGACGACCCGGCCCTCGAACCACTGAGCTCACCTGCTTCGGCCGATCCCGCTGCTCAGATGCGGAGGCGGCGGCAGCGGACTGCGGCGTCTTCGAGCCAGCGCGCGGCTTGCGGCTCTCCAAGGGAGGCGTCTGCGGCAGCGGCGTCTTCGACTGTCCATCTGCCGGCGGCTCCCCCGCATCCTGCTGCTTCGCCGGCTGCGAGGCCGTGTCATCGTCCGAGGCGGTCACCGCCTCCTCAGACCCGTCGAACGGCGACGGCGTCTGCGACGGCGGCCATGGCTGCGTGCTGGCAACAGAATACCCAGGCGAGGCCGGGCGCTGATCGCTTCCGGCATCTGAACGCGCATAAGCATGCACAAATCTTCTTCAGGCCTACATATTCGATGCACATCTGATATACCACCTCTCCACACCGCATGACTGCGAGCAGTAGTGCTTGATGCTGATGCATACCTGAAGCAGGCGCTGTGTCGTCGTCAGGATCAGTGCCGGACAGAGGGTCAGCACCAAACTGCGCCTGCAGAGGACACATCAGCTGACAGTATGTCAGTTCTGCTTGTCTCTGTGTTTCTGCAAGGACAAAGGCCTGCACAGCGCATGCAGCATGCAAGCAGCGCATGCATGCATTCCAAAACACACGCTGGGCCCGCGTCGCCGGACGCTTTTCAGCTAACCTCATCGGTGTCTGCGTCCTCCGCCAGGCCAGGCTCTGCAGCGGCAGCCGCGTCTGGGTCCGCTGCAGCCGCGGCGGACTTGGCCTCGGCCGGCGGCGGCGCTGGCTGGTCGGCCGGCCCCGGCGGCCGCTCACTCGCTGGGCCTATGGTAGTCACCATGTCCTCGGCATTGCTGAGATGGGCGCCGGCTACATGCTGAGGCGCAGCGCTGCGCTCTGAAGCTGTCTCCGGCGCCACCGGCTCGCCGGTGTCGGCAGCTGCCTGCTGGCTGTGCTGGCTTTCAGGCGGCTGCTGCTGCGGAGACGCCTGCGTGCCTGACTGCTGCGCTACGGCAGTGGGCTTAAGGTCCTCCGCTGCGTTTAATGCACCCGGGCCTGCACCGCCGGGCACAGCTGGGGACTCGGCTGTGCCTTTGCTGTCGGCCAGCTCAGGCGCGGCAGAGTTTGGCTCGCTGGCGATGCTGCCCTCAATTGGCTCGTCAGCGGTGCTGGCATTCTGCGCAGCTGTGCACGGCGGCGCAGCCGTATCTGCATCGCCGCCGCTGCCTGCGTCTGAAGCCGCATTGGCTGCTGACTGTGGCGCCGCCACTGGCTCGGCAACTGGCTCTGGTGTGCCTGCTGCATTGGCTGCCGCCGCCTCTGGCTGCGCAGCGGCTGCCGGTGAGGACGGGGCCACGGCCGCCGCAGCCGGCTGCTGCACTGTATCGCCAGCTGCCGCCAGCTCGGCCGGCGGCCTGCTGTCGAGGCGGAAGCTGACGCTGACAGACACGCACGACTCAGCGTCTGAGTCTTCCTCATCTGGATGCATTGACGCCGCCTGACTGCCTGCAGATAAAGTTCCAGTTTGGTGCTGCGGTTTGCTATCAGCATGCCACCTCATGCGTGCACAGACATGCAACGTGAGTGTTGTGTTCATGCTGTGGCACGATGCATGCGCACAGAAGGCTGCGCAGCATACCTAGCGTGCTGTGCACGCTGGGCACGCCATTCTGTGCCTGCGGTTGACAGCATCAGCAGTTTTTCTAACGGATGTCCATTTATCGTTCGTTCAATTCTCGCAGCACGGCCAATCATCGATAGCAGGCAGGCATCATGAACAGAAGCGGCAGCCTTGGACTGGCACGCCGTAACATATTATGGAGATTTCTGTTCCAGGCAGGGAGAATGGTCGCACCGTGGCCTCGGCAGGCTCGTCTGACGCACCAGATATGCTGCTGCGACTGGTACTTACAGGGACATCGTACTCGCTGCCCTCGTCGCTGGAACTTGACACGCTTTCTCACTAGATCAGCCTCAAAACTCGCCGCCTGAAGCTCACCCTGGCCCAGTGCAGCACTGCGTATCAATACAGCTGATTTGCTGTGGTTATTGCACATTGATCAATGAATGCAGAACAGAACAGAAGAAACCATGCATGCCTCACTTCAAGGCGGCCAAATACTGGGGTGTCGTGCCTCGTTGTGGGCTTCATACTAGATTGTGCATCTGCGACGAATTTGTGATACACAGTGTGAAGCGCGATGTCTCAAGCCGGCGGCAGAACTTGACTTGAAAAGCACGATGGGTGATCAAAACTCCAAACATACGATGCAACGTGCCGCCCACTGCGACCCGGCCTTGCACCGCAGTCTTTATGCTGCTTCGCGCTCGAGGGATGCGAGTTGTTTGTGCAGCAGACAACAAGTTTTTCGAGATTCAAGAGATCGATCTCCAAAGGCAGCTTGACGAACGGGATGAAAGGGATCGCCGGTTGTAAAAGCCGGTTGTAAACGTGAAACGACACCGGATTGATTGATCGTCGAAACTCTGACACAGCCACGCTTGGCATTCCCTTCTTCTTCTTCTCTCTTCTAATTTTGGCACGGTTGCGTGGCATTGCTTGGAAGCAGTGCACCGAGTCTTTCATTCCTTTTTTGGCCTCCAAGCGGGCGTGCGCGGTACAAAGGCTGGTCCAAGCATCCCGATTTGGAAGTTGATAAAGGATCGGATGTGGCTACATCCGCAACCAGCTGGGCGTCGCAGCATCCCCTTTATTGCCTTCCAAGCACCCTGGCGCCGGCTTGGAACCCAACAAAGGTTGCCGCTGCGGCGCCAGCCAACTGCATCTGCAACCAGCTGCGAGTCGCGGCAGCCCCTTTATTGCCTTCCATGCCTGCGCGCGGCTGCTGCTTGGAAGCTCATGAAGGATGCCGTGGGTCGCACTCCGTTAGTGGCCGCGTCAGTCGGCAGTCAGCACCCATAACTCAGTGTTTGTTGCCAAGTTTTAATATTCCCCCGCCGAAGGCGGGAGACTATTATTAAGGTTTTACCGTCGTCGTTCCGATGGCCAGGGTCATTACCGGAAGGCTCACCTCCGCAGCCGCTGCTGCAGCTCGGCCGCTGCGCCTGGCAACGTGGGTACAGCAGACCCTGATTACGCCTTTGCTGCTGCAG
>JAABUM010000849.1_pt1 | contig 49614 bp, 54 predicted proteins | sample 5559161 | NCBI WGS metagenome assembly JAABUM01 (sample SAMN10711868, study PRJNA513369) | rock metagenome | isolation source: Antarctica rocks | place: Antarctica: Victoria Land, Siegfried Peak nord
CAGATCATGACCGGCCTTGCCGCAGATCACCGCCGACTCCTCGGCAACGGGCACTGCAACCGGCCCATCGCGCTCGACTGCATCCACGAATCGATCTGCGAACACTGCGGCTTCTTCGAAACCGGCCACGAGTTCGTGCCCGTCCTCATCCAACAACGCGACCACGCCGCCGACCACAACCAAGCCGAACGAGCCCGGCTCTTAACCAACCTCCTCGACAACCTCGACACAACCACGTGACCGTGCTTGCATGACTCCCAGCCCAGGGTCTATGGATCACCCATATAACAGCGGGACGGTTTCGGGTGCAGCACGTATCTAGCGTGGGCCCGTGCGGGCGATCCAGACTGATCGGCTCACGATCCGAGAAGCGGTCGAGAGTGACCGCGTTCGGTTCGTGGAGTTGTTCACCGATGAGGCTTTCACCGTGTTCTCCGATGGTGTGCACGACGTCGAGTCGGCGAACGCGCGCTTCGACGGGATGGTGTCGCTGGCCGAAGTGGTTCCCTACGCCAAACAGCCCGTGATCGTTCGGGCCACGGGCACGATCATCGGCTACACGGGCGTCGGCACCGTCGAGATCGACGGGATGGATCGACTCGAGTGGGGTTGGCGGCTTGCACCCGACGCCAGGGGCCAGGGCTACGCCACCGAGGCCACGATCGCGCTGCTCGCCCGTGCCGATGGCCATGACAACGGCGAGGTGTTGTGCATCATCGCCGTCGACAACGTTGCGTCACGACGGGTGGCGGACAAGGTCGGGTTTCGGTGGCAACGGCGAATCAATTGGTTGGGTGATCCATCCGAGCCGGTTGATCTGCTGGAGCGACGCGTCGGCGGCGGAGGCCGTCCTCTCCTCGCCCCCGACCGCAACTGACCCAGGCTTCCGGTCGCCATCGCACTGACGCGGCCCCGATCGCCGGACGGGGGCGTCCGCTCATCAGCGCAGCCACACCTAGGCGACGAGATCGGACAGGTGCTGCAGCGAGTTGTCGAGGTGGTCCTGCCCGAACGGCGGGAACTGGATGTGCTCGCGCACTTGGGGCGGGACCGCTGACCAGTCGTACGTCAGCGTCACCGTCGTCCGCGCCGGGCCGGTCGCCTCGAGGTCGTAGCGCCAGATCCAACCGCCGAAGCTGAGTTCCCCGGTCTCGGGCGACTCCGTCCCGGGCTGCCACGCGATGGCCCGAGGCTCGTCGAACACCTCGACCCGGTTGGCGATCTTGTAGTCATTGTCCTTGTCCGGGTGGCCCTCGTGGTACATCGCCATCCGGAACACCTGGCCGGCGGCGCTAATGCGATCGCCGTCCAGGGACTCGCGCACCCAGCCGGTGCCGTCGATGTCGGCGTGGGCCGACGGGTCGGCCAGCACCGCGAACACCGCCTCCGGGGCAGCCTCGATCGTCGTAGACGCAGAAACGCTGTCAGCTTCCATACCAGTGAGACGGCTCGCCAGGCCCGAACTCATCGACGCACAGTTGTGTCCCCGATCGCCGGCTGCGCTTCCTGTGTCGACGCCGAACCGAGCCTCGTGTTCGACCTCGTGTCGGGAGCCAGCCAGTATCGGGATGTGAGGTCTGTCCAGCGCGACTCATGGCTCGTCATCGTCACCGGTTGGACCGGAGCCGGGAAGTCGACGATGGCAGATCTCCTCGCCGTCGAGATCGGAGCCGGTGTGGCGAGCTTCGACTGGCTGATGTCCGCGCTCCGGAGTCATCACGAGGTCTGGTCCGCTGTCGAGGAGCCGGTCGAGCTGCAACGTCGGGTCGGCTGGGAGCTGCTGTCCCGTGTCGCCGAGCAACAGCTTCGTGGAGCCCGGAGCTGCGTCCTCGATCTCGTGGCGCGCGAGCAGCCGCGGGACGAATGGAGCGCGTTGGCGGACCGGCAGGGAGCGTCGTTCGCCGTAGTTGAGTGCATCTGCTCCGACATCGATCTGCATCGCAGCCGAGTCGAAGGTCGACACCGAGATATTCCAGGTTGGTACGAGCTCACGTGGGAGCGGGTCGAGCGAGGGCGCCAGCTGGACGAGCCGTTGAGCGAGCCGAAGGTCGTCGTCGACGCCGTGAACCCGCCGGAACACAACCTCGACCTCGTGATGCGCCACTTGGCCGGCGTTCGAGGCCAAGGCCGCCCAGGTCCCTGACGCACCGGCAGGACCAAGTCGTCCCATCACGCCGACTCGGTGCCCGGACCGTCCTGGTTGAGTCGGCCGCGTGTCACGTACGGTCGTCGGTGTCCGCGACGCGAACTGCCACCTACCGCCGGCTGCCGGCCTACGACGGCCAGCGTCGCTCTGCGGTCCACCCAAGGGTGCGTTCGGCCAACGACGTGTCGAAGTCGCCTGGACCACAAAGAGTCAGTCGAACGTGACCATCGAGGTCGGCGCTGAGGGCGCGCACCACCGCGTCAGCGACATCGTCGACATGCACGAACGCACCGAGCTCTACATCCTCCGCAGTCATGCGCCGGAGCCCCTCATCATCAAGGATCAAAACCGGGCGAAGGACGACCGTCGGGATCTCTGTGCGAGAGGTCCATGCCGCGCACATTTCCTCGGCGAGCCGCTTGGACATGCCATACGGACGGGCGGCGCGCAAGGGATGGAAATCGTCTACCGGTCGGGAATCGGGTGAACCTTCGCCTTCTGCGAAGCCGAAGACCTGCGCCGAGGAGAAGTACACAACCCGAGCCACTGCATGCCGCTCGGCGCCAAGAAGGACGTGCCAGGTGCCGAGGACGTTCGTAGCCACGATGTCAGCCGGCGTCCCGCCTGTGTCATGGGCGATCGCGCCTGCGTGAACCACCGCGTCGCATCCGGCGACCGCCTGGAGTACCGCTGCTTCGTTGCGGAGGTCGTCGCCGAGTGCAAGGTCAAAGGGTCGGACGACGCAGCCCTGGGCCCTCAAGCGCGGGGCAAGACTTCGCCCGACTTGCCCTGACGAACCAGTGACCAAGACCGTCTGCATCTATCCATCTTCGTTGACTCGCCCTGCCCGAGATCGCCGACTCGGAGTCACGCCACCAACCACGCAAACGTTGCCTGGCGTCGGCGCGTAGCTCAAGCCGGCGGCTCGGCCTCGGGCCGCTCGGTGAGGACGCGGGCCAGGTCCCTGAAGAACTGGGAGCGGGCCAGCACCTCTTCGCAGCCGGCGTCGCCGGCTTCGGCCAGCAGGTCACGGTCGACGTGGCTGCCGAACCCGACGACCCGCGCGCCGGCGCCGGCGCCGGCGCCGGCCAGTTCCCTTACGGCGTCGACGGCGCCGGGGCGGCCCAGGTCGACCAGCACCAGGTCGGGGCTGTCCTCCTCGACGGCGGCGACCAACCTGGGTGCCTGGTTGACGAACCGCACGCTCTCGCCAGCAGCCTTGGCGGCGGCGCTCACCTTGGAACGGTCCATCAGGTCGGGGACCAGGGCGACGATCACCGCCGTCCCTCCGCCTTGCGCCGGCTGAGCACCACATAGGCCTTGGCCGCGCCCCAGGCCAAGCCCGGTTCCAGTAGGTCGGGTTCCAGGTCGGCGAAGCCAGCCGGCGACAGGTCGTAGACGTCCTGGGGGAAGGCCCGCTCGGTGAAGGGATCCCGTTCCACGGGCGGAACGCCGGCGGCTTCCAGTACGGCGGTCGGGTAGGCCACCGCCGCCCGCAACACCGAGAGCGGGTTGGTGTGCTGCTCGTCGACATCGGTGGTGAGCAGCGCCCGCACCGCCGGCCCGACCTCGGCCCGGGCCCGCTCACCGGCCTGGCGGGCGGACTCGCTCACCTCGCCGCTGGCCTGGCCGTGCCATGCCACCGCCAGCCGCTCGACGTGGCCGACGACCCAACCGGGCAACGCCGCCTCGATCCCGTCAGCCAGTTGCCGAGCGAGCCGGTCCAGCGTCTCTTCGTCTCCTGAGGACCCAGCAGGATCAGGGGAAGCGGTGGGCACACCGGCCATCATGGTTCGCCATGCGTGACACCGAGGGAGTCGAGCCCGAGCGAGAGTCGGTTTGGGATTACCCGCGCCCGCCGCGCGTGGAGCCGACCGCGGCCCGCATCCAGGTGTGGCACAACGGGCTAGCGGTGGCCGACACCACCCGGAGCCGCCGGGTGCTGGAGACCAGCCAGCCGCCCGTCTACTACGTGCCACCCGATGACGTGGACCTCGACCTCTTGGAGCGTTCGACCAACCTGACCTTCTGCGAGTGGAAGGGGTTGGCCACCTACGTATCGGTACGCGTTGGTGACCGGTTGGCGCCCGACGCCGGCTGGACCTACCGGGACCCCACCCCTGCGTTCGAGTCGATCCGGGACCACTACGCCTTCTATGCCCAGCGCCTGGACGAGTGCTTAGTCGCTGGTGAAGCGGTGCAGCCCAACGAGGGACAGTTCTACGGCGGCTGGATCACCTCGTCGGTGGTCGGACCGTTCAAGGGCGGCCCGGGTACCGCCGGCTGGTGACGATCGTCGGGCCGCTAGGTCAGCGGTGACCGCCACGGACTCATGATCCGTGAGTCGATGGTTCGAATCCATCCCGCCCCATGGGGTCCGCTTACGGTGGCCCGATGACCACCGTCAACGCCAATGAGGTCGTCCTTGGCATCGAGTCCTTCGGTGACGACGACGGACCACTCGTCCTGCTCGCGGGCGGGACCACGATGCTCTCCTGGGCCGACGAGCTCTGCGAGCGCCTCGCCGCCGGGGGCCGTCGCGTGGTGCGTTACGACCTGCGCGATAGCGGCGAGTCGACGACGGCGGACCCGGAGGCACCCGCCTACACCCTGCGCGACCTCGCCGCCGACGCGGCTGCCCTTGCGGACGCGCTCGGCGGCGGACCCGCTCACCTCGCAGGGATCGGCGTCGGCGGGATGGTCGCCCAGGTGGCCGCACTCGATCATCCAGGCGCGTTCTCGGCGCTCACCCTGGTCGGCACCCGCTCGGTCGCGCCCGGCCCGCCCGACGATGACCTCCCCGACCATGACCAGGCGACGATGAGCCGGCTGTTCGCGCATCCGATGCCCAACTGGACCGACCGCGAGGCGGTGGCCGAGTACGCCGCCGCCGGCGCGGAGATCCTCGGCAACGACCCCGTCGCCGCGCGCGCGACCGCGGCGCGCATCTGGGACCGCACGCCCGGCACCGCACCCTCGGTCCAGATGGCCAACCAGATGGGCATGGTCTTCTCCAAGCTCGACTGCAAACCCCGCTGGCGCGAACGCCTGCCCGAGATCGAGGTCCCGACGCTCGTCGTCCACGGCCGCTGCGACCCGTTCTTCCCCGTCGGCAACGGCGAGGCGATCGCGCGCGAGATCCCCCGGACGCGACTGCTCATCCTCGAGGAGGCCGCCACTGCGATCCCCGATGCGGCGGCCGGCGAGGTCGCCGATGCGATGCTCGCGCTCGGGTAGTGGTCCGTCGCGCGGAGCGTCACGGCATCCCGTTCGGTTGGACGTTGGTAGGCTCACCGACCGGCGCGACCGATGGACCTCCGCGTGACGCCTATCCGCTCAGGTCCTAAGCGGCGCCCGGCTGCCGCCGACAGATCCATCACGAGATGTTGCGAGGAACCGACGTGATCCGAAACTCACGAGCCCGTCCTGCCCCCTCGGGCGCGCTAGCAACGGTGGCGATCCTGCTCGGGGCGGCGGTGTCACTCGTCGCCGGCACCCCGGCCGGCGCCACCGACCCGGCGCCGACCACCCCGCCCGCACCAACGTCGACCACCTCGCCACAGCCCAGCCCCCGCATCGTCGGTGGCGTGCAGTCCCAGCCCGGCGACGGCCCGTGGGTGGTGGCCCTGCTGGACGCCACCAAGTCGCCACTGGGCGGGCAGTTCTGCGGAGGCAGCCTCATCGCCCCGTCCTGGGTGCTCACCGCCGCCCACTGCACCCAGTACCCCGCACCGGCCACCGTCGACGTTCTCACCGGCCGGCAGTCGCTGTCGGGTACCGGCGGTCAACGCATCCGGGTGGTCCAAGCCATCGTCCACCCCGGCTACAACTCCTACTCCGAGGACAACGACGTGGCCCTGTTGCAGCTCGCCGACCCGTCGACCAGCCCGACGTTGCCGGTGCTGCCGGCCGGCTTCGAATCATCGTGGTCTCCCGGCACCACCGCCACCGTGTACGGCTGGGGCAACACCAGCACCTCCACCACGCCCTCCTACCCCGACGAGCTGCGCCAGGTGAGCGTGCCCGTGCTGGCCGACAGCACCTGCAGCGACCCGACCGTCTACGGCACCTCCTTCCACGCCAGCACCATGTTGTGCGCCGGGTCGTATCCCTTCGGCGGCCAAGACTCCTGTGACGGCGACAGCGGCGGCCCGCTGGTGGTGCCCTTCGGCTCAGGCGTGGCCGAGGTCGGGGTGGTCAACTGGGGCGTCAACCGGCCCTGCGCCCAGCCCAACTACCCAGGCGTGTACGCCCGTGTCCCCGTCTACGCCGGCTGGATCTCCCAGGGCAGCCGGTACGGGCCCTTCGACCGAGACCTGTTCATCCAGCACCAGTACCTCGACTACAACGGCACATTCGCCAGCACCGACAACCTGAACTTCTGGCGCTGGGTGTTGACCAGCGGGACATCGCCCGGATCGTTGATCGCCAGCCTCAACGCCAGCCAACCCTGGGACTACACCGCCGGGTCGGTCACCCGCCTGTACCTGGCCACCTTTCGACGAGACCCCGACTCCGGCGGGTTGGCGTACTGGGTGTCGTCCCTGCGGGGTGGCCGGACACTCGCCGACGTGGCCACCGGGTTCACGACGTCGGCCGAGTTCCAGTCGACCTACGGCAACCTCGATGACCCGGGTTTCGTGGACCTCGTGTACCAGAACGTGCTCGGACGGGCGCCGGACTCCGGCGGCCGCGCCTACTGGCTGGACCGACTGGCCCACGGGCTCAGCCGGGGCGGTCTCATGATCTCGTTCTCGGACTCCCAGGAGTTCCGGCAGGCCAACGACGCCAAGGTGACACGGTTGATCATGTGGTTCGGCGCCCTCCAGCGGGTACCCACGCCAGCCGAGCAAGCGACGCTGGCGGGGCGGAGCCTGCAGCAGATCGCCGACTCCATCCCCAACAACATCGAATACAACAGCCGCTTCTAATGCCGCTGTGCTCAGCGGCAACCTGATCCCGACTACCCCAAGGAGACGGTGGACAACTGGCCGGGGCTGCTCGAGCGCTGAGCCGGCGGCCCCCCGGTCGACGTCTGCTCGACGGGTTCGAAGGTGTACTGCCAGGTGCGGAGGTCCTCGAACCGGGCGAACCCGCCGGGCACCAGGTGGGCGATGTACCAGCCGGCGTGGCCCGGGTACACCCACCCGTCTGGCAGCGCCACTGAACCGGACCGCATCGAATCACCCCAGGCCGGCTCCCCCTCCGGGTCGTGCCACGCCTTCAGATCGACCGTGCTGCCGATGACGCGGGCGCACAGGTGCCACGGCAGCGGGACGACCTGCCCGTTGGCGAAGAACTCCGAGCCGAGGTTGACTTGGCCCACCAGGGTGAAGGGCTGCGGCGAAGCCGTGTCCCAGACATGCACGTTGAACACCCACACCGAGTAGTAGGTGATGTTCTTGGTCACGGTGATGGCTCGAACGTGCCCGTCGGCGGTGGACAACCTCAGCACCGCGCCCTGCTGGGTGTTGGCCACCGTGGCGTCGCTCCAGGTGGCGCAGGACTGCTGGTCAACCACCTCGGGTCCGCCGGAGGGCCAGAAGACCTGGCGCAGGTTGCTGTCGCGGTTGTCGGGCCGGGCATCGAATTGGGCATAGCCGGGGCCGGAGGAGAAGGTGTAGCTGTCGTAGCCGTTCGGGGTGAGCACGACCACTTGGGGCTGGAGATCGGCGCTGCCGTCGTAGGTGACGTGCGGTGTGGCCACGCAAGCGCTGGCCAGAAAGACCAGGACGCCTAGCAGCACCGCCGCCCGCGCCGGCTTACGATTCAGACCACCGCTCCCCATGCGGCGTTGAGGTTACCGGAGCGCAACCCGTCCAAGTCCAAGGTGGCGTAGCGATAGCCGGCGTCGTGGACGGCCTCGACCACCTGCTGGCGTTGGGCCACCACGTCGGCCAGGCGGTGGATCGGCACCTCGATGCGGGCGAGGTCGCCGTAGTGGCGGACCCGTAGGTCGTCGAAGCCGAGCGCCCGCAAACCGGCCTCGGCCGCCTCGACCTCCCGCAGCACCGTGAGGGTGACGGGGGTGCCGTAAGGCACTCGCGACGCCAGGCAGGCGGCCGCCGGCTTGTCCCAGGTGCGCAGGCCCAGTTCTCTCGACGCGGCCCGCACCAGCTCCTTGGTGAAACCGGCTTCCACCAGCGGGAACCGCGCCCCCGCCTCGGCAGCGGCCCGCTGGCCGGGCCGGTGGTCACCCAGATCGTCCAGGTTCACCCCCAGTACGACCGCGGCTCCTTCAGCGGAGGCCAGCGGACCGACGGCGTCCATCAACGCCGACTTGCAGTGGGCGCAGCGTTGCGGGTCGTTCACCTGGTAGGCGGCATCGTCCAGCTCGTCCGTGTCGACCGGCTGCCACCGCAAACCCCACTCCTGGGCTAGTGCGGCGCAGTCGTCGCGTTCGGATCCGGCTAGCGACGGTGAGACCGCGGTCGTGCACAGCACCCGGCCGGCGCCCAGCGTGTCGTTGGCCACCCACGCCAGCAACGAGGAATCGGCTCCGCCGCTGAACGCCACCACCACCCGGCCCAGCCCGACCAGCCCCTCGCGCAGGCGCCGGAGCGGCTCGGCGGTCGCGCCGCCGCCCACCTGGTTCAGGACAGTCCCACTTCGGTGAGGACCACATCCAAGTCGGCGACCATGCCCGCGTAGAAGACCCCGAACTCGGCGTAGTGGGCCGAGGCCTGGTCGTAGCGCATGGTGTAGACGACCTCTTTGAGGTCATCAGGGTGCACTGCGAACAGGGTCACGCCCCACTCGTAGTCGTCGATACCGGTCGATCCGGTGACGACTTGGAGCACCCGGCCGGCGAACTTGCGCCCCGACGAGCCGTGCTCGTACATCAGCGACTTGCGCTCGTCGTAGGGCAGCGTGAACCAGTTCTGGTCGACGTTGCGGCGCTTGGACATGGGGTAGAAGCACCACGCCGGCTTGCCCTCTGGAGGCAACTGGGGCCACAGCCGGGCTTGCTTTAGCTCGTCGGGGACGCCCTGGGCGTACTCGGAGATCTCGGTGAGCGAGACGTAGGAGTCGACCAGCTCCAGGCCGGCGGCCACCACCGCTGACTGCAATGCCCGCAGCTTCCAGGCGTCGGGGCACAGCGCCATGAGGGCCACGTCGGCCTTGTGGCCGAGCATGGCCACCGCCACCACCTGCACCCCGTCGGTCTCGACGGTCTTGACCGCGGCGATCACCGCCTCGCGGTCCGCGCCCGCCGGCGCCTTCAGGAACAGGTGGAGGACTCCCTGGCCGACCTGCGGCTCCAACGGTTCGGGCATGGACGGGAGTCTACGGACGAGTGCATCCGGGGCGCGAAGGTTCGCAGCAGAGCGGCCTAGTAGTCCTCCATGCCGCCGCCGGGCATGCCGGCGTTGGCGGACTCTTCGGGCTTGTCGACGATCACCGCTTCGGTGGTCAGGAACAGAGCGGCGATCGACGCCGCGTTCTGCAGAGCGGAACGGGTCACCTTGGCGGCGTCGGGAACCTTGTCGATCAAGTCCTCGTAGTCACCGGTGGCGGCGTTGTAGCCGACCGAGCCCTTGAGGTCCTGGACCTTGGAAACGATCACGCCTCCTTCGAGCCCGGCGTTGAAGGCGATCTGCTTGAGCGGCTCCTCGAGCGCCTTGGCCACGATGGCGCAGCCGGTGGCCTCGTCGGCGCCGAGCTTCTCGCCAGCCGTGAGCACCGCCTGTTGGGAGCGCAGCAGCGCTACGCCCCCTCCGGGCACGACGCCCTCCTCGACCGCAGCCTTGGCGGTGGAGACGGCGTCTTCGATGCGGTGCTTCTTCTCCTTGAGCTCGGTCTCGGTGGCAGCACCGATCTTGAGGATGGCCACACCGCCGGAGAGCTTGGCCAGGCGCTCCTGGAGCTTCTCGCGGTCGTAGTCGGAGTCGGTGTTGTCGATCTCGTTCTTGATCTGCTGGATGCGGCCCTTGATGTCCGAGTCGTTGCCACCGCCTTCGACGATGGTGGTCTCGTCTTTGGTGATGACCACTTTGCGGGCGGTGCCCAGCAGGTCGACGGTGGTGTTCTCGACCTTCAGGCCGACGTCCTCGCTGATGACCTGGCCACCGGTGAGGATGGCGATATCGGCCAGCATGGCCTTGCGGCGCTCGCCGAAGCCGGGAGCCTTGACGGCGGCGCTCTTGAAGGTGCCCCGGATCTTGTTGACGACCAGCGTGGCCAGAGCCTCGCCTTCGATGTCCTCGGCCACGATCAGCAGCGGCTTGCCGCCCTGCATGACCTTCTCCAGGACCGGCACCAGGTCGCGCACGGCGCTGATCTTGGAGCTGACCAGCAGCACGTAGGCGTCGTCGAGGGACACCTCCATGCGGTCCGGGTCGGTGACGAAGTACGGCGAGATGTAGCCCTTGTCGAAGCGCATGCCCTCGACCAGGTCGATCTCCATGCCGAAGGTGTTGCTCTCCTCGACGGTGATGACGCCGTCCTTGCCGACCTTGTCCATGGCCTCGGCGATGAGACCGCCGATCTCGTCGTCGTTGTTGGCCGAGATGGCGGCGACCTGGGCGATCTGGCTCTTGTCGTCGACGTCCTTGGATTGGGTGGCCAGCGAGTTGACCGCCGCCTCGACGCCGGCCTCGATGCCGCGCTTGAGGGCCAGCGGGTTGGCGCCGGCGGCCACGTTGCGCAGGCCCTCGCGGACCATGGCCCGGGCCAGAACGGTGGCCGTGGTGGTGCCGTCTCCGGCGACATCGTCGGTCTTCTTGGCGACCTCTTTCACCAGTTCGGCACCAATGCGCTCGTAAGGATCTTCGAGCTCGATCTCCTTGGCGACGCTGACGCCGTCCTTGGTGATGGTCGGGGCGCCCCACTTCTTCTCGAGCACGACGTTGCGGCCCTTGGGCCCGAGCGTGACGCTCACCGCGTCGGCGAGCTGGTTCATGCCAGCCTCAAGCGAGCGGCGAGCCTGCTCTTCATAGGCGATGATCTTGGCCATACGTTCTTCCTCCGTTAGCACTCTCGTGTGTCGAGTGCTAGCCAACCACCTTCATCCCCGGCCCGCAACCCGGCGTCCCTGACCGGCAGGAGCGGCCGGCTAGCCGCCAGCGACGGCGGGGATGATCGAGACTGTCTCGCCGTCGGGAACGGGCGTCTGCAGGCCGTCCAGGAAGCGGACGTCGTCGTCGGACACGAAGACGTTGACGAACCGCCGCAGGCCGCCGTCCTCGTCGAGCAGCCGCTCACGGAACCCGGGGTGCTTCTCCTCGAGCGACTCGAGCACGTCGCTGACCGTGGCGCCGTCCGCCGCCACCTCTGACTCCCCGGCAGTCAACGTGCGCAGGGTGGTGGGGACTCGGACGGTGACGCTCATGGCAGCTCGGCCTCGGGAAGTCGACGGGTGGAACCGCCGATCGTAGTGGTGGCGGGACGAACCGGTCTCAAGAGGACGACCATCACATATTTTCACAATGAGTATGCGTAGTGTCACTGTTTGTGGGCGACGGGGAACCGATGAGGGACGGTATGACCGCTGCACTTCGCATCAGCCTCGACGAACGGCGGACCCGCCTGGTCGAGCTGGTGACAGTGTTGGGCGGCTGTGAACCGTGCCGGGCGCGGCGGATGCTGGCCGACGGGGGCCCAGGTGGGAACGTCGACCTGACCGTCGACCCTGAGGCGTTCGGCGGTTGCGACGACCCGTGGAGCGATGTCGCCCTGGCCTTGGTCGCCCTCCGCCAAGCTGCTCTCTGAGAGGTCGCCCCGCCTAGCGGCTCGGCTCCCTACAGACGTTGCAGGCGGTCGGCGACCGCCTCGGTGACGCAGGCCAGGGTGTCTTGGTGGGAGCGCTCCTGGCCGAAGCGTTCCATCAGCGAGACGGTCTCGACCCGGTCACCGCAGCCGTCGAACACCTCACCGGCAATGGCCAGGACCGGCACCCCGACCTCGCCGGCCAGGTCGGCCACGCCGCCGACCACCTTGCCTTCGAAGCTCTGCTCGTCAAGAAACCCCTCGCCCGTGATGACCAGGTCAGCGCCCTCCAGGACGGCAACCAGGTCCAGCTCCTCGGCCACCAGGTCAAACCCCGGCTCCAGCACTGCTCCCACCGCCGCCAGCCCCCCGGCCAGGCCACCGGCCGCTCCTCCGCCTTCGAGCTCGGTGACATCCACGTCGTGTTCGTCGCGGTACACCTGCGCCAGCCGTTCGAGCCGGCGCCGCAGCAGCTCGACCTGGGCGGCGCTGGCGCCCTTCTGCGGGGCGAACCGCTCGGCGGCGTCGATGAAGGTCGTGCGCACGTCGCAGGCCACGATCAGTTCGGCGGCGCGCAACCGTTGCAGCGGGTACAGCGCTCGCAAGGCGCCGAGACCTCCATCGGTGGTGGCTGAGCCGCCGACGGCGATCAGCACCCGGCGGGCACCGGCGTCCAGAGCGGCGGCGATCAGCTCGCCGGTCCCGTGGGTGGCGGCGGCGATGGGGTCGTTGCCGGCGGCGCCGCCGACCAAAGCCAGGCCGGACGCCCGGGCCATCTCCACCACCGCGGTGCGACGGTCGAGCCGCCAGGGTGCCTCGACCGGGTCCCCCAGGGGACCGGTGACCGTGGTGGTTCGGTTCGCCCCCCCGAGCGCTTCGAGGGTTCCCTCCCCCCCATCCGCCATCGGCACCTGATCACAACGGCCGCCGTCCGCCTCGACGGCTCGGGCCACCGCCCCCGCTATCCCCCGAGCGGTGGCCGTCCCCCGGAACTTGTCAGGGCAGGCCACCACTCGCACGAGGGTTGTCTATATCGTTCTCAGCCTGTCCATGTCCTTCGACGCGTTGATCCCGTATGGCTGGAACGAGCGGTGGGCGGCTTTGGCGGCGGAGCTGCCGGCGGCGGTTGAGCCGGCTCGGGTGGTGCGCCACGACGGGGTTGCGCTGCAAGTGGCGACCGTCGAGGGGCTGCGGATGGCGCCGCTGGCCCAGCGGCTCGATCCCGCCCCCACCGTCGGTGACTGGGTGGTGCTGGACGGCGCTCACCCGGTGGCGGTCCTGGACCGGTCGTCGCTGCTCAGCCGGCGGGCGGCGTTGGGTGGGGCCACGCAGGTGTTGGCCGCCAACGTCGAGTTGGTGTTGCTGGTCTGCGGCCTCGACCGCCCGGTGAAGGACGGCCGCATCCAGCGGGGCGCCGCGCTGGCTCGCGACGCCGGGGCGGTGCCGGTGGTCGTGCTGACCAAGGCTGCTGTTGTCGACCCCGATCTGCCCGAGCGCGCCGCCCGCCAGGTCGGCCGGGACCATCCCGGGCTGCAGGTGGTGGTCACCTCGGCGCGGGAGGGCACGGGCCTGGCGGAAGTGCGCCGATTGCTGGCCGGCCGCACCACCGTGCTCATCGGGGAATCCGGCGCCGGCAAGTCCAGCCTGGTGAACGCGGTGGCCCGCCATGACTTGGCCGCGGTCGGCCGGGTGCGCACTGGTGATGCCAAGGGGCGCCACACCACCACCAACCGCCACCTCCACTTGGTGCCCGGTGGCGGCACGATCATCGACACGCCCGGTATCCGCTCCATCGGCTTGGTGGTCGACCCCGATGCGGTCGACGCCACCTTCACAGACATCGAAGACCTGGCCGCCGATTGCCGCTTCGGGGACTGCGCCCACGACACCGAACCGGGGTGTGCAGTCAACCTGGCGGTCATCGAGGGTCGGCTCGACCGCCACCGGCTCGACGCCTGGCACGAGCTGCGCCGCGAGGCCGAGGCCGCCGTCCGCCGCCCGTCACCGCAGGAGCGGCGGCGGCGAGGAAGACCGGGCCGGTAGCCCCAGATCCCGCCGCCGCCGGTTCCATAGGGTGGCCGCCTATGGCCGAACGCCCCATCGTGATCGTGTCCAACCGCGGACCGCTGTCGTTCAGCCTCGACGCCACCGGCGCGCTGGTGGCGCGCCGCGGCGCCGGCGGATTGGTGTCGGGCCTGGCTCCGCTGGTAGTCGGCACCTCGACCACCTGGGTAGCGGCCGCCCTTTCCGACGCCGACCGCCAGGCGGCGGCCGGTGGGACCGTCGAGGCCGAAGGGTTCCGGGTCCGCACCTTGTCCATCGACCCCGACGACTACCACTCCGCTTACGACGTCATCGCCAACGCCACGTTGTGGTTCGTCCACCACGGCTTGTTCGACCATGCCCGCCAGCCGGTGATCGACGCCACCTGGCGGCGCGCGTGGGATGGCTACCGCCGCACCAACCAGGTGTTCGCCGACGCAGTGGCCGACGTGGCTCCCCTAGAAGCGGTGGTCCTGGTCCAGGACCTGCACCTCGCCCTGGTGGGCGACCACCTGCGCCAGCAGCGGCCCGACCTGACCCTGATCCACTTCAGCCACACCCCGTTCGCGCTGCCCCACGAGCTGGTGGTCCTGCCGGCCGACGTGCGCCGCGAGCTGCTGTCGGCCATGGCCGCCTTCGACGCGTGTGGGTTCCACACGGCGCGGTGGATGTCGAACTTCCTGGCGTGCTGTGAACACGACGGCATCGAGGCCCCCCGCCGCTTCGTGGCTCCCCTCGGATCGGACCCCGACGACCTGACGTCGACCCTGGCCACGCCTGCCTGCATCGAGGCCGGGACCGGCATCGACGCCGCCCTCGGACGACGGCGGCTGGTGGTGCGAGTCGACCGCATCGAACTGTCCAAGAACCTGCTGCGGGGCTTCCTCGCCTACGACGAACTCCTCGACCGCTACCCGCAGTGGCGCGGGCAGGTCGTGATGGGTGCCTACGTGTACCCGTCGCGCCAAGGCCTGGAGGACTACCGCCGCTACCGGGCCGAGGTCGAGGCCCTGGTCGAACGCATCAACCACCGGTGGGCCACGCCGGGTTGGGAGCCGATCTGGTACGACCCGACCGACGACTACCCGAGGTCGGTCGCGGCGCTGCGCCGGGCGGACGTGTTGCTGGTCAACCCGATCCGCGACGGGCTCAACCTGGTGGCCACCGAAGGCATCCTGGCCAGCGACCGCGACAGCGCGCTCGTGCTGAGCACCGGCGCCGGAGCGTGGGACCTGATCGGCGACGCGGCGCTGGACGTCAACCCCTATGACGTGTCGGCCACCGCCGACCGCCTGCACGAAGCCCTGTCCATGGATCCCGACGCCCGGCGGCGGCACCATGGAGCCCTCCGCCGGCTGGCCGCGTCCCGCACTCCAGCAGACTGGCTGGCCGATCAGCTGAAAGCCGCCGGCTGAACCCGTCGACCGGCGCCCGCGCGCCATCGGCCACGGCAACTCCGAACTCGGAACTCGGACTCCGACTCCGACTCCGACTCGGAGCGACGTTCGCGCGCTTCAGGTGGCGGTTTCCGCTACGAAGCGCGAAACGACCGCCTAGAGGAGGCTTCTCAACAGACCGACGGCGGCGGCGGGTCCGTCGACGACCAAGTCAGCTCGGTCGAGCAGCTCGGGCGGCGCCTCGTCACTGCTCACCACCACCCTGACCGTCGTAACCCCTTTGCCCGCCAAGCTGTCCAGGGCGTGGAAGGCGGCGAGGTCGCCGCGGTCGTCACCGACGAAGCACACCGCCGAGAGCCCTTCGGCCAGTGCCAGCACAGCGGTGTCCTTGCCGGCATGGATCGGGGGGTGCAGCTCCATCGACATCTTGGCCGGGTGTGGGATCAGGCCCGATCGCCTGGCCTGGCGTTCAGCCCAGGCCGCCACGTCACCGGCCAGCTCGGGGTGGGCGCGGTAGTGCAAGGTGATCGACAGGCCCTTGTTCTCGATCGACATGCCGGCAGGCCCAGCGGCGGCAGATTGGGCGGCGACATCGTCGATCACCTCCCGCCACGCCCCGGCCGACGGGTGATCGTTGCGCTCGCCGCCATGGCTCGACTCGAGCCCGTAGAGGCCCGACAAGCGCAGCAACGGGTCATCCAAGGAGGAGGCCAGGAACGACAACGGGCGGCCGGACACGACCGCCACCACCGCCAACTTGGTGGCCAGCTCGTGCAGAACGTCGACCACCCCTTCGGCGGGGCGAGCCGCCGACGGCTCGTCGACTATCGCCGACAGCGTGCCGTCGAAGTCTGTGAAAAGACCGCTGCTCTCGGGGTGGTCGTGAAACGGCGCCAACAGGCGCCCGGCGCGGGTCAGGCTCACCGGGCCTCCCTGGCTAGAAGGCAGCGTCGGCGGATCAGCGGGTCAGCCCGTCGTAGCCCCGGTTGACGTTCTACCGGTGGTGGCCCCCCCGGTCGACGTTCCCCCGGTCGTGGTGCCGCCCGTCGTCGTTGACCCTGTGGTGCCGGTCGTGGCTCCGCCGGTTGTGGTGCCGGTCGTTCCGCCGGTCGTGGTGCCGCCGGTGGTGGTTCCGCCGGTCGTCGCCTTGCCGCCCTGGTCGGCGCCGATCAGCGCCACCACGTTGGCCGGCGCCGAGTCGAGCGATGGCAACGGGGTGGGCATGGCCGCCACCGACGTGTCCGGCAGGCCGAGGACCTTGGCGATGGCCCGGGCGTCCAGTTCGTAACCGACCGTGAAGTACACATGGCTCTGGGCGGCCGTGGCGGCGTCGTTGGGGGGAAGCGTGGCGTAGCCCGCGGGGGTCAGCTTCTTGGTGTTGTCCGCTCCGGCGGTGGCCAGCTGGCCGCCGGTGCCGTTCAGCACCAGGACCTTGACCTCAGCCGGCGGGTGGGTGGTGGGCGCCGGCGGGGTGGTGGTGGTCGCCGTGGTGGTGACACTGCCGCTGTTGCTGATGGTGGTCGTGGCCTTCTTGGTGCTGGCGTTCTTGGCGGTGAAGCTCCCGCTGCCGGCCAGCAGGATTATGCCGATCAGGGCGGCGACGATGAGCACGATCACGCCCCGGGTCACAGCCGGGTCCGATGTGCGGTTCGGCGGGGTTGGGTACGTCATCGCTCCGGCCTCTCGTTGACCGTGCGAACCCCGAAACGAGCCCGCCGGCGGGCGGCGCGTTGGCGGTGAAGGCGGCGCACGACCAGCGGATCGTAGGCCATGGCCTCGGGGCACTGGAGCAGCTCGGTCAGCAGCTGGTAGTAGCGGGTCGCCGACAGATCGAACCGCTGGCGGATAGCTGACTCCTTGACCCCCGGCTCAGCCCACCACGACCGCTCGAAATCGAGGATGGCCTTGTCTCGTTCGGTCAGCGGCACGTGCGCAGCCTGCTTGGCCGACCTCGCCGATGCAAGGACCCTCGGGAGGTTCCCGCCGGCCCGTCGGTACGGTCATCTGGGTTTCCGGTCGCTATGGAAGGCCGCCATGACCCACGCCACCGCTCCTGCCCACCGGGTGGGGTTCGACCTGGCCAAGCTCCGGCGCCCGCTGGTCATCGTCGCCGCCGCGTTGGTGGCCGTCAACGGCCTGCTCCACCTCAAGATCTGGAACAGCGACTACAGGCACACGCCTTCCGCCGCGCCGGGGGCATGGGTGGTCAAGGTCGGGTTCCCCGTCAACGCCGCCTTGGCCGTCGCCCTGGCCCTGGCGCTGTTGGTGCTGATCCGACAGCGGCTGGTGCCGGTCGCCGCCGCCGTGTTCACCGGCGGCAGCCTGGCCGCGCTGATCCTGAGTCGCAGCCGCGTCGGGATCTTCGGGTGGAAGGAATCGGGTTGGAGCAGTGACGCCAAGATGATCGCCGTCGTCGAAGTGCTGAGCCTGGTGGCGCTGGCGGCGGTCATCGCCGTCCAGCGGACCGGGGCGCCGGCCAGGCGCACGGCGAACTGACCAGATCCCAAAGGGGCTCGGCTCCGCAGGATCTGCGCGGATAGGTCGTTCCAGTCGCGTCGCACCGTTCTTTCGCCAGGCTGCGCCTGTCGAACGGGCACGTGCTTGTCTGGTCGCCTCGCCTAAGGGCTCGGCTCCGCAGGACCGGCGCGCATAGGTCGCCCGTTTCAGCGTCGCACCGTTCTTTCGCCAGGCTGCGCCTGTCGAACTGGCACGTGCTTGTCTGGTCGCCTCGCCTAAGGGCTCGGCTCCTTACACGACCTGCAGGTTGACTTCGATGTTGCCGCGCGTGGCGTTGGAGTAGGGGCACACCTCGTGGGCCCGCTCGGTCAGCTTCTGGGCGGTGTCTTGGTCCAACTTTGGGGCGTGCACATCCAGCTCGACGGTCAGGCCGAAACCGCCGTTGTCCAGCGAGCCGATCCCGACGCTGGCTGACACCTCGGTGCCTTCTACGTCCAACTTGTCCTGGGCGGCCACCAGCTTCAGCGCCGAGTGGAAGCAGGCGGCGTAGCCAAGGGCGAAGAGCTGCTCCGGATTGGTGGCACCACCAGGACCGCCCATCTCCTTGGGGACCCGCAGGTCCAGGTCGAGCTGCCCGTCCTCGCTGGTGGCATGGCCGTTGCGGCCGTCTCCGGTGGCGGTGGCTACCGCGGTGTACAGCACGTTCATGGCGAGGCTCCTAGGGCGGGACTGGGTCTGCGGTTGCAACGCGAGCGGGTCCGCTGGTGTTCCCGCCCTCGGTCAAAGGCCGAAGGGGCATGATGCGACGATGCCCGTCACACTCTTCCAGCAGGCCGCCGAGCGAGTCGCCGGGGGGGCCGACCCCCGAGCCGAAGCGGCGGCGCTGGTGGCGGAGATGACCGACGACGAACGGGCCTGGTGCCTCGACGGCGACGTGCCGTTCTGGGCCGGGCTCACCGATCTGGGTCGCGGCGGCTACCACCGCCGAACGTTCCCGGGGGCCCGAGTGGAGCGGTTGGGCTTGCCCGGGTTCGCTTTCTCCGACGGCCCCCGCGGCGTGGTGATCGGGCCGGCCACCTGCTTCCCGGTGAGCATGGCCCGGGGCGCGACTTGGGACGTCGAGCTGGAGGAGCGGATCGGCGACGCCATCGGCACCGAGCTTCGATCGATAGGAGCGAACCTGTACGGCGGGGTGTGCGTCAACATCCTGCGCCACCCGGCGTGGGGACGGGCCCAGGAGACTTACGGTGAGGACCCTTTCCACGTCGGCGAGATGGGAGCCGCCCTGACCCGTGGTGTGCAGCGCCACGCCATGGCCTGCGTCAAACACCTGGCGGTCAACTCCATGGAGAACGCCCGGTTCAAGGTCGACGTCACCGTCGATGAGGCGGCGCTGCACGAGGTCTTCCTGCCCCACTTCCGTCGCATCGTGGACGAGGGGGTGGCGGTGGTGATGAGCGCCTACAACTCGCTAAACGGCGAGTGGTGCGGGCAGAACCGGGAGCTGCTGGCCGACATCCTGCGCGACGAGTGGGGGTTCGACGGCATGGTCATCTCGGACTGGATCTTCGGGCTGCGCGACGCCGGCCGCTCGGTCTCGGCCGGGCTCGACGTGGAGATGCCCTACCGCATGATCCGCGCCCACGGGCTCGATGCCGACCTCAAGACCGGAGAAGCATCGAAGGCTGACATCGCCGCCGCCGTAACGAACGTCGTCACGACCCTGCTCCGCTGGGCCGAGGTGCTGGCCGCGCCGGCCGGCGCCATGGACGAGGTGATGGCCTCTCCCGAGCACCGGGCCCTGGCCCGGGAGGCCGCCACCCGGTCGATCGTGTTGCTGCGCAACGAAGCGGTCGATGGCGCCCCGCTGCTCCCGATGGAAGCTGCTTCATTGGGCCGGGTGGCGGTGCTCGGTCGGTTGGCGGTGGTCCCGAACCTGGGAGACGGCGGGTCCAGCGACGTTTGGGCTCCGGCCGCCGTCACACCACTCGACGGCCTGCAGGCGGCGCTCGACCCGTCAACCGAAGTGGTGCACGACGACGGATCAGACCCGGCGCGCGCCGCAAGCGTCGCGGCAGGGGCCGACGTGGCGCTGGTGGTGGTGGGCTACACCAAGGCCGACGAAGGCGAGTACATCGGCGCCGACGGCACCTCCCACCTGAGCTCGCTGATGCCGGACCCCGACGACCCGGACTTGGCCGCCGCCTTCAACGCGACGGTGGCCGCCGACACCAACGACTTCCACCCGTTGCCCCGACCCGGCGGCGGCAACGGCGACGGCGTCGGAGCCGATGCGCTGGGCTTCGCCGCCGGCGGCGACCGCACGTCGTTACGGCTACTCACCGAGGACGAGTCCCTGATCCAGGCGACCATGGCCGCCAACCCCCGGACGGTGGTGGCCATGGTCGCCGGCAGCGCGGTGGTGGTGGAGGCGTGGAAGGACTCGGTGCCGGCCATCGTGCAGTCCTGGTACGCCGGCATGGAGGGCGGTCATGCGTTGGCCGAGGTCCTGCTGGGCCGGGCCGAACCCACCGGCCGGCTGCCGTTCACGGTCCCGACCGACCCGGACCACCTGCCGCCGTTCGATCGTGACGCCACCGCCGTCACCTACGACGCCTGGCACGGCTACTGGCGACTGGCCCGCGACGGTCACGCCGCCGCCTACCCGTTCGGCTTCGGCCTCAGCTACACCGACTTGGCCATCACCAAGGCGGAGGCGGCCGTCGAAGCGGACGAGATCGTGGTCCGGGCAACCGTTTCCAACCGGGGCCGGCGCCCCGGTGCCGAAGTGGTACAGGTCTACGCCGGTGCCGACGGTGAACCCCGCCGGCTAGCCGGCTTCGCCCGCGTCGACATGGAGATGGGCGCGGAGCAGTCCGTCGAGGTCCGCATCCCAACCGAGCGGCTCTCCCGCCGGGAGATCACCACCCATTCGTGGCGCCCGCCGTCAGGTCTACATCTGGTGACCGTCGCCCGTAACGCCGAAGACCCCCACGCCCACCAGTTGGAAGTCGACCTCGGCTGAGGCCTTCAACGGCAACAAGATCTAGGCCTGGACCTCGATGGCGAACTCGGGACAGTTGTCGGCCGCCAGCTGGGCCGCCTCCTCCTGCCCCGCGGGGACCTCACCGTCGACCTTCAGGACGGCGTAACCCTCGTCGTCGCTGTCGAACAGCTCCGGCGCCAGGGCGTAACAACGGCCATGGCCCTCGCACTTGGATGAATCGAGCACGATGCGCATCAGGCACCACCTCCGGGGGTCGTTTCGAGCAGTCGGATGGGAAGGGTTCGAGGGCCGCGGACCTGTCCGCCGGACCAGCGCACCGCGGTCGGGTCGGCCAACTCGAAGTCCGGAACGCGCCTCAGCCACTCTTCCAAGGCGACGGTCAGTTCCAGCCGGGCCAAGTTCGAGCCGAGGCAGCGGTGGATGCCGAGCCCAAAGGCCAGGTGGCGGTTCCGAGCCCGGTCGATCACGAACTCATCGGCCCGGTCAAAGGCCTCGGGGTCGCGGTTGGCCGAGGGGAACGGCAGCAGCACCCAGTCACGCTCGGCCAGCTTCTGATCGCCCACCTCCACCGGTTCGGAGACGATGCGAGCCATGGTCACCGGCGCGTAGAAGCGCAGGAGCTCCTCCACCGCGGTGGGCAGCAGGTCCGGCTCGTCGACCAGGCGGCGGCGGTCGTCAGGATGCTGCGCCAAGTGCCACAGGCTGGCGCCGATGGCCGACCAGGTGGTGTCGATGCCCGCGATCAGCAGCAGGGCGATGGTGCCGCCGATGTGTTCGTCGCGCAGCGGTTCGCCGTCGATCTCCAAGCCGAGCAAGTAGCCGACCAGGTCATCTCGGGGATGCTGACGGTGGTCACGGATCACGTCACCCAGATAGTGGTCGAGCCGTTCGTCGTCGGCGACCAAGCCGACGTGTTCGCCCGGCTCCTCGAGGATGCGTTGGATGAAGGTGCGGAAGATGTCCCCGTCCTCTCGGGGCACACCGAGCATCTCGGCGATGACCCGGACCGGGATGTGCTGGGTGTACTGCTGAGCGGCGTCCACCACGTCGGCGCCCTGCTCGAGTAGCTCGTCGAGCAGCTCCCGGCAGCTCTCGCGAGTCGCCGGCTCCCAGCGAGCGACCTCCTTGGGGGAGAAGGCAGGCAGCAGCAGGCGCCGGGCGAAAGCGTGGAACGGCGGGTCCGACGTGATCGGCGGCGCGAACCCCATGGGGGCGATACCGACCGGCTTGAACGGGCTGACGATGACACTCTCGGAACTGAAGTGATCGGTGTCGTGGGCGACTGCGGTCACGTCGGCATGGCGGGTCGGCAGCCACATGCCGCCGTTGCGGTCGGAATGGGCGACCGGGCAAGCGGTGCGCAACTCGTCCCAGATCTCCGGCGCCCGAGCGGCGTACACGGGGTCGGTGTGATCGAAGTCCGTCTCCCAGTCCTCTACCGGCACCTTGGTCACGTCGCTCAGCTTGGCACCCGGCACGCTCAGGCGTGGCGCTCGGTCGGGGGGTGCGGCCGCTCCTCGGCCTGGTGGCCGGGGGTGATGTCGTCGACGTCGCTCACCCTCAGCGGGGTGAGCGGTCGGTCGCCGCCGTGGACCTCGACCAGCTCGGTCACGAGACAGACGTGGTCGGAGCCTTCGTCGAGCAGCGCCGTGCGCCGCACCACCAGGCGGTCAGGACACCTTGAGAGCAGCGGCACCCCGTCCGGTCCTGCGGCCACCTCTATGTCGGCGAACTTGTCCACGTCATCACCGGTGCCGCCCCCGAAAATTTCGGCCAGGTCGTGATCGCCCGGCCCGAGCAGGTGGACGGCCAGCATGTCGGCGCGCAACGCCACCCGGTAGGTGTGGTTGGCCTTGGACAGCCAGAGCGCGTACTTGCGGGGCTCGATGCTGCACTGTGACTGGAAGCCGACCAGGCAGCCGGCCCGCTCGCCGCCGGCGACGGTGGTCACGATGGTCACGGGCGTATCCAGACCGGCCAGTAGGCGGTCGAAGCGCTCTTCGTCTGGTGGCGAGGTCATCATCGGTCCCTCGCCTCGTTCAAGTAGCGGAGGAAAAGGGTGCCGTCATGCTCGGCCACCCCCGAGACCCCGAACTGGGCCAAGTCGGTGCCCTGCGGGGTGATCGCCACCGGCAACGGGTCGCCACCCATGACCGGCGAGACGGTGAGGCACAGTTCGTCCAGCAGCCCGGCGGCCACGATCTCGCCGAGCAACGAAGGGCCGCCTTCGCACAGCACCACCTTGGCGCCAAGCTGGGCTAGGGCGCTCAGCGCCAGTCGGGGCTCCACTTGCTCCTCGCCGGCCATCACCACCTCGGCCACGGGCGACACCTGGGCCAACCGCTCGGGCGCCGCGGCGCGGCAGGTGATGATCATGGTGCGGGCGTCATCCGCTGGGGCGGTGAAGAGATCGGATCCGAGATCGAAGGAAAGCGAGCGGCTGACCACCGCTACGGGGGGAAGCGGCGGACGTCCCTCGTCGCGGCGGCGGCCCTGTTCGGCGTCGGAGACCTTGACCGGACCGTAGCCCTCACGGCGGACCGTTTCGGCTCCCACCAGCACCACGTCGGCCAGCGCACGGAGTTGGCGGAACAGCTCGGCGTCGACGCCGCCCGACAGCGCCCCCACCCGGCCGCCGACGGCCGCGCAACCGTCGAGACCGGCGACCATGTTGGCCATCACCCAGCACCCCGGACCGCCAGCCGGCGGCGTCCGGTCCGTCGACCGGTACGGCTCCAGCAGATCCTCGATCACCTCACCCGGCCGAAAGTATCTCATCCCCGCCGAGCTTACGGCGAGCCCCTGCGGCGCTCGCTTCCAGCTCGTCGCTTGCCGTGTTGACGGCAACCACCTGCGGCGGTTGCTCGTAGCCGGTTCGCTAGCGCTCACGACGGCTACCAGGCTGGACCCGCCGAACCTTTGTGAGGCCGCGCAGCCGCCAGGCGGAGCGGCTCGAGCGAGTGGGTTGCATGGCGAGGCCGTGCCGGCGAGGCCTGCCGAGCTGGCACAATCCAACGCGTGCACATTGATGATGGGCGGGGGACGACGTGGCGGTTCGATGTCGACTTCTTGACGTCCCACTGGACCTGCATCTGGGGCCGGGGGTGTCTCGGCATCCTGAGCGAACCAGCCGAGGATCTGGGCCAGGGCTGCTGCTCGATCGGCGCCGACCTGGGTGACGAGGACGAGGGCATGCTCATCAGCGCCCTGGCCGCCACCCTCGAACCCGGTCGCTTCGAGCAGCACCACGTGGCCCAGCGCGAAGGCGTGTTCGCCAACGGAACCCTCACCCACACCCGCGTGGTGGACGGCGCCTGCATCTTCTTCAACCGGCCCGGTTTTGCCGGCGGCAGCGGCTGCGCATTGCATCTGGCCGCCCTCGACGCCGGCGAGTCGCCGACCGGGTGGAAGCCGTCGGTCTGCTGGCAGTTGCCGCTCAAGGTCGACTGGACCGACCGCGGCGACGGTGGGGAAACGGCGACGGTCCGCCGCTGGACTAGGGCCGACTGGGGTGAGGACGACGGTGACCCGGACGCCATGGCGTGGTGCTGCACCGAAGGTGACCGGGCCTACGTCGGTACCCAGCCGGTCGTCGAGTCCCTGGCCGACGAGCTCCAGGAGCTGGTCGGCCAGGAGGTGTACGTCGAGCTCAGGCGCCGCCTCGACCACTAAGGCGCCGAGGCGAGAGGCGAGGCGACCCAAGAGCACAACGGCTCGTTCGACCTATTCGCGCAGGTCCCCGCGATCTCAGATCCTGGTCGGCTCCGCTTCGTACACCTCCATGGACGCCGGAGCCAACGCCAGTTGGCCCAGCGTGGTTACGAAGTCACCCGATTCCGGCACCGCGAAGTGCGCAGCCAAGGCGGCCCGGTCAGCCCAGTGCTCCAGGAACACCAGTCGCATCGGGTCTTCCACGTCTCGGTGGACTGAATGCAACAGGCAACCCTCTTCCTGACGGGAACGCTCGACGTGCTGGACGCTCAAGGCCAGAGCGTCTTCTATGGCTTCGGGGCGGACCCGGACGCTCCCGGTCACCAGGATCATGAGGCACCTCCATGTTTGTGACGGCCGTTCTTCCGGTTGCCTTCGAGTCGGTTGATCTCGGCAACGGCAAGTTGTGCAACCTTCTCGGGTGATCCTGTCGCGTCGATCGAAGCGATGCTCCCCGCCCGGTCATCGGGCGCGTCCAGGGTCGCCAGCTGAGAGGCCAGCAGCTCGGTCCCGACGGCTTGGGGCTGGACGCTCCGCCGGTCCCGAAGACGGCCCTCGATGACCTCGACCGGCGCCGTGAGGTACAGCCAGGTCACCGGCAGCCCTGCCGCCAGCAGCATCCGGTGCTCGGCTCGCAGGGCGGAACAGGCCAGCACCGGCTGCTCCCCGGCCGCCACGGCCAGGCCGAGCGCGGCGCGGAGACGCCCGATCCACGGCCGGCGCTCGGCTTCCCCGAGCGGCTCACCGGCCGTCATCCGAGCCAAGTTCTCCGGCGTGTGGAGATCGTCGGCATCTAGGAACGGACGGTCCAGGTGTTCGGCGACCAGGCGCCCCACCACCGTCTTGCCCACGCCGCTGACGCCGATCACGATCACGACCACCGCCGCGGACCTTAGGCGGCCCGTTATCCGGCCCGGTTAGCCGGCCAAGAGAGAGAAGGAAGCGCCCTCGGCGAGCGCCTCGTCGAGCACGGCCCCGCCGGCCCTACGAAGGGCCGACCGGAGCGGTCCCCTGATCCCCGGGTTGCTCGCCGACCAACATCGAGGATGCCGGCACCGGCCCCTCGCCGAACACGACTTGGGTCGCCGGCTCCCACAAGGGACAAGCGCGGCATCCGGCGGCGGCCCCCACGACCTGCTGCCATGAGCCCCCGGGCTGCCCGGCAGAGCCAGGCGTCGCGGCATCGAACCGGGAGGCCACCGCCGCTTCGCCTCAGCGCTTGAGTGACTTGACCGCGGTCTCGAGCGCTTCCTTGGCGTTGTCCACGATCTTGCCGCCGGCGGCGGCGATCATGTTGCCGGGCGGCTCGTCAGGCGTGCGGGGATGGGGGCGGGTCGGCACGTGGGGTTTGAGGTCGCGCATGTTCTGGCCCAGATCCTGCAGCTCCTTGCGACCGAGTGTGTCGCGAACCCCTGGGAACAGGTCGTCCTCCTCTTCCTCCACGTGGTGTCGCACCAGTTCGATCAGGACGGTCACCTTGGCGTGGAACCGCTGGTGTTCAGCTGGCATGCCTTCCAGCTCCGACAGGAGCCACGTGACGATGTGGTGCTCCTCCAAGGCTTCGAGCACTTCGCCCTCATCATCCGGATCCAGGGCCCGCACGGCCGGGTAGAAGAGCTGCTCCTCGAGCTCGGCATGCACCGCCAGCTCCTCGATCATCTTGTCCACCAGGCTGCGCCGGGTCTTGAGGGCCCGGTCGGTGGTCTCCTCGTACCGCTGGAAGAGCTTCTCGACGGTTTGATGGTCGTCTCGCAAGAGGGTGATGGCGTCCATGGCCGCGCTCTCTACCCCGGGGCGCCCGGCCGAACAACATCGGTGGGTCTCAGCCGGTTTCGATCAGGCCATGGGGGGCAGCAGACGGAGATGAGCACGACCACCGAGCCCGAGGACGAGGCGACCGAAGCGGCTGTGGGACGTCAGGCGGACAGCCCGAAGGAGATCCCTGCCAAGGGCTGGAAGCAGGTCGCCCTACGGGTCAAGGTCGAAGCCAAGAATGACCGGGTGCCATTGCTGTCGGCCGGCTTGGCGTTCTACGGCCTACTGGCCGCGGTCCCCGGGTTGGTGGCGATCATCTCGATGTACGGGTTGGTCTCTGACCCCAAGGACATCTCCGATCAGGTCAGGAGTCTCATGGGTACGGCTCCTCCCGAAGCGCGGACCCTGCTCAGGCACCAGCTCGAGAAGCTGACGACTTCGAGCGGCGGCGGCCTGGGTCTCGGGGTGCTGCTCGGGATCGTGATCGCCCTTTGGAGCGCGTCCGCCGGCATGAAGCACCTGATCGAAGGTGTGAACGGCGCCTATGACGAAGACGAGACCCGGGGGTACGTCAAGCTGAGGCTCACCGCCATCGTCCTGACGGTGGGCGTCGCTGTCTTTCTGGTCGTGGCGGTCGGCGTGATCACCGTGCTGCCCGGCATCTTCGACCACTTGGGCGTGGTCGGATCGATCCTGTTGGCTGTGGCCCGCTTCGGTGGCCTGTTAGCCGCCTTCATCGTGGGGCTAGGGGTCCTGTACCGGTACGGCCCCGATCGCGACAAGCCCGAGTGGCGGTGGGTCAGCTGGGGATCGGCCATCGCCGCCATCCTGTGGGTCATAGCGTCGATCGCCTTCTCCGTCTACGCCTCGAACTTCAGCAAGTTCAACAAGACCTACGGGTCCTTGGGTGCGGTCATCGTGGTGCTGTTGTGGCTCCAGATCAGCGCCGCGGTGATTCTGCTCGGCGCTGAGATCAACGCCGAGCTCGAACGTCAGACCCGCAAGGACAGCACTGAAGGGCGTCCGGAACCGATGGGCGACCGCCACGCCTACGCCGCCGACACCATCGGCGGTGACCCACCCTAAGGAGCCGAGCCGACCGTGCTTCGGTTCGATCGAGGACCGGGCCTTGGCTCGACCCGGCCCCCGATCGCGGCCGGCTACTTCTCGACGTCCTTAGCTCCAAACCCCGGCGGCTGTGCCCACGGCTACTCTCCAACCGTCGAAATCGTTGCCCACCAGACTCGGGGCGGTGCGACCACCCGGCTGACGATCTCCAGGAGTCCTCAATGTCGATCTCGGTGACCGCCCTGGGTGAGGGTGAGCCCTCCCTCGATTCTGAGCAGACGCTGTCGGATCTGCGCAACCAGATCGAGCAGCTACGAACCGCTCTTGAGACCCGAGACGTCATCGGGCAAGCCAAAGGCATCCTCATGGAGCGCCACAAGGTCACCGCTGACGAAGCGTTCGCCATGCTCAACCTCGCGTCCCAGCACTGCAACGTGAAGCTGCGCGACCTGGCGCACGAGCTGACCGAATCGGGGGCCCTGCTGGCCCCCTGAGCTCAGGTGGACAACATGGACGAGCGCAGCCGGGCGGTTATCTGCGAGAGCCGGCGCGACACCTGCATCTGGCTGACGCCCAGATGGCCGGCGATGGTGTCCTGCGAGAGCTCGTCCACGTAGTACTCCCGGAGCACCTCGACATCCTGGTCCGGTAACTCGTGCAAGGCCGTGGTGAGATCGAGGTGGGCCTCGGTCCGCTCAAAGGCCGCATCGTTGTGACCGCGCCGCTCCGAGATCGGCGTCGTGGTCCCGACCGCCGGTGCGTCGAGCGACTTCACCTGCCGGGCCGAGACAGCCACCTGCACCCGTCGGAGCTGCTCAACCGGGACGGCCAGCTCGTCGGCCAGCTCGGCATCGGTGGGCGTCCGGCCGAGGCGTTGGCTGAGCGTGGCCGTGGCGGCCTGGAGCTGCGGCGCCAGCTCGTGCACAGGACGTGGAACCCGCACGCTCCAGCCGAGGTCGCGGTAGTGCCGCTTCATGGCGCCGGTGATGGTGGGAGAGGCGAACCCCTCGAAAGGAGTGCCGCGCTCGGGATCGAACCGGTCGAGCGCCTTGACCAGGTGCTCGTACGCGACCTGGATCAGGTCATCCAGGGGTTCGCCGTGGCGGTACATCCTGACCGCCAGCGAACGGGCGAAACCCAGGTAGTGAGCTACCAGGCACTCGCGCGCCTCGGGGTCCCGCGTCTGGTGGTAGCGGAGGTGCAGCGCCCACACCCCATCGGGGTCTTCGCCGCCGGCGAATGCTTCTGGCTTTCGAGCAGGGGATTGACCCATGGCAACTCCACGGATTCGCACCTGATGTGCGTGATCACCCGTCTGCTCGAGTGAGGGGGCTAAGTATCTGACCAACGGTCCCCTTCGTCCAATCGGATCGCAAAGAATCCGCGTCAGCCTCCTGACCGGACCTCCACGGGTGTCGGTCGCGCCTGGAACACGAAGTCGCTGCCGGTGCTGAAGCGCGTGAGCTCGACTTCGGCGCAGGGTTTCCGCGGTTCGCCGCCGGGCACGACCTCGACGGACAAGACCTCCCGCCCAGACGACGATGCCGAGGGGATCGGGCGGCAACGCAGCGTCGGGTCCACCGCCTGGACGATGGCTTCGAGTGGTTCCAGGTGGTGGTGGTCGAGCAATCCAGGCCAGGCCCCGTCAACTCCGGACCGGTCGGGCCGTACCGTCACCATGAGCCGGTCCGAAAGATCGACTTCCAGCCCTACATAGGCTCGTGGCAAGAAGGCAGGGTGCAGGGCCAGAACCCTGGCGGCTGCTTCCAAACCTTCGCCCAGGCCGAGGGCGCCTTGGAGCCGTCCGGCGGTGACACCGGCCACCCCGGTGAACTGCTTGCGAGCCAGCGCCAGCACGTCATCTCGGTCACCGGTGCGCCGGTCCACCGCGTCGATGAAAGCCAACACCAACAGGTGGCCTTGCAGGCACGCCTCCTCGGCCAGCCGGACCAGGGTCGACCGCGACCAGTCCCCGAACCGGATGTCGGACTGCAAGAGACCGGAGTACTCACGGGCGCCCGGTTCACTCGGGTCGGCTTCGGCCAGGACCGTGGTCGCCGCCCAGGTGGCACCCAAACGGTCCGCGGCGGCCGGCACGGGCAGGGGATCGTGTTCCGGGCTGATGTCGACGGTCCACTGACAATGAGGGTGGCGGTCGGCGGGCCGGCGAGGGGGCCGGTGCACCGGCCTGACCCGAGCCCGCGGGTTGGTGGCGATGGCGGTGGCGTCAAAGGTGGGGTCTTCGATCTCGTGGCACATGGCGAACACGTAGTCGTTGCCCATCGGTTCCACGTCCATGAGGGCGCCGCAATGGTCGAGCCAGAACTCGCCGTGGTCGTGATCGTGCAACCGGAACCGAAAGTCCATGAACTGGGGCGGCGCGCCGATGTCGAGCTGCAGTCCCTTGAAGATGGTTTCAACCGAATCACCCTCGAACCGCAGAGCCCGTTGCATGCGCCGGGTGTAGACGGGGCTGGCTGCCATCCACTCGTCTATGGCGATGTCGCGCATCACCTCGCGCCCAAACATCGAGATGAGGTGTGGCATCCCTGCCCGGTCGATCAGGTGGCCGGCCAGCAGGTACTCCGGGAGCAGGATCGCCAAGTCCTCGCGGCTACACGCCTCCAGGCCACCGATCACCGCGGCAACGTTCCACGACCACCGCCAGCCGTCAAGTGAGTGGGGCCTGCGCTACCTTGCGTTGCGGCCCCGCTATGAGGGCCAACCGTCGGGTGACCGTCGCCGACAGTTAGGGGTGGGTTCGATGAGTGCACGCTGGCCGACCGGAGCCGAAGAACAGCGCTGGCGGATGGATGTGACACGGCGGCGCGTCCTGCAAGGCATGTTGGCCACCGCCGGTGCCGCCACCATCGGCTCCGGGGTCGGCTCGTGGCTGACGCAGGGCCCCGCCCGGGCGGCCGGTGCGATCCTGCCTCCTGGCACCCGACCGGATCCCTCCAAGCCCGAGGGCGTGGACACGCTTCCGGAGATCGAGCACATCGTCATCTACATGCAGGAGAACCACTCCTACGACCAGTACTTCGGAACCTTCGGGCGCGGCGACGGCTTCACCCTCGGACCCGACGGCCAGCCCACCAACTTCAACCTCGATGCCGGCGGCAGCCCGGTCACTGTCTTCCACCAGGCCAGCACCTGTGATCCCATCAGCGGCGACCACTCCTGGAACGGCACCCACCGGGAGTGGAACGGCGGGGCCATGGACGGCTTCGCCAGCGTCAGCGGCCCCAACGTCATGGGCTACTACGACGAGACCAACCTGCCCTTCTACCGGGGCTTGGCCGAGACCTTCCCGCTCTGTGATCGGTGGTTCTCCTCGGTGCTGGGCCCCACCTACCCCAACCGCCGTTTCCTCCAGGCCGGCACCTCCATCGGGATCGTGGCCACCAACATCGGCGAGGTCGTGGCCACACCCACCGCTCCGAACGGCACCATCTGGGATCGGCTCAACGACCACGGCATCAGTTGGACCGACTACGGCATCGACATCTGGGACGTGCTGCTCTTCCCCAACAAGCCGTTCCTCGACGCCAGCGCGCCGAACCGCAAGCTCTACGCCGACTTTCTGGCCGACTGCGCCGCCGGGACGCTGCCCCAGGTGAGCATCCTGGCTCCGGGCGCCCACGACCAGTACGACGAGGGGTCACGTGACGTGCAGAACGGCGAGGCCTACAGCTCCTCGATCATCAACTCGGTGATGAACAGCCCCAACTGGGCCAAGACCGCCATCCTGTTCACCTGGGACGAGCACGGCGGCGGCTACGACCACGTCCCGCCCCCGCCGGCGGTCGCTCCCGACGACATCGCCCCCCGCATCACCGTCCCGCCGGACCAGCCCGGCGACTTCGCCCAGCTCGGCATCAGGGTCCCCGGCTTCGTGATCTCGCCCTACTCCCAGCCCGGCTACGTGTCCCATGTGGTCCACGACCACACGTCGATCCTGAAGTTCATCGAGACCAAGTTCAACCTCGGCGCCATGACGTACCGCGACGCCAACGCCGACAACCTCTTCGACTGCTTCGACTTCTCCAACCCGCGTTTCCTCGAGCCACCGGTGCTGCCCGAGCCCGGCCTGCCCGCCGCCGGCAGCGCCTGCCAGCCTCAGCCCCGACTACCCACCAATCCCCGGGAGTCGGCGACCAACCCCAGCCAGGGCGTCGGGCCCGAGTCGACCTCGCCGGCGCTGGCCGTACCCGGTCCCGCCAGCTTCACGGGCTGACGCCGTACCCCGCAGGGCGGTGCGAGACGGGATTAGGCATACCTATCAAATATTGCTAGGGTCGCCGGGCGATGTTCACCGACGCGTTGCCGAACCTGCTCATCGGCCTGCGTGAGGCCTCGAAGCGGGGCTGATCGTTTCGATCCTGGTGGCCACGGTGGTCCGGTCAGGCCGGCGTCACCAGCTGGCGCCACTGTGGCTTGGGGTGATCGCCGCCGTGGCGTTGAGCTTGGCCTTTGGCGCCATGCTGACCTTTGCCGCCGCTGACCTTTCCACCAGGGGTCAAGAAGCCATCGGCGGGTTGCTCAGCACCATCGCCGTTGGCTTTGTCACGTGGATGGTCTTCTGGATGCGACGCTCCGCCCGAGGACTGTCCGCAAAGCTGACCTCCAAGACCGAGGCCGCCATCGAGCTGGGGAGCCGGGTGCTGGTGGCCACCGCGTTCTTCGCCGTCGCTCGCGAGGGTCTCGAGTCGGCGCTGTTCCTGTGGAGCACCACCCGCACCGCTGGTGAGTCCACCGGACCGCTGCTCGGCGCGCTGCTGGGGTTCGCCGTCGCCGCCGCCTTGTGCTTCGCCCTGTACCGCCGGGTGCTCAAGATCAACCTCTCCCGGTTCTTCACCTGGACCGGTGCCGGGCTCATCGTGGTGGCCGCCGGCGTGCTCGGTTACGGGATCGCCGAGCTGCAGGAGGCAGCCATACTGCCCGGCGACGCCAGCAAGGCCTTCGACTTGAGCGGCCACATCGACCCGACCGCCTGGTACGCCCGGCTGGTCGAGGGCGTGTTCAACCTGACGCCCACCATGACCGTGCTGCAGGTCGTGGCCTACGTCGGTTACTTGGTCGTGGTGTTGGGCCTGTTCCTGTGGGTGGCCAACCGGTCGAGCGCTCCTGCCAGCACGCCGTCACCTTCACCCGCCCCCGAGCCGAGCTCGGCCGCTCCCGCTAAAGGCCGAAGGGTCCGTCCCCTAGCGGTGGGCGCCGCGCTGGTGTTGGTCCCTCTGTTGGGCGTGCTGGCTGTGCTCGCCCTCACCGGATCGAAAGAGGAGAGCAGCAAGACCGCCATCACCATCACGAGCCAGGCTTGTGCCCCGGGGTGGGAGCCGCCGGCCGCCGGGGCCCGAAGTTTCGAGATCACCAATCGGTCGACCCAAACGGCGGAGATCTACCTCGAGGCCGCCAACGACCAGTCCACTTACGGGGAGATCGAAGGGCTCTCCCTCGGCACCACCCGCACCATGGAGGCCAAGGTCCCGCCGGGCGCCTACCGCTGGCGCTGCGCTCGACGGCACCAAGATGCTGTCGGCGCCGGCCAAGGTGACCGGCCCCAGCACCAGACAAGGCGTGACCGGCGCCCGTAGCTACGTGCCGGTGACGGCCAAGGAGCTGGACGCGGCCGTCGACCGGTACCGAGCCGTCGTGCATGGGCAGCTCGCCACCTTGGCCACCGACACCGACCGGCTAGCGGCGGCGGTCAAGGGTGGTGACATGGTTGGCGCCAAGCCGATGTGGGTGACCGCCCATCAGAGCTACGAACGGCTGGGCGCCGCATACGGAACCTTCGGCGCCCTCGACGGCGCCATCAACGGTCGACCAGCCGGGCTCCCCAGAGGAGTGATCGATCCCGACTTCACCGGCTTCCTACGCTTGGAGCGCGAGCTGTGGCAGCCCCGCTCCGGCGACGACCCACCGGCCACCGCCGACCGGCTGGCCGCCGATGTGCATCAGTTGGTGGCGTCGTTCCCCACCCTCAAGACCGAACCGGGCGACCTGGCACTGCGCGCCCACGAGATCCTGGAGAACTCCTCGCAGTTCGAGCTGACCGGCCAGACCGATCAGGGCAGCCACACCAACCTGGCCACCGTCCAGGCCAACGTCGACGGCACCCGCACGGTGCTCGACGCCATCGAACCACTGCTTCGCACCCGCGACCCTGAGTCGCTCCGGGCCAGCACCGCTGGCCTCGACGAGCTGACCGGAGCGCTGGATGCCAACCGGTTGGCGGACGGGACCTGGACCGCCCTGGACCAGCTCAGCCGCCGCCAACGCCAGCAGCTCAACGGCCTCACCGGCGAGTTGCTCGAAGAGCTCGCCCCCATCCCGACCGTCCTCGAACTGGCGCCGAGCGCCGGGAACTGACCGCTTCCCTTGGCCGACCTTCCGCGCCGCCGCTTCCTCCAGGCTGCCACCGCCGGTGGCGCCGCCGCCGGGCTGGCCGCCGTCATGCCCGCGGGTCTCTCCGGCAACGACCCGGCCGCCGCCGAGGCGCCCGCTCCCACGGCGCGCGCCTTCCATGGCTTCCATCAGGCCGGCGTGGTCGAACAGTCGCCGGCCGAAGCGACCATCGCCAGCTTCGACGTGTTGGCCGCCAACAAGGCGGAGCTGGCCGACCTGTTCAAGACGATCACTGAGCAGGCCCGCTTGATCACCGCCGGCCAAGCCCCTCCCGATGCCGGCCCCAAGGCGCCCCCGGCGGACAACGGGCTGCTCGGCCCGCTGCCGACCAGCGAGCCCGAGCTGATGCTGACCGTCGGGGTGGGCGCCAGCCTGTTCGACGACCGGTTCGGGCTGGCTCCCAAGAAGCCGTCCGCCCTCAAGCCGATGCCCACCTTTCCTGACGACAACCTGGACCCCGCCGAGACCCACGGCGACCTGAGCATCCAGTTCGCCAGCGCCAACCGGGACTCGGTGCTCCATGCCCTGCGCCAGATCGCCCGCCACACCCGCGGCGGCATGCAACTGCGGTGGAAGGTCGACGGTTTCACCACGCCGCGCCGCCCGGAGGGGTCTCCGCGCAATCTGCTCGGCTTCAAGGACGGAACCTCAAACCCCGACACCAACGAGACCGACGTCATGGACCGCCTGGTGTGGGTGCACGGGGACCGCAACGGTGAGCCCAGATGGACCGACGGTGGCACCTACCAGGTCGTGCGCATCATCCGCATGCTGGTCGAGTTCTGGGACCGTGTCGCCCTGGGTGAGCAGGAAACGATGATCGGGCGGCGCAAGGACACCGGCGCACCGCTCGACGGCAACCACGAGCTGGACGCCCCGGACTTCGCCGCCGACCCGAAGGGCGAGTCGATCTCCCTGGACGCCCACATCCGCCTGGCGAACCCTCGCACAAAGGCCACGGATCCCAGCCACATCCTGCGCCGCGGCTTCAACTACGACCGCGGCATCGACGGCAACGGCAACCTCGACATGGGTTTGCTCTTCAACAGCTTCCAGCAGGACCTGGTCCGCCAGTTCGAGGCCACCCAGAAGCGTCTCGCCGGCGAACCGCTGGTCGACTACATCAGCCCCACCGGCGGCGGCTACTTCTTCGTCCTCCCCGGCGTTCGCCACGCCCGCGACCACTTCGCCCGCGCCCTCTTGACCTGAGTCCAGCCCGTCTCCCAAAGTTTTCGACGCTCTGAGTGGCGCGCCTGGTAGAGTAGCCACTCACGGTGAGGTCAAGGATGAAGCTGGGGAGCGACGGCGAATGAGCGAGAGAGAGATCAGCGAGCCACCTGACCCCAAGAAGGCGACGCTGTGGGGCCCCCGGACCGGAAGCCTTCCGGTGGTCGGCTCGTTGGACACCGATGCGCTGCCGTACGCCGGTGGTCACCGGCGCGGTCGCCGCCGCCTGGCCGGTGCCGCCGCCGTACTGCTCCTGGTCGGCGTGATCGGGGTGGTGGTGACCCAGCGAGGCGGCACGAGTCACCACGTCGCCCAACGGCCCGCGGTCCAGAAGACGACTGCACCGACCGGCCACCAGCCCCGAAGCGTGGCCGGCGCCGCGGTCCGACCGACCAGCCAGGCCGCGCCGACGACGGCCGTGCCGACGACCGCCGCGCCGACGACGGCCGCGCCGGTACCGACCGGGCCTCTGCCGCCGCCCCACCAAGCCGTGTACCGGGACGGCAAGCTCTACCTCGAAGGGGCGGTCCCTGACGCCGCCACCGGGCAGAAGCTCTTCGACAAGGCGGCCGCCGTCATCGGCAAGGACAACGTCCTCGGCGGCTACATCATCGACCCACGGATGCCGCCCCAGACCGATGGCCGGGTCATCGTGGACCAGCGGTTCGTGTTCCCCACCGGCAGCGCCGTGCTGGACCCCAACTACAGCAACATCTTGGAACTCGGTTTCATCGTGATGACCCAAAACCCGCAGGTCACCATGGTGATCAACGGCCACACCGACTCCGTAGGCGACCCCAACCAGAACCTGATCCTCTCCCAGGCCCGGGCCTCGTCGGTGGTCAACTACTACGCCAGCCGGGGAATCGATCCCAACCGCTTCGTTCCCATCGGCCATGGTTCCGCCAACCCGGTCGCTCCCAACGAGACCGAGGCTGGGCGGGCCCAGAACCGCCGCATCGAGGTCACGCTCCTCCACCTCATCTCGTAACGGCCCAGAATGGGCGGGTGAAGCTCCCCCGGGACGAAGCTCGCCTCACGACCACCTCACGACGTTCTTTCCTCGCCGGCTCTGGAGCTGCGTTGGTGTTGGCCGCCACAGGCTGCAGCAGCGGGAGCGGGCGGGTGCCGAACTCGGGCTCGGCCGATTCGACCGCGATCGGGCACCCAACCAACCCGACGGCTGTGGTCCGGCGCCGGCGAGGGCCCGGTGAGCGATGGGATCCGAGCCGGCCGGAAGGTGCGGACCTGCTGCCGCAGATCGAACACGTGGTCATCGTGATGATGGAGAACCACTCCTTCGACAACTACCTGGGATTGCTGGGCCGGGGCGACGGCTTCACCTTGGGCCCCGACCGCCGGCCGACCAACGCATGCCCCACCGCCGCGGGGTCGCCCCTGCGAGCGTTCCACTTGGACAACACCTGCCAGTTCCCCAAGCAGCCCTCCCAGAACTGGACCGCCACCCACGTCCAGTGGGACGGCGGGAAGATGGACGGGTTCGTCCGCAGCGACAGCGGGCCGGTGTCCATGGGGTACTGGACCGGCCAGGACCTGCCCTTCTACTACGGGCTGGCGACCACCTTCCCCGTAGCCGACCGTTGGTTCGGTTCGTGCATGGGCCAGACCTACCCGAACCGCCGTTTCCTGCTGGCCGGCACCGCCCGCGGGAACATCCACACCACACTCGACACGCTCAAAGACCCGCCGCCGCCCAACGGCACCATCGTGGAGGCGCTCAACCGCCATTCGATCCCCTGGCGCGACTACTACTCGGACCTGCCCAGCCTCGGGCTCTACTTGCCGGTGCTGCAGGCCAACGGGGACAAGGTGGTGCGGGTCGAGCGGTTCTTCGCTGACGCCAGGTCAGGCGCGCTGCCGGCGTTCAGCCTGGTCGAGCCCAACTTCGACCACGGCTCGGAGGAGAACTCCGAGGACATCACGACCGGCGAAGCCTTCGTCTCACAGGTGGTCAACGCGGTGATGTCCGGTCCGGCGTGGCCCAAGACGCTGCTGGTCTGGTGCTACGACGAGCACGGTGGCTACTACGACCACGTGGCCCCTCCGGCGGCGACGGCACCTGACGAGGTGCCTCCCACCCTGGAGCCGGGCGACGTGCCCGGCGATTACCGGCGGCTGGGCTTCCGGGTCCCCGCTGCCATCGTGTCGCCTTACGCCCGCCGCAACCATGTGTCCCACGTCGTGCACGACCACACCTCCGTCTTGGCGCTGATCGAGCACAAGTTCAACTTGCCCGCCTTGACCCACCGCGACGGCTGGGCTGACGACCTGCTCGACAGCTTGGACCTGGGTAGCTCGCCGGCGTTCCCCACACCCCCGAAGTTGCCGGCGCCCGCCAACACCGGCCCGGTGGACCAGGACTTCCTGCCTCCGCCGCGCTGCGCCACTCCCCCCGTCGCTCCCCCCGGCGTGACCTCTGGGTTCACCGGGTGACCGCAGTGGCGAGCAGGATCAGCAGGTTGCCTCCGACCATGGCTGCCACCACCGGGTGGCGCAGGGTCGCGGTGATGGTGCTGGTCGACTCGCCGCCCGCGGCCGAGGCCAGGCCGCGCCGTCGTATCACCGAGAGCCCGGCGGCGGCCAGCAGCAGCGCAGCCACGGTTTCGAAGCCGGCCGCCAACACCGACAGCGCGCTTGGGGAACCGGACGTGAACGAATCGCTCAGCCACGTCCGGCTGGGTGTGAAGTGGACGAACAAGTAGCCGGCGGCCAACCCCACGCCGGCGGACACGGCCGCCAGCGGGGCGGTGGGGTGGTTCATGAAGACGAGTACCACGACCGCCACCTCCAATGCGATGCCGAACACCCCCAACCAGAAGACGTCGGCACCCACCGAGCCCACACCCCGGCGGAGGTGGTCACCGTTGTGGAGCAGCACCGCGACGGTGAACACCGTGGCGCTCACCGGCAGCGGCGCCAAGGAACGGGCTGAGGTGTTCCGCTCGCTGACCGGCTGTGTCGTTCGCATGCTCTAGCTCCTGCTGTCCGCTGTACTAGATAGAGCACTCTATACTCATCCTTCCAACGGCAACAAGGAGCAACCATGCCCGCCGACACCAAAGACCGGATCGTGGCCGCCGCCGCCAACGCTTTCCAGCGCCAGGGCTACGCCGGCAGCGGCCTGAAGCAGATCTCCTCCGACAGTGGGGCTCCGTTCGGGTCGCTGTACCACTTCTTTCCGGGCGGGAAAGAAGAGCTGGCTGAGCAGACGCTGCGCACCGCCGGTCGCTGGTACCAGGAACTGGTCGAGGCGGTCTGGAATGCCGCTGGTGACGATGTGGTGCGGGCAGTGACCGACTCGTTCGCCGGGGCGGCCGACACACTGCGCGCCACTGACTACGCCGACGCCTGCCCTATCGCCACCGTCGCCCTGGAGGTGGCCAGCACCAATGATCGGCTGCGGCGCACCACGGCCGAGGTGTTCGAAACATGGCTCGACGCCCTGGCCGGGCGACTCACCCGTGCAGGGATCGCTCCGGGACGCAGCCGCGAGCTCTCGATCCAGTTCATCGCGGCCCTCGAGGGTGGGTTCCTGCTCAGCCGTGCCGCCAAAGACACGACCTTCATGGAGGTGCTGGGTCGGGCGGTGGCCGACCAGGTCCAGGCCTCACTGCCGCCGGGATGAGGCGCCTCCCTGAAGAGCCGAGCCGATAGGCGAAGCGACCACCCCTTGAGCCCAAGACGTGCCCGTTCGTCAGGCGCAGCCTGGCCAAAGAGGGGTGCGGGGCGCCCGATCCGCCCAGGTCCTAGGAGACTCAGAGGCGGCGGCCACCCAGAACCGCTCGCAGCACCGCCAGGGCGCCGATGATCACAAGGATGATGATGATGATGGTGACGACCACAGGTTGCTCCTCCTAGAGAGACGGCGAGGGCTCTTCCCCCGGTGGACCGGCCGAACCAAGTCGCTCGGCCACCTGATCGCCATCCGGGTCAGGCTTCGGCTTCGGCCTTGATCCGTTCGAGGGTGGTGCGCATGCCGTTGCGGTTGGTGCGACCCCGGGCCCAGCCGAGCGCCATCCAGTAGAGACGCATGGGGCGTGTGTCGGCGAGCTGGAAGGACTCGGTGACCGCGGTACCGCCCTCGATCGGCTTCAGGACGTAACGCCACGTGTTCAGCGGCCGGTCGACTGACCCGACTGCGAAGGCGAACTCCCGGCCGGGATCTGCGGCGATGACCGTGCAAGGTGACCAGTAGGTGGGGCCCTTGCCGTTGCGCTTGACATGGCCGCGGAACTTGGCGCCGACCGCCGGTCCCGTGGCCCCGTCGAGCCACTCCGCCTCAAAGGTCTCCGGGCTGTACTCCCCTATCCGGGTCACGTCGCTGACCAGATCCCACACTTGTTCGGGAGAGGCCTGCATGTGGACGGTCACGGAGTCGCGCATGGGGCAGACCGTATTGGCCTATGCACCGAGCAACCAGCCTCGGCCACGGGGCAAAGTGGTTCATGACCTCACCCGCCTCTGACTCACCGCCCGATCTCGCCTCCGCCGTGCAGGCCTTTCAGGCCCAGGTGGGGATCGACCTCGGGGGGCTGGGCGCGGGACTGCTCTGGGCCTTGGCCGACGAACTCGGGCTGTTGGAGGCAATGCGGGACCAGCCACGGACCGCGGAGGAGGTGGCCGCAGCTACTCATGCCGATCCTCGGTCGGTTACGGAGGTCTTGAACGGCCTGGTGGCGGCCGGTTACCTGAGCGCGTCCGAAGACCGGTTCGAGTTGCCGGCCGCTCATGCCGCGGTGTTGGTCGACGGCTACCCGACATCGGTCGCCGGCAGCATGCAGGAGATCGGCGCCATCGCCACCATGTGGCCGCGGGTGGTCGAAGCCTGCCGGGACGGCGCCGGCATCGATCCGGGCGACTACCCGCCGGGGCTCGGCGTGGGCATGGAGCGGATGGGGGCACTCGCTTACCAGGACGCCCTCCCCAACCGTTGGGTCCCGGCCGTCGTCGGGTTGGCCGACCGGTTGTCGACCGGCGCCCGGGTGGCCGACGTGGGGTGCGGCAGGGGCCGGGCCGTGCTGTCTCTGGCTTCGGCGTTCCCGGGAGTCACGGGCGCCGGCTTCGATCTCGACCCCCGCTCCCTGGCCGCGGCGGCAGAAGCGGCTGACGCCCTCGGGATGGCGGACCGGGTGTCGTTCCAGCGGCTCGACTTGGGCGCCGGTCCTCCGGGCACCTTCGACCTGGTGCTGGCCTTTGACGTGCTCCACGACGCCGGTGACCCTGCCGCCGTCGCCCGCTCGCTGCGGGGTGCCACCGCCGAAGACGGGGTGCTCCTGGTACTCGAACCACTCTCGGCCGACGACCCCGCTGAGAACGTTGGACCGCTGGCCACCCTGATGCACCTGGTCAGCGTCGGCTACTGCCTGCCGGTCGCCACCCACGCCGGGGGCGCCCGGCTCGGCACCCTCGGCTTGCCCGAGGCGGCGCTGCGAGAGCTGGTCGTCCAGGCCGGCTTCTCAACGTGCCGGCGCCTGCCGGTCAAGGCCGCCTTCAACGCCTGTTACGAGGTCCGCCCCTGACGTCCAGCGCCCTCATATGTCGGCGGCGGCCAGCGCGCTGGGCAGAGACGCGGCCAGCAGGCGAACCAACTCGGCCTTGGAGATGTCCTTGTGGCGGAGCCAGTCAAGGCAGGCCGCCTCCAAGAAACCGATCCATCCCCGCAACGCGATTCGGACCGCTGGGGACGGTTCGTCGATGTCGAAGTGGCCGGCCACCCGGTCGAAGACCTCGGCGCGGGACCGCTCGACGATCGCCCGCACCCGAGGATCCCCGTGGGCGCCACCGCTCATGACCACCCGGTACGCCAGCCCGTTGGCTTCGACCCAGTCGACGTGAGCGGCCAGTGAGCGGCTGACCTGTTCGTCGCGGGCGATGCCGGCTTTGGGCCGCGTGGCCCGCCGCAGGTCCTTGGCCGCGGAGTTGACGGCCGCCAGGTACAGATCGTGTTTGGTCGAGAAGTAGTGGTACAGCAGCGGCTTGGACACCCCGGCGGTGGCGGCGATGTCGGCCATGGTCAACGTGTCCCATGACTTGGTGGCGATCAGGTCGACCCCGACATCGACCAGCTGCTCGAGCCGCTCCTGCACCGACAAGCGACGCCGGCCGTTGGTCGATCGCCTATTGACCATTCGTCTAGTATGGATCTAGGTTGCCGGTGATGGCAAAGACCACCCGCACTCGAGTTCCCTTCAACGGCGTCGATGGGCTCATGCAAGCCCTCGACGAGCCCGGTCGACCGCAGACGATCGAGTTCGAGGTCGCCGTCGATGCCGCCCTCGACAGGGCTCGCCTGGCAGACGCCGTCCGCACCGCCGCCGATCTCCACCCCATGGCCCGGGCCCGGCAGGTGCGGCCCAAGCCCACCGACAGCAACTACAGCTGGGAGATCAGCGAGAAGTTCGACAACGACCCGGTGGTATTCACCGAAGTGTCCGGTGCGGATGAGGTGGATAAGCGCCGCGACGCTTTCTTCAGTCGCCATGTCGGCGTTGACCGATCGCCGCCGTTTCGGGTCCTCCACGTCAGTGATCCGGCTGGCGATCGGGTGATGCTCTCGGTGAACCACACCGCGTTCGATGGCATCGGCACCTACCGCTTCCTCCAGTCGATCAGTCGGGCCTACGCCGGCGAAGCTGATCGCCTACCCGAGATCGATGCTCTGGCCGCCCGGCGCAACATCGAGAAGCAGCGACCAGCGCGGCGCACGCTCGGGGGAGGCGGCTTGGGCGGCTCCCCGACCGACATGTTCCAGGGCCTGTCGCGCCTGGCGCCGGCGACGTCCGAGGGCAGGCCCGGTTTCTCGGTCCTGCACCTCGACATGGCCGCCGCCGACGCCAGCGCGCCGGGGGCGACCGTCAACGACGTGCTGGTGGCCGCCCTCCACCGGACCGTCCAGGCGTGGAATGACACTCAAGGATCGCCCACTCGCCGGGTTTCCGTCATGATGCCGGTGAACCAGCGTCCCGGACCGTGGCGCGGTGAGGTGCTGGGCAACTTCGTGGTGCCGGGCAAGGTCGTCTCGTCTGCCGGCGACCGCTCGAACCCCCGGCGCCTGCTCAAGTCGGTGACCGCTCAGACCAAGTCAATAAAGACCGACGGCGTCCCCGGCGCCGCCGGCGTGCTTCGGCCCATGAACGTCCCGGTGCTCATGCGCGGGGTGATCCCTCACGTCATCGACGCCGTGTCCGACCGCTCGGCCGACACGGCAGTCATGTCGAACCTGGGCCGGGCCGAGTCACCGCCGTGGTTCGGTGCGCAGGGTCGGGGCCTCTGGTTCAGCCCGCCGCCGCGGGTCCCGGTCATCCTCACCGTCGGTGCGGCCACCACCGACGACCGGCTCTGGATCAGCTTGCGCTCTTGGCGCCCGGCGCTTGCCCCTGCCGACTCCCGCCGGCTCGCCGACCTGTTCTTGATCGCCATCGGGGACCTCCACGCCGGCGGCGCCTCTGAACCCACCGACGCCTGGACCGACTAGGGATCGACCAGCCGACCGCTGCTGGTCCAAGCTCGCAGCCAAACCGGCGGCGCTCACACGACGCGGTAGGTGTCTATGAGCAGCTTGCCGGTCGAGGGGTTGCGGGATAACCCGAGTTCGACGTGATCGTCCGAGACGGTTCCGTCCGTCTCGACGAAGTGGAGCGTGGCACGCGCCAACGAGTCGGACGGTGCGTCGATCGCCGAGACCTGCACGGACCGAATTTTTTGCCAGAAGGCTTGGTAGCCGCCGATGCCCCCTGTCTGGGCTTGGTAGGCGGGGGTCAGCCAGGAGAAGCCTTGGTCGATCTTCCCGCCGTCGAGAAGTTGGTAGTACTGCGTGACGGTGTCCTTGGGGGTCAGACCCCCGGGCGCGGTCGATGCAGGCTGACCTTGGGGCACCGTGCTCGCCGCCGTGGTCGGCAAGGTGGTCGGGCTCGAGGTGGGCGGCGGGGATGTGGTCGTGGACGGGACGGTCGGGCGCGGCGTGGTCGGCGCCGACGAAGGTGCGGTGGGCGCCGAGGTGGCGGTGGTCGTTGGCGCCGAGGTGGACGGCGCGGTCGTGGTGATGGTGGTGGACGGCTGCGTGACGGCGGTGGTGGTCGAACCCCTGCTCGCCGATCCGCCGCTTCCCCGGCTGAACAGGAACGCCAGCGCCGCGGCACCCACGATCAGCAAGGCGATGATCGAAGCGACCAGCAGGCCGCGGCGACGCCGGTCAGGCGAGCGGTCAGGTCGCTCCTGAACGGGGTCGTCCGTTTCGAGCGGCGCAGTGGGTACTAGGGAGGGGTCCGGGCCTGGGACCGCCTCCTTGGACGCCGCCGCCAGCTCGACGCGGAACTGCTCCGCGGTAGGCGTCCGTTCGGCCGGAGACTTCCGCATCGCCCGACTGATGACCTCGGCCAGAGGCGCGGGCACGCCGTAGTTGCGCAGGTCCGGCGGCAGTTCGACCACGGCGCGCGCCACCGAGGCCGCCAGGGGTTCCCCCGAGGGATGGCCGAAGGGAGGGGACCCGACCAGGGCGGTGTGGAGCGTCGCGGCCAGGGAGTAGACGTCCGAGGCTGTGGTAGCCGGTTCTCCAGAGAGGATCTCGGGCGGGGCGTAGGCGATGGTGGCGGCGACCGAGGTTGCGTTCGTTCGGGTGGCATCGGCTAGTCGGGCGATACCGAAGTCGGCCAGCTGGGGCTCGTCGTACGCCGAGAACAGGATGTTGCTGGGTTTGACGTCGCGGTGCAGGACGCCGCTCTCATGGGCCGCCGCCAAGGCAGCCGCCATCTTGGTGCCGATGTCGATCACGGCGGCCGGGGTCAGGGGCCCCTGGCGGATCCGATCGGCGAGGGTGCCACCAGGTAGGTAGGCCATGACCAGCATCGGTGGCCATCACTGGTCACGCCGGTGGCGTAGATGGCAACGACGTTGGGATGGTGCGACGCCGCTCCCATCGCCGCCACCTCCCGCCGGAACCGCCGGTCGGACTCAGGGTCGTCCACCACGCCGTCGAGGACCTTCACGGCCACCGGTCGGCGCATGTCGGTCTGCCACCCTCGGTAGACCCGGCCAAAGCCACCGTGGCCGATGCGCTCGAGGTCGGTGATGCCGTCGATCTCCGGCACAAGCGGTCGAGGAATGGGTGGGTCAGGGCTGGGCATGGTCACCTGGTCGAAACGGCGTCTCCTCGCGGCTACCCGCAGTGGGCAAGTCGAACCAGCTCAGGGGTTGTCGCATGGGCAGGTGAGGAAGTTCCGCCGACGACCAGCCGGCCTGTGGAACCGCTCGCCGGCGTCAGGGCTCGATGGCCGCTGGAGACACACAGTGCTTGATTGCGTCAATCCGATCCCGCGTGGCGCGAGATGCGCCGCCCCGACATCTGCTCGGTGGGGATGGCGATGATCGTCTCGTCACCCAGTGGCGCCCACCGCGGCACCGGGGCACGCCGTGCTCGCTCCAGGTCCCCAGGATCCGAGAGCTCATACGCCGCTCCGGTGACGACCACGCTCCACCCGGAGTGGTAAAGCGGGTCGAAGTCATCGACCTCAAAGGCAACCATTGCGTCGCGGGCCGCCGCATCCAGCTTGCTGCCCCTACCGGTTCTTACCAAGATGCGATCACCGTCGAGGCTGAAGTTCACCGGCAGGACTCTCGGGAGTGCGCCCATCGTCCAGGCGATGCGGCCCACGGTCGCTTGGCTCAACAAGCGCAGACACTCTTGGTGATCCAGCACTTCCAGCCCGTTGCGATCCATTTCCATGAAGTGGCGATCATACCGATCCCGGGGAATGCGGTGAACTGGTGACTAGCGGTAACAGTCCCGCTGCGTCCACCGCCCTGGACCAAGACAGAAGCCCGTTTACGAAGCGTTCTGCGGGGCTTCTGGGTCCGTTGGAGGGTTGGTTCGTCGTTTGTAGGCGGCGTAACCGACGGCCCCGGTTACGGCGACCGCGCCGGCTCCGAGGCCGAGAACAGCGTCACTTGGACCGTCGGAGCCTCCGCCATGCCGGTGTTGGCCGATGATGTGCTCGACAGCGGGGAAGGTTCCGCCTAGGTGGTGGGCGAGGCGTAGGGCATGGGCCATGATCGTGAGGGTGGGGTTGAACCCACCGGAGGAGACGAACACCGATCCATCGGCCACGTACACGTTGTCGACTTCGTGGAGCCGGCCCCAGCGGTCGGTCACGGAGGTGGCGGGGTCGTTGCCCATGCGGGCGGTACCCATGATGTGGGCGGTAGAGGCCTGGCCGGCATAGGGGCTGGAAAAGCCACCGGTTTGCGCGGCGAGCGCGCCGACGGGGATCCACGCGGCGGCTATGGCTTCGGGGGCGTGTTTGCAGATGGCGCCGAGGCGAGGCCCGAGATAGTGCGAAGCGGCCACCTCGAAGGGATGGAGGCTGTGGGTGATGCGAGGCGCGGGGAGGCCGTGGAAGTCTCGAACGGTGGGGTCCAGATCCACACGGTTGGCATGTTGGGGCAGGTCTTCGCCGACCATGGACAGCCCGGCGAGGAACGCCCGCCCCGGTGAGTCACGCATCAGCGTCTTTAGCTGCGCCCCCCAGCGATTGGGAAGCGCCGTATAGATGCTGGCTTCGTCGGACAACAGGATCCCCCCGCCGGTCTCACAGATGCCGCCTTTGAGATAGGGCTGCCCGGTGGCTCGGGCCGCCGGGTCGGTGAACGGCCCGACTAGGTCATCGATGGTGACGGTGGTGGACGGCCCCCGTTCGGTGTGCACTTCGCGCTCGAAGATGGCGATGCCGAGGGTGAACAGGTGGAACATGAGGTTGGCGCCGAGTTGACCGGAGCGGTTGGCGAGCCCCGCCGGGTGATCCGCCGTGGTTGACAGCAACAGCAACCGGGCGGTCTCTATGGGGGAAGCGGCGATGACGACCGTGTCGGCCCGGACGTGGTGGGTATGGCCGGCGGCGTCGAGATAGGACACGCCGACAGCGCGTCGGCCGCCGGGGGCGAGCTCGATCCGGTTTACGAACGCTCGGGTGACCAGCCGGGCGCCTGCACGCATTGCCGGATGCAGGAACGACACTCCGGCACAGCCGCGGGCCATGACCGGACAGCCATATCCGGAGCAGAACCCACATGAGTTGCACACGCCACCGGTCCATGGTCGGGAATGCACCGCCATGGGGAACGGGTACGGGTGGTAACCGGCGCGGCGCGCCCCGGCCGCCAGCAGTTCCCCAGCCAGCATCGGTGGATTGGGGGGCAGGGGGAAGTCACGGCCCCTGGGCGCCTGGGCCAACGTCGACTTCGGCATACGGGAACGATCACCTTGCACGCCGAGTTGGGCTTCGACGATGTCGTAGTACGGCGCCAAGTCCTCGTAGTCGATCGGCCAGTCGGCGACGTTGGCCCCTGCGACGGGCCCGAACAGCGAGCGGCCCTTGAAGTCTTGACGCCAGAACCGCGGCACCTTGGCGTCCCAGTGGATCGTGCCCCCTCCCACCGTGGCCGGCAGGTCGTTGACGTCACCCACGTTGGAACGGTCAACCCCCTGGCGCGCCTCGTCTTGGCTGCGGCTGGTGCGAGGCTCCAGGACGGGGTCTTGATTTTCGAACGACCGGCCCTCTTTGACGGGGTCGTTGGAGAACACACTGGGGGCCAACCCGTCGGCTGAACCCAGCCCGGGCAGCAGGTTGCGGCCCCGCTCCAAGACCAGAACCTCAGCCCCGGCGTTCGCCAGTGCCCAAGCGGCCACGCTTCCGCCGGCTCCGGAGCCCACCACGATGTAGGAACCGCGGTTCATGTCACCGACCACTCCTAGAGCCAACGACCCGGACGCAACCCATCGCTAGACGACTTCGATGCCCGGCAAGTACTTCTCCAGCAGGGTCCGCGCTTGGTCTGGCGGGTACGGGAAGGTTCGCGCTTTGGGGTCACGGTCGGTGACCTGCTGGGGGGTGTAGCCCCGAGGTTGGACGTCGCCGGGCCAGCGGGTGGCTCTCCATCCGACCAGGCCAGCGTTGCCGCCGTACTCGGGCGGTCCGTACATGGCGTCGAGGGTGTCCGATAGGACTTGGCCGGTGAACTCGGCCGTCGCGTCCGCTCGCAGGATCGTCTCTTGGACGGGTTGCGGGGCGGAAGCGAAGTCGATCTGGCCGGGCTGGGCCATGGCGTCCACCATCGCCAAACCGCTTCTGTACTGACCTTGGAGACCGGTGACCGGGCCGGAGAAGGAACGTTCCGGCATCCCGCGCGATCCCTCCAAACGGATTCGCCAACCGAGCTCCGCTACGGGGTCCAACGCCACGAACCCGGCCATGTGATCGACCTTGCCGCCGGAGCGGTCAGACCACGGACCTCCCCCGTGGATCAACGGCGGGTGGAAACTGAACGCCCCCAACAGTGCGTCGATCGCCTCCGGGCAACGGGCCTGCACCGCACCCGGATCGGGGTCCTCCGACGGGCCAGGCAACAACCGATCGGTCACCGCCCGCAACGTGTCCAACTCGTGAGCGCTCAGGAACCGGCCCGGTCGACCGGGCGCCGCCGCCGAGGCCACCGCCGCCATCAGCCGCTCATGTGGCACGAACGCCAGCAGACCCGTCGCCGCCACCGATCCCAGAAACCCTCGGCGCCCCATCGACCCGGTCATCGCGATCGCCCCATGCGAAGAGAAATCCTAGGGGGTGGTGTGCATGGGTGCGGCCGGGACGATGGTGTGGATCAGGCCCGTGGAGACGTCATAAACGCGACCTGAACGGTGATCGTTAGCGGATGCACCGGCTGGAGCGCAGAAGCTACCTAGGAGTTCTGGTTGTCTGGGTAGGCGGCGAGCCTTTGCATTGCTATGGACATATGCGTCGCGCGGCCGCCGGTTGCTAGCCGGTGAACTGAGCGACGACGAGATCGCTGGGCGCACGCGTCGCTTCACGATTGGCGCGCCGATATACGGGTTGTCGATGTGGTCGCCTTCTTCAGCGCCCCTGCCTGCCTGGTGATCATCGCCGCATTGGCCGTGTACTACGCCGTTCCGCAGGGCGGGATGATGCGTGGTCCCGCAGGCTGAGAGGTTCGGCGTTCCACCGCGCCGGCTCCCACCATTTCGATCGAGCCCGGTTCCATGTCCGCCCTCGGTAAGGTCCCGCCATGCTGTCGAAGTGGCCGACCATCTCCTATGAGATGTGGAGGGCAACCGCCGACACATTGCACGCCCACACCCAAGTTCTGGGCAAGCTTTCAGCGGCCCTAGCCCCACCCGAGCCGCAGCTTCAACACGCGGGGCTGCGGCTGACGGCGCGTGGCTGGGAAACGACGCCCCTTCCGGCTCCTGATGGCTCGGGTGCCCTCAGCGTCACGCTCGATCTGCGAACCCACGAGGCGGTGGTCGAGCACAGCGATGGACCCGTGCGCCGCGTGGCCCTCATGCCTAACCGCCCGGTCGGTCAGGTGACTCGGGAGGTGCTGGAAACGGTTCGAGACCTTGGGGGCGCAGTCGAGATCGATCCCACGCCTCAGGAGGTGGCATGGACCGTGCCCCTCACCGAGGACGAGGAACACGCGCACTACGACCCGTCTCAGGTCGCGTCGTATTTCGGCGCCGCGACCCAAGCGGCGCAGGTTCTTGCCGCGTTTCGGGCGCCCTATCGCGGACGTTCGACACCGGTCAATGCGTGGTGGGGCTCGTTCGATCTCGCGGTGAACCTCTTCTCCGGGCTGCCGGCCGAGCCGCCTTCCCACGACTTCATCATGCGCAACGCCATGGACTCGCAGGAGATGGCGATCGGCTGGTGGCCTGGTGATACGCGTTATGACCGGGCTGCGTTCTACGCCTACGCCCACCCGGCTCCGGAGGGTTTCGCCTCCGGCAGGCTCGCGCCGCGAGCGGCGCGCTGGGAAGCGACGCTCGGCGAGTACATCCTCGACTGGGACGACGTGCGCTCCGCGTCAGACCCGCAGGCCGTCGGTGTCGAGTTCGCCCGTTCCGCGTTCCGCCATGGTTGCACTGTATGCGAATGGGATCCGGTGCTGACCGCCACCGTTGAGGGAACCCCTCCACCCGTAGTGTGAATCGCCAGGCCGAGTGCCGGCTCCCGCCCTTGGAGGCACGGTGACCAGGTCCGCCCCGACCACCGAAGCCCATGTTCGTGAGTGCCGGCCCGAGCGGAATGCTAGCCCGGGCCGACGGCCCGCTCGATGGGGTCATTGCCGAGATCTTCGTGTCCGTGCCGGCCCAGTCCATCGCTGGTGGCACCGATGAGATCCAGCGCAACATCCTCGGCGAGCGCAGCCTCGGCCTTCCCAAAGAGCCTGAACAAGACGCCGACTCGGTCAACCGCCCGGGAGGCAGCCCGCCCAGGGCTCGGGCGGGTACGCGGCTGGTCCCGATCTCGAACGATTCGGCCGGCTCAGCGCCGCCTACGATCCCGAGCGACGCCCGGCCCGAGACCCCGGAGGGTTTTCTCCCACGTTTCGCGCCGGCCCCGCCCGAGTGGGGCCGGTAGGAAACCTCGAAGGTGCTGGTCACGGGGGTCTTCTTGGTGGTGGGAACGGATTTCTCGGATTCGGGAACGGATGTGTGTCACCGGATGTCACCGGATGTCACCGCCACGGGCTAGAAGTTGGGGCCGCGGCCCTGGTTGAAGCGCCGGCCTCGGGCTGGGCCACGGTGGTCACCTCCCCGGCGCTCGGCGTGGGGGTTGACCCGGCTGCTGGCGCCGAGCAGGTCGAATATCTCGTCT